>JACCDQ010627775.1_pt1 | contig 10918 bp, 10 predicted proteins | sample 7446031 | NCBI WGS metagenome assembly JACCDQ01 (sample SAMN15323442, study PRJNA562643) | freshwater metagenome | isolation source: river surface water | place: USA:Blue River Watershed | collected 2017-08-17
CCGAAGCCTTTCTTGGTCTGCGCGAGGATCACGGTCGGCTGGCCGTGGTGACGCGCGGCGGCGTCATAGGCCGCGTAGATTTTGCGCAGGTCATGGCCGCCGCGCTTGAGGCGGTCGATCTCGTCGTCGGTCAGCATGTTGCCGATTGCGGCCATACCGGGCGATTGTCCGAAGAAGTGGGTGCGGTTGAACGGCCCGTCATTCGCGGCAAAAGTCTGCAACTGGCCGTCGACGGTGCGGTTCAGTGCCTCGACCAGTTCGCCGTTCGCATCGCGTGCAAACAGCGGATCCCAGTCCGAACCCCACAGCAGCTTGATCACGTTCCAGCCGGCACCGTCGAACAGGGTTTCCAGTTCGTCGATGATGTGGCCGTTGCCGCGCACCGGGCCGTCGAGGCGCTGCAGGTTGCAGTTGATGACGAACACGAGGTTGTCGAGCTTCTCGCGCGAGGCCAGCGACAGCGCAGCCAGCGATTCGGGCTCGTCCATTTCGCCGTCGCCAAACACGCCCCAGACCTTGCGGTCCTGCGTGGCCAGCAGCCCGCGATGTTCGAGATAGCGCATGAATTTCGCCTGGTAGATCGCGCTGATCGGGCCGAGGCCCATCGAGCCGGTCGGGAACTGCCAGAAGTCCGGCATCAGCCACGGGTGCGGGTAGGACGACAGACCTTGTATGCCGGCGCTGGCAGCGCTGATCTCCTGGCGGTAATGCGCGAGGTTGTCCTCGTTCAGGCGTCCTTCGAGGAAGGCGCGCGCATAGATGCCCGGCGCCGAGTGCGGCTGGAAGAACACGAGGTCGCCGCCGAAGTCGCCGCCGCGCGCACGGAAGAAATGGTTGAAGCCGACTTCGAACAGGTCCGCCGCCGATGCATAACTGGCGATGTGGCCGCCGAGTTCCCCATAGGCGCGGTTTGCGCGCACCACCATCGCCAGCGCGTTCCAGCGCATGATGCCGGCGAGACGCTCTTCGATAGCGAGCGCATCGGAGCCGCCGGGATAGGCCGGCTCATCTTGCGGGCGGATCGTGTTCACGTACGGCGTGATCCGCGCGACGCGCCAGTTGCGGCCCGCATCGCCAGCGGTGGCGGCCAGTTGCGACAGCAGGAAGCGAGCGCGCTCAGGTCCTGCGCTCGCGAGCACCGACTGCAATGCGTCGACCCATTCGGCGGTCTCTTGCGGGTCGAGGTCGAGCTGGCGAATCAGCGATTCGGGGGTAGTCATGTCCATGATGAGCGGTTCAGGTTGCAGGTTGCCGATACGGTAACCGATCGCCTGCCGCAGGTGCTGCCGAAAAATCTATTCCCATCACATCAAACAGCATAAAATTCTGAGATAAAAAATTTAATAGGGAGTTTTATATGGAAAAACTTGATTCAACGGATTTGCGAATACTGGCGCAACTGCAGCAGGACGCCAGCCTGACGAATGTCGAACTGGCGACGCGGGTAGCGCTGTCGCCGTCGCCGACGCTGTCGCGCGTGAAGCGGCTCGAGACCGATGGCGTGATCTCGCGCTATGTCGCGCTGGTCGATCCGCATGCGCTGGGGCTGAAGGTGAACGTGTTCGTGCGCGTCTCGCTGGAGAAGCAGGAGGCGCATGCGCTGGAACGCTTCGAAAAGGCCGTCAGCCATTTCGACGAAGTGATGGAGGTTTACCTGATGACCGGCGACGAAGACTATTTGCTGCGCATCGTGGTGCCCGACATCCAGGCGCTCGAGCGCTTCATCCTCGAACACCTGACGCGCATTCCGGGTATAAAAAATATCAAGTCGAGCTTCGCGCTGAAGCAGGTCAAATACAAGACGGCGCTGCCCATCGATACGAGTTTGCGCTGACGCAGCGGGAAGTTTCGATGAGGGGTTGCGTTCCTGCTCGATTGTGTCGGCTCAAGAAAGCCGTGGTGCATCTCGCCACAATGCATCTGAATTCATCACTTGCATGAGGACACCATGGAACAAGAGAAGATACAGTCGATGCAGCGCTACGACCCCGATCAGTTGCTTGCGTCGCTGATCAGCCGACTGAACCTGAAGAACGACGCGGCCTTGTCGCGAGCGCTCGAGGTGTCGCCGCCGGTGATCAGCAAGATACGTCATCGCAGGCTGCCGGTCACGGCCTCGCTGCTGATCCGCATGCATGAGGTGAGCGCGCTGTCGATTTCCGAATTGCGCCAGCTGATGGGCGACCGTCGCTCGAAGTTTCGCATCAGCGACAAGCATTTCAAGCCGAGAGAGACTGCCCAGAAATAAAGGCTGACGCGTGCGCCTGCAAGGTGGCGCGTCAGCCCACTCGGCCCCGACAGGCTTGGCTGTGTGTCCGTGGAGGTTCGCCCCTCTCTCGCCCTGGCCTTGGGGCCGTATTCCTTCAGGCCGGGCCTGCGCCGCCATTCCAACCGAAGTTGATCCCGCGTGTCGATTATCCGCATCGCGCCGGATGACGCACTGCCAACGCAACGCGCATCGCTGATTCCCGCGATGGCAATCCCAACGCCTGTACCAAGCCGATAGCGCCGTGCTGTTCGGTACGGCATCAGCTTCCGGATCGTTGGGGGACGGCATGCATGTCAGCGAGTTCATGGAGGCGCTGCTGTATCGGTCCGACGGACTTTTTCCGGCGGCCCGGGATATACGGGCGCATCGAGCGGGAATGCCGGATCAGGCTCGAGCAGAAACATGAACCCGCTGGACAACTTTCATGTGAATCTGTCGGCGGCAGTACAGACAGCGACTGTCGGCCGATCCGAATGGCGCCCCGGAGGCTACACGCTGGGCGGGGTACCGGAGGCTATGGTGGACAAGGTGAACCTGAACCAGGGTTTCGTGATTCCGTTCTACGGATTCGCCGAGGTCATGATGGACCGGCGGGCAGGCTTGCTGGAAGCTGCTTGATATGAGTACGAAGGTCCTCAGGCAGGAAACCGAGCGGTATGCGCTGCTTGAACATGAGGGGCGCTTCTATGTCAGCGTCGTCTGCGGCACATCGGCGAAATATGTACTGAACATTCCGATCACTCCGGTGCAGGCCCGGAACGGTCTCCATGATTCCTCGCTGCTGTGGCGGCTGGTGGGCGGAATCGCGTTCGCACCTGCGAGGTATGCGGGGCAGCACGTCGAGCTCGGCCCCTAGGCCGGCGGGGAGGGGCGTGCCTGCCGGAGGGCTTCCAGGTCGTCGGCGGTATTCACGTTCATGAACGCTTCCTCGTCGTCGAAGCAGGCCTCGACGCAGCGGATCGTGCCCAGCCATCCATCAACCTTGCGCCCGCCTGCCCGCAGATATTCGGCCAGGTTGCCGGACAGTGAAGCGCGGATCAGCATGAATACCGGATGCCGGCGACGGTGCGCACCGTCGCCGGACACGGCGAGAGCGGCGTCGGCGCCTGATGCTTCGAGCGCCTGTGCAAGCCTTTTCACCAGGTCCGGCGGCAGTAGCGGAGCGTCGCAGGGGGCGGTCACGAGAAATTCGGTCTGGCAGCGAGACAGCCCCGCCTGCACGCCGGCCAGCGGGCCAGCATAGCTCTCGAAGTCATCGGCAAAAACTGGAGCGCCGAGGGCTGCGTACTCGTCGAGAGAGCGATTGGCATTGATCATCAGCCGACCCACTTGTGGCTGCAACCGGCGCACGACGGCCGCGGCCATCGTCTCGCCGTGCAGCAACTGCAGGCCCTTGTCGACGCCGCCCATGCGCGTGGCGCGTCCGCCGGCCAGAACCAGCCCGGTAATCTGTTCAGTTGGAATGCTCATCACGGTGGAAAAGACAAGCAATGCGGAGTTTGCTGTCGCCTCGGCGGAGCGGCGATCAGGCCGCCGGGCGACGCTGCGCCGTGCCGAAGGCCTGCGGCAGGGTCATTATCTCGCCAGTATTGGTCGCGTCATAGCCGGCGAGCTGCTTCACCGCGTCGCGGAAGGCGGGCGAGCGCACAACCTCGATCACCTTGCGCATCTTCGGTTGCTCGAGCGCCTCGGCGCTGACCGCAAAGAAATAGCGCTCGCGTGCAATCGGTATGAAGTCCAGCTTGAAGCGTTCGGCGGCGGTCTGAACGCCGAAGCCGACGTCGGCCATGCCGCTGGCGATGAAGGCGGCAACGGCCGAGTGCGTGAATTCGGTGTTCTCGTAACCGTTCACCATGGCCGGTGTGATCTGGTGCGACGGCAGCATCAGTTCGAGCAGCATGCGCGTGCCGGATCCGGCCTGGCGGTTGACGAAGCGGACGTCGTGCCGCGCGAGATCCTGCAGTCCGCGAATGCCAAGCGGATTGCCCGGGTTGACGAACAGTCCCTGCGTGCGCAGAGCGAGATGGATCAGCTTGTGTGTCTTTGCGTCCAGCCATTTGCCGAAGCGCTCGGCCGATGGCGCTTCGAACTCGCCGACCGGGACATGGAAGCCTGCGAGATCGGATTCTCCGCGCGACAGCGCAGCGACCGCGTCAGTGCTGTTGCGGTAACGCAGGTCGATCGGCAGTCCGGATTCAGTGGCTTCCTTGAGGAAGGCAGCGACCGCGAATCCGTGACTGGCGTCAAGGCGGATCATTGCCGGGGCCGCGCCTAATGTCTTGCCGAGTTCGGTTTCGAGTTCGGACGCGAGGCTGTCGAGCGTCGGCGACAGTCGGGCAGCGACGCGGCGGTCGGCCCAGATCAGCTTCTCTGCCAAGGGCGACAGTTGCGTGCCTCGGCCGCGGCCGGTCTGCATCAGGCTGTAGCCGAACAGCTCCTCGGCCTCGCGCAGCAATCCCCATGCGTAACGGTACGACAGGCCGACGGCCTGCGCCGCGCGTGCGATCGAGCCGTTCTCTTCGATCGCGCGCAGCAGCGACAGCAGCACCGCCGTATCAAGCGGCTGGCCGTCGCCACGCGTGATTTCCCAATGGGGATTGATCCTGACTTTGAACATTATGTCTACATTAGCATATTGCAACGTAGAATGCCGGGTGTTACGGTGACCGCGCTCTGCGCGTCACCCTGAAAAACTATACCGAACAATAGAATCGGCCAACGAGGGCCGGTCCCTTCAGGAGGAGTTATGGCACTCGCTGGTCTGCTCGACAAGGAGCATACGATCGCAGGAGAGGGCTTCAATCGCTGGCTCGTCCCGCCGGCTGCTCTCGCAGTTCACCTGTGCATCGGCATGGCATATGGCTTCTCGGTGTTCTGGAAGCCGCTTGGAAATGCGCTGCTGGGTCCCGACGGCGCGCCGCTGCCGTCATGCGCTGCGGGCGCCACCACCTTTGCGGACAAACTCGCCGGCACCGGTCGCGCCTTGTTTGCCACCGACTGCAACTGGACGCAATTCGACCTCGGCTGGATGTACACGCTGTTCTTCGTCGTGCTCGGCTGCGCTGCTGCGGTATGGGGCGGCTGGCTCGAGCGCTCCGGCCCGCGCAAGGCCGGCTTCGTGTCGGCGCTGTGCTGGTGCGGCGGCCTGTTGATCTCCGCGCTCGGCGTCCATCAGCACCAGTTGTGGATGATGTGGGTCGGGTCCGGCGTGATCGGCGGCATCGGTCTCGGTCTCGGCTACATCTCGCCGGTCTCGACGCTGATCAAGTGGTTTCCCGACCGCCGTGGCATGGCGACCGGCATGGCCATCATGGGCTTTGGCGGCGGAGCCATGATCGGTTCGCCGCTGGCCACGCTGCTGATGTCGAAGTTCGCGACTCCGGGCGACCCCGGCGTCTGGCAGACCTTCGTGACGCTGGCCGCGATCTATGCCGTCTTCATGTTCGCCGGTTCCTTTGGTTATCGCGTGCCTGCCACCGGCTGGAAGCCGGCCGGCTGGGAACCGCCGCCGCCGTCGGCCAAGGCCATGATCGCGCAGAACCACGTGCATCTTCGCAATGCGCACAAGACGCCGCAGTTCTGGCTGTTGTGGATCGTGCTGTGCATGAACGTGTCGGCCGGCATCGGCATCATCGGTGCGGCATCGCCGATGCTGCAGGAAACCTTCGGCGGCGCGCTGGTGGGCCAGCCGGACCTTGGTTTTGCCGAACTGAAGGCCAACAAGGAATTGCTGGCAGCTGCGGTGGCGATCGGTGCCGGCTTCGTTGGCCTGATCTCTCTGTTCAACATCGGTGGCCGCTTCTTCTGGGCGTCGTCGTCCGACAAGCTCGGCCGCAAGAACACCTATGTGATCTTCTTCCTGCTCGGCATAGCGCTGTATGTGCTGGCCTCGCTGGCGGCCGGCTGGAAGTCGCTGGCGATTTTCGTCGCCTGCTTCTGCGTGATCGCGTCGATGTACGGCGGCGGCTTCTCGACGATACCGGCCTATCTCGCCGACATGTTCGGCACGCAGTTCGTCGGCGCCATCCACGGGCGCCTGCTGACCGCGTGGTCGACCGCCGGCATCCTCGGCCCGGTCATCGTGAACTACATGCATGACATCCGTCTGGAAGAGAAAGTGCCGTTCGACCAGATCTACGGCCCGATCTTCTATGTGCTGGCCGCGATGCTGGTGGTTGGGCTGGTCGCGAACCTGCTGGTGCGGCCGGTGGCGGACCGCTATTTCATGTCGGCCGAAGAGCTGGCGCACGAGAAGCAGCTCGCGCACGAGAAATCGCTGAAGTCCGAAGGGACGGCGGGCGCGCATGAGGATCGTCATGGTTCGCTGCTGACCTGGTTCGCCTGGCTGGCCGTCGGCATTCCGCTCGCCTACGGCATCTGGGTCACACTGCAGAAGTCGGCGGTGCTGTTCAAGTAAGCGGAATCCGCTTCCGCAACTGCGGCCGCGCCCGACAGGCGCGGCCGCTTTCGTTTAGACTTGCGGCTTCCCCCTTGGAGCACAGATGAGCATTACCGCAGACCTCGTGCGCGACGCCTTGTCGCGCGTTATTGACCCGAACACGGGCAAGGACTTCGTCAGCAGCAAGTCCGCAAAGAACATCCAGATTGCCGGCGGCGACGTGTCGCTCGACATCGAGCTTGGCTATCCGGCGAAAAGCCAGGTCGACTTGATCCGTACGATGGTGATCAACGCGCTGCGCGCGCTGCCGGGCGTGACCAACGCCAGCGTCAACGTGCAGGTGAAGATCGTCGCGCATGCGGTGCAGCGCGGCGTGAAGCTGATGACGAACGTACGAAACATCATCGCGGTTGCCAGTGGCAAGGGTGGCGTCGGCAAGTCGACTACGGCGGCCAACCTCGCGCTGGCGCTGGCCGCCGAAGGCGCGAAGGTCGGCCTGCTGGATGCCGACATCTACGGCCCGTCGCAGCCGATGATGATGGGCGTGTCCGGCCGTCCCGAAAGCCATGACGGCAAGACGATGGAGCCGCTGGAAAATTACGGCGTACAGGTGGCGTCGATCGGCTTCATGATCGATCCCGACCAGCCGATGGTCTGGCGCGGCCCGATCGTCACGCAGGCGCTGCAGCAGCTGCTCGAGCAGACCAACTGGCGCGACCTCGACTACCTCGTGGTCGACATGCCGCCCGGCACCGGCGATGTACAGCTGACGCTGTCGCAGAAAGTGCCCGTGACCGGCGCGGTCATCGTGACCACGCCGCAGGACATTGCCCTGCTCGACGCGCGCAAGGGCCTGAAGATGTTCGAGAAGGTGGGCATTCCCATCCTCGGCATCGTCGAGAACATGAGCATGCACATCTGCAGCAACTGCGGCCATGCGGAACCGATTTTCGGGCAGGGTGGCGGCGAGAAGATGTGCCGCGACTTCGGCGTCGATTTCCTCGGCGCACTGCCGTTGACGATGAGCATTCGCGAGCAGGCCGATTCGGGCAAGCCTACGGTGGTTGCCGATCCGGACGGACAGGTCGCGCAGATCTACAAGCAGATCGCGCGTACCGTAGCCGTGAAGGTCGCTGAAAAGGCGAAGGACATGACGAGCAAGTTCCCCAGCATTGTGGTCAAGAACGACTGAGGCTTCGCCGTTGCACCATAAACCGCCGCCGGGCCAAGCGCTCCGCGGCGGTTTTTTTATGGGCTGAAATATGCTAAATATCGCATATTGACTTCATCAACATTGGAGCAGATTATCGGGCAAGCCATTGAAGGCAAAGGATTTTGGCTGCCCAAAGAATATGTTTTCTAGGGCATAAATCTGTGGAGGCGACGATGTCCCTGGCCAGCTATGACGCGTGCGTCGATCTCACCCTCGACGAGTTGGGCGCGCCCGACGGCGCATTGCTGCCCGTGCTGCATGCGATACAGGCCGAGCACGGCTATGTGCCGGCCGACGCGGTGCCGGTGATCGCCGAGCGACTGAACCTGTCGCGCGCCGAAGTACATGGCGTGCTGAGCTACTACCACCATTTCCGCAAGGCGCCGGCCGGCAAGGTCATCGTGCAGCTGTGCCGTGCCGAGGCTTGCCAGTCGGTCGGCGCCGATGCGCTCGCCGGGCATGCGACCGCCTCATTGGGATGCGACTTCCACGAAACGTCGGCCGACGGTTCCGTCACGCTTGAGCCGGTGTACTGCCTCGGTCAGTGTGCTTGTGGGCCGGCCATGATGGTCGGCGAGCGCGTGCATGCGCGCGTCACGCCGGAAAAATTCGACGCGCTGCTCGCGCGCGCAAGGAGCGACGCATGAGCGTGAAGATCTTCGTGCCGCGTGACTCCACTGCGCTCGCACTCGGCGCCGATGAAGTGGCGGCCGCCATTGCTGCCGAGGCCGCACGTCGCGGCATTGACGTCGAACTGGTGCGCAACGGCTCGCGGGGCATGTTTTGGCTGGAGCCGCTGGTCGAAGTCGTGCGCCCGGAAGGACGCATCGCCTACGGCCCGATCGACGAAGGCGATGTGGCCTCGCTATTCGACGCGAACTTCTGCGAGGGCGGTCGGCACCCCCTGTCGCTCGGCCTGACCGAAGAAATCCCTTTCCTTAAGCGACAGGAGCGCCTGACCTTCGCGCGCATCGGCATCACCGATCCGCTGTCGATCGACGACTATGTCGCGCACGAAGGCTATGCCGGCCTGCAGAAGGCGCTGCAGATGACGGACGAACAGATCGTCCAGTCCGTCACCGACTCCGGCCTGCGCGGCCGTGGCGGCGCAGCCTTCCCGACCGGTATCAAGTGGAGCACCGTACGCGCGACGCCGTCAGCGCAGAAATACATCGTCTGCAATGCCGACGAAGGCGACTCCGGTACGTTCTCGGACCGGATGGTGATGGAAGACGATCCGTTCATGCTGATCGAGGGCATGACGATCGCCGGCCTCGGCGTCGGTGCGACGAAGGGCTACATCTACGTGCGCTCCGAGTATCCGCATGCGATAGCGGTGCTGAACGAAGCGATTGCGATCGCGCGCACGCACAACTACCTCGGCAAGAACATCCGCGGCTCCGGCAAGGCCTTCGACCTGGAAGTGCGCGTGGGCGCAGGCTCCTACGTGTGCGGCGAAGAGACTGCGCTGCTGGAGAGCATCGAAGGCAAGCGCGGCATTGTGCGCGCGAAGCCGCCGCTCCCGGCCATCTCGGGCCTGTTCGGCAAGCCGACCGTGATCAACAACGTGATCTCGCTGGCGACGGTGCCCGTCATCTTTGCGCGCGGCGCCGACTACTACAAGAATTTCGGCATGGGCCGTTCGCGCGGCACGCTGCCGATACAGCTGGCTGGCAACGTGAAGCACGGCGGCCTGATCGAGAAGGCGTTCGGCATCACGCTGCGCGAAATGCTCTATGACTTCGGTGGCGGTACGCGTTCCGGCCGCCCGATTCGCGCCGTGCAGGTTGGGGGCCCGCTGGGAGCCTACCTGCCGGAATCGCAGTTCGACACGCCGCTCGATTACGAAGCCTTCCTGAAGATCGGCGGCACGCTCGGCCATGGCGGCATCGTCGTATTCGACGACAGCGTGAACATGCTGAAGCAGGCGCGCTACGCGATGGAATTCTGCGCGATCGAATCCTGCGGCAAGTGCACGCCGTGCCGCATCGGCTCGACGCGCGGCAAGGAAGCGCTCGACAAGGTGATTGCCGGCGAAGAGCGCGAACAGCAGATCCATCTGGTACGCGACCTGTGCGACCTGATGCTCAACGGCTCGCTGTGCGCCATGGGCGGCATGACGCCGTTCCCGGTGCTGTCTGCAATGAATCATTTCCCGGAAGACTTTGGCCTGCAGCAGCAGGCGAAGGAGTTGGCATGAATGCGATCGACGACAAGGATTTCGGCACGCCGGCACGCGAGTCCGGCACGCTGGTCACGCTGGAAATCGACGGCGTTGCCGTCACCGTGCCGGCCGGCACCTCGGTCATGCGCGCCAGCGCCGAGGCCGGCATCAATGTGCCCAAGCTGTGCGCGACCGATTCGCTCGAGGCCTTCGGCTCCTGCCGCGTTTGCCTGGTCGAGATCGAAGGGCGGCGAGGTTATCCGGCCTCGTGCACGACACCGGTCGAGCCGGGAATGAAGGTGCGCACGCAGACGCCGAAGCTGGCCGACATCCGGCGCGGCATGGTCGAGCTGTACATCTCCGACCATCCGCTCGACTGCCTGACCTGCCCGACGAATGGCAATTGCGAACTGCAGGACGTAGCCGGTCTGGTCGGCCTGCGCGAAGTGCGCTACACCAAGGGCGAGAACCATATCGAGATGAAGAAGGACGAGTCGAACCCTTACTTCACCTATGACCCGTCGAAATGCATCGTCTGCAACCGCTGCGTGCGCGCCTGCGAAGAGACCCAGGGCACTTTTGCGCTGACTATCAATGGACGCGGCTTCGAATCCCGCGTGGCCGCCGGCCAGAACGAAGCCTTCATGGACTCCGAATGCGTGTCCTGTGGCGCCTGCGTGCAGGCCTGCCCGACTGCGACGCTGACCGAGAAGACGGTGATCAAGATCGGTGTCGCCGAGCACAGCGCGATCACCACCTGCGCCTACTGCGGCGTCGGCTGCGGCTTCAAGGCCGAGATGAAGGGTAGTGAAGTCGTGCGCATGGTGCCGTGGAAAGACGGCAGCGCCAACCACGGGCATTCGTGCGTGAAGG
>JACCDQ011293398.1_pt1 | contig 10918 bp, 15 predicted proteins | sample 7446031 | NCBI WGS metagenome assembly JACCDQ01 (sample SAMN15323442, study PRJNA562643) | freshwater metagenome | isolation source: river surface water | place: USA:Blue River Watershed | collected 2017-08-17
CAAGCATCTAAAAGAACTTCTGAGTTAATTCCGCTTTGTCACCCCATTAGTTTAAGCAAAGTCAGTATCGAGTTTTCTATCGACGAAAAGAGCTGCGCTGTTCACTGCACAACAACCGCTCAATGCACTGGAAAAACAGGTGTTGAAATGGAGGCGCTCACCTCAACAAGTGTGGCACTGCTCACCATTTACGACATGGTGAAAAGCGCGGAAAAAGGCATGATCATCAGCGAAATAAAACTGTTAGAAAAGCAAGGCGGAAAATCAGGCGATTGGAAGGCTTGATAGTAAGCACTAACATAAAAATTCCAACCTTCTAGTTATTTCAGTCAAAAATAGTCATTTGTCCTAAATTTGTCCTACAAAAGGGCTGAGAATGGCTACATTCCGCAAGCGCAGCGGTCACTGGCAAGCGAGAATTACTCGCAAAGGTCATCAAACACTCTGTAAAACCTTCACCTCCAAAAAAGATGCGGAATTTTGGGCAAGAGAAATTGAAAGTACCATTGATAAAGGTGCCTACAAAAACCTTCGTTATGCTCAAAAAGTCACATTCAAAGATCTCATAGACCGCTTTATCAAAGAAGTGTCGCCTTCGATGCGAGGAGCTCTTGATGATAAGTACCGCTTATCTGCTCTCGCAAAGAGACCAATCAGCCATTTAAGTATGACTGAGCTTACGCCTATTGTGCTTGCCCAATACAGAGATCAACGTCTAAAGGTTATTGGAGCTGGCACGATGCTCAGAGAGCTTTCCTATTTCTCCTGCATCATCAATCATGCGAGACGTGAGTGGGGGCTTAATATTGAGAACCCAGTTTCACTGATTAAGAAACCCCCTTCTCCCGCAGGAAGAACAAGAGTACTAAGCGAGGAAGAAAGAACAAGAGTTATTGATACTATTCGCCAATCGAGACCTGCTGTCTGTAATGTATGGCTGATCCCAGCAATTGAGTTTGCGCTGGCAACAGCGATGAGACTTGGTGAAATAACTTCATTACTTTGGAAGGATGTGGATTTCAATCAGCGAACAGCCTTTCTTCCGATCACAAAGAATGGAAGTTGTCGTTATGTACCCCTATCTAATAAAGCCATCAAACTGCTTCAAGAGTTACCTCGAAATAGCGAAAGAGTCTTTCCAGTTAATAGAGCATCTCTATCAACAGCCTTTACTAGATACACACGAATGGCTGGGGTGAATGGGGTGCATTTTCATGATCTAAGACACACAGCTATTACTAATATGTCGAGTAAGATTACTAACGTAATTGAGTTGTCTTCTGTAACAGGTCACAAATCGCTATCAATGCTAAAAAGATACATCCATCTAAATATTAGCGAGTTAGCCAGAAAACTGGATGATTGAAGCGTCTAGTAACTAGACGCTTCGCTTTTAGCTTTAAGACGCCCTAGCGTTAATCTGTGACGCCGAGTTTAGATCGACATTGGTCGCGATAAACACAGGTTTGTTAGGCCCGATGTTTCGACATAGATGAACATCGAGCGTCCATTCTTCAACCGTTTGATTATCAGCATCGTTGATCGTCATATAAAGCTCACTGGTACTGGGCGCGTAAATTGAATACCCATCGACTTTGGTTTTTAGTTTGGTCAGTGGATCATAACGCACTAGCCAACTAAACAATAAATCCTCATTTTCAGGGAAACCTGAATCACGTAGTTGTCGAATCACATTCATTTGTTCATCGTTTTTGGCTGATGCCTCCCAAGCGGCATATTGATAGTAGTCCACTAGATATTTACTGCTGGGGTTTCTTAGTTCTACCGAGCCATTGAAGAATGCTCTGCGGAATTGGTTTTTGCCAAATGTCGTATTGAATTTCTCATTCATAAAACCTCTTACTGCTATTTCTCTTTCAATCATTTTCTTTTTTCCTTTGTCTTAAGTTGCGATGGTTTACTGGTTACAAAGGAGTCGAGACAAAAAAGATGTTGCTTCGAGTTAAGTCGCAAGAGACAAGAGAAAAAGAAGTTACTTCGTGTGTTGCTAAGTCAGAGTTACTCATTTGTAACCCCTAGTAACTAACTCAGTTAACTTAACTAGCAACTTCTTTTATTTCTTCTGCGACCCAACTTTGTAACCAAGCAACTCGCAAAAGTATTTAGTCCTGTGTAAGAAAAACCGCTTAAAACTGGTGAAAAATGAGTCAAAACGAGAAATCAGGCAGATTTCGGTTGTCCATCTGGCGAATCTGACATTAACTTAATGAGTGCTTATTCAACAAACAGGAGAAAAGACATGAGCACACTAGGTACTTTGAAGTTAACAGCAGATAGGAAACCCAAACAACTATCCGCAATTCAGCATCGCAGAAACAAGCTGATTCATCGCTTATGGGAACAGATTGAACTGGCTAAAAGCCAAATTGAAGGTACGCAGTTTACCGTTAAGAAATACCGCAGCATTGTGGATCGGGAAACAGGCTTAAAGAAACAAGTAGAAGTGCCAAAGCGTATTCGTGAATGGTGGTTTAAGAACGAAACGGGAAAAGTCTGCTTATCTATCAAATACGGCACTAGCGTACTTGAACTAGCTAAAGGCAAACCTAGTATTGAAGTGGCTAGCCCACAAGACTTAATCAAAGCATTAGAAACGATTAAACAGGCTGTGGCGGTAGGTGAGCTAGATCACCAGATCGAACAAGCGAGCCAACACCTAAGAGCTGGCTTTCAGCACTAGCAAACGATAAAAATAAATAACCAGCGTCTAGTAACTAGACGCTTAATAAAGCGGGGCAGAGCCCCGCCCATAGTCGGTCTAGCTAAGACCGACGAGTAAGATGAGAGGCTCAAGCAACATCTTTTGCTGTAGCTAACAGCGCGATTAAAAGATGATGCGGGCTCACTTTGAACAGTTGCGTGAACTGGGCTTTTCAAAGTGAGATGAGCCGAACCCGAAGCACCGAGTCGCCGCGACGAAAAGGTGCGAGGACCAATTCAAGAATAAATATTGTTATGTACAAATACCAAGCTCAAGTCAAAGTAAACGGTGTGTGGATTAAGACGGTTATCTACGCAGATAATCAGTTACACGCCAAGTTACTTGCTCAGTATCAATATGGCATCAGTAATGTGCCATTCGCACCCATTAAAATAGGATAAAAACATGCGTTTTTTTGAATTTGCTAGTGCTGTGAAGAAACCACTGACACCAGACCAAGCCCGAATTGAGGCTATGAAGAATCAAGTTAAGAATACTCAAAAGTTAATTAAAGCTGAACGAGCTAGACAGAAGATTAGAACTGGGCAACAAGCACTAGCAAATGCTAACACTAATGTTTAGTGTGGGTATAAATCAAAAGAACTATCAAACCAAAGAACATAAAAAACATCTCGTAATCTATAGCCTACCATCGGCTTCATACCGTTAAAGCGGAATGCCAGAAAGTGATCTACCTCTTCGGTTATAAATTGAGGAATTGGGGCACTGATACTTTTTCTATCGATTTTTTCGAAACCTAACTTATGCCTTCCTGTTTTTTTAATTTCAGCCCAAGATGTATTTCTTCTTTTAAAAATTGCTTCCGCAAAAGAAGCCTTATGATCAACATCCATATTTGAGAAACAATATCTGCCATTCTGCAGTCTCTCGAGAGAAAAAATGGGAGGGTGATCGTCATAATTAATTTCGGGCGTAACTACTATACGACCAGATGGACCCCGACTTGGCTTTTTAATGCGTTGTCCCATCTGTGGCTATTACTTACTGATTCTTAACTTAAAGAATTCCAGTAAAGTATCTTTTGGAATAACACCTGCCATTGCCTCATGCTGTTTCCAAGGCAACTCCTCATGTGTCATGTTTCTTAGAGTCCATCCAGAAAATTGGTTGAATACATCATAAACTTCATCCAGAAACCCTTGAACCTCATCATCAAATTTAGACAAATCTAAATTTGGGATTGCTGGTATGGATGCTGCCCCATACTCTTTAAATCGATGATAAAGCACTGGTACAACTGGACCGTGGGCCCAAGCTTCAATTTCTTCGTCGAAAAGCGGTTTATCAAAAATTGCTAAATGATAACCTTGTGCGTAGTACACAAGCTTCTGCAATTTTAGATTGGAAATCGTATCCCCAGATTCTTCATCTTGTTTAGCAAGGAAGTAATCAGCTATGTCATGACAACTCAACATAATTTTCTCTTGTTTTATTAAATTATATTTATTTTCGATCGGGACTAATTCTATACGGATTTAGAGGCGAATCCACTCAAAATGTTCAAATGATTAAGTATCTAAACAAATTTCAGTTGTAAAAATGAGACATCTTAACGACATCTATTTTGGTAAAGAAAATTCATATTTTCTTTACCAAAAACATAACCTATTGTTTTTAAATATCTCTTTGCTAGTGCCATGTTCGGTTGTCCTTTGATAAATAAGAAAATAAGCTGCAGCTACAGTTTTCTTTATCAAGGAGTTATCAAATGGCACAAGCAAAAACATTCACACAGTCTGAACTAGACCAAGTTCTTCGTTTCGTTAGCACTAGAAAATACGCATTAAGGGATAGAGCAATAATTTTGACCAGTTTTTGGTCAGGAATGCGTTGTGGTGAAATCTCTAAATTAAAAATGGGTGACGTATTAAATGATGATGGAACATTCAAAAACGAAATTCGCTTAAGTGCGGAGCAAACTAAAGGGAATCAGGCACGGATTGTGTTTATTCCACAGAAGCTCAAAGAAGAATGGGCTAACTATCTCACAACACGTATGATAAAAAACCGAGAAATTCCATTCTTTCACACAGATGATCGACTTGGATTTAGCCCTAATACCTTATGTCAGTGGTTCTTTTGGACTTACAAGCGAGCTGGGATTAATAATGCTTCAAGCCATTCGGGACGCAGAACATTTATTACGAACTTAGCCAATAAGGGCGTAGGTGTTCGTGTATTGGCAAGCTTAGCAGGACATAAGAGTATTGCTGTAACCCAACAATATATTGATACCAACGATGATATTAAGAGAAACGCTGTTGAATTGATTTAACACTTATAGATGCCATGTGGGACGATGGTTGGAAATGACATAATCATCGCCATGCATTAAAGACAAAATCATCAACGGTGTCTTCTTAATTAGACTCCTTACCAGCCTTTCTATCAGCTTGGTTGCTTTGCAGTGTGACTCAATACACTTCAACCATAAGTCTGGATAATATCTTGAAAGCATACTTAAACCGTAGGCAGCAAGAAGCATGTCTGCTAATTCATGTCTATCGAATTTATCTATTGGATAGACAATTTTTTCATTATTAATTGTTTCCCTAAAGCTAGGATATGAAAGCTTTTCTTCGGTAGAAGTTGAGAGCGTAACAATGCATGAAAGTTTATTGGTAGAAATGTTTTTTGTGAATTGGGTTGATCCAGACGTGTCAATTGTGAATTTATTAAGAATTTCACTTAAAGCCTGCTCAGATGTCGCTGCATGAATAATCCATCTCATATTCTGAGTTTTCTGGACTTTATCTATAGTTACCTCATAGTCCATTCTGCTTGAAGGACAGTTCACACCATATCTAACTAAGAAGTTGTTAAGGTCCGGCAAATAAGTGAGAAAACTCAGAATAGATAGCTTTGTTGATTGAATCTTAGAAAAATCTGCTAGCAATTCTTCACCAACAATGTCTCTTCTAATCTGCCTTTGGGAGTTATTGGTTTCGTTAACAACACCGTATGAATAAACTTTCTGGGGTAAAGTCGTGTACCAATTATTAAAGAAACCTCGCTCTTTAATTTCAACAAAAGATTTAGATAGAATGTCCAAGTTATGAGCACAGCTTTTATCATCAACACTCGTTGTGAATGCCAGCCCATGATGACTATTTTTAATATCCGCTCTTAGAAAATCTAGTGATTTTTTGCCATTCCCAAGTAATAACATTGAAGAGGTAAACAATGAAACCATCCCATAATATAAGTGGTTTGGACTTGTTACTAGGGAAGAGTTTTGAGCAGCGTCAAAATATTCCTTTGCTTGAAGAATGGAAGATCTTATCTGTTCGGCCTGTTTGCTGTAATTCTTTTTATTTTTCGCTGTTATTGACCCATGTTTTTTGCTATAGCTTCCATGGTTACTTCAATGTTAGCGAACTCTAAAAGATTAGCCCAGGCTTCTTCGGAGATTTCATCTGTAGTAATCCAAACCATATTTAAAGACTCCATTTAAGAGTTTAATGCGGGTGCCTATTTTGTTTTTTATAATACACCTAAGGATGAAAGCTCTAATAGTGAAGTATATTAGTTTTACAGATTTAACAGCGTCTAGTAACTAGACGCTGTTAAATCTTAAATAAGAGCCAGGCAAATACAGCAATAAAGATGAGTACAGCAAGAATAGTGTGGATCACCATCAACTTCACCCATTTAGGTAATGCTTGGAATGATTTAAACATCAAAATCCTCTAGATAAGGTCACTTTCACCTGCCACAAATGCTGGTGTGCGTTTCCACGCAAGACTTAATGGTTTCTTATATGCTTCTTCTAATCGGTTCCTTCTGATCACTTCCCACTTCAAGAGGCTAGTATATTCATCTAGAAGCCAACGATGAAATTCTGACTGATTATCTCCACCACTCAATCTCGTAGCTTCCAAATACTTTGGATGCCAATCTTTACCAAAAGGCATAAATGTTTGATCTAGGTTTAACTTAGTCACATTCGGGAAATTGCCAAATAAAAGGTTATTTAATGTGAACTTTGCTTTGTATAAATATCGACCTGTCACACTACTCACTTGATCAAAAATGAGGGGCTCACCTAATCGATCCATCTCACGTAGTTTGAAATGAGGTGATATTTGTAGTCTGTCACCAATGCGCCAATTCTCAATTTTTGGATAAAGCATTCTATATAAGAGCACCCAAAACTCTGTCTCAATCACTCTTAATCTGTAACGCTTGGTATGTAGCTTGAGCTTTGCTGTCGTTGTACCAGCCAAATTTAAACTTCTACCTTCATGATGTTCATTCAAGAGTCTTTTAACTTGTTTGAGTATTGTTTCTTTTCGGATGGTCAATGGAAGCTCTATATATAAATAGTCCTCTTTAAATTCATGTCGACCTAAATTATAGAGATCAAGAGTCTCTACTTTTCTGGGGCGTACATCTTCAGCAAATACTTCTCTGCCTGTCGCTTCCCACCATTCATTAAAACGATGATGACTTAAGTTACCCAATAGTCGATATGTCTCAGCAATCTTTGGATTAACTGGCTCAATACCTCGTGTCCTCGCAAACCAGAAGACAGGGCTTAGACGCATAAACTCCCACCACCAATAATAGATGCTTTGCTCTGCGTCTCTCGCCAACACCTCATTACTTTGCCTAGTGAAGCCAAGAATGCCTTTAAAGAATGGCTGTTTTCTATCCATGATTAATCATAACACTTTATTTCATAAATCGCAGGTATATGTCATGGCTGATTTAATTCGATCAACAGCACGACAAAACAAACAGACATTTCGTCACAACTTGTTGTGTTGTTTTTAAAAGGAGACCCATTATGGTCACAGTAACTAGCAAGACAGCAGTAAAAACTTCTTCAACAACAGCTAAAGCTAAACAAGTGTTTGTGCCAAGCGATACTAATATCAAGTACGCACAGACGATTGTTAAGCAGTTAAACGACTTGGTCGTTAAACGTGAGAAGTGGGAAAGCACGGATTACAAAAAAGCGAACGAAGGTTTGTACGCTTTGTTATCTAGCTGCTTGGAAATGTTTAACAGCAAGTTTGTAACAGCTGGTGACGCAGATCGCAAAACGCTACGTCAAGAGCTAGCAACTTTGCTTAAAACAGACGGAATCAAAGTACAAACCAATACACCGACACTAACAATGTTTGTGCGTTATGTGTTTGGCTCTGATCGTAAACGTGCGCACGGCTACGCTTATGTATTAAAAGCAGCAATTTCTTATGAGATTAATGCTGAAAGCTTGGCAAAGTTTATTGTTGAGCAAGGCGGTATTGAAGAAATCAAACGCAAGATGGTTGCGAGCGAGGAAGCTTTAGCTAACAAAGCTAAACGTGAGAAAGCACTGGAAGCAGTTAACGCAGATGCGGAAGCAGCTGAACTTGCTCCTTTAGCTACCGTCGGCATTGACTTAAGTAATAACACTACACCGTTCGCAATTCTTATCACTAAGCCAAATTCAAATGGCGAAGGTGATGTGATTGCTGTGCTTAAAAATGCTGAAGCTAAACTGATTACAGCGTTATATAAGCATATTGCTAAGCAAAACATCGCTGATGAAGCTGCGCAGAAAATGCTTGAAACAGAAATGGCAAGCTTAACTGGCAAACAAGCAGCAAATGACGCTGAGCTTGAAGCAGCTTAATACTTAACTTGTGGGGCAGCCTTTTGGTTGCCCCTTTTTATTGAAAGGAATAACAATGAGTTTACTTACCAAATATAAACCGCAAAGTCTGAATGACCTTGTAATCCCAAATACAGCCATAAAAGATTTGTTGGATGACATGGCAAATGGATATGTGATCAACAAGCTTTGTTTTGTGGGTACAAATGGCACAGGAAAGAGCACAGCAGCTCACTTATTGCCTACGCTAATTGAAGGCTTTGCTCCAAATACAGTTCATTTAATAGGTGAAGAAAAGTTTGATGTGGCAGATGCGATTAATCGTTTGAGTACGATTAATAATTTTGGGTGGTCTGATCAAAAATATCAGTATGTGCTGTTTGATGAGCTTGATAAGGTAAAGAATAGTTTGTCAGCACTTTGGCAAACTATGGACAAATTCAATGACAAAGTGATTGTGATTGCGACAGCCAATGACTTTATGAAGATTGAGAAGGCAGTTCGCTCTCGTTTTCAGTTGCTGGATTTTGGACTAATCACAGCAGATGATTTTTTGTCTCGTGCGCAGCAGATTTTAGGGCAAGAAAATATTGATCTAAAAGATAGCTATGTCTTAGGTCAGTTACAAACCAAACAGAGCTTGAGCGATATGCGTAAGTACTTTGATACGCTCAGTGACATCCAGCGCAATCACAACGCTGGGCGCATTCAGAAAATTCACTACAACTAAGTAAATAAGCAAGGGTGCGAAAGCACCTTTGCTTTATTAAATTCAATCGTCCAGTAACTAGACGCTAAATAGAAAATATTTAGCAGCTGTTTTGACTGCGAAAGAATTTATCAAAAAAAGGATTTAATTTAGCAATTCTAGAGATGTATGATTTGCTTCTATTTTATGCCTTTGGTTTTGATATTGGCTGTAATTAATTGCATTTGAAGGTCAGCTCACGTCTACCGCCGACAATATTTTCCTGACGACCAAGCTCATAAAAGCCATTTTTACAGGTGTTGCTCGCTTTAGTATCACAGTTATACCAACTTTCTACTGCGCCACTACAAGTAGTAAACCAAATCTTTTTAGCAGGATCTTTCAATAAAACTGGCTGCTGCTGTCCGTTTAGTAATTGCTGGCATCCAGTCAACCACAAAGTCATTGTAAAGAAAAATAATCTCATTTCTATCCTTTCGGCTAATACAAGTAAAAACGGCACCCGAAGGTGCCGTTTACATCTAATTACAACTAAGCATTAAATCTTAGAAGAATAAGATAGCGCCTAAAGCAGCAGTTTTTGATTTGCCGTCAAGACCGTTTTGAGCTTCAGATTTAACATCTGAGTACTCAGCAACTAAATTCAATGACTTAGTCAATGGGTGGTAAGCACCAATAGTCCACATCTTGTTCTCTTCAACTAGAGCTGTTTTAGCTTCAGCACTGTTGCGGTCGAGATTGCTTACACCCCAGCTTACGCCAAGTTTAGTAGCTGTTGGCAATACGTAAGTTGCTTGAACATAGCCACCGTCTGAATCACGACGTTTACCTGTTGTGTCAAAGCCGTTAGCCAACATAAATGTTGTACCAACACCTTTACCGTCATAGTAGTAAGCTGTTAAACCAAGGTTGCCTACATTGATGTTTGCGCCGATATCCCAAGCGTAAGCACGTTCATTACCAGCAGCAGCTGTAATGTTCTTAACGTTTTGTGAGAATGCAGAAGCCCAAACTTTACCGGCTACATCGCCAGTCCAAGCATATTGTGCTTTAGCTTCGAATGCTGGTTGATTACCACCACGCTCTGTTGAACCTGCTGAAGCAAGAACAGCTGCAGTGTCAGTACCAGAAGCAGTGTTTGTATCAGCTGCAGTGATAGTTGCTGCTGTTGCATTCCATGACTGAGTTACACCAGCTGTGAATGAGAAGCCATTCCAGTTTGGTGATGTATAAGCAATTTGAGATTTCCAATCAGCATACATGAAACCTGTACCAATACGACCCAATGTCGTTGTACCAACTGAAGCAGCACCAGAACCAACGCCCAACAATGTCATATCGTTCAAGATAGCATCAGAAGCGAAAATACCTAGGTCTTTACCAACTTTTACAGAACCCCATGAAGCATCACCGAATGTCATGAATGCTTGACGGTGCTCAGTAGCTGAACCACCTGAAGCTGCATTGTTTGAAGAAGCGCCTGGGTTATGGCTGATTGTGAAAGCGATATCTAGATCGTTTTGACGTGTTTTACCAGATACTGATAAAAAGTTTGGTAACAAACCTGTTGTGATGTTGTTTTTAGTATCTGTACCACCACCCAAAGCACCCAAAACTGTGTCACCAGATTGTGATGTTGATGTGTAGTAAGCATTAACGTTACCACCGATGTCTAATGTCCAATCACCAGCTGGAATTGCAATACCAGCTTGAGCTGAAGCAGAAGCAGCTAGCAACGCACCAGCAACTGCTAAACCTAATTTCTTATTCATATAAATCTCCTAAGTTTTAATTGTCTTGAAACGGACTTAACCAATTCAAGATGGTGCAAGTATGCCAAAGGGGGAGACAGGTTCGCAAGAAA
>JACCDQ011465394.1_pt1 | contig 10917 bp, 5 predicted proteins | sample 7446031 | NCBI WGS metagenome assembly JACCDQ01 (sample SAMN15323442, study PRJNA562643) | freshwater metagenome | isolation source: river surface water | place: USA:Blue River Watershed | collected 2017-08-17
ATTTTTCCGGCAAGGCGTGGAAGTCCCAGCAGCAGCGCTGCGCTCCCGAAGGCAAGAAGCCGCAAGACCTCGGTACCGAGTGCGGCTTCTGGACCTGCACCAGCCGTCTCGGCTGTCAGTAATTCCCTGGTAGCGCAATGGCGTCAGTGTTGCACGTTCGTGGTGTCGAGCGCTGCCTGCAATGACGCCGCATCCAGCGTCCTGTCCAGCCAGTTGTCCAGCTCCTCCGCACTCGCTTGCCGAAGTCTCGTTATGGCCCAGGGCGGCAGCTCGCCGAAGCGTCGGGTCAGGATCCGCATCAGGAGCCTGGATTGGCCTACTTGTATGCCTTCCTGGATGCCTTTTTCCAGACCTTTTTCCAGACCTTGTTCCAGACCTTTTTCGAGGCCTTTTTCCATGCCTTCCTCCATGGCCAGACGTTCGAAAGATGTCACGTAGCGCATCGTCAGTTCTCCTTCAAGTGCAGACACATCCTGCCGTAATTGTTGCTCAAGTTCCTTGGGCAGGCGCATCATCCAGTCGAGTACCTGGTAAAAATCGATGACCTCCTGTGGTGCCCAGGCGTGCTCGTACAAGTATTTCAGCAACTGCCATTTTGCCGCCTTGCGAGCCTTGGGGTCGTGGCGGGTGGCGCGAGTCGCCAGGTGAGCGCGCGTCAGTAGTGCAAACGGGTTGTGGCTGTCCGCGAGCTTGTCTTCGCTGCCCGCCCAATCGGTCAGCTTGGCTACCGGATAAGTGAGTGACAGGCCACACCCCAGAGCGCGGTAGACAAATCGGTCGGGGCGCCAGCGTGGCTGGTCATCTGTCAGCAGTGCGAGGCTGGCAATCGGTTGCTGGTAACGATCGAACAACCGGTAGTGATATACGAACATGCGCTTCGAAAAATGTTCCTGCTGTTGGCCTTGTACTTCGAGATGGATGTAGACCCACGCCGGTTCACCATCGATACGCTTGACCCGTGCGAGCTTGTCAACGATGCGTTTGCCTGAGCCGGCATCGCGAGCGAGGATCCGAAGCTCCTGATCCAGGAAAGTCGGTGGATGTGCCCAATCAATTTCGGCATGGGCGGCGGGGAAAAAGAAGTGCAGGAAAGATGACAGATACTTTTCGATTGCATCTTTCCACGGGTTGTCATAGTCATCGGCCTCGGGACCGTCGATGATGACGCTGTCAGATGCGGCCGCATGGGGGCCAGTGGAATCAGCTTGCACTTCGTGCTCCTTGGCCGTACGTACCGGCGACCTGTGGGAGCATCCGTCAATCGAAACAGGGGCTCGACAAGATCAGACTCGAAGGCAACAGCGATGCTGCAAACTGATGATGGCGCGCGGGAGAATGTTGCATCTGCGCTGCGCAACGTCAGTAGATGCAGGGCCCCGCTTGCTTATTGCGCCTGCCTGATCCCGTTCCAGCCACCGCCCAGCGCCTGTACCAGCGCCACGCTGGCCACTTGCCGGTTGCCTTGCTGCTGCACCAGAGCACGGCGTGCATTCAGCGCCGTGGTTTGTGCGGTCACCACTTCAAGGAAGCTCACTTGCCCTGCGCGGTAGCGGTTCAATACCTGCTGCTCGGCAGCGTTCGCAGAGGTCGACGCTTGGACGAGGAAAGTCTCCTGCTGTGCCAGCACACGGGTGGCGGCCAGCTGGTCTTCGACCGACTGGAAGGCGGACAGTACAGTCTGCCGGTATTGCGCGACCGTGGTTTCATAGGCGGCTTCGGCGCCGGCGATGCGGTTCTTCACCAGCCCCGCATTGAAGACCGATTGGGTCATCGCCACGCCGATCGACCACAGCGAGATCGGGTTCGACGACAGCGCGGAGATGCCTGTGGCGGCCACGCCGGTGCTGGCGCCAAGCGTGAAGGTCGGGAAGTAGGCCGAGCGCTGTATGCCTATCTGTTCGTTGGCTGCCTTCACGCGCCGCTCGGCAGCGGCGATATCGGGCCGGCGCTGCAGCAGCTCGGACGGGATCAGCAGCGGCACACTCGGCACGATCGCATTCCAGTCGGCGACCGCCAGCGAGAAATTGGCAGGCTGCTCGCCGACCAGCACCGCGATTGCGTGCTCGAGCTGCGCGCGCGTGCGTTGCAAACCTTCGGCTTCGGACTGCGCATTTGCGAGCTGGGTCTGCGCCTGCAGCACATCGGTCTTCGGCGCCACGCCGGCGTTGTAGCGGTTGGTGGCGATCTCCAGCACACGCTGGTAATCGCGTATTGCATTGCCGAGCAGGCGGCGCTGCTCGTCGGTTTGCCGCAGCAGCAGGTAGTTGGACACCAGCTCGCCTTGCGCCGACAGCGTCGCGGTGGCGAGGTCGCCGGCGCTGGCTTCGGCATTAGCCGCCGCGCTGTCCACCGCGCGCTGCAAGCGGCCCCAGACATCCGGCTCCCAGCTGCCGCCGAGGCTGAATTGCACATCGCGCTGCGTGGCCGAGCCCCGGCTGCGGTTGACTTGCCCCGACAGCGACACCGACGGGAACAGCGCCGCCCGCTGCTGGCCAACGACGGCGCGCGCCTGCGCATAGCTGGCAACCGCGGCAGCGATGTTCTGGTTGGATACCGCGACGCTGGCCGCCAGCTTGTCGAGCGTGGGGTCGCCGAAGGCTTGCCACCATGCATCGCGCTGCAGGCCATCAGCCGGCTGCGCTGCAGCCCAGCCCTCGGCTTCCTTGAATTGCCCCGACACAGGCAGGGACGTGGCCGCAGGACGCTCGTACAGCGAGACCGTGCCGCAGGCGGCCAGCATGCCGGAAAGGGTGGTTGCGGCAGTGAGCTTCATGACAGCCAGGATGCGGCGGCGAGCGCCGGCATGCGTCATTGCATGCTCGGCGAGAGGCTTGTCTTTCGGGGCGACATCGCGCTGCGCAGCGGCATACGCCGCGCTGTCAGTCGACTGGGAAGGGCGAATGGTTTTCATGTGGTCTGCAGTGGAGGCGGCGCGGCTTTCGGACCGTTCTGGCCGCCTTCGTCGTTATCGTAACGCGTGTCGCGGGCAAGGGCGGTTTCACCGGGGCCGCGGCGGCGCCAGCGATCCAGCGCCACATAGACGACCGGCGTCGTCAGCAGGGTCAGCAGCTGGCTCGCAATCAGTCCGCCGATGATGGTCACGCCCAGCGGCTGGCGCAGTTCCGAACCCTCGCCGAATCCTATCGCCAGCGGCAAGGCGCCCAGCGCAGCGGCGGCGGTCGTCATCAGGATGGGGCGCAGGCGCTGCACGCTGGCTTCACGCACCGCGGCCAGCGGCGTCATGCCGCGCGAGCGCTCGAGCTCGAGCGCGACGTCGATGATCAGGATCGCATTCTTTTTCACGATGCCCAGCAGCAGGAAGACACCGATCAGCGCGATGATGGAAAACTCCATGTCAAACAGCATCAGCGCAATCACCGCGCCGACGCCGGCCGACGGTATCGTCGACAGCACCGTCAGCGGATGCACGAGACTTTCATACAGGATGCCGAGCACGATGTAGATCGTCACGATGGCCAGCAGGATCAGCAGCGGCTGCTGGCCCTGAGATTCCTGATACGCACGCGCCGTGCCCTGGAAGCTGCCGCGTACATTGGCCGGCATCGCAATCTCGGCTTCTGCTTCACGCACGGCGCGCTGCGCATCGCTCATCGAACGTCCCTTGGCCAGCGCGAAGGAGACGGTAGCTGCCAGCTCCGCATCCTGGTGGCTGACGGTGGCTGCGGTGGCGCGCTCGCTGAAGCTGGCGATGGCCGACAGCGGCACCATCGTGGTCGGCGTGGTGCTGATCACCTGGCCGCTGGCCGGGTCGCGCGTGCCGGGGTTGGGCGAGGGCACGGTGCCAATGCCCGATGTAGCGCCGCCCACCGCGCTGCTGCTGGCCACCAGCGCCGCGCCGGCGCGCGCCGGCACATAGATGTCGGCCAGTGCCTGCGGGCTTCGGGCGAACTCGGGGCTGACGCCCATGATCACGTGGTACTGGTTGAGGTCGCCGTACAGGGTCGCGACCTGACGCTGGCCATAGGCGTTATACAGCGCATTGTTCACGTCGCGCATGCTCACCCCCAGTCTTGCCGCCGCATCGCGGTCGACGCGCACGAAGGTTTCGACGCCGTTTTCCTGCAAGTCATTGTCGATGTCGACCAGTTCCGGCCGGCCCTTGAGCGCCTGCGCGAGCTTGTCGCTCCAGGTCTTCAGGTCTTTCAGGCTGTCGCTCTTGAGCGTGTACTGCAGCGTGTTCGCATCGCGCCGCGTGCCCATGCGCAAATCCTGCACCGGCGACAGGAAGACGCCGACGCCGGTCACGCGCGAGATCTTCGGGCGCAGGCGGTTGACCACGTCCTGTCCCTTTTCGGTACGCACGCCCCAGGGTTTCAACGTGATGAACATATAGCCGCCGCCGGGGCGGCTGCCGCCGGTGAAGCCGACCACGGTATCGACCGCCGGGTCCTTCTGGATGATGTCGACCAGTTGTTGCAGCTTGCCGCGCATGGCCTGGAAGGAAATGCTCTGGTCGGCGCGCAGGCCGACCGACAGCAGCCCGCTGTCCTGCTGCGGGAAGAAGCCCTTGGGGATGACAGTGAACAGCCAGACATTCAGCGCCACCACCGCGGCCAGCGACAGCAGCACCAGCCAGCGATGGGCGAGGGCGGCGTCGAGGCTGGCGGCATAGGCGGACTCGATGTGCGCATAGCCACGCGCCAGTCCACCCTTGATCGCATGCGACAGGCGCGTGCCACGCTTTTGCCGCACATCAGCGTTGGACGCCGCTGGCGCATCCGGCCCATCGGCTTTCGATGGCTCACCCTGCCTGCGCAGCAGCCATGCACACATCATCGGCGTCGTGGTCAGCGATACCAGCAGCGAGATCAGCACCGCGGCCGACAGCGTGACGGCGAACTCGCGGAACAAGCGGCCGACCTGGCCGCCCATGAACAGCAGCGGGATGAAGACGGCCACCAATGAGACGCTGATCGACACGACCGTGAAGCCCACTTCGCGCGCGCCTTTCAGCGCAGCCTCGAAGCGGTCCATGCCGGCCTCGAGATGGCGGGAGATGTTCTCCAGCACCACGATTGCGTCATCGACCACGAAGCCGGTCGCCACCGTCAGCGCCATCAGCGACAGGTTGTTCAGGCTGAAGCCCAGCGCATACATCACGGCAAAGGTGCCGAGCAGCGAGACCACGGTCGCCACTGCCGGAATCACGGTCGCGCGCACACTGCGCAGGAAGGCGCTGACCACCAGCACCACCAGCACCAGCGAGATCAGCAGCGTGATCTCGATCTCGTGCAGCGAAGCACGTATCGAATAGGTGCGGTCCGAGGACACCTGCATCGTGATGTCCTGCGGCAGCTCCGCACGCAACTCGGGCAGCAAGTCCTTGACGGCCTCGACGGTCTCGATCACGTTCGCACCGGGCTGGCGGTTGACCAGCACGATCACCGCTGGCGCGCCATTGAACAGGCCCAGCGTGTTCTTGTCCTCGACGCTGTCGATCACTTCGGCCACATCGGACAGCCGCACCGGCGCGCCATTGCGCCAGGCCAGCACCAGCTCGCGATAGGCGGCGGCCGACAGCAGGGTGGCGCCGCTGTCGGTATAGACCTGGTAGCGCCTTTCGCTGTCTTCGATCTGGCCTTTCGGACGATTCGCGGCGCTGGCCTGTATCGCTGCGCGCACGTCTTCCATCGCAATGCCATGCTTGTTCAGCGCAAAGGGCTGCAATTGCACGCGCACCGCCGGCAGCGAGCCGCCACCCAGTTCGACTTCGCCCACGCCTTTGACCTGCGACAGCTTCTGCTGCACGAGGTTGGCCACGGCTTCATAGATCTGGCCGGGGCTGCGCGTCTTCGAGGTCAGCGCCAGCACGATGACGGGCGTGTCGGCCGGGTTAGATTTGCTGTAGGCCGGATTGGCGCGCAGCGACAGCGGCAGGTCGCTGCGCGTTGCATTGATGGCGGCCTGCACTTCGCGTGCGGCGGCGTCGATCTTGCGGTTCAGCTCGAACTGCAGCGACACGCGTGCCGTGCCATTGCGGCTACTGGAGGTGACTTCATTGACGCCAGGGATCGCGCCCAGTCGCCGTTCCAGCGGCGAGGCCACGCTGGAGGCGATGGTGGCAGGACTTGCGCCCGGCAACGAGGCCGTGACCGAGATCGCCGGATAGTCAACCTGCGGCAGCGGCGCTACCGGCAAGCCGAAGAAGGCGACCACGCCGACCAGCGCCAGCGCAATCGTCAGCAGCGTGGTGCCGATCGGCCTTTCGATGAAGGGCCGCGACAGGTTCACCGTGGTGCTCCGTTCTGAGCCCCGTTTTGCGCTCCATTCTGCGCCCCGGTGGCCGGATCAGCGCTGGTGCGAGCCACCGAAGTCTTGTCGGTGCCGCTACCGGTGCGGGTACGTGTACCGGCACCAAACCAGCGGCGACCCAGCCGGTCGAAGCCAAGATAGATCACCGGCGTGGTGTACAGCGTCAGCAACTGGCTGACCAGCAGGCCGCCGAAGATCGCGGTGCCCAGCGGGCGGCGCAGCTCCGCGCCGTCGCCCTGGCTCAGCATCAGCGGCAGCGCGGCGAACAGCGCGGCGAAGGTGGTCATCAGGATTGGGCGCAGTCGCAGCAGCGCGGCCTGGCGTATTGCTTCATGCGGCGCCTTGCCTTCATCGCGCTCGGCGCTGATCGCAAAGTCGATCATCATGATCGCGTTCTTCTTGACGATACCTATCAGCAGGATGATGCCGATGATGCCGATCACGCCCAGCGGCTGGCCGGCCAGCATCATCGCCAGCAGCGCGCCGACGCCGGCCGAGGGCAGCGTCGACAAGATGGTCAGCGGGTGAACGTAACTCTCGTACAGCACGCCCAGCACGATGTACACGCAGACAATGGCAGCGAGGATCAGCCACAGCTGGTTGCTGAGCGCCGCTTCAAAGGCACCGGCTGCGCCAAGGAAGTTGAGACTGACCGCGCCCGGCAATTGAATGTCGGCTGCGGCGCTGCGCACGGCCTGCACCGCATCGCCCAGTGCAAATCCGGGGGCGGCGTCGAAGCCGATGGTTGCAGCCGGGAACTGACCCACGTGCGTCACTTGCAGCGGCGCCTGCTGCTCCTGCACCGCGGCGATCGAATCCAGCGAGGTCGGCTTGCCGGACGAGGTACGCAGCGGCAGGTTGCCCAGTGATTCGGGCGAGGTCGCGGTGCCAGGCAGGGCTTCGAGGATGACGCGGTACTGGTTGGTTTCGGTGAAGATGGTCGACACGATGCGCTGGCCGAAGGCGCTGTACAGCGCATCGTCGACAGCGGCCGCGGTGACGGCCATCCGTGCAGCGCTGTCGCGGTCCAGCTTCACGGTGACCGATGGGCCGGTGGCGCCGGCATCGGTGACGGCCGCCTGCAAGGCCGGTTCGGTTTCCATCTGCTGCGCGAGCAGGCGCGCCCAGCGGTTCACGACTGCTGTGTCCGCGCCTTCGATGGCAACGCGGAAAGGCGTGGGGCCGGCTTCGGCGTCGATGGTCAGGTCTTGCGTGGGCTGCAGGTAGACCGTGATGCCGGGCACGCGGGTCGCCCGTTCGCGCAGCCGGTCCATGATGTGCTGCTGGTCATGGCCGCTGCTGTTGCCGATCCGGCTGCGATCGCGCTTCAGGTTCACCAGCATGCTGCCGGTATGCAGCATCGCATTCTCGTTGACGCCGACACCGACCTGCGATGACAGCGACGACACATCCGGGTCTTGCAGGAATTCACGCGCCACAGCCTGCTGCAGCTCGCTCATGCGGGCATAGGAGATGCCATGGGTCGCCTCGACGCGCACCTGCAGCTGGCCGGTGTCCTGCACCGGGAACAGGCCCTTCGGTATCGCGAGGTAGAGCAGTACGGTCAGGGCCAGCGTCAGCGCAGCCACGATCAGCGTCAAGCCTTGCCGGGCCAGCACCCTGTCCAGCGTGTATGCGTAGCCATCGCGCAAGGCATCGAAGCGGCGTTGCAGCCAGTCGCCATAGCGCGTGTGCGGCATATCTTTTTCCGCACGCAGCCAGCGGCCCGACATCATCGGCACCAGCGTCAGCGACACCACGGCCGAAATCAGGATCGTGATCGCCAGCGTGGCCGCGAATTCGCGGAACAGGCGGCCGACGATATCGCTCATGAACAGCAGCGGGATCAGCACCGCGATCAGCGACAGCGTCAGCGACACGATGGTGAAGCCGATCTCGCCTGCGCCTTTCAGTGCTGCCTGCATCGGCGGCATGCCTTCTTCCAGGTGGCGCGAGATGTTCTCCGACATCACGATCGCATCATCGACCACGAAGCCGGTCGCAATCGTCAGCGCCATCAGTGACAGGTTGTTCAGGCTGTAGCCCATCAGGTACATCACGCCCAGCGTGCCGACCAGCGAGATCGGCACCGCCATGCTGGCGATCACTGTCGCGCGGCCGTTGTGCAGGAAGATCAGGATGGCCAGCACCACCAGCGCTACGGCCAGCAGCAGCTCGGTGGCCACATGGTTGACGGACGAGCGTATGCCGGCAGTACGGTCGCTCAGTACATCGACTGCGATGGCTGCCGGCATCGCCGCTTGCAGCTCGGGCAGGCGGCGCTTGATGGCGTCGACTGTCTCGATCACGTTGGCGCCCGGCTGGCGTTGCACATTCAGGATCACGGCCGGCTTCAGGTTGGCCCAGGCGCCGAGGCGCACGTTCTCGGCCGCCTGTACGACATTGGCCACATCGGCCAGGCGGACCGGCGCGCCATTCTTGTACGCGACGACCAGTTGCTTGTACTGGTCGATCGATGACAGCTGGTCATTCGCATTGATGGACCAGAAGCGGGTCGGGCCGTCGAAGTTGCCCTTGGCCGTGTTCGAGTTTGCGGTGGTGATGGCCGTGCGCAGGCTGTCGAGCCCGAGGCCGGCCGAGGCCAGCGCGCGTGGGTTGGCCTGGATGCGGATGGCCGGCTTCTGGCCGCCAGAGAGCGACACCAGGCCCACGCCCGGAACCTGGCTGATTTTCAATGCGAGGCGGGTATTGGCGATGTCCTGCACCTCGGTCAGCGGCAGCGTGTCCGAGGTCAGCGCCAGCGTCAGTACCGGCGCATCGGCAGGATTGATCTTCGCGTAGGTCGGCGGCGCGGGCAGGTCGGCCGGCAGCAGCGTGGTGGCGGCGTTGATGGCGGCCTGCACTTCCTGCTCGGCCACATCCAGCGCGATGCCAAGGCTGAACTGCAGCGTGATGCTGGAGATACCGGCGGCCGACGACGAGCTCATGCGTTTCAGGCCCGCCATCTGCCCGAACTGGCGCTCGAGTGGCGCGGTCAGGGTCTGGCTGATGACTTCAGGGCTGGCGCCCGGATAGGCGGCGCGTACTTGTATGGTGGGGAAGTCCACTTGCGGCAAGGCGGACAGCGGCAGGAAGCGCAGCGCCACCAGCCCGGCCAGCACGATCGCCACCATCAGCAGCACGGTCGCGACCGGCCGCAGGATGAAGGGGCGTGACAGGATCATTCGCCGCTCTTGTCGCGACGACCACCGCCGCGCTTGCGCTCGATCCCGCCGCCTTTGCCTTCGCCACCGGGGCCGCCCGGGCCGGCTGCATTCCCTGCACCGCGGCCTTCACCCGGCAGACGCACCTTCGCGCCATCGGCAAGGCGGTCTGCGCCTTCGGTAATCACTTGTTCGCCGGGCTCGAGGCCTGACATCACCTGCACCTTGTCGGCAGCCGACAGGCCGGTCTTCACGTTGCGCACGGCCACGGTCTTGGTGGTGGCATCGAGCACATAGACGAATTCGGTGCCGGCGCCACGGCGGATCGCCGACACCGGCACCGCAACCGCATTGTCGACCGAGCGCAGGTTCACGCGCACATTGACGAACTGGTTCGGGAACAGTGCCGTCTTCGCATTGTCAAAGCGGGCCTTGGCGCGCACGGTGCCGGTCTGCGGATCGACCTGGTTGTCGAGCGCGAGGAAGCGGCCGCTGGCCAGTTCGTTGGCGCGTGCGCGGTCGAGCGCGATCACGTTCGGCGCACGGCTGCCGGACAGCGCGGCGCGCAGATCGGGGATGCGGTCTTGCGGCAGCGTGAAGGCGACATCGATGGGCGACACCTGCGTGATGGTGACGATGCCGTTCGCATCGCCGGGGCCGACCAGGTTGCCGACATCAACGGTGCGCAGGCCGATGCGGCCCGAGATCGGCGCGGCGATGCGGCTGAATTCGAGGTTGAGCTTCGCGCTGCGCTCGGCGGCGCGGTCGACGTTGACCGTGCCTTCCAGTTGTTTCACCAGTGCCACCTGGGTGTCGACTTCCTGCTTGGCGATCGAGTCTTGCGCGAGCAGGGTGCGGTAGCGCGCTTCGGTGACGCGCGCATTTTCCAGTTGGGCTTCATCGCGGCGCAGCTGGCCGGTGGCCTGCATCAGCACGATCTCGAACGGGCGCGGGTCGATGACGGCCAGCAGCTGGCCTTTCTGCACCATCTGGCCTTCGGTGAACAGCACTTGCTGGATCACGCCGGACACCTGCGCGCGCACGACCGAGGTCGCCACCGGGGTCACGGTGCCGAGCGCCTCGAGCACGACCGGGAAGGCCTGCTTTTCGGCGGTGGCCACGCCCACCGTCACCGGCGGGCGGCGCGAGCCGCGATCACCGTCGCCATTGCCGGCACGCTTGGCCATCACATACCAGACCAGCGCGCCCACGGCTGCGGCCAGCAGCAGCGCGATCAGGATGGGTACGAGCGGCGATCGTTTGGCGGGGCGGGCAGGAAGCGGGTTGTTGACCATGGGGAGGCGGTGGGGTGCTGTGGCGTCGTTGTTATGGTGCGGGGACCGGGCCGCGTACGGCATCGGCCCGGTGCATGGGGCACATTTTCGCAGGACGCAAGCTTACCTGATTTGGGGTTTCCGCTTTATTACAGGATTCCATTCGGCCTCGGCTCGGTCCCGGGGCCTACGCGCCGGGCCATCCG
>JACCDQ010293964.1_pt1 | contig 10916 bp, 12 predicted proteins | sample 7446031 | NCBI WGS metagenome assembly JACCDQ01 (sample SAMN15323442, study PRJNA562643) | freshwater metagenome | isolation source: river surface water | place: USA:Blue River Watershed | collected 2017-08-17
CACCGCAAAATCACATTTTTGAATCAGGTCATTGATCATGCCTTGTAGGCCCATTGCTCTGCCATCGTCAGGGTGGTAAATGCGCGTAATGCCGTAACCGTGCAATTCTTCGATTTCCGAAGGTAAAATAGTGCCGCCGCCGCCACCAAAAATTTTGATGTGTGGCGCTCCTTTTTCCTGGAGTAAATCGTGCATGTATTTGAAGTATTCCATGTGACCACCTTGGTAGGAGGTCATGGCTATGGCCTGAGCAGCTTCTTGAATGGCGCATTTCACTACCTCTTCCACAGAGCGGTCATGACCAAGGTGGATCACTTCACAGCCGGTGGCTTGAATGATGCGGCGCATGATGTTAATGGCGGCATCGTGGCCATCGAAGAGCGCAGCTGCCGTAACGATGCGAATTTTATGTTGTGGGATATAAGGTTGAACCTGTTCCATACGTGTTATTGATTGATGCGCAAATTTAGGTTTTTTTCGGCAACTTTAGCCATTCACTATTTTATCTACAATGCTTGCTACTGCCGGGCAAATGAGTGTGTTTTGGGCCGTTAAATCCATGATTTGATACATATTTTTACGGTCGGTGTGGGGGTATTCTCGGCAGGCGAGTGGGCGGTCTTCATAAACCGCACAAGTGTTGTCTGGGAGCAAATTAAAGCAAGGGGAGCTTTGCAATACGTAATCGTCGTCTTCATCGAGTTTTAAATACTGCGAAACGAGTTGGCTTTCTTTCATGCGCAGTGCTTTGGCCATTCTGCGGATATCGGGCTGTCTAAAAATTGGACTGGTTGTTTTGCAGCAATTGGCACACTTTAAGCAGTCTCTTTTGGCGAATTCTTTTTGATGGGCAACATGGAAGCGCTGATCGAGGTCCTTGGGTTTTTGTTTGTTCCATTTGCGGAGTTGATCCCGATTGATTTTCAGGTCAGTTTTTGCTTTCTCGAGAAGTAGAATATCATTGGGTAGGAGGTGCTGCATGTCTGCTTTGTACTAACTTTGTACGAAGATACAATCAAAATGGAATTTCCGCAGTTCAGAAAACTCGAGAATGGGAGGTCGCTCTACAAAATCACCTCCACGCATCAATTTATCGAGCTGCAACAAATTGGCAACAAATGGTTTCTCTACAATTTCGATGTGCAGCAATTCCCCGATTTAATGCGCGTTCAAGATATGCTAGACGAAAAAAGTCCATTTATTCAAGTCACAGCAGAAGAATTCCAAACGGTGTGCTTAATTTTTAAACAATACATCTGATTTAATCGTTACTTCATCATGAAAAACACAGCACTCATCACCGGCGCGTCGTCCGGCATCGGAAAAGAACTCGCTCGCATCCACGCTTCAAAAGGAGGCGCTTTGATTTTGGTAGCGAGAAGATTGGAATTACTCGAGAACTTAAAGGCAGAACTTGTTCAAAAATATAATGTTTCGGTTCACTTGATTCAAAAAGACCTGAGCGTGGTGGGCTCATCTCAAGAAGTCTACGACGAGGTCAAGCAAAACGGTTGGGAAGTGGACTATTTGTTCAATAACGCTGGTTTTGGTGGCAAAGGAGCGTTTCTAGACCGCGACCTCGAGTCCGATGTAGAAATGGTGCGTCTCAACGTAATGGCCTTATTGAAACTGACGCATTTGTTTGGCAAAGACATGAAAGCCAGAGGTAGAGGCAAGATCTTACAAACGGCCAGCACTGCAGGTTTTTTACCTGGCCCATATCAGAACACTTATTTTGCCACCAAAGCATTTGTGGTGTCGCACACGCAAGGTTTGGCACATGAGCTCAAGGGCACAGGCGTTACCGTTACCGCACTTTGCCCAGGCCCGGTCGAGACTGAATTTGCACAAGTAGCAGGTTTTGGCGGTTCTCAAATGTTCGACGGCGCAGCTAGCGCTTACAAAACTGCTCTCAAAGGTTACAACGCCATGGAAAAAGGAAAAGTCATTTGCATCTCAGACTTCAAATTCACTTTCCTCATTAAAGGTATTTTGCCTTTTATGCCAGCGTCCATTACGGCGGCTATCATCGCCAAAATGCAGCAATCTTAATACTTTTCTTTGTAGCTTTGCACCATGCATAGCATTCCACTTTTTTTAAGCGATGTCGCTGGCTCTGAAGTCATCGTGATTGTATTGGTCGTGTTGTTGTTTTTTGGTTCAAAGAGTGTTCCAGGCATTGCCAAAACGCTAGGCCAGGCACTGTACCAAGTACGCAATGCTTCCAATGAGCTCCAGCAAGAAATCCGCAAATCTGGCCAAGAAATGAAATCCGACCTCAATCTAGAAGGCATTCTCAAAGAAACCGAAGAAACCCTGGTGGCGCCCCTTGATCAAATGACCACCGACATCGACAACACCATCCATTACGGCAGCATGCCTAAGCAGGTGAAGCAGCAAGTTACGGCAGGAAATCCAATTGAAGAAAATATTCAAGACGAAACCATTCAAGACGAAACGACACAAGCCGAAGCCATTCAAGACGAAACGCACGCTGATCAAAGTGATAACGCAGTAAATCCGACCAACGCATGATACAAGTAGGTATTATTATGGGCAGCAAGTCCGACTGGCCAATTATGCAAGAAGCCAAAATCATTTTAGAGCAATTTGGCATTTCAGTTGAAGCTGAGGTGGTTTCGGCACACCGCACGCCAGAAAAAATGTTTACTTACGCAAAGTCTGCCGCAAGTAGAGGGCTCAAAGTAATCATTGCAGGTGCAGGTGGAGCAGCGCATCTTCCCGGCATGACCGCCTCCATGACCTCTTTGCCCGTTATTGGCGTGCCGATCAAGTCTTCAAATTCTATAGACGGCTGGGACTCCATCCTTTCGATCCTACAAATGCCCAACGGTATTCCAGTTGCTACTGTAGCGCTCAACGGCGCTAAAAATGCAGGTTTACTTGCAGCGCGCATCATTGCTGCTTTTGATCCGGCGGTTCAGGCCCAGATAGATGCATATATTGCAGATATGGCCCAGCAAGTGCTAGACGCCAAACTCTAAACTTATTTTCTCGGATTCACCGCTTCTTTTGAGCGTTTACTCGTAGAGTAGATACTTGCTGCGCGTGCTTAAAAACGCGTCCAATCCCGGCTGCCAAGTAGCGCGGATTTCTTTTGCAGACCAACCTTTATCTAGTTGCTCTTTTAAAGTGGCGGTTCCGGCCAAGCGGTTGAAGAATGCCGGTTGATCGATAAACGTGAGGGAGTCCCCGAGTAATTCTTTGGCTGTGATGAGGTAATTGAGATTGAGTTGATAGCTTCTTTTGGTGGTGCTTTGGCTCAATACAATGCCCTGGCAGATTTTATTCTGGTGCAGTGGGTTCTTGGCACCCATGGTGGAGATGGGCATGAATTGAAAGTCGGTTTTCGGAAATTGCGGGTGTCCGTAAATTTCGAAAGGTTTGTCGGTGCCGCGGCCAACACTGACAGTTGTTGCTTCAAAGAGACACAAACTCGGATACAGTGCAATGGCAGCGTCGGTTCGTAAATTGGGCGATGGTGCTACTGGTAATGAATAAGGTAGTTTGTGTTTGTAATTTTTACAAGGAATGACCCATAATTGGCAGCGTCGGTTGTTGTGTAGCCAACCTTCGCCGTTGATCATCATGGCGTATTCGCCGATGGTCATGCCGTAGACAATAGGTACGGGGTGCATGCCTACAAAAGACTTAAAAGCTGGTTCTAACACTGGTCCGTCGATGTAGTGACCGTTCGGATTGGGCCGATCCAAGACCACCATTTGTTTGTTGTTTTCAGCACAAGCCTCCATTACATAATGCAAAGTGGAGATGTAGGTATAGAAGCGCACGCCAACGTCTTGGATATCGTAAATCACGATATCGACATCTTGCAATTGCTGGTCGGTGGGTTTTTTATTGGATCCGTAGAGCGACACGAGTGGAAGCCCGGTTTTGTCGTCGGTGCTGTGGCCTACGTGCTGCCCGGCGTCGAGGTCTCCTCTGAAACCGTGTTCGGGGGAAAATACTTTAACCACATTGAGCTGCAAAGACAAAAGGGTGTCTACAAGATGCACGCCTTTCACAACAGATGTTTGGTTTGCGACCACAGCAATGCGTTTTCCGGCGAGTGAATCGACGAAAAGGTGCAGGCGGTCAATGCCAAGCTGTGGTGCCGCTAAGCTCGGTTTTTTTTGTTGTGCCTGAACGGCCGGAAAACCAGCAAGAGAAACTGAATCTTCTTCGATGACGATAGTTTCGGCAAATTGAACGGGGCTTGGGCTAAATGTTTTGGGTGTAAAAAGCCTACAAGCGGTGAGCAAAAATAGCAGCAGCGCCAAAGAAGCCAAAACCTTTGTGTATTTTTGGACTTGAAAAAAAACTAATTTGTCATTCGAGCGCTTCATATCTTCTAGGCTGATTCGTCAAAAACACCTTGGGCTTCGGGTTTCTAGGCCTGTGCTTCGGATTTCTGTACTGAGCATCGCGCTAGCTATTTTGGTCAATTCCTTGACGCTTGCCATTGTGCGCGGGTTTCAGCAAAAAATCAAGGACAAAATTACGGGTTTTAATGCTCCGCTTTTCATTTCTAAGGCGGGTTCTGCACATATTTTTGAGGCAGAAGCCCTAGACCGCCGCATTCCTTTCTTAGATGAGCTCAAGCAGATCCCAGGGGTGAGTAGCTTACATGCTGTTGCGTTCAAACCACTTTTATTGCAGTCTACACGCTTCAACGACACCATCCAAATGGCCAATGGTCAAGATTCGCTCGTGCAGCGGCAAGACATGCTTGGCCTCATGCTCAAAGGGGTAGATCCGCAATACGACTGGGCATTTATCCGTTCGCATCTCATTGAGGGGAGGCTCCCTAAAACGCAAAATAACAATGAAGTATTACTTTCATTAGATATATGTAATAAACTCAATATCAAGTTAGGAGATGATGTTTCTGCTTATCATATCAAGCAGCAGCCCTTGCTGAAAAAATTGAAAGTAGTAGGGATTTACAATACGGGTTTTCTAGAGTACGATCAAAAATTGGTCTTCGGAAATTTAGCGTTGGTACAGCAAATGAGCGACAACGGCACCAAGCTTTCACTGCGTCCGGTTTTGAAGGGGAAGAATGGCTTTTTAATTGAAGTAAATATTGATGGCGATGCGGCTAATTTATTATTTGATTGGGGTTTGGGCAAAGATGTGTACACGGCGCAGCGCTTTACTTCCTTAAAAGATACCACCCTAAAAGTGTATGCTTACCGCTATAGCAATGTGTCTAGCAAGGTGGAGCTCATCGACAGCGCACAGCTTCAGATTGATGCTCCCAAAGTATTGGCTTATGCCGATTTAACATTTGAAAATGGCGAGCCCGTCTGCTTGGTCGATGGCTTGGAGGAGCAGGTTTTTGCAAGCCAAAATGGACCGCTGCGCTTTCGATTTCAAGATGGCACCGGTACTGCCGCGCAATTTATTTCAGGTTTTGAGGTAGGGGTAACTAACTTTGACGCGCTAGCCAGCACAGAAATGGCCCTTAAAGATGCCGTCGAGATGCGCCCGGTAAACCAACATTTATTGCAAGTGAGCAATATCCAAGATACAGAGGCTGACTTATTTGCCTGGCTACATTTTCTCGATTTCAATGTCCTGATCATCATCTTCTTGATGTTGCTCATAGGCATCATTAATGTTGGTTCAGCTGTGTTGGTTCTGATTGTAGTGCGCACTTCATTTGTAGGTTTACTCAAAGCACTCGGCGCCAATAACCGCTCTATACGCCGCATCTTCCTTTGGCAAGCTGCCTACCTCCTGACACGAGGGCTGTTGATAGGTAACGCAATTGCACTCATTTTGTGCTGGTTGCAAGACCGTTTTGCGCTTTTGAAACTCGATCCGGCAGTGTATTATCTCGACGCTGTTCCTATCGATTTTAATTTTTGGAATTTTCTCTTTATCAATATATTGACATTCACTACTTGCATGATTGCTTTACTATTGCCAAGCAGGGTGGTGTCGCGTATTTCACCAATCAAAGCCATCAAATTTCAATGAGTTGGTTTGTAGGTCAAGAGGTGGGTGTTTTGCGAGAAGCAGGCGTTTTTAAAGTGTGTTCTATTGAAAAGGAACACCTCGTGGTCGAGGATGAAATTGGCTTCTCTTACCGTTATTTGAAACAAGATGTGGTGGCCCGCCAGCAGATCAATCTTGACCAGATCACTTCTAAAGATGTTCAAGTAAAGATCATTTCGGGTTCAAAGAAAGTAGCGGTTTCTAAAGAACGTATCTTGTCCTTTATCGATCTCCATTCAGAAGAACTATCCATTCCAAGTCACCTTGCGGCTCACGACGTCTTTTTGGCGCAGATCAACGCCTTTAAAAACTTTTGTAACGTGCAGGCACAACGTCGAAATGCTAAATTTATTGTGATTCATGGGGCAGGCGAAGGCAGGCTCAAGCAAGAAATTCGGCAAATTTGCAATGGCAAAGAAGGCATGTCTGTGCACGACGCGCAATGGAGTAATGGTTCGGTAGGTGCGTCCAGAATTGAGCTTATCTTGAATACCTTTCTTCCGTTTTAAGGAAGCCCAATGTAACCTGGCTTCCCTTTTTTGATGTCAAATACCCAGGTGTAGTAGCCGACATAATGTGAACTAAAATAACCCAAACGCGCTTTGAGTTGCTTTGGAAATCCGAGTTGTTGGGCTGCGGGAAGGCCGCTGATGCGCCATTGAGGAGCTACGCCATCTTGTTGGCAAGGTGCGTGTCTTTGCGGACCATATAATTTGGTTCCGTACTGATAAACCACTGGCCATAAATGGATGCGTAGTATTTTTCCTTTTGGGTTTTCAGGTGAAAAAGCATGATAGGCGCCAAATTGAATTTGGCCTTTTAAGATGCTAGCCATCCCCATAAAATAGGCATGGCCCATGCTGTGACTCACTACGTAGAGTGTGTCGTTTATCGGATCATTTCCATTTTTTTTGAGCTCTTGAAGCAAATTGCGGCCAGCTTGTTTGCCTGCAAGGTAGCGTGTCTGAAAACCAGAATAGTTTGTTTTGGTAGCCAACAAGCTATAGGTTCTGACTTCTTGTTGATTGGCAATCTTCGTTGTGGAGCAATGGTGGGCACCTGTACAGGGTTTGGGATAAAGAGAAGCGCTGCTCACAAATTGCAGCAAGGACTGATGATTGGAAGTAGCTACGCTGTGGTGTCCGTCGGCGTAGAGGGTTCTGTTTGGTTGGAAGCGCTCTTGAACTTTGCTTGTGAAAAGTTCTTGGGGCCAATAACCAAAAATATCTGAGCTATAAATTAAATTTTTAGAGCGCGGGCGCTCAAGACCTTTTTCGTTGATGGCTTGTAGGGCGTTAGCAGGGTCTTGACTTGTCGAGATTGGGCGGTAACCATTGACAAACAATAATATGCGCTGCGGCCGCTCGACAGCCCTGAAATAAGGAACGATGTTGCGGTTTTGAATTTGATAGAGTTGAGGTTCGTCTGCTCCGTTCAGGCTTTTGCGATGGATCACGATAAGTTGGGTTGGCGCTTTGATGCGTTTTGCCGTCACTGCAAATTTAACGTAGCGGCTGTCTCGTGTATAAAAAAGCTTTCCGTTTTTGTTTTGTTTGAAATGCAAGACCGGGAGAGCTCTTTGTGTGTGCCATTTTGCGCCGTTCTTTCTGAAAAGCTGATAGCGCAATAGGGTGCTTTCTTTGGCAATAAAGTAAGTGCGGTTGTTGCGTTCTTTTTCTAAAGTAGCAGTGGAGGCGTTGTGAAAGTCGCTAAGTTGATGAAAGCGAAAGTGGATTTGCGTATTGTAATAATCGATGGCCCAAACGGCACCAATGTTGCCAATAAGCACAGCAGCCCATAAAAAGAGTTTCAAGAAACGAAACGACCAGCGCTTGAAAAAGCGACTTTCGGCCATGCTGCGATTGATCCGCCTAAACGTGAGTATTTGCAGCACTATAGTGAAAAGTAAGGCCAAAAAATGAACGATTGTCCAGTCAATACCTAGCCAAGCGTAGCGAATTTTAAAAAATGGATTGTTGGGGTCCTTGTAATTGAGAAACTGGTTGCGCTGCTCAAAAACTTGTAAGCCGTGATTGGGTGTAGAAGCATTTTGGATACTGCCGTCGCTGTTTTCAGTCCAGGTGATATGCACAACTCTGCCGTTGTCTGCAAAAAGTTGAGGGCAAGTGTAGAGTAAAAGAAGTGTTAAGAATATGTATTTCAACACCTTACAAGTGCATGAAATTCTTTTTGGCTAAAAGTTCGTCTTCTGACTCGCGGTAGTCGGGGTCGTCTACACAGCAATCTACGGGGCAAACAGCCGCACACTGTGGTTCGTCGTGGAAACCTACACACTCCGTGCATTTTTCGTGTGCAATGTAGTAGACGTCCATGTTGACAGGTTCAAAAGCGTGGTCTGCCTCGATGGATTCGCCATCTAGTGTTTGGATCAGGCCTTTAAGGGTGGTGCCGTCGGTAAATTTCCACTCGGCTCCGCCTTCGTAAATAGCATTATTTGGGCACTCGGGCTCGCAAGCTCCACAGTTAATGCATTCGTCGGTGATCATGATGGCCATAAGTCAATATTTTGTGCAAATATAACAACGACTGAGCGAATCTTTTGTGCGTTCGCAAACAAAAAATTTAGAAAAGCGTACTTTTGCACCGTGGAAAGAAGCCAAATGATCTCAGCTTTTGCAGCCCTCGGAGAAATCCTTGTGGCCCTCGCAAAAGACCAACAACGCCCAGCGACATGTACTAGCCAAGAATGGGAAGCCCTTCTCGAACTTATAAAAAGAGAGCAGCATCACAACGGATGGTTTACCGAAGATGCCATCAAAATGGCCTTTCAAGAAATTTCAACTTGGCTGACAACCGAGGGTCTGCAAGAATGGCTCGCGCCTTATGCTTTTGCTGAGCAAGCCCAAACAGTAGCGCTCATTTTGCCAGGAAACTTGCCGCTGGTTGGTTTTCATGACTTTTTATGTGTGCTCTGCTCGGGCCACAAAGCGCTGGTAAAACTCAGCAGTGAAGATGCGCGCTTGCTTCCGGCTTTGGTCAAGTTGCTCATTTTGTTTGAACCTGAATTCCAATCCCGAATTGAATTCGCTTTTGGCAAACTCACAGGTTACAACGCTGTCATTGCAACGGGTTCAAACAACAGTATGCTTCATTTCAAGCAATATTTTTCAGGCGTTCCGCATTTATTGCGCGGGCACCGCACTTCAATAGCTGTGCTCGATGGCTCAGAATCTGCCGCAGAACTGACACAATTGGGTCAAGACATCTTTCAATATTTTGGCAAAGGTTGCCGGAATGTGACGCAGATTTGGATACCGGCAGCTTTTGAACTCAATCGGTTTTTTGAAGCTATCGTTCCTTATGCTGAGGTAGTCAATCACAAAAAATACGGCAACAACTACGATTACAATAAGGCCATTCACCTCATGAATCAAGTGCCCATCCTCGACAACCATTTCTTATTGCTCAAAGAAAGTCAAGACCTACACTCGCCCCTTGGCATGCTGCATTATCAGCGCTATAATGACCCAAAAGAGGTGGCGGATTTTCTGGTTTCAAACCAACAACAAATTCAATGTGTAGTGGGCCATGGTTATATGCCTTTTGGCTCAGCACAATGCCCAACACTCACCGATTACGCCGATGGCATCGATACCATGCATTTTCTTGGTAACTTTGCCACATGTCTCTCTTAGATAAATTCATGATCCGTTACAAAACGCCCCAAGAAATTGAAATCATGCGCGAAGCAGCGCAAATTGTGAGCCGTACGCTGGGTTTGGTTGCACAGCACATGAAGCCTGGTGTTACGCCCCGTTTTCTCGATCAGCTAGCCGAAGACTACATCCGCACCCAAAATGCCATCCCCGGTTTCAAGGGGCTTTATGGTTGCCCTAGCACACTTTTGATTTCTGTCAACGAACAAGTTGTCCACGGCTTGCCCACCGACAAACCCATTCAAGATGGCGACATCGTTTCTGTAGACTGCGGTTCTGTCTACAAAGGCTACTACGGCGACCATGCCTATACTTTTGAGGTAGGTGAGGTGAGTGCAGCAAAAAGACAGTTGTGCAAAGTCACCAAAGAATGCTTGTATCTCGGTATCGAGCAAGTGACTACCGCCAACCGCATCGAAGACATCGGTTGGGCCATTCAGCAGCATGCCGAAGCCCATGGCTACGGTGTTGTTCGCGACCTCGTTGGGCACGGCTTGGGCAAAGAACTCCACGAAGAACCACAAGTGCCGAACTACGGTCGACGTGGCCGCGGAAAAAAGATCCAAAATGGCCTCACCATTGCCATCGAGCCCATGATCAACATGGGAACAGAAAAAGTCGAAACCCTCGACGACAAATGGACCATCGTTACCGCAGACCGCCAACCCAGTGCGCACTTTGAACACAACGTGGCGGTTGTCGATGGCCAACCTGTTATTCTTTCCACCTTCGATTTTATATATGAGGCTTTGGGGCTTTAGTCTGGAGACCTCTTTGTGATAAAAATAGTTCTATTGACACAAAAAAAAGCGCCCAAAAGGCGCTTTTTTTATTTCGTAATTTAATCTTACAAGTGAATGACTTCGCCGTAGGCAGCTGCAGCAGCTTCCATGATGGCTTCAGACATCGTTGGGTGCGGGTGAACTGTTTTGATGAGTTCTTCGCCTGTGGTTTCTAATTTGCGAACGGCAACAAGTTCTGCTACCATTTCGGTTACGTTGGCGCCAATCATGTGACCGCCGAGTAACTCGCCGTATTTAGCGTCAAAGATCAGCTTTACAAAACCATCTTTGGCTCCGGCTGCGCTAGCTTTACCTGAAGCAGAGAATGGGAATTTGCCCACTTTGATTTCGTAACCAGCCTCTTTAGCTGCTTTTTCGGTCATGCCGACACTGGCAACTTCTGGTGAGCAGTAAGTACAACCCGGGATGTTAC
>JACCDQ011991296.1_pt1 | contig 10916 bp, 10 predicted proteins | sample 7446031 | NCBI WGS metagenome assembly JACCDQ01 (sample SAMN15323442, study PRJNA562643) | freshwater metagenome | isolation source: river surface water | place: USA:Blue River Watershed | collected 2017-08-17
AACTGCTGCGCCAGCATCAGGTAGGTCAGGTTGGCTTCGCGGATGTCGGCCAGCAGTTGTTCGGTGGTGGTTGCGGTGGTCATTTCACTCTCCAGTTGGGGCTTCAATCGCTCCGGCTAACACAGCCAAGAAAACGTTGATTCGTTGAAATGGATTGTGAAATTCCCCCTTTAAACCTTGAATCGGAAAACGGCTGTTCGGCACGTCGGACGAAGGATGGCGGCGTGTCAGGCAAATTCCTACAAGCACCGGCCGAGCACCTGCATCGGCGTCAACTCAGCCAGGGATCTGGCGCGACACCGCTTGGGCCAACCCCTCCCGCCCCCGCGCCTGCAACGCCTCCACCACGCCCTGCCGGTCGCGCAGTGCCTTGTTCTGGCTCAGCTTGGCCTTGCCCTCCCACCGGGTCACGGCAATCTCCAGGCCCACAATCGCCTGCAGCATGGCGTCCAGGTAATCGGGTGGCGCATCGCCCATCTTCCAAGGTTGGGGCTCGGCCGCTTCGTGGGTGCGGGTCAGGCGCGCCACCACCCCGCGCACAAACTTTTCGTCGTCGCGCACCGTGAGGCGGCCGTGGGCGTGCACCACCTCGTAATTCCAGGTGGGCACCTGGCGGTGGGCTTCGTGCTTGCTGGGGTACCAGCTGGGCGACACATACCCCTGCACGCCGCGGAACACCACCAGCACGTCGGCACCACCCACGCACTGCTGCCACACCGGGTTGGCCCGCGCCACGTGCGCGGTCAGCGTGCCGTGCTCGCCGCGCGCGGGGTCGTATTCAAAGGGGATGTGGTTGGCGTCCAGCCCATCCGGCCCGTGCGTCACCAACATGCCCAACGGGTGCTCGCGCAGGATGCGCTGCAGGGCCTCGGGGTCGGTCAGGGTGAAGTGGGTGGGGTTGTACATGCCAGTGCTCGCTGCCGGGTCACGCCTCGCCGCGCTGCATGCGCTCGCTCTTCCAATACACGTCGTCGCCCCCGTGCATGCGGTTGAGCACGCGGGCCAGCACGAACATCAAATCGCTCAGCCGGTTGAGGTACTGGCGCGGCGCATCGTTGATGGCTTCTTCGTTCCCCAGGGCCACCACCTGCCGTTCGGCCCGGCGCGCCACGGTGCGGCACACATGGGCTTGCGAGGCCGCGCGCGTGCCGGCCGGCAGAATGAATTCCTGCAAGCGCGGCAACTGGGCGTTGTAGTGTTCCAGCGCCTCGTCCAGCGCCAGCACCGCCTCGCCCTTCAGCAGCTCAAACCCCGGCACGCTCAATTCGCCGCCCAGGTTGAACAACTGGTGCTGGATCTCCACCAGCAGCATGCGCACGTCGGCCGGCATGTCTTCGCACAGCAACAGGCCGATGTGCGAGTTCAGTTCATCCACGTCGCCCATGGCGTGCACGCGCAGGCTGTTCTTGCTGACGCGCTGGTTGTTGCCCAGGCCGGTGGTGCCCGCGTCGCCGGTGCGGGTGGCAATTTGTGTCAAGCGGTTACCCATGGTGTGGTTTGGCCTTTCCGGTCGTGTTGGGTGTGGTGATAATGCCTGTCATTATGCTGAGCGCCACGCTGCCCGACCACCTGTTGCCGACCGTCCAACTGCGCACCGTGCCCGATGCGTTCCTCGCGCAGTTGAAGGCGCGCTTCGGCGCCCAGTGTTCCACCGCTCTGGCCGTGCGCGAACAACACGGACGCGACGAGTCCGCCTTCACCACCGTGCCGCCGCCGTCGGCCGTGGTGTTCGCCGAATCCACGCAGGACGTGGCCGATGCGGTCCAGCTCTGTGCGCAGCACCGAGTGCCGGTGATTCCGTTTGGCGTCGGCTCCTCGCTCGAAGGGCATCTGCTGGCGGTGCAAGGCGGCATCAGCCTGGACGTGAGCCGCATGAACCAGGTGCTCAGCATCAACGCCGAAGACCTGACGGTGACCGTGCAACCCGGCGTCACCCGCAAGCAACTCAACGATGCGGTGAAAAGTCACGGCCTGTTCTTCCCGATCGACCCAGGGGCCGACGCTTCCATCGGCGGCATGGCGGCCACCCGCGCCAGCGGTACCAACGCCGTGCGCTACGGCACCATGCGCGAAAACGTGCTGGCGCTGGAAGTGGTCACCGCGCAGGGCAAAGTGATGCGCACCGGCAGCCGGGCCAAAAAATCCAGCGCCGGCTACGACCTCACCCGCCTGCTGGTGGGCAGCGAAGGCACGCTGGGCATCATGACGGAAATCACCGTCAAGCTCTACCCGCTGCCCGAAGCCATTTCCGCCGCCATCTGCTCCTTCCCCAGCATCGAAGCGGCCGTGCGCACCACCATCGCCATCATCCAGATGGGCGTGCCGATTGCCCGCTGCGAACTGCTGGACGCCGGCACGGTGAAGATGGTGAACGCCTACGCCAAACTGGGCCTGCGCGAAGAAGCCATGCTGCTGATGGAATTCCACGGCTCGCCCACCGGGGTGCAGGAACAGGCCGAGCTGGTGCAGGAGATCGCCAGCGAGCACGGCGGCCAGGCCTTCCAGTGGGCCACCACGCCCGAGGAACGCACCCGCCTGTGGACGGCGCGGCACAACGCCTACTTCGCCGCCATCCAAAGCAAGCCGGGCTGTCGCGCCATTTCCACCGACACCTGCGTGCCCATCAGCCGGCTGGCCGACTGCCTGCTCGACTCGGTGGTGGAAGCCGACGCTTCCGGCCTGCCCTACTTCCTGGTCGGCCACGTGGGCGACGGCAACTTCCACTTCGGCTACCTGATCGACCCCGATAACCCGCAGGAGCGCGCCACCGCCGAGGCGCTGAACCACCAGTTGGTGAGCCGCGCGCTGGCGCTGCAAGGCACCTGCACCGGCGAACACGGCGTCGGGCTGCACAAAATGCGCTTCCTGCGCGACGAAGCGGGCGACGGCGCGATCGAGATGATGCGCGCCCTGAAACGGACGCTGGACCCGGACGACATCCTGAACCCGGGCAAGATTTTCGGCGACTGACCCCCTGCCTACGCCTGTGAACGCGCCACGCACCCCTCGCCCACCCCAACGCTGGGGCAGCCGCAGCCACGCCATGGCGGTGGCCCTGGTGTATGCGGCCTTCGGCGCCTTGTGGATTCTGCTGTCCGACACCGCGCTGGGCTGGCTGCTGGAGGACCGCGACACCCTGCTGCTGCTGAGCACCGCCAAGGGTTGGCTGTTCGTGCTGCTGAGCTCGGTGCTGCTGTTTTTCCTGGTGGCCAAGCCGCCGCTGCGGCCCGCCGTGCCCGACCCGTCATCGCCCACCGAACGCCTGCCCTGGGTGGCGTTGGCGGTGCTGACCTCGGCCATCCTGGTCGTGACCGGCGCCACGCTGCTGCAATCCTGGACGCAGGAACGCAACCAGATCGCGGTGCAGTTGCGCTCCATCGCCAGCGGCAAAGCCACGCGGCTGACCGAATGGCACCACGAGCGCCTGAGCGACGCCCAGGAGCTGCGCAGCCAGCCGTGGATGACCCACCTCTGGCACGAATGGCAGCAAAACCCCCATGCCACCGCGCACCGACAGTTCGGCGAGCGCATGGACCGGCTGGCCTTGGCCCCCGGCGTGGCCCGGATCGAGGTCTACGACCCGCAACAGCGCATGGTGTGGCCCCGGTTGTCCGACGCAGCCAGCGCCGACCCGGTGCTGGCCCAAGGGCTGCAACGGGTGCTGAACCAACGCCAGGCTCAGGCCCTGGGCCCCTGGCGCGACCCCGAAGGCCAGTTGCGGCTGGCCTACATCGGCCTGCTGGAGCCCACCGGAGGGCCGCCCGCGCTGGTGGTCATGCACGTGGACCCGCCGGCACACATCCACCCCGCCCTGCGCGACTGGCCCCAAGCCACATCCACCGGCGAGGCGTTCCTGTTCCGCCGCGAGGGCGACGAGGTACTCATCCTGTCGGACCCCCGACAAGACCCCGGCGCAGCGGCCGTGCGGCGCCTGCCCCTGTCCACCTCCACCCTGCTGAGCGCCCGCTTTCTGCGCGGCGAGGCGGCCCCTGGCGCATTGCTCGAAGGGGCGGACTACCGCAACCAGCCCGCCTTCGGGGTGATCCTGCCGGTGGAGGGCAGTGAGTGGTACCTGCTGGTCAAGCAGGACCGCAGCGAACTGCTGGCCAATGCGGTGCACAACGCGGCCACCCTCACCCTCGCCGGCCTGCTGGGCCTGTTCAGCGCGTTCGCGGGCGCCTACCTGCTGCTGCAACGGCGCCAGCTGGCCCGCCGCGCCCAGAACATCGAAGCGCTGGAAGAATCGCAACGCCGCCTGCAAGACAGCGAGTCGCGCTACCGCCTGCTGGCCGAAAACGCCCGCGACGTGGTCTGGCTGCTCGACCTGGCCACCCAGCGCCTGATCTACGTCAGCCCGGCGGTCCAGCCCCTGACCGGTTTCAGCCCGGACGAAATGTGCCGCATGGCACTGGACGACATCCTGGAGCCGGACGACGTGACGCGCGCGCGGGCCTGGCTGCAAGAGCATGTGCAACGCTTCAACCAGGGCGAATTGGAGGCCGGCACCGACGTGCTGGAGCTGGTACACCGGCACAAACATGGCGCCCCGGTGGCCATGGAGGTGTCGGTGCAGTTGATTGCCGATGCGCACGGCCGGGCGGTGCAAGCACAAGGCGTGTCGCGCGACCTGACCGAGCGCAAGCAGGCCGAACATCAGATCCGCATGCTGTCGCAGGCCACCTCGCAAAGCCCGGTGGCGGTGCTCATCACCTCGCCCGACGCGGTGATCGAATACGTCAACCCGGCGTTTGAACGCATGAGCGGCTACCGCGCCGACGAAGTGGTGGGTCGCAACCCGCGCATGTTGCAGTCGCGCCGCACCCCGGGCGACACCTACCGGCGCATGTGGTCCGCGCTCAAGCTGGGCGAGACCTGGCAGGGCGAGCTGATCAACCGCCACAAAGACGGCCGCCATTACCTGCAGTCCGCCACCATCGCGCCGCTGCGCGACGAGCGCGGGCGGGTGGTGCAGTACATCTCGGTGCAGATGGACATCACCGCGCAGCGCGCCGCCGAGGAGCGCGCCGAACTGCTGGTCTGGTTCGACCCGCTGACCGGCCTGCCGAATCGGCAACGCCTGCTGTCCGACCTGTCGGAACTGCTCAAGCACAAAGGCCACGGTCAGCTCCATGGGCTGTTGCTGATCAACATCGACCGCTTCAAGGCGGTGAACGAGGCGCGCGGCCACGCCCTGGGCGACCAGGTGCTGCAAGCGCTGGCACAGCGCCTGCGCGACACGCTTCAGGGTGGCGACATGCTGGCCCACCTCAATGGCGACGAGTTCGGCCTGCTGGTGCAGAACCTGCATGGCGACACGCCCGCCGCGTCCAGTGAATTGCTGCGCCGGGCCGAGCTGATCCACACCGCCATGCAGCAACCCCTGATGCTGGGCGACGAGGCGGTGGTGATGTCGGTCAGCATCGGCGTGGCGCTGCTGAACCCGGACCAGGACGCCTCCGCCGGCGACACCCTGCGCCACGCCGACACCGCCCTGCACCGCGCCAAAGACGCGGGCGGCCAGCAATCCGCCTTCTTTGACGCCGGCATGGGCCGCCTGGTCAGCGAGCGCTTTGCCATCGAGCAAGACCTTCGACGCGGTCTGGAGGCCGACGAACTGCGGCTCTACCTGCAACCGCAGGTCAACGCCGAAGGCCACACCGTCAGCGCCGAGGCCCTGGTGCGCTGGCAGCACCCGGAGCACGGCCTGGTGCCACCGGGGCTGTTCATCCTAGTGGCCGAAGAAAGCGGCCTGATCGACCCCATGGGCCGCTGGGTGCTGGAGCGGGTGTGCCAGCACCTGGGTGCGCTGCGGCAAGCCGGGCTGCGCATGCCGATCGCGGTCAACATCAGCCCACGGCAGTTCCACCAGCCCCAGTTCGTGCGCGACGTGTTGTCGCTGCTGGAACAACACCAGGCCGACCCGAGCGACCTGATCCTGGAAATCACCGAAGGCGTGGTGGTGCAGGAAGTGGATGCGGTGGTGCGGCGCATGGGCGAGCTGACCCGCCATGGGGTGCATTTTTCGATCGACGACTTCGGCACTGGCTACTCGTCGCTGTCGTACTTGAAGAACCTGCCGATCCACGAACTGAAGATCGACCGCAGCTTTGTGCAGGACGCGCCGAACGACCCGAGCGACGCCGCACTGGTGGAGGCGATTTTGTCGGTGGCCAGCCACTTGCGGCTGAGGGTGGTGGCCGAAGGGGTGGAAACGCCGGAACAAGCCGCCTTCTTCACCCGCCACGCGGGCGTGCTGATGCAGGGCTACCTGTACGGTCGGCCCGTGCCCGAGGCCGAATTCATGCAGCGCCGCTTTGGGGCCGCTTCACCCCTGGGCCAGCCCGGCGGTTGATGGCGCCTCGGGTTGACGGTACAGCCACAGCGGGCGGCCGTCCGGGCAGGTCCAGGTCAAGGTGGGCGCCAGGCCTGGTACCTCAAACTCCAGGCTGGCCAACCACGCGCCAGGGGCCAGTTCCCGCTCGGCCTTGGCCCACGCGTTGGCCATGGTTTCGGGCCGCTGGAACAGGTACACCAAGTCGTAACCACTCCAGGATTGGGCCCACATGTCGCCCTGGAACACGCGCGCACGCGGGCAGCGCCAGGCCGCCAGAAAACGCAAGGGCCAGCTGCGCTCCACCCCCGTCAGCCGCACATCGGGGTAGGCACGCTCCAGCGCCCGCAAACCATCGCCGGCGCCACAACCGGCGTCCAGCAGTCGCGAGGCGGGCGGCAACGTCACCATCTCACGCAAACCGTCGAACGCGTCCAGCGGGGTTGGGAACACCGGGGCATCGCGCCACGCGCCCGGCGGGTACAGCAACAGGAAAACACCCGCCGGCAGCAGCCAGACCCACGGCGGCACCCCCGCCAACCCGGCCGTGAACCCCCACGACAGCGGGAACCCCAGCGCCATGAACAGGCGCCGCCAGCGGGTGCCACCCCAAGACGACGCCAGCACGCCCACACCGACGGCCAACAGGGCCGAAACCACCACGCCCAGCCCCAAGGCCCGAAGCACCAGGAACCAGCCCCAACACGCCAGCCACACCAGCACGGCCGGCAGGGGCCACGGCCACGCCGCCACCCGTTCGATCTGCTCGCGCATGGCCATGGGTGCTGTGGCGGCCGCCCGTCAGCGGTGCTCGCCGCGCAAACGGTCGATCAAGCCGTTGAGTTCATCCAGCGAGCCGAACTGGATCGCCAGCTCGCCCAACTCCTCCACCCGCCCGTGGCGCTTGACGCGCTTCTTCACCCGCACCTCCACCTCGGCGGTCAGCAGGTCAGACAACTCCTCCTCCACCCGGCGGATGTCGCGCGACTTCTCTTTCTTGGGCTTCAGCGGCGTCAGGTTGAATTCCGCCCCCAACTTCTTGGACAAGTGCTCGGCCTCGCGCACCGACAGGGCCTTGGCGCTGATCTGGTGCGCGGCGGTGATCTGGGTCGCCTTGTCCAGGCTCAAGAGCGCACGGGCGTGGCCCATGTCGATGTCGCCGGCCATCAGCATGGTCTGCACCGGCTCGGCCAGGTTGAGCAGCCGCAGCAGGTTGCTGGCCGCGCTGCGCGAACGCCCCACCGCCTGCGCCGCCTCATCGTGAGTGAGCGCAAACTCCTTGATCAGGCGTTGCAAACCCATGGCCTCTTCCAGCGGGTTGAGGTCTTCGCGCTGGATGTTTTCGATCAAGGCCATGGCAGCGGCGGCCTCGTTCGGCACGTCGCGCACCAGCACCGGCACGGTTTCCAGCGCGGCCAAGCGGGCTGCACGGAAACGGCGCTCGCCCGCGATGATTTCGTACACCGGGCGCGCGCCACGCGGCGCGGCCGGCAAGCCCTGCGCGGCCTGCCACTCGGCCAGGCGGCGCTCGCCGTCGGCGTCGTCCAAGCGGCGCACCAGAATCGGCTGCATGATGCCCTGGCTGCGGATGCTCTCGGCCAGCTCGTACAGCGCGCCCTCGTCCATGCGGGTGCGGGGCTGGTAGGTGCCGGGCACCAGGTCGGTCAGGGCCAGGGTGCTGGGCACGTCGGCGCTGGCGGCCGGGGTCGGCGCCGCGTCGTCGAGTTTGGGGCCCAGCAGGGCCTCCAGGCCACGGCCGAGGCCTTTGGGTTTCTTGGTCACCATGGGTGAGGGGTTCCTGTGTCGGCAAAGTAAGGTTCAATCCAGGCCAGGGCGTCGGGCCAGTCGCCCAGGCCCGACTCGGCGTTGATGTGGCCGCGTGCGCCCAGGTCGATGAAGCGGCTGCCCCAGTCGCGCGCAAGGCCCTCGGCCCGCTCGAACCGGCAATAGGGGTCGTCACGGCTGCCGACCAGCACGCTGGGAAACGGCAAAGGCTGACGCACGATCGGCGCCCAACCGGGCAGGAGTGCGGCCAGATCGGCCTGCTCCACATCGCCGGGCGCGACCAGCAGCGCGCCGCGGACGCGGTGGGTGTGACGGGAAAAACGGGCCCAGGCGGCGGTGAGGATGCAGCCCAGGCTGTGGGCCACCAACACCACGGGCTGCGGGCTGTCCACCACCACCTCGTCCAGGCGGGCCAGCCAGTCGCCCCGGCGCGGGGTCATCCAGTCGTGCTGCTCCACGCGGCGAAAGCCGTGCAGGGCTTCCCAGCGGCTTTGCCAGTGGTCGGGGCCGCTGTTCTGCCAGCCGGGCAACAGCAGCACCTGGGCCGCAGCGTCAGAGGGTGTCAATCCGGCTCACCATTTCCTGCGCAAACTCAACGAAGGCCTTGCTGCCCCGCGCGGCCGGGTCAAACACCACGCCGGGCAGGCCGTAGCTGGGCGCTTCGGCCAGGCGCACGTTGCGCGGAATCACCGCGTTGAACACCTTGTCGCCAAAGTGGTCCTTGAGCTGGTCGCTGACCTGTTGCTGCAAGGTGATGCGGGGGTCGAACATGACCCGCAACAGGCCGATGATCTTGAGGTCGCGGTTCAGGTTGGCGTGCACCTGTTTGATGGTGTTGACCAGATCGCTCAAACCCTCCAGCGCGAAGTATTCGCACTGCATCGGCACGATCACGCCATTGGCGGCGCACAGGCCGTTCAGCGTCAGCATGGAGAGCGACGGCGGACAGTCAATCAGCACAAATTCGTAGTCAGCATCGACCACGGCCAGCGCTTGCTTGAGGCGCTTTTCGCGCTGTTCCAGGTCCACCAGCTCCACCTCGGCACCCGCCAGTTCGCGGTTGGCGCCCAACACCCAGTAGCCGCAACGTTCGGCCAGCACCGCCGCTTCGGCCACCGAGGCCGAGCCCAGCAGCACGTCGTACACGCTCAGCGCCAGTTCGCGCTTGTTCACGCCCGAGCCCATGGTCGCGTTGCCTTGGGGGTCCAGGTCGATCATCAGCACCCGCTGGCCCACCTTGGCCAGCCCGGCGGCCAGGTTGACGGTGGTGGTGGTTTTGCCCACCCCACCCTTCTGGTTCGCCACGCAAAAAATCTTGGCCATGGGGGCTCCGGTTGCGAACGGGTTATTTGGAAATGGCGAGCTTGACGCCAAACCCGATCAGGAACACACCGGCCAGCTTCTCCAGCCCACGCCCGATGGCAGGGCTGGCGCGCAGGCGTTCGGCCAATCGGTCCACCAGCAGCACCAAAATCAGGCTGTACAGGAAACCGAGCGCGGCGATGGTGGCCGCCATGAAGCCAAAGGTGATCAGGCCCTGGTGGCGAGTGGGATCGACAAACAGGGGAAAGAACGCCATGTAAAACACGATCGCCTTGGGGTTGAGCAGCGTGATGGCCACGGCCTGGCGGAAGTAGTGGCGCGGGCGAATGTTCAGCACCGGCTGATCGCCCGGTTTGGCGGTCAGCATTTTCCAGCCCAACCAGGCCAGGTAAGCCGCGCCCAACCACTGCACCGCGGAAAATGCGGTGGGGTACGAAGCCAACAAGGCGGCCACGCCGGCCACCGCCATCCACAGCAGCACCTGGTCGCCCATGACGATGCCCAGCCCCGCCGCCAACCCGCCCTTGACGCCTCCCTTGCTGGTGGACGTGATCAAGGCCAGGTTGCCGGGCCCGGGAATGGCCAGGAACAGGATGATGGCAGCGACGAACGCGCCGTAATCGGCCACACCAAACATGATGGGAGTGCTTTCTATCGGTCGGGAACAGGGTTTGAGTTTACGTGCTTTCGCGGCCCATCCAGACGATGCAACGCTCGGCGTCCAGACCGGGCACGGCCAATGGTTCCACGTGAAACACCCGAATGCCGGATGGCAGGGCCGCCATCTCGTCGTGCGGCACCTTGCCCTTCATCGCCATCCACACGCCACCGGGCGCCAGGGCACCGGACGACCACTGGGTGAAGTCGGCCAAAGAGGCAAAGGCGCGCGAGGTCACCACATCGAAGGGTTGGTCCAACTGCTCGACCCGGGCGTGCAGACCGTGGAGGTTGGGCAAGCGCAAGGCGGCCGCCACTTGCTGAATGAACAAGGCTTTCTTGGCCACGGTGTCCACGCAACTCACGTCCAAGTCAGGACAGGTGATGGCCAGCACCACCCCGGGCAGCCCGGCCCCGGAACCCACGTCCAGCAAGCGCGGGGCGGCACCCGCGTGGGCCGCCAACTGGCGGCGCAGCGGGGCCAGCACCGCCAGGCTGTCCAGCAGGTGGTGGGTCAGCATTTCGCCAGGGTCGCGCACCGCCGTCAGGTTGTAGACACGGTTCCATTTGGCCACCCAGTCCAGGTAGGCCAACAAGGTGGTCACCTGTCCATCGGACAAATCCAGGCCCAGCGCCTGCAAGCCATCGCGCAGGCCGGCTTCCAGCGGGTGCGTCATGCGGGCACCCCGGAATCGGCCTCGGGCAGTTGGGCGAAGCCTTTGAACTTGCCCCGCTTCAGGTGAATCAGCAGCAACGACACCGTGGCCGGCGTGATGCCGGAAATGCGCGAGGCCTGACCCAAGGTTTCGGGCCGGTGCTT
>JACCDQ010433272.1_pt1 | contig 10914 bp, 8 predicted proteins | sample 7446031 | NCBI WGS metagenome assembly JACCDQ01 (sample SAMN15323442, study PRJNA562643) | freshwater metagenome | isolation source: river surface water | place: USA:Blue River Watershed | collected 2017-08-17
ACCGCCTTTGGCTTGGCCGTGGGGGTGCGCGATGCGGGCCACATCGGCCTGGAGTCGTTGGTGGTTTTGTTGCCCGAGAAGTGGCAGCACCGCATTGAGATTTTGATTCACGCACTGGTCGCGGTCTTCGGTTATCTGATGGTGCAAGGCGGCTGGCTCTGGGCCTCTGCCAAGTGGGCCGAAAAAAAGCCCATGCTGCCCGTGCCCGATGGCATCGACTATGTGCCGGTGATCATCGCGGGCGCTTTGATTTTGCTTTTCTCCATTGAACACATTGTTGCGCTGGTGCAAGGCAAAGTGGTCGAACCTGTTTGGGACTGAACATGGAACTCACCGTCCTTGCACTGAGCTTCACGCTCCTCTTGATTTTGGGTGTGCCGGTGGCCTTTGCCATTGGCCTGTCTTCGGTGGCCACCATCGTCGCAGCCGGTTTGCCCGTGGCCATGGTGTTCCAGAAAATGGTCGGCGGCATGCAGGTGTTCTCTTTCCTGGCCATTCCGTTTTTTGTGTTTGCCGGTGAGCTGATGCTCTACGGCGGCATTGCCGACCGCATCGTGCGTTTTGCCAACAGCCTGGTGGGCCATGTGCGCGGCGGCCTGGGCATGAGCAACGTGATCGGGTGCACCATTTTTGGTGGCGTGGCCGGCTCGCCATTGGCCGATGTCTCGGCCATGGGCTCGGTCATGATCCCGCTCATGAAGAAAGAAGGTTACGACGCCGACTACGCGGTCAACGTGACCACACACGCCGCCTTGGTGGGGGCCATCATGCCCACCTCGCACAACATGATCATCTTCACGCTGGCCGCGTCTGGCTTGGCTTCGGTGAGCGTGCTGGGCTTGATCTTGGCAGGTCTGGTGCCCGCGATCATCTTGACGCTGTGCAACCTGGGCGCGGCCTATTGGGTGGCGGTGCGACGCGGTTACCCGATCCACGGCAACTTCCCTGGCTGGCGCGAAGTGCTCAAGGCTTTTGGCGCGGCATTGCCCGGTCTGTTTGTGGTCGTCATCATTTTGGGCGGCATCTTGTCGGGGGCCTTTACAGCGACCGAGTCGGCCTCCATTGCCGTGGCCTGGGCCTTGTTTGTCACCGTGATCGTTTACCGAACCCTGACCTTTCAGAATTTCCTCAAGGCCTGCGCCAAGGCTTGCAAGACCACCGGCGTGGTGCTGCTTTTGAGCGGCATCTCCAACGCCTTCGGTTACTTCATGGCTCTGTACGAAGTGCCCCAGATGACCGGTGCGCTGATGCAAAAAATCAGCAGCGAGCCTTGGGTCATCTTCTTGATGATCAACATCTTGCTCTTCGTGTTGGGCACTTTCCTTGACATGGCCGCGACCATCCTGATCTGCACACCGATCTTCATGCCGATTGCCATGCACTTTGGCATGGACCCGATGCAGTTCGGCATCATGCTGCTGATCAACTGTGCGTTGGGTCTGAACACGCCGCCTGTGGGGTCGGTGCAATTTGTCGGCTGCGCGATTGGCGGCATTTCGGTTGGGCAGGTCATGCGCACGATTACGCCGTTTTACGGTGCACTGACGGTGGCCATGCTGCTGGTGACCTATGTGCCGCAGTTCACGCTGTGGTTGCCGAATTTGCTCAAGTGATTGAAGACCTGTTCATGAGTTCTACCCGTGCGCCTTTGGCGATCCGCATGCACCCGGCCGACAACGTGGCCATCATCGCCAACGACGGCGGCTTGCCTGCGGGCACCGTCATGCCTGCAGGCGTGGCCGAAGGCCTGATCTTGCGCGACAAGGTGCCGCAAGGGCACAAAGTGGCCCTGGTGGACTTGGCCCAAGGCCAGGCCGTCATGCGTTACAACGTGCCAGTGGGTTATGCCCGCGAAGCCATTGCGGCGGGCAGCTGGGTGCACGAGCGCTTGCTCGACATCCCGCCCGCACGCGAACTGCAAGGCTTGCCCATGGCCACCGTCCAGCCTGCGCCGCAGGCCCCGCTGGAGGGCTTCACCTTTGAAGGCTATGTCAACGCCGATGGCTCGGTCGGCACGCGCAACCTGCTGGCCATCACCACCACGGTGCAGTGTGTGGCCGGTTTGGTCAAGGTGGCGGTGGAGCGCATCGAGCGCGAGCTGTTGCCTTTGTTTCCGCATGTCGATGGCGTGGTGGGCCTGGAGCACACCTATGGCTGCGGCGTGGCGATTGATGCGCCCGGTGCCGAGATCCCGATCCGCACGCTGCGCCACATCAGCCTGAACCCCAACTTTGGCGGCGAGGTGATGGTGGTCAGCTTGGGCTGCGAAAAACTTCAGCCCGATCGCCTGTTGCCGCCCGGCAGCTTCCCGATTCACGATGCACGCGAGAAAGACCAAGGCCCTGACCTGGTCTGCCTGCAAGACGATGCGCATGTGGGCTTCATGTCCATGATTGACGACATCGTGCAGCGGGCAAAACCTCATTTAGAGCGCCTGAATGCCCGCCGTCGCCAGACGGTGCCTGCCAGCGCCTTGGTGGTCGGTGTGCAGTGCGGCGGCAGCGATGCGTTTTCAGGCGTGACGGCCAACCCGGCTGTGGGCTACATGGCCGACCTGATCGTGCGGGCCGGTGGCACCGTGATGTTTTCAGAGAACACCGAAGTGCGCGACGCCGTGGAGCAACTCACCAGCCGCGCGGCCACGCCGCAAGTGGCCGAAGACATCGTGCGTGAACTCGGCTGGTACGACCAGTACCTGGACCGTGGCCGTGTGGACCGCACGGCCAACACCACACCTGGCAACAAGGCGGGGGGCTTGTCCAACATCGCCGAAAAAGCCATGGGCTCCATCATCAAGAGTGGCAGCTCGGCCATTGCCAGCGTGCTGGCGCCGGGCGACAAGCTCAAGGCCAATCAAAAAGGCCTGGTGTTTGCCGCAACGCCTGCGAGCGATTTCATTTGCGGCACTTTGCAGCTGGCCGCAGGCATGAATGTGCATGTGTTCACCACCGGGCGCGGCACGCCTTATGGCTTGCAGGCTTGCCCCGTGGTCAAGGTGACCACCCGCACCGACCTGGCCCGCCGCTGGCACGACCTGATGGACATGAACGCCGGGCGCATCGCTGACGGCGAGATCACCATCGAAGAAGCCGGCTGGGAACTGTTCCGCATGATGCTGGACGTGGCCAGTGGCCGTAAAACCTGGGCCGAGCAGTGGAAGCTGCACAACGCGCTGGTGCTGTTCAACCCTGCACCCATCACCTGAAAAAATTGAAAACCATGAGGAGACACACCATGACACAACGCCGCCAATTCATCCAGTCCGCCGTGGCCTGCGCCGCCGGCCTTGCAGCGCCTGCTGTTTTCAGCCAGGCAGCGCCTTGGCCTTCCAAGCCCATCAACTACCTGGTGGCTTTTCCAGCCGGGGGCACAACCGACATCCTGGCCCGTGTGGTCTCGCAAAAGCTGGGCACAGCGCTGGGTACCACCCTGGTCATTGAAAACAAAGGCGGCGCGGGCGGCAGCGTGGGCTCCGAGATCGCCGCGCGTGCTCCGGCCGACGGCTACAACCTGCTCGGCGGCACCATCAGCTCGCACGCCATCAACGTGAGCCTGTACCCCAAGCTGGGCTATGACCCGATCAAGTCGTTTACACCCGTTTACCTCTATGGCACCAATCCGGTGGTGCTGGTGGTGGCGGCCAACAGCCCTTACAAAACACTCAAAGACCTGCTGACGGCGGCCAAAGCCAACCCCGGCAAATTGTCAGGCGCATCGGCCGGCAACGGCACTTCGCAACACCTGGCGCAAGAGTTGCTGGCTTTCAAGGGCGGCGTCAAATTCACCCATGTGCCCTACAAGGGCAGCGCACCCGCCATTCAAGACGTGATGAGCGGCCAGGTGGACTTCATGTTCGACACCACCGTGGTGGCCGGTGCCCACATCCAGAGCGGCAAACTGCGTGCGCTGGCCGTGACATCGGCCAAGCGCTTGAGTGATTCGCTGCCCGATGTGCCCACCGTGGCCGAGTCGGGTTGGCCGGGCACGCAGGGTTTTGAAGTGGTGTCCTGGCAAGCGCTGTTTGCTCCCGCAGGCACACCCAAGCCCATCGTGGACAAACTGCACGCTGAAATTTTGAAGATCATCCAGACCCCAGAGATGCAAGAGCGCATCAAGGGCCTGGGCATGCAGCCTTCGACCCTGACGCCCGAACAAGTGCTGGCTTTCCAGAAAGCCGAGATCGACAAGTGGGCGCAGGTCATCAAGGCGGCAAACATCAAACTCGACTGAGGACGCGCCACGCAGCAAGCTGGCTGCTGTCTTGACGCCCCGCTGTGTTGGCCAGTGGGCATGCGGTCATGAAACGGATCTCCACACGGTGTGAGATCAGTTATAAATGACAGCGTTACCATTCTTGCAAGCCCAACATGTCGGACAAAGAGATCAGCAAAAAAGCACGCCGAGGCACTGGCGCGGTCACATTGAGTGATGTGGCCAAGCTGGCCGGCGTGGCCCCCATCACGGCCTCGCGTGCGCTGAACACCCCTGATGTGGTGTCACCCGAGGTGCGCCAGCGTGTGCAAGACGCGGTGAGCAAAACCGGCTATGTGCCCAACCGCATGGCCGGTGGCTTGGCGTCCTCCAAAAGCAAACTCATTGCCGCGGTGGTGCCCAGCACCGTCAGTTCGGTGTTCATGGAAACCATCGAGAGTTTGAACGATGCCTTGTTTGATGCCGGTTACCAGTTGATGCTGGGGCAAACGGGCTACTCGGACGCGAGGGAAGAGCAGCTGCTGGAAGCCATCATTGGGCGTCGGCCAGATGGCATATTTCTGACCGGCATCACCAAGCCGGGCAAAGGGCGCACGCGTCTGGTGGCTTCGGGCATTCCGGTGGTGGAGACCTGGGATCTCACGCCCACCCCCGTGGACATGCTGATTGGCTTCTCGCACAGTGACATCGGCCATTCGGTGGCCAGCTACCTCATGGCCAAAGGCTACAAACGCTTTGCGATCGTCAGCGGCAGCGATGAACGGGCCGACCGCCGACTGAAAGCGTTTTGTGCGGCAGTGTCTGCGCAAGGTTTGGCCGATGTGCATCTGGTGAAAGTCGGATCGTCCCGAACCCTCAAGCAGGGCAGGGTGGCCCTGAGCCAAATCCTGCAGGATGCACCGGCGACCGATGCGGTTTTTTGCAGCTCGGACTTGCTGGCGCTGGGGGTCATCACCGAGGCCAGGGCTCGCCAGATCAGCATTCCCCAACAATTGGCGGTGGTCGGCTTCGGCGATGCGCCTTTTGTCTCTGACATGCTGCCGGCGTTGACGACCGTTCGCATCAATGCGGGCCAGATCGGGCAAATGGCGGCGCAGTTCCTGATTGACCGCGCACAAGGCAGAGCGGTTGATCCGGCGGTGGTGGACGTTGGTTTCTCCGTCATTGAGCGTGAAACCGCCTAATCAGTAAAAACCCTTAGAAAACTCTGACCTGGATGCATTGACGGCATGAAATGGTACCGCTACCATTCAGTCTATGTCGAAATGACAGCGCTACCATTTGAAACTCAACCCCCATTCAACAAGGACGACCATGAACCCGCAAGAACTCAAAACCATCATGTCCAGTGGACTGCTGTCATTTCCGTTGACCGATTTCGATGCCAACGGCGACTTCCATAAAAAGGGCTACATCGAGCGTCTGGAGTGGCTGGCCCCCTACGGGGCATCGGCCTTGTTTGCCGCAGGCGGTACGGGTGAGTTCTTTTCGCTCACCGGCGAGGAATACCCGGAAATCATCCAGACAGCGGTTCAAACCTGCAAAGGCAAGGTGCCGATCATCGCGGGCGCTGGCGGCTCGACACGCTTTGCCATCCAGTGCGCCCAAGAAGCCGAACGCCAAGGCGCACACGGGATTTTGTTGTTGCCGCATTACCTGACCGAAGCAGGTCAAGAGGGCCTGATCGCCCACGTCGAAGCCGTTTGCAAAAGCGTGAAGTTCGGTGTGATCGTCTACAACCGCAATGTGTGCAAGCTCACGCCCCAATCTTTGGCCATCCTGGCCGACCGCTGCCCCAACCTGATTGGCTTCAAGGACGGTGTGGGCGACATCGAGTTGATGTCCTCCATCTACATGAAGATGGGTGACCGTTTCGCTTACCTCGGTGGTCTGCCGACCGCAGAGGTTTACGCCGCAGCCTACAAGGCCTTGGGCACGCCTGTTTACTCCTCGGCGGTCTTCAATTTCATCCCCAAAACCGCGATGGATTTCTACCATGCGGTGGCCAACGATGACATGGCCACACAACACCGTTTGTTGCGTGATTTCTTCATGCCGTATCTGGCCATTCGCAACAAGACACAAGGCTATGCCGTGAGCATTGTCAAAGCAGGCGCCAAGATCGTGGGCCATGACGCAGGCCCTGTTCGCGCACCGCTGACCGACCTCAAACCCGAAGAGATGCAAGAGCTGGCCGCTTTGATTCAGAAGCTGGGCCCGCAATAAGCCGCCTTTCAAACACACACAAGGAGACAAACATGAAAAAAATCTTGATGACCCTCTTGGCCGCCCTGTCGGTGGGGACCGCATTGGCGTGGCCTGACAAAAACGTGAGCGTGGTCGTGCCCTTTCCCGCGGGGGGCTCGACCGACATGATCGGCCGCGCCATTGCGTCCAAATTGCAGGACAAATTTGGTGGTGTGTTCATTGTGGACAACAAGGCCGGGGCCACGGGCACCATTGGTGCGGGCATGGTGGCCAAGGCTGCCCCCGATGGCCACACCTTGCTGGTGGCTTCTTTGGGGCCTTATGTGGTGGCCCCACACTTGCTTGCCAAAGTGCCTTATGATGCCCTCAAGGACTTTGACTACATCACGGTGGCGGTTCAGGCCCCCAATGTGCTGGTGGTGCCTGCCAACTCGCGCTTCAAAACCTTGGCGGAACTGATTGCCTATTTGAAAGCCAATCAGGACAAGGTGACGTTTGCGTCGTCGGGCAATGGCAGCAGCGATCACCTCACCGCCGAGTTGTTCTGGTTGCAAACCGGCACCAGTGGCTTGCATGTGCCCTACAAGGGCGGCAGCCCAGCCATCACGGACTTGCTGGGTGGCCAAGTGGATGCATCTTTTCAGAACATCAACGTGGTCATGCAGCACATCAGCGCGGGCAAGTTGCGCGCACTGGCCATCAGCAGTGCCAAACGTTCGCCGCTTTTGCCCACTGTGCCCACGCTGGAAGAGTCGGGTGTCAAGGATGCCAACGTGTATTCATGGCAAGCGGTTGCCGCGCCCAAAGGTTTGCCCGCCGATTTGAAATCCAAGATCCATGCCGCCATCGTGGCGGGCTTGAACGAGCCACAGCTCAAAACCAAGCTGCTGGATTTGGGCTTTGAAATCGTGGGCAACACGCCCGAGCAGTTCACCGCCTTCCAGGCCGCCGAATATGCACGCTGGAAGCGGGTGATCCAGACGCGCAACATCAAGGCAGATTGATCAGATATCTCTCGATTTCAGGGGGCCTTGAGGCCGCCTGAATCATTCTCACATCGGAACACACCAATGACCTTATCCACCACGCCCAAGATCACGCAGCTGCAAGTCATTCCCGTGGCTGGCCATGACAGCATGCTGATGAATCTGTCGGGGGCGCATGGCCCGTTTTTCACGCGCAATATTTTGATCCTGACCGACAGTGCAGGGCGCACCGGCATTGGTGAGGTGCCGGGGGGCGAAAAAATCCGTGCCACGCTGCAAGAAGCCACCGACATGGTGGTGGGCCAGTCCGTTGGCAATGTGCAAGCGGTGCTCAACGCCATGCAACAGCGCTTTGCTGATCGGGATGTGGGTGGTCGGGGTTTGCAGACCTTTGACCTGCGCACCACCATCCATGCGGTGACCGCGGTCGAATGCGCCTTGCTTGACCTGCTGGGCCAACACCTGCAAGTGCCTGTGGCCGCCTTGCTGGGCGAAGGTCAGCAGCGCAGCTCGGTGGAGATGCTGGGCTATCTGTTCTTTGTGGGCGACCGCAGCCAGACCGACTTGCCTTACCGCACCGAGCAGGGTGCAGACGACGCCTGGTTCCGCTTGCGCAATGAAGTGGCCATGACGCCACAGGCCATTGTTCGTCTGGCCGAGGCCGCGCATGAAAAATACGGCTTCAACGACTTCAAGCTCAAGGGCGGCGTGTTGGCGGGCGAAGCCGAGATCGAGGCTGTCACGGCCTTGCACCAGCGTTTTCCTGAGGCTCGCGTCACGCTGGACCCCAATGGGGGCTGGCTGCTCAAGGACGCCGTGCGCCTGATGCGCGACATGCGCGGCGTGGTGGCTTACGCCGAAGACCCTTGCGGCGCGGAAGAGGGCTTCAGCGGCCGTGAGGTGATGGCCGAGTTCCGCCGGGCCACCGGGTTGCCCACGGCCACCAACATGGTCGCGACCGACTGGCGGCAGATGGCACATTCGCTGTCCCTGCAAAGTGTGGACATCCCCTTGGCCGACCCGCACTTCTGGACCATGGCCGGATCGGTGCGTGTGGCACAAACCTGCCGTGACTGGGGGCTGACCTGGGGCTCTCACTCCAACAACCACTTTGACATCTCCCTGGCCATGTTCACCCACGTGGCTGCTGCCGCACCTGGCAAGGTCACGGCCATCGACACCCACTGGATCTGGCAAGACGGTCAAGGCTTGACCCAAGAGCCCTTGAAGATCATTCAGGGCCATGTGCAAGTGCCACAAAAGCCCGGCCTGGGCATTGAGTTGGACATGGGCAAGGTGCAGGCTGCGCACCAGCTGTATTTGGAGCACGGACTGGGCGCACGCGACGATGCGGTCGCCATGCAGTACCTCATTCCTGGCTGGAAGTTTGACCACAAACGTCCATGCATGGTGCGCTGAGCACCGCCCACCTGACCTGTTGGCCCAAGGCAGTGGGCTCCGAGCGGCCGGTTGCCGTCGATTCAAAAAACCTTTGGAGACAAACCATGCACCCCCAAAAAAAGAACCCCCGTCGCGATTTTCTGAAAGTGGCCGCTGGCGCAGGCCTGACTGCTGCGGGGGCTGCCGCCACGGCGCAGTCTTTCCCCTTCAGCATGAACCAGCGCTACCCTGATCCTGCGGTGCTGATCCTAGACCCCAGCTTTGCCAAGTACCGCATCTACAGCAGCACGGTGGAGCAGGTGGCCACAGGTTTTCGCTGGACAGAAGGCCCCACCTATTTCCCCAAGGGCGGTTACCTCTTGTTCAGCGACATTCCGAACAACCGGATCATGAAGTTTGACGAAGCCACAGGCAAAACATCGGTGTTCCGCGAGAAAGCCAACTACGCCAACGGCAACACGCGAGACCGTCAAGGACGATTGATCACTTGCGAGCATTCCGTGACCCGCCGTGTGACCCGCACCGAAGTCGACGGCAAGATCACCGTGCTGGCCGACCGCTTTGAAGGCAAGCGCCTGAATGCGCCCAACGACATCGTCGTGAAATCCGACGACACGATCTGGTTCACCGATCCTGTCTTCGGCATCAATGGCGAATGGGAAGGTGCCCGTGCCACACGCGAGCAGGCCAATACCAATGTGTTTCGCATCGGCACCGACGGTCAGTTGACCGCCGTCATCACCGATCTGGTCAATCCGAATGGCCTGGCCTTCTCGCCGGACGAAAAGAAACTCTATGTGGTCGAGTGGAAGGGCACGCCCAACCGCAGCATCTGGCGTTACGACGTCAACGCCGATGGCTCGGTGTCCAACAAAACCAAGCTGATCGATGCAGCCGACCAAGGCGCGCTCGACGGCTTCAAAGTGGACCGTGACGGCAACCTGTGGTGTGGCTGGGGCAGCAACGGGGCCCTGCAGGCCGAAGCCACTGATGTGGGCGGACGCAAGGTCTTCCAGCTCAAGGGCAAATCGGAAGAGCTCGATGGCGTCATGATTTTCAACCCCGAGGGCAAGGCCATTGGGTTCATCAAACTGCCCGAGCGTTGCGCCAACCTGACCTTTGGCGGCCCCAAGAACAACCGCCTGTACATGACCAGCTGCCATTCGGTTTATGCCCTGTATGTGGAAAGCCATGGCGCGGTCTGACGACCTGCGCCGCGGGCTTGCCTAAAGCCTGCTTGTGCGCTTGTGGGGCCGCAAGACCGGCCTCAGCAAGGCGCACGCGATGCTGGAGATGGCGCGAATAGCGCCATCTCCAGCGTTCAATTTGAGATTCCCAATTCCCTTGAACTGCCAGACCATGAAACTCCTTCAATCTTTCAAAGCCCGCACGGGCGAAGCTTTTGGCGCGCCTTTGCTCGCGCACACCGCTGAACAAGTGGATGCTGCAGCGCAAGCCGCTCATCAAGCCTTCGCATCATGGGCCGCCAGCACAGGCGCAGAGCGCGCCGCTTTGCTCGATGGTCTGGCTGCTGCATTGGAAGCCGACCGCGAGGCCTTGGTGCAACTGGCCGATGAAGAAACCGGCTTGGGCCCTGGGCGTTTGAATGGCGAACTGGACCGCACCGCATTCCAATTGCGCCGTTTTGCCGCCATGGCCCATCGTGGCGTGGCCTTCGATGTGTTGGACGACCCTGCGGTGGCCGGTGCGCCTCCGGTGGGGCATCCCGCCATGGTGCGCCAGCGGGTGCCCTTGGGGCCAGTGGCCATGTTCTCGGCCAGCAATTTCCCGTTTGCGTTTTCCGTGTTGGGGGGCGACACCGCATCGGCTTTGGCCGCAGGCTGCCCGGTGGTGGTCAAGGCGCATTCTGGCCACTTGCTCCTGTCCAACCGCGTGCATGGCTTGGCCCAGAGCGTGTTGAAGACATTGGGTTTGCCCACAGGTTTGATCGGCATGGTGCAAGGCGGCGGCCGTGATGTCGGGGTGAGCCTGATTCGCCACCCTTCCATTGCGGCAGGCGCCTTCACGGGTTCAACATCCGGCGGCGCAGCCCTGCAGGCCGAGGCCAATGCGCGACCCCGCCCCATTCCTTTTTATGGCGAATTGG
>JACCDQ010410483.1_pt1 | contig 10911 bp, 7 predicted proteins | sample 7446031 | NCBI WGS metagenome assembly JACCDQ01 (sample SAMN15323442, study PRJNA562643) | freshwater metagenome | isolation source: river surface water | place: USA:Blue River Watershed | collected 2017-08-17
ATTGGGCTTTAGATAAAGATAACGAAAATCTTTGGTCTGTGACTGAAAAAGCTAAATTGGCAGAAATTAAAAAGCAAATAGTAGCTAAGAAAATTAACGTTCCAGACTACTATGTTACAAAATAACTGAATGCCATTCATTCAGTTTAACAACATTTCAAAAGAATATCGAGGTTGTGTCTCTTGCCAAGGGGTCAATCTTGAAATTAAAGAATCGACAATTCATTCAATTGTCGGCGAAAACGGTGCCGGTAAATCAACCTTGATGAAGATTCTAGGTGGCTTGGTTGTTCCAACAACTGGCCAGATGATTCTTCGCGATCAAAGCTATGCACCGACTTCGGCGCTGGATGCGTTTAAAAATAAAATCGCTTTTATTCATCAGCACTTTGTTTTGGCTCGACAGTTAACTGCCTTCGAAAACATTCTACTAAGCAGCACTTCAAATTTAAATCCTTTGTCGCAGGTTCCTCAATCAGAAATTCGAAATAAGACCGAATCTTTTCTTAAGAAATTTAATTGGACGATCGAACTTGATCGCAAGGTTGAAAAAATTTCCGTTGGAGATCAACAGCGATTAGAAATTTTAAAAGCCCTATTGCTTGAGCCTGAAATTTTTATTTTTGATGAGCCGACTGCGGTTTTGACGCCACAAGAATCAGAAGATCTGATGAACTTTCTTTTAGAGCTCAAGCGAGACGGAAAAACTATTTTGTTAGTTTCTCACAAGCTGAATGAAATTAAAAAAGTTTCTGACTTCATTACGGTCATGCGCCACGGTAAAACGATTATTACAAAATCGAACTCGATATTTTCACTTGATGATATTGCAGAAAGTATGATTGGCAGAAAAGTTCAAAAAAGCACTTTATCTGGTGAAAACCCAAATCATAAATCTGAAATTTTCAAATTGCCTGAAACAGAAATATCTGTGCACCGATCTGAAATTTTTGGAGTTGCGGGTATCGAGGGCCATGGCCAAAGTCAATTGATTCAGCAGCTGATCCAACATTGCCAACAGCTCAAAATTTCATACGGAGACATCACTGAAGATCGCTTGCCTCTGAGTGTATTTCCAGACACTTCGTTGGTTGATCATTTAATTTTAAGACATCCTCAATACTTTAGCCATCGTGGCTTAATTAATAAAAACAAGTCAAAAATTACGACCGAGTCTTTAATAAAAGAATGGGATGTTCGCCCCGGAGACGCTGACCAACCTTTAGCTGAACTTTCCGGAGGCAATCAACAAAAGTTCGTGGTTGGTCGAGAGTTGCTTCACACACCACAAATTCTTATTGCGGCTCACCCGACTCGCGGTGTGGATTTAGGCGCGCAAGAAATGATTCACAAAGCCCTGATTAATTTTGCCGAAAACGGCAATACTGTTTTCTTAATATCTTCTGACCTAGATGAAGTCTTGCAGCTTTCACATCGCTATGTGATTTTGTACCATCAACAAGTTTTTGGGCCTTTCGAAAGAAACTCACTATCTGAAATTCAAATCGGCCGTATTATGACGGGAAACTCAAATGAAGTTTAATAGGCAAAAAATGGCCCCTTGGATTGGCCTCATATTTGGAATACTGATTTCTTGTTTATTAGCAATATTTTTCAAAGAAAATCCGTGGCAGATTTTCAAAATTCTGACCACAAGTTCTTTGAATTCGAAATTTGATTTGGGCTTGACCCTATTTTATACCACCTGTTTGATTTTCTCTGGTTTAGCGTTTTCAATTCCTTTAAAGGCTGGACTATTTCATATTGGCAGTGAAGGGCAAATATTAATTTCAGCTTTCATGGCAGCCTACTTGGGTTACGCCCTGCACTTAAATTTACTTCTATCAACGATTGTTTTTATCGCCGGCACTCTTTTGACCGGAATTTTTTCTGCTTTAATTATTTCAGCCTTTAAAGTATTTCGAGGAGCTCATGAAGTTGTTGTGGCTATTATGCTGAATTTTATTTTTGCAGCTCTTGCGACATGGCTCACTGTGAATTATGTGCAGAATCCTGAATCGCAAAATCCCGAGACGGCCTTGATACAACCGCAATTGCAGTTTCTTAAGAATGATTTTTTAAAAAATTATTTTGACCAATCACCCGTTAGTATTTTTATTATTGTGGCCATATTGACGTGCATTGCTTTACAAATATTAGAAAATCGAAGCGTATTCGGATATCAACTTAAAGCCTTTGGCCGAAACCCTGCCGCAGCCGAACGTTTAGGTCTGTCACGCATGAAAATGATTTTCATAGCCATGGGCCTAGCTGGTCTTTTTTCTGCCTGTGTTTCTTTAAATGAAGTTATGGGAAATTCATTTCAATATAAGATTGGTTTTTCTCCACAATACGGATTCATCGGAATTGCAGTTGCGCTTTTAGCTCGGCAAAACTCTATTGGAATTATTTTTTCAGCTTTTTTGATGGCATGCCTTCACAAAGGAGCCTCTGATCTTGATTTAGAAACCCAGTTTTTGACTCGTGATTTTTCAAAGATTCTTCAAGCCTTAATTATATTTTCAGTCGCCGCATCTTATTTTTTAGTTGAGAAAGACTTTTTCAAAAGAAAGGGCAAATCTTAAAATGGATTCTTTCATGGATTCTTTTGTTGTTTTGATTTTTCTTTCTGGTCTTCGCCTTTCACTTCCCTTATTTTTCGCCGCCACGGGTGGTTATTTTTCTGAAAAATCTGGCGTTGCGCAGATCGCCCTAGAGGCTTTTTTATTGGTTGGAGCTTTTACTGCCGCAACAGTCGCGAATTTTATACCTTCAGTTTTTATTTCATTTGTAGCAGCTGGGTTGGTTTCAGTATTGTTCGCGCAATTTTTTTGCTTACTTGTTCTTAAAATGAAGTCTCACTCGATTGTCGTCGGAACAGGTATGAATCTATTGGCGATGGGCCTCATTCCAATTGTAAGTAAGACCGTTTTCAATTCGACGGGTTCTACACCGACTCATACTTTGAATACTGTTTCGTTTTATTGGGCCTATCTGATCGTTGTCGCCGTTGGCATCATCAGCTATTTACTTTCAGAAAAGACGATTTGGGGATTGCAAATGAAGTTTGCCGGTGAAAAAAAAGCTGCACTCGAATCTATCGGCGTTCCCCCTATCAAAAGACAGTGGCAATCTGTCAGCTATGCAGCCTTTATCACGGGTCTTGGTGGCGCTGTGCTTTCTATTTTTATGGCATCGAACTATTCTCCGCTAATGAGCGCTGGCCGCGGGTTCATCGCACTGGCAGCCGTTATTTTTTCGGGCTGGAATTTAAAAAAATCCTTAGCAATTTGTTTTCTATTCGGACTTAGCGAATCTGTTCAAATTCAAATGCAATCCAGTGCGTTGATTTCAGCTTATGTACCCAGCATACTTGTTCAGATCTTTCCTTATTTGCTTACCTTAGTCGTTCTGTTTGTTTTTCGTGAAAAAAGCCAAGCTCCTGTTGAACTCGCGTAACGGATTCGATACCTTTTGAGTTGCAAAAAGGGAGCTTTATGAGAAATGTTCTAAATGCCTTATTATTATTAGGAACCAGTATCACTTGCACTCAAGCAATAGCTTGGGGTGGACGTGGTCACGATGCGATTTGTGAAGCAGCTGTATTTTTGGTGCAAAACCAACAACTAAAAGAATTCTTGCAAAATAAACCTCAGATGATGGGCCATCTTTGCAATATTCCCGACACTTACTGGAAAACTTTGTCTCCTGAATTACGCAAGCTCGGAGATCCAGGGCATTTTATCAATGCCGAAAATTTGGGTCTTAAAATAGGCGAAATGCCGTTAGATTACCGTACCATCGTTTCAACTTATACCGGCCAAGAAAGCAAAACCAAAGAAGGACAAAAAATTTCTTCAGTTCCAGACGAACTGGGATCGAACTGGTGGAGAGCCGACCAGTTCTTCCGCCGCGCCATCGCAGATGGAGAATCGTTAAAAAAGAACAATCCTCCACAAAACAATAAAGAAGAACAAAATGATGATCTGCCATTTAATAAAAACTTTTACTCAATGATTCTGAATATGGGGCTCATGGGCCATTTTATTGGTGATGCCGGACAACCTTTTCATAACACATCTGATTATGATGGATACGCAGCAAGCCACGGCGGAATACACGCTTATTACGAAGATTCGAGCGTAGCTTTCTTCGATGCGGACTTGGTTCCTCGCATTGTTAAAAAAGCGAAAAGCATGAAAACTCCAAAATGGGCGACGCAAAAAACTCTTGTCGAAAAAATGCGAATTTTTAGCGAAATTGCCGTTAACGACGTTAAAGACATATTAAAAGCTGACCCCGTTATTACTGCTTCAGTTCTTAAAATTGAAAAGGGAATGAGCCTTAAAACCCCAGCAGAAAGACAACCAGCGGCCGTCGGGCACAAGAAGTTTGAAAAACTGATCTTAGAAGAAATGGCACGCTCAAGTCACTTGTTAGCAAGCACTTGGGATGAAATCTATAAAACTGCTGGTGAACCTCAGATGAAGGCTTACAAAAGTTATAGATACCCACTTACCCCAGAATTTGTTCCACCAGACTATTTCGATCTGAAACCGGCAGAAACCAAGAAATAAGAACTATCTTAATCTTTATCGTAAATTAAGAATCTAGGGTTTAAAGTTAAAAAGACTTTAAACCCTTTTTTTGTACCAATACATTCCAAGAACCCACAAATAAAAATACCACCTTCTATGGTGACTCATCTGTAAAGCAATTCCTTCGAAATATTTGGCCCCTAAAAACAAAAAACCCCGGCTTTTCGCCAGGGTTTTCTTAGTTAATCTATCTATCTATCTAGATTAGTACCAGTAAGTAGCACCAACTAAAGCAAACAAGCTGTTTGAGTTAACTTGTTGAGTAGCTGTTTTACCAACTAAACCAGCCAAAGTTCCATCAAGAGTAACCTGTTTGAATTTCCAACCTAAACCAGCAGAAACTTCAGTATTGTTCGGCTCAGCAGCCATTTCAGATCCGCCACCGAAAGCACCATCAACAGAACCAACTGGGTAAGTCGCTTCATCTTTAGATTGAGCCCAAAGAGTTTGCTTGATTGAACCACGAACTGTGAAAATTTCGTTCGCGTTGTGCTCGAAACCAAACCAAACAGGCAAAGCTAAACGAGTTAATTTTTTATCAGCGATTTTGTTATTTAAATCGATTTGATCAACAGCTAAGCCATAGAAAAAGTCATTTCCATCAGCTTGAGTTGTGTTCACATATTGCAATTTAATATTTTGGAAAGCGTGGTTTTGAGTTTCAGCACCAGCAACGTTTTCCATTTTAGCATTCCACATTGTGTAATCTAAACCAAATTTGTGGTCTTTACCGATTCCATAACGTAGTCCAACATTTGTGTAAGGTTGGTTTGTGAAAGTTCCGTTTGTTGTGTTTTGAGCTTTATTAGTCAAACCAAGGTTAACTTTCCATTTGAAATCACCGTGAGACGCAGCTAAACGCAAACCCATAGTTTGTTCGTTGTTATCAGCAACTTTATCTTTGAAGTTAGAATAGTAAAGACCACCTGACCAGATAGTGCCATCAGACATTTTCATACCATAGATCACTTCAACAGGGTTTTGCTGAGTTGAAAATGTTGAAGTCGCTACTGCATTCAAAAATTTTCTTTGAGTTTGAACAGTTTCATCTTTATGGCCAATAGCTACCAATACTTTAGAGCTATCGTTTACAGAAAACTTAGCAAGACCTTCAGCTCCATCAGAAGTTGAAGTTGCAGTTGTTTTACCAGATTCCAAAGACACAAAGTCAGGAATTGAAAACAAGTGGTAAGGGCTTGAAAACTCAGTTTGAGTATCGACCAAGTGAAAAGAGCCTGATAATGCTGTTGTACGCGCACGAGTCGCGAAAGCATTAACAGATGCAAGAACCAAAGCAAGAGCCATAATTTTTTTCATGTGAAGACTTCCTTCTGTTTTGTTTAGATAGGAAAATCTTATTATGTTTGAAAAAAAATTCAATAATAAACTAGCTATAAATTATTGAGATTTCATGAGGATTTTTTCAAGAGCTAAGAAAAGCAGAATCCAGATTAGAAAAGTAAAGTCCTTAAAAATAAAAAAGCCCCGGTCACCCGAGGCTTTTTCGATCAAATTTTTCTTTCGAAAAATTAGAACATGTAAGTCATACCAACTGAACCTAACAAAGTGTTACCGTTCAATTGTTGAGTAGCTGTTCCACCAGAAAGACCTTCTAAAGATCCATCAACAGTGATTTTGTTGAATTTCAAACCAGCACCAACGTTAACAACTGTGTTGTTTGCGCCTGGAGAGAATTCAGTAACAGTAGCACCATTTGCTTCAGATTTAGTGTCGTTGATCAAAACTGTTTGAGAGATTGAACCACGTAATACAGCCCATGAAGCAGCATCAACTTCTAACCCCATCCAAACAGGCAAAGTTAAAGCAGTTTGTTTTGTATCGTTTGGAGCTGCAACACCGTTTTTAACAGATGTATTTGATAAACCAGCACCGTAGAAAAATTCAGAACCATCTTTTTTATGAGATGAAACAACTTTTGCTTCGATAACAGAGATATCAACTTTAGAAGTTTCAGTTCCGTTAGCTGCTTCAGTTTTGAAACCAGATTGACGGATGAAACCGTTGAAGTACAAGTTATCCATTGAATAACCAGCACCAGCAGAAACAGACAAAGTACCTTTGAATTTTCCATCAGTGTCGTTTTGGTAGTTGTTAGCAAGACCTAAACCAAGTTTAGCATCTAAAGCGCCCATTCTTAAACCAGCGCGAAGACCCATAGTATCTTCTTTTTCATTGATACCAGTTTTTGATTTGAAGTTTGAGTAAACAAATGTACCCGCCCAAGCCATGTCACCAGTTTTCATACCGTAAGACAATTCGATTGGATTTTGTTGTAAGTAGTTAACTTTCGATGGGAACAAAGCAGCTACTAATCCACGTTGTTGTAAAGCAACGTCAGAATCGTGGCCTAAAGACAATCCCATTTTAGCGTCGCCCATAGAGCGAACAACCATACCTTCAGCTCCATCATTCAATGAAGTTGCGGCAGTTTTACCTGTTTCGATAGTTACGTAGTCGCCACCAACAAAGAACATGTCAGCTGGATTACCGTATACTGTTTGAGTATCGATAAGGTGTGGAGAGTTTCCTAAAGCATTAACACGTGCTCTAGTTGCGAAAGCGTTAACAGAAGCTAAAGCTACTGCAATCACTAATAGTTGTTTCATTTTGCGTCCTTTCGTTAAGTGCAAATTGGTTTTTCTTATAACTAATAATTAAAATCGTAATGATGGCCTCTTTCAAACGCAACCGAAAAAATTGAGACGCCTTTCAGTTAAGCGATTCCGCACCATAAAAGCAGCAAAGCGGTGTGTACATTTTGCCTCACTAGACTTGTAAGTCATTTCAGCAAACAACTTTTTTTTTAATCAAAAAAAATCAAAAAAAAATCTCATTTGTTTTTCAACAATCGCCTTCTTTTCTTCGACCAGAAAGGCTTTCCGGCAAGAGTTCAAATTTTAAATTACTTTTATTTTTTGCAAGTTGCGCTAACTGAAAATTTCATTTTCCAAGTATTCATTCTTTGTCTAATACTTGACGCGACCGCTTAAGATGCATTGAGTTAATTTCAAGCCAAAGGTCTAGCTAATGGGTAAAATGTGATCTCAGCTCTATTCTTTCGACACTTCAGCGTCTTATTAATCTGCCCAGTTCAGGTATTTACCGGATTTATGAATGACAATTATCATTCATAAATTGAATATTGAGATAACTCATTCTATCTCTTTTGAGATTTTAAGGAATCGTAACACAAATGAAATCTTCTCAAAAAAAAATGCTAACGGGATTTATCAAACGCCACCCAGATGGCTTCGGTTTTTTTATTCCAGACAATCCCGAGCACCCTGACGTCTACGTCCCTCAGCAATCTATGAAAGGCGCGATGACAAATGATCGCGCAACTATAATGGTCGAAAAAGAACGCGACGGGCGTTTTCGCGGAGAAATTGTTCGCATTACCGAAAGATCGCAACAACGAGTCGCTGGAAAATTTAATATTTTAAATGAAGACTTCGGAATTATTAAAGACGAAGGCCGCGGCTGGGGAAAAGATTTAAAAATTCCGATTGAATTGTCGAAAGGTGCAAAAAGCGGAGAACTCGTCGAGGCTAAAATCACGAACTACCCTGAAGATGGGGGCCAGTTTGAAGGCGAAGTCGTCGATGTGATCGGAGAAGCTGACAGCGCTATGAATGACATCAAGCGCGTCGTCATCACCCAGAACATTCCAGAAAACTTTTCTTCTGGGACTTTAGAAGAAGCCAAACAGTTTTCAACAAATCCTGAAGAAAAAGATTTTAAAGGTCGTAAAGATTTGCGCGGCCTTCCTATTGTCACAATCGATGGATCAACAGCTAAAGATTTCGATGATGCCGTTTTAACTGAAATGACCAATCAAGGATTTCATCTGTATGTCGCGATCGCGGATGTAAGCCACTATGTTAAACCTGGCACTTCGATGGATAAAGACGCCTACGAACGCGGAAATTCTGTCTATTTTCCTAATTTTGTTATTCCGATGCTTCCTGAAGCTCTAAGTAATGGTCTTTGTTCTTTGAACCCTCACGTGCCTCGACTGGCTTTAGTAGCCGAGATGAACTTTGATTTTACAGGAAATATGACAGATTCAAAATTTTATGAAGCTGTGATTGAAAGCCAAGCTCGGGTGATCTACGGAGAAGCCCAAGAACTTATTGATGGCGAAGAAAATCCAGAAAATTTAAACCCAGTTGTTGCTGACAAGCTGAAGCACGTGAAAGAAAACATTCTTCGCTGTGCAGATTTAGCTAAAGTATTGATGGCAAAACGGTTCAAAGAAGGCTCTTTAGATTTAGAAGTTCCTGAAACACAATTGATTATCGATGCTGCGGGTGAGCCCGTTGATGTTATTAAATCAGAAAGACTTTTTGCTCACAGACTAATTGAAGAGCTTATGTTGGCTGCCAATGTGGCCGTAGCTAAATTTTTATCTAGCAAAGAAATGCCTTCTTTCTACCGCATTCACGAACCTCCTGATTCAGAAAAAATTTCTTTATTAGAACGTTATATGACAAATATGGGTGCCACTTCAAAACTAGGTGGAGGCAAACTTCAAAAAAAGATGACTCGTATTCTGCAAGATTTCCACGGAAAACCCGAAGAGCAAATTATTCATATTCTAACGTTAAGATCAATGAGCCAGGCGAAGTACACGCCAAACAATGCAGGTCACTTTGGATTAGGCTTCGATCACTATACGCATTTTACTTCTCCGATTCGTCGCTACCCGGATTTAATCATTCACCGCTTAGTCAAAAGCCAAGTTCAACAAAGCGGACAATACCGAGCCATGGCCGAAGAAGATTTAGCGACGGCTGGCACTTGGTTGTCTGCAACAGAACAAAAAGCAGCCAAAGCTGAACGACAAATTCAAGCGATCAAAAAAGCTCGATTCATGAAAAAGTTTGTTGGCGAAACCTACGAAGGCATTATTAGTTCGATCACAAAATTTGGGGTATTTGTTTTGCTTAGACAATTTAATGTTGATGGTCTGATTCGCTTAGATGATCTGGGCGGAGAAAAATGGGAATTTGACGAAGAAAACTTAACATTAACTGCAAAACGATCTGGATTAAAATATCAAATGGGCGATCAAGTTAAAGTTGTCGTAAGCTTAGTTGATATTGAACAGGGGCAAATCAATTTTGTTCTTGAGAAAAATGCAAAATCACAGGCAAACACTTCGAACGGAAAAGAATCAAAATCTGGATTCCGCGAAAGAACATACGCACGCGACAAAGATTCGTTTCGCCGCCGCCCAGAAAAAGGCGATCACTCAGACAGAAATGAACACACTGCAAAGCCAGATCGAATGGAAAAACAGGGTGGTAAAAATAAATCTAAATTTATTCCTAAAGAGGATAAGAAGAAGACGACTATTCAAGCTGCGCGCCCGCAAGCGATACCTCGACCTATTTCTCAGATCGAAGAAAAACCTGCGGCAACTTCACCCGCTGCGCCTTATCAGGTCAAACCTCGCTATGCCTCTTTAGCTGACTACCTCGATCAAAGAAAGAAGAAAGGATCGAACGATGAAGAGAAATCAGAATCGAAGCCCGCTTTTAGGTCCGCTCAAAATCGGAAAGACTCTGAAAAACGCGGCAAGACTGAGAACGATTCTCGGAGTGTTCGCAAAGCACGGCCTACGAAATCTAGTCGAAAAAATAAATCTAGGTAACTTTCTAAATTCTTCAGCGAAACACTCTGAAGAAAAAGAAAATTTATCTTTTCCAACTCGAGTTCGATTAAGCTTTGAAGAGCTAGGACCTACATTTATAAAATTTGGACAGTTGATGGCTTCTCGTCCCGATCTTGTTCCACAAGATTATCTTGATGAGATGGCACTACTACAGGATCAAGTTCAAACCTTAGATTTCAAAGTCGTCGAAACAGTTTTATCTGAAGATTTAGGTCCCGATTGGAAGTCTTATTTTATTTCGATTGAAGAAAAACCCCTTGGGTCTGCCAGCATTGCGCAGGTTCATCGGGCGCGCCTTAAAACAGGACAAGATGTCGTCATTAAAGTTCAACGGCCCGGAATTTTACAAACGATCAATGATGATCTTAATGTTTTGTATTTCATTGCCGAGCTTCTTGAGACCTATATTCCTGAGGTGCGATCTTTTAATCCGACTGGCATGGTCGATGAATACTTCAAAACTTTAGAACTTGAAACAAACTTCGTCGTCGAAGCTAATAATATCCGGAAATTCAGAGAAAACTTTAAAAAAGAAGAAAAAGTTAAAATTCCGGAAGTTTTTTTTGATATCGTAACTGAACGCGTACTCGTCATGGAAGAACTTCAAGGAAAACGC
>JACCDQ010487638.1_pt1 | contig 10911 bp, 10 predicted proteins | sample 7446031 | NCBI WGS metagenome assembly JACCDQ01 (sample SAMN15323442, study PRJNA562643) | freshwater metagenome | isolation source: river surface water | place: USA:Blue River Watershed | collected 2017-08-17
AGGTGTTTGACATTGCCATTCAGACCGGCGCGATCTTTGCCGTGATCATTGTGTATTGGCAAAAGATTTTCAGCACCGTCGTGGCTTTGCCTACGCAGGTTGAGGCACGTCGCTTTGCATTGAATGTGTTCATCGCCTTTGTGCCTGCCGTGGTGTTGGGGCTGGTGTTTGGCAAGTTCATCAAAGCGCATTTGTTCACACCCACTGTGGTGGCCAGCACGTTCATCATCGGTGGCTTCATCATTTTGTGGGCCGAAGGCTGGGGGCGTGCCAAGCCTGAAGGCGAAGAAGAGCAAGTCGTTGAACCCGCCCGCATTGAAACAGTGGAAGCCATGTCACCCATCGATGCATTGAAAGTTGGCTTGGTGCAGTGCTTGGCCATGATTCCGGGCACGAGCCGCAGTGGTGCAACCATCATTGGTGGCATGCTGCTGGGCTTGTCGCGCAAGGCGGCGACTGACTTTTCGTTTTACTTGGCGATTCCCACGCTCATTGGTGCGGGGGCGTACAGCTTGTACAAAGAACGTGAGTTGCTGAGCATGGCCGATGCGCCCATGTTTGCCGTGGGTTTGGTGTTTTCCTTCATCAGCGCATGGGTGTGCGTGCGTTGGTTGCTGCGCTACATTGCCACGCACAGCTTTGTGCCGTTTGCTTGGTATCGCATTGCGTTTGGCATCGTGGTGCTGGCCACCGCGTGGACCGGTACGGTGACCTGGGCGGCTTGATCAGCCCATCAAGTTCAGTAGCGCGGTTTCCACCGCCGCTGCTGCGACCAACGGATGCTCCATCGGAAACAGATGCGTGCCATCAATTTTCATCACGCGTCCATGCGTGACGCGACGGCTGAAATCTAAGCCGACTTGTTTCAACTCACGCGATTGCAAGCCGCCGATCAGGGCGGCTTTGCATTTGAGCGGGTGGCGTTTGAAGTACGTTTCCAAGTGGTCTGGCAGGCCGTTGTAGATGGCGCTTTCTACATCACGATCAAAGCTCAGCACGCGGCGTGTGCCTTGTGGGGTTTGCTCGTCATGTGTGCCGTAGGTCACGTAGTCTTTCAGCACTTGCGGATGCCATTTGGCAAAGGCTTTTTTGTGTTGAAAGTGTTCCAACACCTCGGCTTCGTTGGCCCAGGTGGTGCGGCGTTTGCGACTGATGGCAGCGGGTGAAAACACCTCAGCGCCTGGCACGCGTTTGACGGTTTTGAGCAGCTTAGCTTTCCAGCCGCCCAGCATGGGTGAATCGAGCAACACCACGCCACGCACCAGCTCGGGGTGTTTGGCCGCCATCATCATGCTCAAGATGCCACCGAGTGAATGGCCCACCAAAAACACGGGGCCGTGTTGCGCAGCCAAGGGGGTTGCGAAGTCGGTGAGTTGCTGCACCAAGTGCGGCCAGTTGTTGGTCACGGGGTAGCGTGGATCGTGGCCAAACTTGTCGATGGCTTCGACAGCAAAGCCGCGTGCCCGGAGCGACTCCAGCATGACGCGATAAGTGCAGGCAGGAAAACTGTTGCCGTGTGAAAAAACAATCAGAGGTTGCCGGTTCATGGCGGGTTAGCTTAGTTTTTTGAGTTGGTACATCAGATCCAACGCATCGCGTGGGCTCAAGGTGTCGGGGTCAATCTCGGCCAGCTTGGCTTGCAGCGGGCTAGGGCCCACATCGTCTTGCAAGGGCGGTGGCGCAAAGAGGTCGACCTGTGCTTTCGTCGCGTCTGCATCTGCTTCCAGCGAGGCCAGTGCATGTCGTGCATGGCTCAACACCGCAGCGGGCATGCCTGCCAAGCGTGCCACTTGAATACCGTAGCTGCGGCTGGCGGGCCCGGGTTGGATTTCGTGCAAAAACACAATGCTTGCGCCGCTCTCGGCCGCGCTCACATGCACGTTGATCGCGCCTTTGTGCTTGACGGGAAAGTCGGTGAGCTCAAAGTAATGCGTGGCAAACAGCGTGAAGGCCTGGGTCTTGTCGTGCAAGTGTGTGGCAATGCCGCTGGCCAAAGCCAAGCCGTCAAAGGTGGAGGTGCCTCGGCCAATCTCGTCCATTAACACCAAGCTGTGCGGCGTGGCAGCGTGCAATATTTGCGCGGCCTCAGTCATCTCCAGCATGAAGGTCGATTGCGCGTTGGCCAAATCGTCAGCCGCACCAATGCGGGTGTGGATGGCGTCAATCGGTCCAAGTCGGCAAGCTGTCGCAGGCACATGGCTGCCGATGCTCGCCAGCAAGACGATGATGGCCACTTGGCGCATGTAGGTCGACTTACCGCCCATGTTGGGGCCGGTGATGACTTGCATGCGGTGTGGGTGGCCCAAGTGCGTGTCGTTGGCAATGAAGGTCTTGGCCGCACCGCCGTTGACCACGCCATGCGTTTCGGCCAGGCGGGCTTCCACCACGGGGTGGCGACCTTGGGTGATGTCAATGCAAGGCGCTTTGACAAACTCAGGCGCACACCAGCCCAGCGTGAGCGAACGCTCAGCCAAGGCACACAGCGCATCGAGCGCGGCCACGGCTTGCGCCAAGCGGGTGAGGGCGAGCACAAAGGGCTGCAAGCTGTCGAGCAGTTGTTCGTACAAAAACTTTTCGCGAGCCAAGGCACGCTCTTGGGCGCTCAGGGCTTTGTCTTCAAAAGTTTTGAGCTCAGGCGTGATGAAGCGCTCGGCATTCTTCAATGTTTGGCGACGCGTGTAGTCCGTCGGCACTTTGTCGATTTGGCCTTGCGTGACCTCGATGTAAAAACCATGCACTTTGTTGAACTGCACGCGCAAGTTGGCAATGCCAGTGCGCTCGCGTTCGCGCGCTTCAAGCTCCAGCAAAAAACCGTCGCAGTTGTTTTGAATGGCGCGCAGTTCGTCCAAGTCAGCGTCGTAGCCGTGGCCAATGACACCACCATCGCGCACCAACACGGCGGGCTCGGGCAGCAGGGCGCGTTCTAACAAATCGCCGCATTCGGGTGGCACACCCATGTCTTTGGCGATGTGTGCAAGTAAGGGGCTGTTCGTTACTGGAATGAGCGGTTGAATACGCAGCGCCTTTTGCAACGCTTGGCCCAACGACACCAATTCGCGTGGACGCACTTGGCGCAGCGACACGCGGGCGCTGATGCGTTGCACATCGCCCGAGCCCTTGAGGGCTTCGCGCAGCACTTTGTAACTTTGGGTGCGTGTGTCTTGCAGCGCTGCAATGGCGCCTAGGCGGTGGACGGCCTGGCTGCGGTCTCGCTCGGGGGAGAGCAGCCAGTGTTTGAGTTGTCGGCTGCCCATGCCCGTCATGCAGGTGTCGATCAACGAGAACAAGGTGGGCGAATCTTCGCCACGCAGGGTTTGGGTGAGTTCTAGGTTGCGACGCGTGGTGAGCGGCAGATCAATCAGTGCATCGTTGCGTGCCACGTACACGTTGTGCACGTGCGTGAGGGCGCGGCCTTGGGTGTGTTCGGCGTAGGCCAGCAGTGCCGCGGCAGCAGCGTGTGCTTGCACCACGTCTTGTGCATGCCATGCACCGAGGGAGGCCGCTTGCAAATGCTCTAACAATTTGCGAGCACCCAAGGCGGCGTCAAACTGAAATGCGGGGCGCACTTGCACAGGCAGCCCCAAGTTGGCACAAAAGTTTTTGAGCTGTTGCTCAAACACTTGGCTCACTTCGGCGCTGTAAATGATTTCGTTGGGGGCGACACGGGCCATCCAGTTGGGCAAGTCCGAGGTGTCGCACTCGGCCAAGTGCACCACGCCTTGCGTGACGCTCAGCCACGCCAAGCCGCAACCCGCACGTTCGCTTTGGTGAATGGCCAACACATAGGCTTCGGTTTTATCGCTTAAGAGCGCACTGTCGGTGAGCGTGCCAGGTGTGACCACGCGCACCACTTTGCGCTCCACAGGTCCTTTGCTGGTGGCGACGTCGCCCACTTGCTCGCAAATGGCGACCGACTCACCGAGCTTGATGAGGCGCGCCAAATACGTTTCGACCGAGTGAAACGGCACACCTGCCATCAACACGGGCTCGCCGTTGGATTGGCCGCGTTGTGTGAGTGTGATGTCGAGCAAACGAACAGCCTTTTCGGCATCGGCGTAGAACAGCTCGTAGAAATCGCCCATGCGATAAAACAGCAGCGTGTCGGGGTGGTCGGCTTTGAGGCCAAACCACTGCTGCATCATGGGGGTGTGCCCAGACAAATCGCGCATGGCTGTGCTCGTCAGAAAGTGGTTCTTTTACAGCGGTGCGTCAGGTGCTTGGCGCGACAGGCTCAGTGTTTTGGCAGCGCTGCTGGCTGCACGTTTCTCGTCGGCACCTGCGAACTTGGAGTATTTGCTGGTGATGGGCACCAGTTGGGCGTAAATGCGTGGCGCGGCGGCCAAGCACTCTTGGTGTTCAAGGAACGGGCCTTCACCCGTGAAGTTGCTCACCAAACCACCGGCTTCGGTGATCAGCAATGCACCTGCGGCCATGTCCCATGGTTTCAAGCCGAGTTCAAAGAAACCATCGCTGAAACCTGCGGCCACATAGGCCAAGTCGAGTGCTGCAGCGCCGGGGCGGCGCAGGCCGGTGGTGCGTTGCATCACGTCGCCCATGAGGCTCAGGTATTTGTTGAAGTCGTCTTCGGGGCGGAAAGGAAAACCGGTGGATAGCAAGCACTCTTCCAAACGGGTGCGCTTGCTCACGCGGATGCGGCGGTCGTTCATGAACGCGCCACGGCCTTTGGTGGCCGTGAACAAGTCGTTGCGGGTGGGGTCGTAAATGACGGCTTGCTCTAAGCGGCCTTGCACTTGCAAAGCGATGCTCACGCAGTAGTAGGGGAAGCCGTGGATGAAGTTGGTCGTGCCATCGAGCGGGTCGATGATCCAGATGTGGTCCGCATTAGGGTTGCCGTGCGTCGTGCCTGACTCTTCGGCCAAGATGCCGTGATCAGGGTAGGCGGTGAGCAGGGTGTCGATGATGGCGCGTTCGCTGTTTTGGTCAACTTCGGTCACAAAGTCGTTCACTTGCTTCTGTGAGATGCGCACCGCCTCCACGTCGAGCGCGGCGCGGTTGATGATGGCGCCTGCGGCGCGTGCAGCCTTGACGGCCACGTTGAGCATGGGGTGTACAGAAGAGGACGACATAGATTTTGTGAAGAGCTGAAGCCAAAGCTGGCGAAGAGGGCGCCCGAGCGATGCGGGCGGCGACAATGGTGCAGATTTTACGCGCTCAGACTGACAAAACGCCCATGAAAACCCGCTTCATTCTTTTAAATACCAGCCACGCCGGCAATGTGGGCGCTGCTGCCCGTGCCATGAAGGTGATGGGATTCACCGATTTGGTGCTGGTCGCCCCCCGTTGGGACAACGTGCTACGCCGGGACGAAACCATCCAACGGGCCAGCGGCGCACTGGATGTACTGGCCAATGCCCGTGTGGTCGAAACCTTGGACGAAGCCATCGAGGGCCTTCACCACCTGTGCGCCACTGCCATGACCCCGCGTGACTTTGGCCCACCCACGCTCGAGCCCCGCCCGCACTTTGCAGCCTTGGCGGCAGAGCAACGTGACAACGCCGACTTTGGCGTGGGTTTTTTGTTTGGTTCCGAACGTTTTGGCATGCGCAACGAAGACGTGTACCGCTGCCACACCTGTTTGCGGATTCCGACCAACCCCAAATTTGGCTCACTCAACCTTGGTGCAGCGGTGCAGGTGTTGGCTTATGACTGGCGCGAGGCGTTGGGGGGCTTGACCACCATGGTCGAAGAGGGGCGAGCTGACTCGGCGAATGACGCTGAAATTGGCACATCGCCATCCGCCGACGCGTCGTTGGCTGATGCTCAACAAATGGCGGGTTTGCTGGAACACTGGCAGCAATCCCTCACAGACATTGGTTTTCTGGACCCAGAGTCGCCTAAAAAGCTGATGCCCAGGCTCAATCAGATGTTTAACCGTGCCAACATCACGCAAGAGGAAATCCACATCTTGCGTGGCATTGCCAAGGCGATGTCGAAGGTGGCTCAGCAAGCAGGCTGATGGGCAACGATAATCACACCACTATGTTTTCACGCCTACGTTCTGACGTTCAATGCATTTTGGATCGCGACCCCGCTGCACGCAGCTGGTGGGAAGTGCTCACCTGCTACCCCGGTTTGCATGCGGTGATGCTGCACCGCGTGGCGCACGCGTGCTGGAATATGGGGCTGAAGTGGTTAGGGCGTTTCGTTTCGCACCTCTCGCGCTGGTTCACCGGTATTGAAATTCACCCGGCCGCCAAAATCGGTGACCGTGTGTTCATTGACCACGGCATGGGCATCGTCATGGGCGAAACGGTTGAGATCGGCGATGGTTGCACGATTTACCAAGGCGTCACTTTGGGCGGTACCTCGCTCTACAAAGGCGAAAAGCGTCACCCGACCTTGGGCAAAGATGTGGTGATTGGCGCAGGCGCCAAAGTCTTGGGCGGTTTTACTGTGGGTGATGGCGCCAAGGTCGGTAGCAATGCCGTGGTGACCAAACCCGTACCTGCAGGCGCCACGGCAGTAGGTAACCCAGCACGCATCATTCAAGCCGAGACCGATGCCAAGCGCGAAGAAGCGGCATCGAAAATGGGCTTTTCTGCCTACGGTGTCACGCAAAACGATGACCCTGTGAGCCAAGCTATGCGTGGCTTGATTGACAACGCTTCATCGCAAGAGCATCAAATTGCGTTGCTGTGGAAAGCGATTGAACAGCTGTCAGCAGGGCAGTCCACACCCGACTGCGTGCCAACCGATGCAGCGCGCAAAGAGCATTTTGAAGCAGCACGGATTAACCAACTGCTGGATTGACCATGCACTTTTTGAATGTCTACCCCAAACGCCTGTGGGCCACCCTCAACCCCGTCGGGGCCTTTGAGGGGCAGTTCACTTTTGATTTGGAGCAGTACGGTTTGGTGACGAGTGACATCGTGTGTGATGTCACCGTTTGCGAAGATCCGGTGATGGTGGGGCAATGGAAAATTTTGGTCAAACCCATGTTCGATGTTGAGATGCCTCACTTCGAAAAGTTTGTCGACACCTTGAATCACTATGTGTTTGACGTGTTGCAGCTCATGCCCAGCCGCAGTGCGCCAGGGAAAGATTTACCGATGGTGAAGATCTTTTTTGACGATCTGTATTTCGACATGTCAGGCGATGAGCCCGTGGTTAAAAAAATAGGTGTGGACGCCAAGAAATAAAAAAGCCCGCGTGATGCGGGCTTTTTTATGGATCTTGTCGGGTTAGACGCGTTTCGATTTCAGCGCTGTTTTGGGTCGCCAGCCTTTGCAAAATTCGTCGCGTGTTTCCATGTAGGGGCCACCGATCAAATCAATGCAATAGGGGACAGCCGCAAAGACGCCATCCACCACTGGTTTGCCATCCGCGTCTTTCAAACCACCCAGAGTTTCTTGAATGGATTTGGGCTGGCCTGGCAAGTTGATGATCAGGCACTCATCACGGATGACGGCCACTTGGCGTGACAGGATGGCGGTGGGCACAAACTTCAAACTCACTTGGCGCATTTGCTCGCCAAAGCCGGGCATTTCTTTGTGTGCCACAGCCAGTGTGGCTTCGGGGGTCACGTCGCGTTTGGCGGGGCCTGTGCCACCGGTGGTGAGCACCAAGTTGCAGCCCGCATCGACCAGTTCGATGAGGGTCTGGCTGATGGTGGCTTGTTCATCGGGGATGAGACGCTCCACATAGTCAATCGGGTTGTACAAGGCTTGGCCCAACCAATCACGCAGGGCAGGGAGGCCTTTGTCTTCATAGGTGCCACTCGATGCGCGGTCACTGACGGACACGATGCCGACTTTGATTGTGTCGCAACGGGCATCGGGGCTGGGCACGGTGGTGTTGGTCATGGTTTGTAGCTTTCGTCGTCTTCGTCGGGCGTGTGCAAAGCGTCTTCCGCCAAATTCAGCTGCTCTTTGATGAGCTGAAAAATTTCACGGTAAGAACGGCTTTGACGCGGTAGCAAGCCCTTCGCAATGTCGGCCTTGGTGGTCACATCATCTTTGCGAGCTTGACGCACGAGTGCACGCAGCTGTTGGCTGTCGGTGCTGGGATAGTCGTTCATCCACTCTTGGAAGGCGGTGTCTTCAGCCATGAGGCGGTCACGCCAGCTTTCGGCCAAGTGAAGTGCCAAGGTGTCTTTGGTGCTACCCATGCGTTGTTCGTTCAAGGCGTCTTTGACGGCTTCAACCGACTCCTCGCTGAGCTTGCGCATGAGCTTGCCCACGTACTGCATTTGACGGCGTTTGCCTTCAAAGTTGGTGATGCGGCGGGCTTCGGCCAACGCTTCGCGCAAGAGGTCGGTCATGTGCCCTTGGGCGTGCAGGCGTTCGGTCAGGTCGTTGCGCAAGGTGAGGAGCTCGACGCCCAACTCTTGACGGCCATCGCTGTCTTTTTTACGGTCGGTGCGGGTCTTTCCCTCGGTGCCTCTGAGTTCGGCCTTGAGTTCGAGGTCGAGTTCGCTGCCTTCGGCCACGAACATGCCTTTGACGAAGTAGCCTTTTTTGGGTTTACGTGACATAAATTGGGAGCTTGAAATAAGTCGGTTTGTCCCTCCGTGCAAAGGGCAAACGCTGTGACAAGTATCATAGCCGCCGATATGACCCAAGCCTCCAAACCCCAAGCCTCTTCCCACACGCCTGCCCAAGGTTTCAGCTATAGCCGTGAGCATTTTGAATCGCTGGTCGATGCGGCGTTGAAACACGCCAAAAAGCTAGGAGCCACCGATGCGGGGGCGGATGCTTCGGAAGGTTGTGGTTTGAGCGTCTCTGTTCGCAAAGGTGAGCTTGAAAACGTGGAGCGCAACCGTGACAAATCGCTGGGTGTGACGGTGTATTTGGGACATCGCCGAGGCAACGCAAACACCTCTGACTTTTCGCAAGCCGCGATTGAGCGCACGGTGCAAGCGGCTTACGATATTGCCCGTTTCACTGCCGAAGACCCCGTGGCGGGCTTGCCCGATGAAAAAGACATTGCGCAACATCATCCCGATTTGGATTTGTTCCATCCTTGGAACATCACTAGCGCAGACGCCGCTACGCTCGCGCTGCGCTGCGAAGCCGCAGCCATGCAAACCGACAAGCGCATCACCAATAGCGAAGGCGCAGCGGTGTCAGCGCAGCAAAGCCATTTCTTCAGTGCGCACACGCATGGGTTTCGTGGCGGGTATGCCAGCTCACGTCACACCATTTCGGTGGCTCCTATTGCGGGTAAAGGCGATGGGATGCAGCGCGATGCGTGGTACAGCTCCATGCGTCATGCCGATGAATTAGCCTCACCCGAAGTAGTGGGCCGCTACGCTGCCGAGCGTGCCTTAAGCCGTTTGAAGTCGCGCAAGATTGCAACAGTGGAATGCCCCGTGTTGTTTGAGGCTCCCGTGGCCGCTGGCCTGTTGGGCGGTTTTGTGCAAGCCGTGAGCGGTGGTGCGCTGTACCGCAAGAGCACGTTCCTGCTCGACTCGTTGGGTAAGAACGTGTTCCCCAAACACATCGATATTTCAGAAGACCCGTTTGTCATGCGCGGCAAGGGGAGTTCGCCGTTTGACGATGAAGGTGTCATTACCCGCGCTCGCCGCGTGGTGGATGCGGGGCGTGTGGAAGGTTATTTCCTCAGCAGTTACACCGCTCGCAAATTGGGGATGTCCACCACGGGCAACTCGGGTGGTTCGCACAACTTGGTGATGTCTTCACGCCTCACGAGAAGTGCAGACGATCTAGATGCCATGCTGAAAAAACTCGGCACAGGTTTGTTTGTGATTGAGCTGATGGGCCAAGGCGTGAACTATGTGACGGGCGACTACTCACGTGGCGCCAGCGGTTTTTGGGTGGAGAACGGTCGCATTGCCTACCCCGTGCAAGAGATCACCATTGCGGGCAATATGAAAGACATGTTCCAAGGCATTGAGGCCATTGGTGCGGATGCCTACACCATGGGTGCCAAAACGATTGGCTCGGTGTTGATCAATCGCATGAAGGTGGCGGGTAGCTGATCTTCTTTGCTCGTTGCGGTTTTGGTTTTGTAGTTTTTCTTTGCGTGAATACGGTGTGGCCTAACTACCCTAGGCTCCTCTTCGCTTTGCTCAGAATGTCGCTACGGGCAGTCACGCCACACCGCATTCGCTTTGGGCGATCTACATACGGCTTTATTGCTGCGCTCAAAGCTGTTTCTTTACCGTACTTTGTAGGTGCGAAAAAGGTCGCAAACATAAATCGCTGTTGACGGGGCGAGGCCCCGCAATCCGTAGCGACATTCTGAGCGCAGCGAAGAGGAGCCTAGGGTTGTGGGGCCTCGCCCCGTCAACAGTAAGAGAAGGGGAGTTATAAACCTCACCCCTCAAAGAAGCCTCAACCCGCCAACGCAGCCTTGACGGCAGCAGACACCAAGCCCATATCAGCCTTGCCTGCCAACTGAGTCTTCACAGCCCCCATCACCTTGCCCATGTCGCCAGGCCCAGTAGCGCCCACTTCGGCCACGATGGCCTTCACCGCGGCGGTGATTTCTTCGGCGTTCAAGCGTTGAGGCAAATACACCTCAAGCACTTTCATCTCGGCGCTTTCAATGTCAGCCAAATCTTGGCGCTGGGCTGTGAGGTAAGCCGCCACCGAGTCTTTGCGTTGCTTGATGAGTTTGTCCACGATGGCGATCACCATAGCGTCGTCTAATTCGACACGCTCATCGACTTCTTTTTGCTTCATCGCGGCTTGCAGCAAGCGGATGGTGCCCAAGCGAACGCTGTCTTTGGCGCGCATGGCGGTTTTCATGTCTTCGGTGATTTGTGCTTTGAGGCTCATGGTGTTGTCCTTTGAGAAGAGGTCATTCAAAAAAAAAGCCCGCTGAGGCGTCCCTAGCGAGCTTTTTTGGGGCAGAGGCTGTTTAGTACAGCTTCTTGGGCAACTGCATGCTGCGGATGCGCTTGTAGTTGCGTTTCACGGCTGCTGC
>JACCDQ010774418.1_pt1 | contig 10910 bp, 10 predicted proteins | sample 7446031 | NCBI WGS metagenome assembly JACCDQ01 (sample SAMN15323442, study PRJNA562643) | freshwater metagenome | isolation source: river surface water | place: USA:Blue River Watershed | collected 2017-08-17
CGCACGTTCTGCTGGCCGACCACCGGCGTCAGGATGGATTCGATGCGCTTGACGATCGCCTCTTGCAGCTCTTGCACGTACTTGAGCTGCGAGGGGTCGAGCTGGTGGTTGGTGGCATTGCGGTTTTCGGGCGCCGACAGCAGCAAACCGTTCTGGTCCACCACCGTCACGTTCTTGGCGCTGAGTTCGGGGACGCTGCTCGATACCAGATGGATGATGGAGCTGACCTGCTGGCCGTCGAGCGTGCGTCCGGGATGCAGGTTCACGATCACGGCTGCCGTAGGCATCTGCTTGTCGCGTACGAACACAGAGGGTTTCGGGATCGCCAGATGCACGCGGGTCGATTGCACCACGGCGATCGAATTGATCGAGCGCGCCAGTTCGCCCTCCAGCGCGCGCTGGAAGTTGACCTGTTCGAGGAACTGTGACACGCCGAGCTTCTGGTTTTCCATCAGCTCGAAGCCCACGTTGCCGCCCTTGGGCAGACCTTGCGAGGCCAGCTTCAGGCGCGTGTCATGCACGCGTTCCTCGGGCACCAGGATGGCTCCACCACCGTCGGCGAACTGGTAGGGCACGTTCATCTGCTGCAGCGCCGCGATGATCGCGCCGCCGTCACGGTCCGAGAAGTTGCTGACCAGCACCCTGTAGGCAGGCTTCTGGTTCCACATCCAGATCGAGGCCATGAGCGCGAGCACCATGGCCATGCCGGCGCCCACCGCCAGATTGCGGCCGAGCGAGCTCTTGAAGAACTCCATGAAGCCGGGGGGGCGTGCTTCAGATTCGCTGGCCATGGTGGCTTTCTGCGCTGGGGCTCAGGGCGTGGCGTGACAGAGTTGTGGGCACGGGGTGTCGGACAGGGTGAAGGAGTCGGAAGGGGCCAGGACGCTGAATTGTCCGCGCACCGCTCTTGGTCGATGCGCCAAACAAAGGCACAAATCCCATGCTGATCGGCGCGCCCGCAAATGCGTCGCATGCTAACCTTGCAACCCTCTATTCTGCCCTAACTGCGCTCAAGGAGCCTTCATGACGATCGCCATCGACACCACACAGATCTCTGCCATGGCGGCCCAGATGCGTGAGGCGCTTGCCCGCGTGCAGGGCAATATGGCCAAGCCGGTGGCCGCATCCGAATCGGACGCACATGCCGACTTCATGAAGATCTTCCAAGCCCAGCTCAATCAGGTCAATGGTCTGCAGCATGAGGCCAACCAGATGGGCGAGCGTTTCGCGCTCGGCGACGACAGCGTCCATCTGTCGGATGTCATGATCGCGACCCAGAAAGCCGGCATCGCGGTGCAGGCCACGGTCCAGGTGCGCAACAAGTTGGTCTCGGCCTACCAGGAAATCATGAACATGCAGGTCTGACAGCGGCGGTCGGTTCCTCATCGTTTTTTCGAGGGCCTTCGCGTGGTCTTGCGCGAAGGCCCTTTATTTTTCTGACTTGCATTTGTAACAAAAACATCACATAGGAATTGCATACTCGGATCGATTGAAAGCTTGGCGCTCCGACACGATCGGTGCCGTCAGCCCCATGGCTTGATCCAACGATTGACACAAATTTATGAAATTCATCCGGGAAATGAAGATCGGTGCCCGCTTGGCGACGAGCTTCACGCTGCTGCTGCTGCTCATGCTCGGCATTGCCTGCATCGGCATGTATTTCAACGAGCGCATGAGCGAACGTATCCGAGTCGTCTACCAGGATCGGGTCCTGCCGGTGCAGCAGCTCTCGTCGATCGATGATCGTATCCAGCGCAACCGTGTGCTGGTCATGGACATGCTGATCAGTCCCGATCGTTCGACCGTCGAGAAGCACAGCGCGGAGTTCGCGCGCAACGCGGCTTTCATCGACCGGACTTGGCAAACCTTCATGGCGCTGCCGCAGACGGCCGAGGAGTCCGGCTTGGTCAGCAGCCTGCAGCAGCGGCGCGATGCCTACTTCAAGGAGGGGCTGGAGCCGGTCAACGCCGCGATGGTCAAGGACCGCTACGACGAGGCCGCCGACCTCTATCTGCGCAAGGTCACGCCTCTGGGGCCTCCGGTTCAGGATCTCATGGACCAGCTCGTCCAGCTCAAGATCAGCCAAGCCGAGCAGGAGTTCAACGATTCGATGCAGGCCAAGCAGACCGTCAACTGGATCATGGCCGTCACGGCGCTGCTGGCCCTGGTCGTCGGCGTTTGGCTGTCGTGGATCATCACTCGGTCGATCACCGGCCCGATCGCCGAGGCCGTCGGCATCGCGAATCAGGTCGCTGGCGGCGATCTGCGCGCTGACATCGAGTTCAGTGGCAAAGACGAGACCGCCGACATGCTCGCCGCGCTCAAGACCATGCATGACGGCCTGCTCCAGATCGTCACCCAAGTGCGTCAGGGCAGCGAGACGATCGCGCTGGGGTCCAAGGAAATCGCCACCGGCAGCGCCGACCTGTCGCAGCGGACTGAGGAGCAGGCAGCCAATCTGGAGGAAACGACCGCGGCGATGATCGAGATCACCACCATGATCACCCACAGCGCCGAAACCGCGCAACAGGCGAGCGTGCTGGCGCAGACCGCCAGCACGGCGGCCGTGCACGGTGGTCAGGTGGTCGATCAGGTCGTCGGCACGATGGAGCAGATCAGCCAGAGCAGTCGTCAGATCGCCGATATCACGACGATCATCGACGGCATCGCCTTCCAGACCAACATCCTGGCGCTGAACGCGGCGGTCGAGGCCGCGCGCGCCGGCGAGCAGGGCCGGGGCTTCGCGGTCGTGGCGACCGAGGTGCGCAGCCTGGCTCAGCGCAGTGCCTCGGCAGCGCGCGAGATCAAAGCCTTGATCGCCGAGAGCGTGCAGCGCGTCGATGCCGGCTACCAGCTGGTCGCTCAGGCCGGTCAAAGCGTCGGCAATATCGTCGCCCAGGTCCGTCAGGTCTCGGAGTTGATCGAGCAGATATCGAGCGCCAGCAGCGAGCAGTCGCGTGGCATCGAGCAGGTCAGCCGCTCGGTTTCCATCCTCGATGGAATGACGCAGCGCAATGCCGCCCTGGTCGAGGAAAGCGCGGCCGCCGCCGAGAGCCTCAAGCACCAGGCGGTTCATCTCGACCGATTGGTTCAGGTCTTCAAGGTGGCTGTCTGAGGCTTGGAGCCTCGGCGCGCCGCTTCTTCGGCTTTGCGCGACGGTGGCAGGGCCGCTTCGATCTTGTAGAGCCAGGCCATGAGCTCGGCGACCACGCGGTAGAGCTCGGGGGGAATCTGATGGTCGAGCTCGACATCCATCAGCAGCGCGACGAGCTCGCGCGACTCGTGTACATAGACGCCATGCTCGTGCGCGAGTTCGATGATGCGCTCGGCCACCGCACCCTTGCCCGAGGCCACTACTTTGGGGGCGGCCTGCCCGGCCTGGTAGGCCAAGGCGACCGCATTGCGCATTGCGGCATCGGTCTTGCTCATGCTTCGGTCCCAGTCTTGACGAGGAAGGCGTCGAGCGCGGTGCCTGCCGCAGCGAGAGATTCGATGAGCCGCTCGCGCTCGGTTTGAAGCCGCTCGGCCGTCTCCGCATGCTCGGCGCGCAGCTGCAGCTGGGCGTGTCCACCCTGCAAACGGATCTGGGCCTTGACCTGTCCGAGTCCGGGCAGATGGAGCTTGAGTACCGTCTGCCAGGCCGGGGCCGTTTCGTCGGCCGGCGTGGCGTTTTGGTGCGCGCGTTCGTGTTCGCGTCTGACTTCCCACTGCATGGGCTGGCCGGGCCAGAATTCGCCCTGCCAGGCAAAGCGGTTCTGCTCCAGTGCATCGAGTTGCAGGGGCACCCATTGCCCGGCTTGCGTTGGCGTCTGATGGATCACCTGGCTGGCCGCTGGCGAGGACTGGGGGGCGGAGGACGGGCCAGCTTCGGTCCGGGTGGGCTGGTTCTGCGGTTCCTGTCTGATCTGCGCCAAGCTGCGCTCGCCTTCGCTCCACTGGCGCAGATGGGCCTCGTAGAACAGTCCGCTGCCCTCAAGTGCCTGTTGCAGGCGTGGTGCGAGCCGTGCCGGCAGATCGGTGGCCGTGGCATCGGCAGCGGCCAGCAGAGGGGCGCCAGCTCTGACCTCCAGAGGTTGCGCCGAGCGCTGGGCGGCTTGCAGCCATTGGCCGATCTGGCGCGCGGTCGGACTCAGGATGGCGCTGTCGCTGGCGCTGCCGGCATTACCGAAGCGCGCGGCCGAACCCGAGAAGGCCAGCGCGTCGAGCTGAGACTGTGGTGACTTGGCTTGGGCGATCTGCTCCAGCCGGACGCTGCTCTCATGGCCCAGATCAGCCACGTTCGAGGTGGCGCTCACCGGGTGGGTGGCCGCCATTGGCTGCACATTGACCAACGTGGTGCTGAGCGGCATGGCAGGAGGCGTCCAGAGCGGGTTCAGAACAGGTTGCTGCCGTAGGCCTGTTGCAGCTTGCGCTGGGTGCCGACCTTGTGCATCATGGCCTGCAATTCACGCATCCAGGGCTGGGTGATGTCGCGGATCGCGCGGTCGTTGCCGAGTATCTCGCGGATGATCTGACCCTTCTTGATCCGTTGCACGCTGGTCAATGCATCGCTCGGAGTCTCGGCCTTGATCGCATCGATCTCCTGCACATAGCGCGTCCCGAGCGACTCGAAGCGCTCCCAGTCATGCGCTTGCGCAGCGACCAGCATCTGGCCGCTGATCTGCGACACCGTTTCGTACAGTGCCAGAACTTGCTCGTTGTTCAGCATGATCAGGTCAGCGCGCTGGCTTGTGAAGTCGTTGCGACCGTGACCGTCTGGGCCTTCGGATCTATGGCGTCCCAGGCCGACTTCAGGTCGGACAGCAGCTTGTAGACCTCTTGCAGCAGGGCCGGGTCATTCCTCAGATGGGCCTGACTCAGACGCTCGGTCATGTAGAGGTAGAGTGCTTCGAGATTGTCGGCGATTTCGCCGCCTTCCTTGTGATTCAGGCTGGCGCGCAAGCCGTTGTTGACGATGTTCATCGCATGGGTGATCGCGCGACCTTTTTCGGTGATCTCGCCGGCCCGCATGTGATTCTCGGCCTTCAGGATGGCGACCAGCGCACCCTCGAACAGCATCGCGATCAGCTTGTGCGGGCTGGCCGCGATGACGCCAGTTTCCAAGCCCACTTTCGCATAAGCTTGTGCCGCATTGCGACTCGATCCAAACATGGTGCCAACTCCTCTTGTTCCAATCCGCCCGGCTGGCCCAGCCTCACATATTGGCCAGCGAGGCCAATTGTTGGGTCAGGTAGCTGGCGGTCGAGTTCATTTTGCTCATCGTTGTGTCGAGCGCACTGAACTGCTTCTCATATTGCTTTTGCACGATGGCCAAGCGGGCCTCGATGCGCAATTTGTCATTATCGAGTTTCTTGAGCGAGCTGTTGATGCCGTCGGTGCGTGCGCTCAGGATGCCATCGCTGTCGAGGAAGGCAGCGGCGAGGTCATCGAGTTGGGCCGCGAAGCCCTTGCTACCGCTCGAACTGGTCGCAAACAGCGCCGGCAGCTGATCGAATTGGGTGTCGATCGCGGTCTTGAGCTTGCTGCTGTTGAGCTTGAGCGTGCCGTCGGTTTGCATCTCGATGCCGATCTGGTTGAGCCGGGTCAGCCCGCTGCCACCGAGCGCCGAGGTCACGACGCTGCGCAACTGGTTGCGTATGCTGCGCATGGCCGAGTCACCATACAGCGTGGCCGCCGTCTTGGTGGTCGTGTTGTAGCTCGAAATGTCCTTGATCGACTTGCTGATCTTGTTGTAGGCATCGACGAAGCCCGTCACTGCCGTGTTCACTGCCGCCGTGTCATAGGCGACCGACAGTGTGGTCGGGTCGCCGACATTGGTTTTCTTCAGTGTCAGCGTCACGCCCGGCACCACGTCGCTGACCGTGTTGCTGGTTTTGGTCACGGAAACGCCGTTGACATCGAGCAGGGCGTCTTGGGCCGCGATGGTCTGGCTCATCTGCTTCGTGCCAGCCGGGTCGTAACTCAGCAGGTCCGACACCGCGCTGTCGCCAGCGACGGTGATTCTCATGCTGTTGGCCGCGCCGGCTTGGCTGCTGCTCAGGGTCAGCTGGTAGGGCGTGCCGCTGCCATTGTTGACGATGTTCGCCTTGACACCGAGGCCGGCATTGTTGATCGCATCGCGCATGTCGGCCAGACTGCTGCCGGCGGCAAGAATGATCTGCTTGTTGCCCGCGAAAGTTGAGCTGTCGGCGGCGTTGCCGAAGTCGAAGGTCACGACGCTTTCGCTCGAACCGATGGCCGCCGTGGCGCTGGCCTGGCCGGTGCTGGCCAAGCGATGCGCCTGGGCCAGTTGCTTGATCTCGACCGAGTATTCGCCTGGCACCGCGCCCGTGCCCCCGGTCGCGCTCAGCAGCGTGGCGTCGGCCGGGGTGGTGGTGACGGACTGCAGCTTCTGGCTGCTGCTGAGTGTCGCGAGCGCATCGCGGAACTGCGACAGACCGCTCGAAACCGTGCCGTAGGCCGTGAGCTTGGACTGGTAAGAGCTCTGCTTGGTGGTCAGCGCGGTGAGCGGCTGACGCTCGGCCGCCATCAGCTGCGAAACGATGCTGGTCGCGTCCAGACCCGAGCCCACGCCGAGTGAAGAGAGTGTTGCCATGCTGGTGCTGACTGATGCGGACGAAAGGCGCTTTCAGCGCCGCTTCAAGCCTTGGTGTTGAGGATCATGCCCTTGTTGGCATCCATGGCTTGACTCAGCGCCAGGGCTTCCTTGCTCGGAATCTGACGGATCACTTCGTTTTTCTCGGTGTCCATGACCTTGATCACGGTCTTGCCGCTGTCGTCATCGACGCTGAACGTGAGCGCGGTGCTCATCGGCGCGACTTGCTGATTCAGCGCTTCGGCCGTTTTCTTGGCTTCTTCCTGGGACAGGCTGCCTTGGCTGTTCGCATCGGGTTTGTTCAGCCTCTGGCTCTCGTTGGCCGTCTGGGTCGGCGCGAGTCCGGAGACCGAAGCGGATGCGGACGCGGACGCAGGAGCCGGCCCGGAGACAGGCTTGGCCGCGGCGGTGGTATGGACCGACATGGGGGCCGGAATGGGGGCCGGCGCCGCTGTGGGCAATGAGCTGACGGGGGCGATCGACATGGTGCGACCTTCGAATCAAAAGTATCAACACAAAACCCGCGCCGCGAGCTGTGCCCAGGGCGCGGGTGACATGCAAGGTTCGGGCGGCTGGCGCCGCCTGATTCCTGTTTAGCGCAGCAGCGCCATCACGCCCTGGGGCAGCTGGTTGGCCTGCGACAGCATGGCCATACCGGCTTGCTGCAGGATCTGGCTGCGCGCCATGCTCGAAGTTTCGTACGCGAAGTCGGCATCCTTGATTCGGCTCTGGGCAGCGGTCTGGTTTTCCACCGACACCTGCAGGGTGGAGATCACCGAGCTCAGGCGGTTCTGGGTCGCACCGTGCTTGATCGACTCGGTGTTGACGTCCTTCAGAGCGCCTTCGATGTTGGCCATGGCGCTGACGGCAGCAGTGATGTCGGAAATGTTGCCGCTCAGCACGGCGGACAGGGAGCCACCCGTCGTGACGTCGGTCAGCGCTAGCGAGATCTGGTTGTCGGTGCCGGTGCCGTCTCCGACTTGGAACGACAGGCTGGTGCCGGTACTGAGCAGCGACTGGCCGTTAAACTTGGTGTTGGCGGCGACGCGCTTGATTTCGTCCTGCAGCTGCGTGAACTCGGTGTTCAGCGCGGTGCGGTCGTCGGAGCCGTTGGTGTCGTTGGAGGACTGCACAGCGAGTTCGCGCATGCGCTGCAGGTTTTCGCTGATCTTGCTCAGCGCGCCGTCGGCGGTTTGCGACAGGGAAATCGCGTCGTTGGCGTTGCGGATCGCGACGTTTTGGCCGCGGATCGTCCGGTCCATGCCGCTGGCGATCGCGTAGCCGGCCGCGTCGTCCTTGGCGGTGTTGATGCGCAGGCCCGAAGACAGGCGCTCCAACGAGCCTTGCAGCTTGCTTTGCGAGGCGGACAGGTTGCGCTGAGTCTGCAGCGAAGACAGGTTGGTATTGATATACGAAGGCATGTGGCTCTCCTTTGGCGAACGACTTGAGATATCGGGCTCTGTTGCCCTTCAACTTTGGTCTGCTTGAGCGATGTGACCGCTGTTGTTTTCGTTAACGAGCCTGAGGCGGAAAACTTGAGAACTTTTCCGAAAATTTTTTATCCGGGCAGATCGACCTCGATGTGCTCGGGCGGCAGGCCAGCTTGTCGCCGTGCATGCATGGCCTCGTAGGCGGCTTCGAGCGCGCGCGTGGTCTTCCCGGTGTTGAACAGGTCGCAGGTCAGGCGCTGGCGCTCCAGCTTGTCCTTGATTTGCGCCAGCCGATCCGGCTGAGTAGCCAGTTCCAGCGCCAGTCGTTCGTACTCTGTATAGTCTTGGGTAACGAGCTCGGGCAGTCCGGCGGCCCGCAGCAGGCTGGCCGCCACTCGCGCCGCGAAAGCCTGGCCCGGGCAGGTCAGCACGGGCAGTCCGGTCCACAGCGCATCGCTGGCCGTGGTATGGGCATTGTATGGCCGGGTGTCGAGAAACAGGTCGGCATGCCGATGGCGGGCCAAGTGCTGTGCCGTGGGCAAGCGGCCGGCGAAAATCAGTCGCTCAGGATCGACCCCGCGCCGGGCGGCTTCTTGGCGCAGGTTCTGTGCGGCTGCCTCGTTGTCTTGGAACAGCCACAGCACGCTGCCGGGGACTTGCAGCAGCAAGCGCATCCAGATGCCGAACACCGAAGGCGTGATCTTGTAGTTGTTGTTGAAGCAGCAGAACACGAAGCCTTGTTCCGGCAGGCCATGGTCGGCGCGCGTACCCGAGTCTTCGGCGATCGGCCGCTGGTTGTCGTTGATCTGGTAGCTGCTGGGTAGCTTGACGATTTTCTCGCTGTAGAACGGCTCGTATCCCTTCGGGATCAGCACGGGGTCGGCGATGATGTAGTCCATCATGCCGTGGCCCATGGTGCCCGGAAAACCCAGGTAGTTGACTTGGACCGGGGCCGGGTGGCTAACGAAGATGTCCGTCCGGGCATCCTTGGTATAGCCTTTCAGGTCGATCAGGATGTCGATGTCGAGTGCTGTTATTTTTTCGGTGATTTCCTGGGTCGGCAGGCCAGCCATTTCGTGGTAGGCATCGAAATGCCCGCGCAACCTGTCCGTCGTGCTGTCGTTGTGCAGCGTGTCGAGCGAGATGGCGATGACCTCGAACTTGCTGCGGTCATGGGCCTTGAAGAGCTGTTCCGCCAGGATTGCCGTCGCGTGGGTATAGTAGTCCGACGAGACATAGGCGAGGCGTATCTTCTGCTTGATGGAGGGCGCGAATGTGGGGGGGGTCTGGGGTAGGGTGTAGTGGTGTTTGACCCACGAATTGGCGCAAATCAACTGCTCGGCGGCCGATTCCGAGATGTTGAGGAAGGCAAACGGGTTCTCTGTCGTTTGTTCCTGGATGATGAGGTCGGTCAGGTACTGGTTGTCTTCCGTGTAGTGGCTCCAGTCACAGCTCTGGTGCCTATTGCGGACGATAGTGCTCATCAATCCGGTTCGTGTCGGGTCGATCATCATCGCGCGTCGATAGGCACTTATGGCATGCTGAAACAATTTCATCTGACTCAGGCAATTGCCGAGGTTGATGTTGGCACCGGCGTTCTGGGGGTTGTCTTGTATCACTTCCATGAAGTCCTGGCTGGCCGCTGGCCAGTTCTCACATTTGGCGTGACTCACCCCACGGTTCATGTGGATTTGCTTCGAGTTCGGATTGAGGTCGATGACCTTGTCGAACTGCTCGATGGCTTCCTGGTGTCGTCCCATTTCCGACAATACCTTGCCGAGGAACTCGATGGCGCGCAGATTGTGTGGATCTAGCTGGATGGACCTATCATAGGCCGTTATCGCCTCCGGGTAGTTCTTCTTGCCCATGCATGCCAGTCCGAGTAGGTAATTGGCTATCGCGGAATTGCTGTCTTTATGGATGATTTCCTTCAGCAGGATTTCCGCCTCGTCGAAATCCGCCAGACTGAGCAAGGCGCGCGCGAGGTTGATTTGCGACTCGATGCTGGCCTTTCCACCTTGCTTGAGTCGCAGCAGGACTTCCTTGGCTTCGGTGTTGCGCTCGGTCTGCACGTAGATGTCGCCCAGGAATTCGAGTGCGATAGGGTTGTCGGGCTGCCTCTTCAGAGCCGAGAGATAGCCGGCTTCGGCTTCCTTGAAGCGGCCTGCCTTCTGGTTTTCAAGTGCCGAGCGCAGAATATTATTGAGGTCGATTTTTTTCATCTTGTTCTCTAGGCTGGAATTTAGTGGCATTCATCCGGGTGAGCGAAGATCGGTAGCTGAAGCACGGCCAGATTGTGTCTGGCCAGATGGCTGCCACGTCCGGCAACGCTGCCTTCGAGTTCGGGTCGTTCACCGATTTCGAGGCAGCGCAGCCAAGCCGCCTCTGCCATCGGCAGCCACTGGCTGTGTGCCTGTTCAGGGCTGCGCACGGCGCAGTCCAGCATCAGGTTGCCGAGGACGAAGAAGAAGTCGGGTGATTCTTCCCATTCCGGCAGTTGGGATTCGGCCTGCAAGATGGCTTCGTCGAGTCGTCCGGCTTGACTCAGGCAATGCAAGGTCCGAATCACCAGGGAATGACGATACCCGGCGTTCGGTGGCGTGTTGACTTGGGCTCGCAAATAATGCTCGCAGGCGGCATCGTACTCGCCGTAGATTTCATGATCCTTGCCGAGTTGGTAGTGCAGATAGGCGTCCTCGGGGGTTTCGTGCAGGGCCTGCAGCAGCAGGGCCCGGTTACGGCCTTGTTTTCTCTGGTTTTGTGCATCGGCATAACCGTCATGTCCAATGACTAGGGGTAGGCGGTGGCGCGGCAATGTCGAGGTCGGTTGCTCATGAATTCGACCCTCGTAGCGCACGCCGCGCGGCAGAAGACGAGGTATCCAG
>JACCDQ011224560.1_pt1 | contig 10910 bp, 8 predicted proteins | sample 7446031 | NCBI WGS metagenome assembly JACCDQ01 (sample SAMN15323442, study PRJNA562643) | freshwater metagenome | isolation source: river surface water | place: USA:Blue River Watershed | collected 2017-08-17
CAACATCGTTAGCAGCAGCGGTTTCAGCTTTGCAAAAAATACAGGTAAAGACACCGTTATTAAATACAAGTCGATTAAACTGGCAACTGTTTATTTAGAAGCTCCTGTTGAAATCCGCTATATGGTTGATCCTGCAAATCCCAACAAAAGCCTCAAGTTTGCATTGGGAATGAAAGTAGGTACAATGATCAGCGCAACAGATAAAACAAGATTTACGCAAGATGCGGCTGGCAACACCGGCTATACTTTAAAAGAAAAAAGCCGTAACAATTTTAATAACCTCCGCCTTGCTGCTACTGCAAGAATAGGTTATGGCAACTTTGGTTTTTTTGCACAATACCAGTTAAACGATATGATCAAAGAAGGACAAGGTCCAAACCTCATCCGTCCGTTTACTGTAGGTATCACTTTAACCGGCTTATAAATTATATTCTTACCGATGATATTGAAGCCTCCGCAACAGCGGGGGCTTTTTTGTTGCGCATACCAGCTTAACTTATTTACCTTTGCCCACTGAATTTTATACAAAGTGATTGAACGTAAACAGGAGATACAGCAGGAAGAAAGAGCAGTTATTGTTGGTGTAGTACAAAAAGGGCAAACCGAATTACAGGTACAGGAGTACCTGGATGAGTTGGCTTTTTTGGCCGAAACAGCAGGAGCCATTACCGTAAAACGGTTTATGCAAAAGCTTGCGCACCCCGATAGCAAAACGTTTGTTGGTAAAGGAAAGCTGCAGGAAATAAAGAGTTATGTTGAAGAGCGTGGCATAACACTGATTATTTTTGATGATGAGCTTACCGGTGCACAGATCATGAACATTGAAAAAGAGCTGGGCATTTATACTATTGACCGAAGCGATTTGATCCTCGATATTTTTGCACGCAGAGCCAAAACAGCGCAAGCAAAAACACAGGTAGAGCTTGCACAATACCAATACATTTTACCTCGATTAAAAGGCATGTGGAAACACCTTGAACGTCAAGGTGGCGGTGTGGGTACAAGAGGCCCCGGTGAAACGGAAATTGAAACCGACCGTCGAATTGTAAAAGATAAAATTGCTTTACTGCGCAAACGTTTAGCTGAAATAGATAAACAGGCCTTTACCCAACGTAAAGACCGGGGCGAATTTATTCGTGTAGCATTGGTAGGTTATACCAACGTTGGAAAAAGTACTTTAATGAATCTGTTGAGCAAGCGAGATGTATTTGCAGAAAACAAACTATTTGCCACACTTGACACAACAACAAGTAAAGTTGTGTTTGAAAACACGCCTTTTCTGTTAAGTGATACGGTAGGTTTCATTCGCAAATTACCTCACCATCTTGTAGAAAGCTTTAAAAGCACTTTAGATGAAGTGCGTGAAAGCGATGTATTGTTGCATGTAGTTGATATTTCACATCCGCAATACGAAGACCAGATAAATGTGGTAAACAAAACGCTGCAGGATTTGAAATGCCATGACAAACCGGTTATCACCATCTTCAACAAAATGGATTTGTACGAGCAAAAACATTTTGACGAATGGCTGGGTGATGATATTAAAGAAAACATTTTACAGGAACTGAAAGAACGTTGGGAAAACGAAACACACGGACAGTGTGTATTTGTTTCTGCAATAGAAAAACGTAACCTGCCCGAATTACGCAGCCAGATTTTAGAAAACGTTCGGCAGATCTATAAAATTCGTTACCCGTATAAAACAGAATATCTGTATTAATGTCTGCCGAGAAAAAATACAGCTGGCATAAAATTGCAGAAAGCCTTACCGATTTTCCGTGGAATGAAAATCAGCTATGCGAAATTGTTGTAAAAGGCAAAACCATTTGCATGGCAAAACAGGGTACTGTTATACTGGCTTGTGCGCATAAATGCCCGCATGCGGGAGGCCGTTTAGCCGATGGTTTTATTGATGCGTTGGGCAATGTTGTTTGTCCGTTACACAGGTATAAGTTCAGCTTGGCGAATGGCCGTAATACCAGTGGCGAAGGATACTATCTTAAAACCTATCCTGTTGAAGAAAGAGCTGATGGCATTTACGTTGGGCTAGAAGAAAATTCGTTCTTCAACTTTTTTAAATAAAGTATTCTGTACAAACCTGCCCCGGATTATTTGTTTTAACAACACAACTCTTTACTCAGTAATCCTCATCACTAAAAAGAGTATCGTCCAAATTAAAAATCAGATTTAATACTTATTTTTTTCTGCGGTTATTTAATTAGATACAGGTGAACTAACGCTTAATTTGAAATAATGCGAACAGGCAGAGCCGGTAGCTGATGAGATTCCTGTTATTTTCAACAGATGAAAAATAGTATTTCTGTTTCGGATATAAACGAGCGGATGAAGCTTGCCATTGACAGTTCGATGGATGGAGTTGCTTTGCTTGATCCTGAAGGTAAATATTACTACATCAACCAGGTTCACTTAACCATGTTTGGTTACGATAAAGAGGAAGAGTTGTTAGGTAAAACCTGGCAATACATTTATGATGCAGCAGAAATTACCAGAATAAATGCACACATTTTTCCAAAACTTGCACAACAAGGCAAATGGAAAGGAGAAACAATTGGCAAGAGCAAATCAGGAGTGCCCGTTAACCAGGAAATTTCCTTAACAATTACTGAAGATGGTGGTATTATCTGCATTTGTAGAGACATATCGGAGAAGATCAACACATACAAAGCACTCAATATACATGATGAAATTTTGAAGCAAAGTAACTCCATGATTATTATCACCAATGCTGAACGTGAAATAAAATGGGTAAACAATGCTTTTACACGAGTTACCGGTTACACTCTTGAAGAAGTAATGGGTAAAAATCCCGGCAAGCTTTTACAAGGAAAAGACAGTAATGAAGCTGCTGTTGACTTGCTTCGTAAATCAATTAAAAAAAACGAATCGTTCGAAACAGAAATACTCAACTATAAAAAAGATGGCACAGCATATTGGGTAAATATTAAAGGTAAACCACTCTTTAATGAAGATGGAAAAGTTGAACACTATTTCGCTATAGAGGAAGACATCACCGAACGAAAAAAAACCGCACACCTGCTGGCCGAAAATAATTTACAGCTGGAGATGGCAATCCGCAGTGCAAAAGCTGCGCAATGGAATTGGGATATAAAAAACAACATCGTTAAGTATTCAGCCTCTTGGGAGGAATGTCTTGGATATACCAACGCAGAACTTGGCAATACGTTTGAGTCATGGGCAGAGATCCTGCATCCCGATGATTTTGAAAACACAAAAAAAGCCCTTTCAGATTATCTAACCGGAAAAAAAGATAGCTACAAAACCGAATTCCGTTTACGTCATAAAAAAGGTCACTATTTAAACTTGCTGGATCATGGTATTATATCTGAGCGGGACAATAACAATAATCCTACAAAAATTATCGGTATTGCATTTGATATTACAAGATTAAAAGAAACACAAAAGAAAATACAGGAAACAGAAGAGCACTACAGAAAGGCGTTGGATGCAACCGGTGCTGCGATTTGGGAATGGATGCTGGAAGACGGCACCATTAAAACAACAAACAGTTTTCTTAGGTTATTCGGATTAGAAGATTTTCCGGAGATAGCCGGCTCCTATAAAACATTGTCGATCCTTATTCATCCCGAAGATTTACAACTGCTTAATGAAAGAGCGAAATTGCATGTGGATGGTGTACTGCCTAAGTTTGAAGTGGAGTACAGACAAAAAAATCTTAAAACAAATACATACGAATGGTATAATTCAATAGGAGCTGTTTCGCTACGTGATAAAACCGGGAGAGCCTTAAGTATAACAGGTTACTCTACTTCTATTCAAAAAAGAAAAGAAGTGGAACAACGATTGGTTGAAAGTGAGCGCCAGCTTAAATTACTGATCGAAGCCTCCGGCGTAGTTCTTTGGGAGTGGTTTATTACAGAAGATAAAATTGTTTCGAATAATAATTTTGCACGTCTGTTTGGCTATACAGATATCAATGAAATGCCAATGAGCTACACCGGAATGATGACCAAAATGGTTCATCCGGATGATTTGCAGATTGTAGCAACGCAAATAAGAAACAGCTTTACAGGTACAGACAGCTCCATCGATATTGAGTGCAGATTAAAGAATGAAAGTAAAGCTGTATTTGAATGGTTTAATATTAAAGGCTCAGTAACAGAACGGGATGCACTTAATAATCCGCTGAAAGCTGCAGGATTTATTTTTGGCATACAAGCCAGAAAAGAAACTGAAGAAAAACTTGCCCGTGCAAAAAACGTTGCAGAAAATTCCTTAAAGATCAAGCGTAAATTTTTAGCCAACATCAGTCACGAAATAAGAACCCCTTTGCATGCAGTTATTGGCTTAGGCGAACAGATCGCTATGTCTAACCTAAACAACAAACAGCAGACGCAGATTAACATGATGAATGAATCGGCCAAAGGTTTGTTGGGTATTATTAACGACCTGCTTGATTATTCCAGAATTGAGGATGGTAAATTAAGCTTCGAATCGGTAAGTTTCAACCTGCGTGAAATGCTGTATGCTATATATAACTTATTTGAACATACAGCGGATAAGAAAAATTTGAAACTCGATTACGAAGTAGATGCCTCTGCAGAAGATCTGTTTATCAGCGATCCGTTACGCCTTCGTCAGATTATCATTAACATTATCAGCAACGCCATTAAGTTTACAGAAAAAGGAAGTGTAGCAATTTGCTTTACTGTACTTCAGGAAAACCATACGGACTGTTATCTGCTGTTTACCTGTACAGATACCGGTATTGGTATGAGTAAGGAAATGAAGAGAAAACTGTTTGAAGATTTTTCACAGGAAGATGAAAGCTTTCAACGCAAGTATGGCGGCAGTGGTTTAGGTCTTTCAATTACAAGAGAGCTTGTACGCTTCATGGGCGGACTTATTGAAATTGAAAGTGAAAAAAATAATGGTACAGCTGTAACCATTAAACTGCCGCTAAAGAAAAATATACAAGAGCTGCAAAAACAAATTAATTCTGTTACAGAGGAAGTTAACGGCAGCAAGGGCTGCCTCGAAAGCCTTAACATACTTGTAGCGGAGGATAATGAATTTAACCGATTACTGCTGAAATTTATATTCGAAAAATATAACATCAGCTATGTAATAGCTGTAAATGGAAAAGAGGCCATTCACCTGCTAAACGATAATGAATTTGATATTATTCTGATGGACATTCAAATGCCTGATATGGATGGCCTGGAAGCAACGGCACATATCAGAAACCAATTGAATGATATACCAATTATTGCTATGACAGCAAATGCAGTGAAGGAAGAACTTGAAGCTTACCTCACCCTTGGGTTTACCGACTACATTACAAAACCATTTGAAGAAATGGTATTACTCGATAAACTTTCGCTCTATCTGAAAAGTGAAAATACAGTCATCCAATAACTACAGCCGCTTAAACCGTTTATTATGCTTGCAGACATTCTTACATTTAAGGAAACCAGTTGGGAAGGATTTCAGGAGTTACGAAAAAACTCTTCCGATTATCAATTGCTGATGGTTTTTGGCGACAGAGACCTGCTTGGACTGCCAGATATTCTTCCTCAACTTACTGTCTTGTTTCCCGATGCAAAGATCGTTAGCTCCTCCACTGCCGGCGAAATTTACAACGACAAACGACAAGAAAAAACCGTTGTATGCATTGCTGTTCATTTCGAAAAAACCAGCTTTGAACTTACTACCGATAACATACGCAACTATAGTAACTCCTTTGAGTTGGGCAAGGCAACTGCTGATAAATTAAACAAGAATAACCTGCGCTACGTAATGGTTATATCTGATGGTAATGTTGTTAATGGCGACGATCTGATTGCAGGAATTAATGCATCAATTGGCAACCGTGTTGAGATAACCGGTGCAATGGCAGGTGATGGCGGGCGCTTTGAAAAAACATTAACTGGTGTTCATACCTCACTCGATACCGGGAATCTAACACTTCTGGGACTTTACGGCAATCACATCCATGTAACATCGGGCATAAAAAGCGGATGGTCTTTATTTGGTCCTGAACGAACCGTTACAAAATCAAATAAAAATGAGTTGTTTGAAATTGATGGCGAAAACGCACTTGATCTGTACAAACGTTACCTGGGTAAGTTTGCCGAAAGTTTACCATCGTCTGCATTGTTTTTTCCAATAGCACTTTTAAATACGAACGATGAAGAACATATTGTAAGAACAATATTAAGAGTAAACGAAGAAAAGAAGTCGATGATATTTGCCGGCAATATCCCCGAAGGTGCTGTTATACGTTTAATGCGCACCAATACAGATCAGGTAATATCAATGGCCGGAGAAGCAGCCAACACAGCAGCAAAAAAGAATAATACCAATCCCGAGCTTGCTTTAATATTTAACTGCATTGGTCGTAAACTTATACTCGATTCCAGGGCAAATGATGAAATAAAAAGCATCAGAAAATGTTTGCCTGCTACCACCACTACTGTGGGTTTGTATTCGTATGGCGAATTTTCAAAGCTGGCTCAGTCTGCCAGTTCGTGCGCATTACATAACCAAACTGTTGTAGTTACATTAATGAATGAGTATTAATATGCTGCATCCTGTTCTATTAAATATCATCAACGATCATCCGGAAATTTCAGCAGAAGAGCTGGAAAAGTTTGGTGATGTATTTCATAAGATCAGTGCCTATTTCAGCAACTACGACAGAGATATTGAAATACTGGAGCATGCATCAGAAATTGCCAACGAAGACTATGAAAAGATAAATTATAAATTATCGCAATTAAATAAAGAGTTGGATGAAGAAGTTAAGAAGCGAACAAAAGAAGTTGAGCTTCTTTCGCAGTTTCCACTCGTAAACCCGAGCCCGGTTTTTAGAGCAGACAGTAATGGTACTATTGAATTTAAAAACAAAGCTGCTGCATTAATTAAACAAGTTGAATACAACAATCATTCATTCGAAACAGAAGATTTCATTAAAACACTGTTACCCTCATTAAAAAACTCGGGACAGTTTCAAATTAAAACCAACAATAAACATCTGCTGTTTAATTACCAGTTTTTTCTTAATAATTCCAAAGTAAATCTCTACGGTGTAGATATTACAAACCAGATTCAATTACAACAAAGAGCATACGAAAATTTTTACAGGCTTAATAACTTTCTCGAATCAACTGAATCAGTTCATTACATTATTTACAAAAACAAATTCGAGAATAATTTCTTCACATCACGTTGGCCGCTACTGTATGGGTTTAACCCTTCGAAGGTGCAAAATCCGTTCGAGTTAAAGAAAGAATATGTGGTATTGAAGTCTTTAACCATTTATGAAAATGCCTTGAACACACTGGAAAAAGAAGGCTACGTAAAATTTCAGTATCAGATTCAAAATCCAATTACCGGAAAAAAACTATGGCTGGAAGAGGAAGTAAAGAAAAAGTTTGATCCCTTTCTTGATGACGATGTGATTACAGGTAAAATAATTGATATTACTACAACAGAACAACTGAAAGAGACCGCAGCTGAAAGTGAAGCGAGATTTAAAAACATTACTGAATCGATGCCTGTAATGATTTGGGTATCGGACAGAAATAACAAGGTTATTTATTCCAACAGCGAAGTGAAAAAATTTTTCGGGAAAGGACTGGAAGAGTTTGAAGATTATAAAGAATTTGTAAGGCTTGTTCATCCCGACTCGAAATTTATGACGGGTATAGAATGGAAAAAGCATTTGCTTGAACACAAAGACGCTGAACAAACATTTCTTATAAAAGGATCTGATAAAAAGTACCACTACATTCAGGAACGGGCTATTCCCCGTTTTCTTTCGAATGGTGAGTTTGTTGGTTACATCGGCGCCTTCTTCGATTTAACGAAAGAGTATGAAGCCAACCTTCAGCTTGAGCGTGATAAAAAAGAATTGGAGTTAATTGCACTAAACTCGAATGATCTTGTTGTTGTAACAGATGTAACAGGCATAATCAGCTATTTGTCGCCATCTGTTACAAGAATTCTTGGCTACAACGATCACGAATTGTCAGGTAAACTCATCTATCATTTACTGTGCGAAAATTGTTCTGTACAGGCATCTGTTGCTATAAACAACCTGCATAAAAAAGAAGAGCAACGCCAAACACTTTCTTTTCAAATGATGCGTAAAGATGAACGCCTGATTTGGATGGAAGCGATTGTAACAACTGTTACCGGTAACGATAACCGTAACAGCGAGCTTATATGGCATATACGTGATATAAATGAACAGCGCACAGCAATTGAAACGCTGAAAGCCAGTGAAATGAAATACCGGTTACTGTTTACAAATATGTCGCTCGGTATTTTAGAAGTGAATAATGAGGAACAAATAATGTATGCAAATGAAGCAATGGAAAAAATATCGGGTTATTCCGTTGCAGAACTAACCGGGCAAAATGCAGGTGATCTTTTTTTAGATAAAAAGAAAACTGAAAAAGAACACATCGATATTCAAACACTAAGAGCACAGGGAGAAACTTCTGTGTATGAATTAGCAACGGTGCGTAAAAATGGCGAAGCTGCATTATGGGTTATCAGCGGAGCTCCTGTATTTGATGCTGAAGGAAATGTAAAAGGGTCTGTAGGGATTCACTGGGATATCACTGACATACGCAATATGGAGCAGAAGCTTCTGGAAGAACAAATTAACCGTGAGAAGGCCGTTTTTGAGGCTACACTACAGGCCGAAGAAGATCAACGTTCGCAAATTGGCAGAGACCTGCATGATGGTGTAGGACAAATGCTTGCTTACATGACGTTGTACATAAACATGATCAAAGCAAAAGGAGAATATGGAAATGAAGAACTGGAAGAACTGCAAAACACAACTAAACAAACCTTAGAGCAGGTACGTACACTTTCCCGAAACCTTGCACCACCGGCCATTCGTGATCTGGGTTTACGGGATGCAGTGATTGAAATGATTAACAGTTATAAAATCTTAAAAACGCCGGTATTCAAATTATCTATTTACGATCAGGAAGACGACCAAAAGATTGTAATGGGTAAAAAAATTGTACTGTACAGAGTGTTACAGGAGCTGTTAAACAATACCTACAAATATGCCGAAGCTTGTAAAGTGCATGTAACAATCTGCATCAAACAAAATCAGGTTCACATGGCATACGCCGACAATGGAAAAGGCTTCGATCAAACAAAAATAAAAAAGGGAGTTGGACTTGAGAGTATGCGTACACGTGTAAAATTTCACAGAGGCGATCTTGAAATTAATACAAGCCCCGGAAACGGATTTAAAGCACTATTAAAAATACCGCTATAGTATGAAAACAATCAGAATTGTAATTGCAGATGATCATATTTTAATTGCAGAAGCTTGGGCCTTTTTATTAACCCAGACTGCGGGCTATGATGTTGTAAAAATTTACAACAACACGCAAACACTTATTGATGAAATAGATGAAGTAAAGCCGGAAATCGTTTTACTGGATGTGAATATTCCTCCGATTTCAGGTATGGATGCAATCAAATATCTTTTAAACAAATCGCCTCGTCTTAATATTATTGGCATCTCCATGCACGATGAGGTAAGTTTTGCTAAACGGATGATCGAAAATGGAGCGAAGGCCTATGTAACCAAAAACTCTCACCAGAGCGAAATGTTTATGGCGATTAGCGAAGTATTGGCCGGCGGTACATATGTTTGCGAAGAAATTAGAAAAAAATTGTAACTATGCTCGGTTTTTTTACTTAGTTCTCCGGTTTTAAAGTAACACTTAAAGAAAATGCCGAAAAAATTTAAAACGATATTGCTGGAAGATGACATGGTTGCAAGAATGATTCTTGAAAACTATTGCTTAAATCATCCATCCATCGAATTTGTAAAAGACTTTGATGATATAGCAGAAGCAGTTGACTATCTTAAAGAACACCCTGTTGATCTGATCTTTCTCGATATACAGTTAAAAAATTCTTCGGGCTTTGATTTGTTGCAGTATTTATCTGCAGATACGCAGGTTATTATAACCACTTCCGATTCTGCTAACATTGAAAAAGCACATACTTACCATATAGATAATGTATTGATAAAGCCCATTACCTTAGAAGCTTTTCTGTGGAGTATTAAAAAACTTGGCAGTAATTAAGTGCCGCAAACCTGAAAATTTATTTGTAATTAATTACCCATTTTTTTTATTTCACCCAATAACTCATTTGTAATTCCCTCAATCATGAGTAATTGTGTTTTTAAAACAGCAGTATTGGTTTCCTTGGCATCAAGTTCTTGTTTATAATCCTCTAGCAAGCCTGTTAATTGCTTTAGTTGTAACATTTTAAGAGAAGGCGAAATCCGGTGATAAGCTACCCTTACTTTGTCGAGGTTAGTATTTACATTTATGTCCGTCATGAATTCATGAAAAGCAAGCAATTCCTTTTCAAATGCCAGCAACAGTTGCTGCTGCATTTGTTTATTATCACCCACAAAAGGACGCAGCAGATTTAAATCAATCAATTGTTCATTCTCCATTAAAATCAGATAAGTTGAGTACAAAAATACCATGTCTGGCAGAAAAGAAAGGATTTTCAACGCCATAGAGGAACGGCCGGCATTCCGGGTAAACTACTGCAGTAGTATTTTTTTTAAAAAGTTCTTTAAAAAATGGGGACAAAAAACCAATTTCCCCTATTTTTGCATCCCCGAAAGGGAAAGTATTCCTCCTTAGCTCAGTTGGTTAGAGCATCTGACTGTTAATCAGAGGGTCTCAGGTTCAAGTCCTGAAGGGGGAGCCAACTTGACAAGCCCAGCATTTTCTGCTGGGTTTTTTTCTTTTAAACCCTTACCCAGATTGAATATTAGCTCAAAAACACCGTTAGTTCTGCTGGTTCGATATTTACCATTTTCAAAATAGATTTTTTCTGGAAATATC
>JACCDQ010616198.1_pt1 | contig 10906 bp, 10 predicted proteins | sample 7446031 | NCBI WGS metagenome assembly JACCDQ01 (sample SAMN15323442, study PRJNA562643) | freshwater metagenome | isolation source: river surface water | place: USA:Blue River Watershed | collected 2017-08-17
AGCCGGCCGGTGCCGCCGGCAGCGCCGTGGCGGCGGGCGGTGTTGGCGGCGCGGCGCAGGCGGCAAGCGTGGCCAGGGCTCCGGCGGTGAGCAGCGCGAGTAGCGTTGACGTGAGCGGCGGCTTCATGGGTTCTGCCCGCCCGTGTCGACTTCGGCGACGACCGACATGCCCGGCCGCAGCCGGCCGGCCAGCGGTTCGCTGGCGTCCACGACGATGCGCACCGGCAGCCGCTGCGGCACCTTGGTGAAATTGCCCGTCGCGTTGTCGGCGCGGATGACGCTGAACTCCGAGCCCATGGCCGGTGCCAGCCGCTCCACGCGGCCCGCCAGCCACGCGTGACCCAGGCCGTCCACCTGCAGCCGCGCGGGCTGGCCCGGGGCCATGCGGGCGGTCTGGGCCTCCTTGAAATTGGCCACCACCCACACCTGGGCCGGCACCAGGGCCAGCAGCTGGGTGCCCGGCGTCACGTACTGGCCCAGCTTCACGCCGATCTCGCCGGCGCTGCCGCCGCGCGGTGCGCGGATGCGGGTGTTCTCCAGGTCGATCTCGGCGAGCTGGACGGCCGCCTTCGCGCCCTCGACGGCGGCCTCGATGGCCTGCCGGTTCACGTCGACGGCGCGCAACTCCTGCTGCGCCACCTGGATGCCGGCGCGCGCCTGCTCGGCCTGCGCGTCGGCCTGGCGCTGGGCGGCCTCCGTCTGGCGCAGCGCGCTCTCGGCCTGCTCGTGCTCGCGTTCGGACACCGAGCCGTCGAGCGCCAGCACGCGGGTGCGCCGCTCCTCGGCTTTGGCGCGGGTGAGCTGGGCCGCCGCGTTCGCCTGCTGGGCCTCGGCGGCCGACAGCTGCGCGCGGGTGTTGGCGATGCCGGCCTCCCGCACGCGGTGGGCCTGCGCCACGTTGGCGAGGTTGGCCTGCTGGGCGGCCAGCGACGCCTGCGCCTGCGCCAGGCGTTGCCGGTAGTTGCGGTCGTCCAGCCGCACGAGCACCTGGCCGGCATCGACGCTGGCGAAGTCGCGCACGAGCACCTCGGCGACGTAGCCGTCGACCTTGGGGGCGATGACGGTCACGCTGCCGCGCACATAGGCGTTGTCGGTGGACTCGATGTCGCCGTGAAAGGGCGGCAGCCCCCAGGCATGGAGCACGAGGGCGATGCCGGCGAGCGTGGCCGCGGCGACGAGGAGGTTCAAGGGGCGCAGGAGCTTGTGCATGGTGGTCGGGGTTTCAGGAACGGGCGGCGGCCTGGTGGCGCAGCCCCCGGATGGCGAGCACGCTCAGCCACAGCAGCAGGGCGGCGGCCAGCGCGGCGATGGCCATGAAGAGGTCGTCGTAGGCCAGCACCAGCGCCTCGCGGTTGAGCTGCTGGTGCAGCAGCGCAAGGCCTTGCTGGGCGCGCGCGGCGGGCGCGGTGACGACCCGGGCCACCGAGCCTCCCAGCTGCGCCAGGCGCTGCGCCACCAGCGGGTCGCCGATGGCCAGGTGTTCCGAGAGCGCCGCGTAATGCCACGACTGGCGCCGGGCCACCCAGGTGCCCACCCAGGCCGAGCCCAGCAGGCTGCCCAGGAACTGCGCCGCGCTGAACGCCGCCAGGAAGCTCACGAGCTGGCGGCCGCCGTCCTGCATGACGGGCCCGAAGCCCTGCAGCAGCGAGGCGGAGAAGAACAGGCCCAGGCCGGCGGCCATCAGCGTCTGGCTCACGTAGAACTGCTCGGGGCGGCTCAGCGAGGTGGCCTGGCTGTCCATGCCGGCCGCGCACAGCACCAGGGCCATGGCCAGCACCGACACCAGCGGCGCGCCGCGCCGCACGGCAATGCCGGCCGCCAGCGCAAAGCCGGCCAACAGCCCGATGCTCGCCAGCGTGAACAGCGTCTGCATCTGCGTGTTGGATTGCCCCAGCACCGTCATCAACCCGACGACGCCCACCGTCTGCTCCGACAGCACGATGCGAAACAGCAGCACCGCCGCCACGAAGCGCAGCATGTAGGGGCGGGCCAGCCAGCGCAGGTCCAGCAGCGGGTTGGGGCGGTTGAGGTCGACGAGGGCGTACAGCCCCAGGCAGGCGATGCTGGCGGCCAGGCAGGCGCCGAGCCACGGGGCGTCGGTCCACCAGGCCAGGCGCCCCTGCGAGACGGCCACGCACAGCAGCGCCAGGCCCGCCGCGTAGAGCGCAAAGGCCGGCAGGTCGCCCGCCACGAACGCGGGCTGCCGGGGCTGCGGGCGCAGCCGCACCGCGTGGATGGCGGCCACGCTCAACGCGGCCAGCACCACGTCCAGCAGGAACAGGCCGTGCCAGCGGCCGGCCGCCAGCAGGTCGGGCGAGATGACGCGGCTCAGCGGCCCGGGCAGCTGCAGGCAGGCGAAGCCCAGCAGCAGCGCCAGCGGCGCGAGCTTCTGCGGCAGCGCCTCCATCAGGTAGAAGATCGCCAGCGTGCTCAGCGGCGCCGCCGCCAGCCCCAGCGCCGCGCGCACCGCGATGGCCGAGGCCAGGTTGTCGGCCAGCAGGTGCAGCGCGCTGAGCGCCAGGAACAGCCACAGGCTGGCCACCGTGAAGCCACGCAGCCCGAAGTGCAGGCGCATCTTCGTGACGAGCAGCGTTGCCGACAGCGCCGTCGAGAAATAGGCGGTCGTCAGCCAGCTCGCCTCGGCGGCCGTCGCACCCAGCGACCCCTGGATGTCGGCGAGGTTGTTGCTGACGAGATAGAGCCCGAAACCCTGGGTCAGCCCCAGCAGCAGGCCCGTCAGGGCGCGGGCGATGGATCGGGTGACCGCAGGAGCGGGTGGTGCGGGCAGCCCCGCCGTCAGGTCAGGCTGCGCCAGGCGAACGAGGTCGGTCATGGCGGGAGGTCCGGGATGTGTCGGTGCGGCGGCGCCTGCAGAGATGCCCTGTCACATGCCATCAGCGGTTGCTAACTGCACAATAAAAGGCCAGAAGCGTGGCCGGTCGAGATGGCGGTGCAATGTCAGCCACAAGTCGCTAGCAAGACGAACGCCATGCGGGCACGGCGTTGCACCAGCCGCAGTGTTGCGCCCCGGCCATGCAGCCGCCACAGCCATCGCGGACACTTTGGACATCGAATCCGACAACTTCGCCTGGCACCACAACCGCGCGGCATGCACCGAGCTGGTTGGCGGCGATCCCGCCCGGCGTGCCGCCGCCCAGACGCCGCAGCTCCACTGACCGACGCAACCCATGTCTTTCGGCTCCCGCTCCACCGCCCGCCGCGCCAACCCGCCCGGGGCTTCCCAGCCGCTGCTGGCCGCCCGGCTGGGCGACAAGGTCTACGCGCCGCTGAAGATCCTGACCGTCGTGCAGGCGCTGGCCGAGCGCGGCGTGCCGGCGCTGGAGGCGCTGGCCGGCACGGGCTTGAACCTCGGCGACATCGCCAGCCCCGAGGCGCGCACCTCCGTGCAGCAACTGCTCACGGTCGGGGGCAACGCGGTGCGCTCAGGCGCGGCCGGCGGGCTGGGGCTCGTCGTGGGGCAGCGCCTGCATATCACCAGCTACGGCCTGTATGGCTACGCCATGCTGTGCGCCGGCACCATGCGCCAGGGGTTCGAGCTGTCGATGCGTTATCACGAGCTGGGTGCGCCGGTGATGCCCGTGGCGTTGTCCGAGTGCGGCGAGCAGGTCATCTGGCACCTGCCGTCGCATGCCCAGGTGGGCCAGCTCGGGCTCGACGCGCAGGCCTACGGCTTCTTCCTCGACATGCAGTTCGCCGTGCACGTCACGCTCATCAAGGACGTGATGGGCCCCTGGTGCGTGCCCACGCGGGCCTTCTACGCGCAGCCCGCGCCGCCGCACGCCGAGCAGATCGCGCAGGCGCTGGAATGTCCGGTCGTGTTCGGCCACGCCGGCAACGAGCTGCACTACCCGCGCGAGTGGCTGGCGCGCACGCCGCACATGGCCAACCCGATCACGGCGGCGCAGATGTCCGACAGCTGCGAGCGGCTGGTGCAGCAGATCGCCTGGCAGGCCGGGCTGACGCGCCGTGTCTACGAAGAGATCACGCGCACGCCGGGCCGCTTCCCCGGCGTCGAGCAGGTGGCCGACACGCTGTGCATGACCTCCCGCACGCTCAGCCGCAAGCTCGCGGCCGAAGGCACCACCTTCAGCGAGCTGCTGGCCCGCGTGCGGCACGCGCTGGCGCTGGACTATCTGCGCACCACCCAGCTCTCCATGGACGACATCGCCGCCGCACTCGGCTTCAGCGACGCCAACAGCTTCCGCCAGGCCTTCCGTCGGTGGTCGGGGAAGTCGGTGGGGGAATATCGGTCATAGCGGTGTGGGCGGGCTGGGCTCAGTCAATCGCCGGCCGGTGATCGCCACCCATCAGGCCCCGCCCGCCGGTGAAGGCGGGCGATGCATTCGGGCCGACGTTTTGGAGCTGGGGCAGGCGAATGTTTCAATCCGCGCCCGCCGGTGAAGGCGGGCGATGCGCGGCATAGGTAAAACTCACCGAATCCCCGGTTGTTTCAATCCGCGCCCGCCGGTGAAGGCGGGCGATGCACACCGGCCACCGCGACGTGGCAGGCCCACGCTGCGTTTCAATCCGCGCCCGCCGGTGAAGGCGGGCGATGCGACAGCAGCAGCAACGCAGCGATCAAAACGCACTTGTTTCAATCCGCGCCCGCCGGTGAAGGCGGGCGATGCGACGGTGCTGCGGTTGACGCCGAGGCGGCGGGCGTTTCAATCCGCGCCCGCCGGTGAAGGCGGGCGATGCCGGCCTGGCACTCGCCGCAGCCGTTGTTGCAGCAGTTTCAATCCGCGCCCGCCGGTGAAGGCGGGCGATGCCAAGGGCTGCGGCCTCGATAGCGCGAACGCAGTCGTTTCAATCCGCGCCCGCCGGTGAAGGCGGGCGATGCAGCCGCGAGCGGTGCCGCCCACGGTGGTCGAGAAGTTTCAATCCGCGCCCGCCGGTGAAGGCGGGCGATGCCCAGATGAGCGCAAGTGCCGCCCTTGTGAACCTTGTTTCAATCCGCGCCCGCCGGTGAAGGCGGGCGATGCCGGATCGAGCCGGGGGTGGTGCCGGTGCCCTTGATGTTTCAATCCGCGCCCGCCGGTGAAGGCGGGCGATGCGGGCGTTCCTGTTGCCTTCCTGGCCTGCTCTTTGGCGTTTCAATCCGCGCCCGCCGGTGAAGGCGGGCGATGCTCGACGCCAATGACCGGCGAATCAACGTCATCGAGTTTCAATCCGCGCCCGCCGGTGAAGGCGGGCGATGCTGTCAAACGAGTGGTGAGAGCGCTGGTCAGGATGGTTTCAATCCGCGCCCGCCGGTGAAGGCGGGCGATGCCACACCCCTTGCGATGCGCCCCACCAGGCGCATTGTTTCAATCCGCGCCCGCCGGTGAAGGCGGGCGATGCGCCAGGCTTGTAGCTACAGCCACCCGTGCAAATTGTTTCAATCCGCGCCCGCCGGTGAAGGCGGGCGATGCCCGCCCTCGGCGATCAGGTCGCGCACCTGTTGATTGTTTCAATCCGCGCCCGCCGGTGAAGGCGGGCGATGCCCACGTCGCCATTCGGCATGACGGCCAAAAACTGGTTTCAATCCGCGCCCGCCGGTGAAGGCGGGCGATGCGCTTGTCGACGAACGACGCCACCATCTGCACGCGGTTTCAATCCGCGCCCGCCGGTGAAGGCGGGCGATGCTCTCTTCGGCCGTTGGCGTGGCGCCGACCTCGGGGTTTCAATCCGCGCCCGCCGGTGAAGGCGGGCGATGCGACAGGAGCAACCGCAGCGACAACAGTGTGGCGATGTTTCAATCCGCGCCCGCCGGTGAAGGCGGGCGATGCCGCCGACCGTGAATTACCACGTCCAGAACGCCATGTTTCAATCCGCGCCCGCCGGTGAAGGCGGGCGATGCTTTCGGCGGTACTGGTCCGCCGCAATGGCGCACTGTTTCAATCCGCGCCCGCCGGTGAAGGCGGGCGATGCTTCCTTGGCCGACGCTTCGGTGAAGTCGATCACGAGGTTTCAATCCGCGCCCGCCGGTGAAGGCGGGCGATGCCGCGGGCGGCCGAAGAGGCGCGGTTCCTTCGTGCGTTTCAATCCGCGCCCGCCGGTGAAGGCGGGCGATGCTACGTCTGCCAGCACTGCGGCGCCGAGATCGAAGAGTTTCAATCCGCGCCCGCCGGTGAAGGCGGGCGATGCCTCACGCTCGGCTGGGATCGCACACTCAATGAGCAGTTTCAATCCGCGCCCGCCGGTGAAGGCGGGCGATGCCCTCCGCTCTCGTCCTTCGCGACGATGATCGGCTGTTTCAATCCGCGCCCGCCGGTGAAGGCGGGCGATGCTGCAATGGATATTGCCGAAGAAGTGGCCCGCGCTGTTTCAATCCGCGCCCGCCGGTGAAGGCGGGCGATGCCGCGATGGAGCGTGTTGGCGGCCCGGCGGTCGAGTTTCAATCCGCGCCCGCCGGTGAAGGCGGGCGATGCACATGGCATTGGGCCTGTCCGCCGCGGCGCGCGAGTTTCAATCCGCGCCCGCCGGTGAAGGCGGGCGATGCGGGCCGAGAGCATCGAGCTGCTGGGTGGTATCGGGTTTCAATCCGCGCCCGCCGGTGAAGGCGGGCGATGCGCTTTCATCGCAAGTGCTTGATCGCGCGAACACATTCTCGCTGTGTGCGCGAACCGCGGGCGACCAGCGGCGGAGCGCTCGACAGGGCGCAGTGCCGCCGCCTGCATCTGCTTGTCGCGGTTGGAAATTTCGGCAGCGCGAACACCTCCCGGGGAAGGCAGGCGCTCGGGGTTCGCGCGGCGGCAGCCGCGCCAGGCTCAGAGCACCAGCGGCGCATCGAAGTCGGTGGCCTTGAAGTGGCCGTATTCGCGCACTTCGGCGCCACGAGTCTCGGGCAGCCGGTAGATGCGCAGGCAATCCTGCTTGTCATCGATTTCTGCCAGCAGCTTGCGCTCCAGCACTTCCATTTTTGGCAGATCGATCTGGCACTCGAACACCGACTTTTGCACGCGCTGGCCGGTGGACTCGCAGAGCTTGGCGATGCGGCGCAGCCGGCGGCGGCCCTCTTTGGTTTCGGTGTTGACGTCGTAGCAGACGATGACAAGCATGGCGCCCTCACTTGGTCAGGAAGGGAACATACCCGGCCGCTTGGCCGTCGGCGTCGGGCTCGCCGCGCACGGCGCGCGCGAGCAGCCGGGCCTGGATCAAGGGCACCAGGCCCAGCGCCACTGGCTGGCTCAGCAGCGGATGCTGCAGGAGGTCTTGCTTGCGCTCTTGAAAGGCCACCAGGACGGCTTTGCGGGCGTCGGGGTGCAGGCTCACGGCGCCACCCTCGCGGTCGACAAAGTCGGCGGCACGCAGCTGCTGGCGATTGATGAGGGTCAGCGCCAGTCGCTCGGCCTGGGGGCGGAACTCCTCCATCAAGTCGAGCGCCAGTGCGGCTCGCCCCGGCCGCAGGGCGTGCAGGAAGCCGACCTGTGGGTCCAGCCCGACGGCCTCCAGCGCGCTGCGGCAGTCGTTCATCCACAGGCTGTAGAGGAACGAGAGCAAGGCGTTGAGCCGGTCTCTTGGTGGCCGGCGGCTGCGGCCGTCGCGCATGCTGAAGTGTTCGCGGGCATCCGGGCGTACCAGCAGGCTCAGCCCGGCGAAGTGCTCGCGCGCGGCTTCTCCTTCCACGCCCCGCAACATGTCCAGCGAGCTGCAGTCGGGCAGCGCGCGCAGGCTGGCCGCGAGGTTCAGGGCCTGCCGCGTCAGGGCCGCAGCGTCTGCTTCTGTGCGGGCTTCGCGCGCGCCCCGCTGCAACAGGCTGCGGGCGTTGCGCACCTTGCCGGCCACAAAGCTGCGAGCCAGTGCGAGGGTGGCGGCAGCATCGCTGGCGACGCGGTGCTGCGCCTGGCGCAGCAGCACGTTGCCCGCCATCGGCCCTTCAAGCCGGGCCTGGAAGCGGCCGTTGGCGTCCAGCAGCACCAGCGCAATCCCCTGCTGCGCCAGCGTGTGCATCAGCGGTGTGGACAGCTGGATGTGGCCGAAGCACACCACGGCGTTCAGGTGGTGCAGCGGCACGCGCAGCTTCAGTTCACCGCCCTGTTCGATCGCCAGCGTCTGGTTCTCCAGCCGCAGATAGGTGTCGGGCGTGGTCAGGTAGAGGGTGTTGAGCAATTGCATGGCGGCGCTTCAGAGGTCGGTGTCGGGCTCGAAGAGGTGCCGCCTCGCGTGGGCCAGTGCCGGCGATTGCGAGGCCTGCGGCTGGCAGCGGTCGAGCAGCGAACAATGCTTGCAGCGTTGTGCCGCCGCTTCGGCAGCCAGCGGTGGTGGCAACTGGCCCGACGCGAGCTGTGCCGCGACGGCGGCGTGGGTGCTGAGCACTTGTTCGCGCAACTCGGCCGTGATGGGCACGACGCGCCGACGTTTGCTGCTGGCGTAGAAGATGGCGCCCTCCGGCACGGCGTGGCCGGTCATGGCTTCCAGGCACAGGGCCTGGGCGGCGAGCTGAAGGTCGTCGCAGGCCGCGATGCCGGCGGCCTTGTTGCGGGAGCCTTGCTTGTATTCCACCGGGTAGGGGCTGCCGTCGGGCAGGAACTCGACGGCATCGGCCTTGCCGATCAGCCCCAGCCCGTCGTGCCACAACGGCAGCGCCCGCTCCACGCGCCGGCCGCGTTCGGTCTGCAGCCCCGGCTGGTCCACCCGCTCATGCAGCGCGTTGCCGCGCAGCGTGTGCAGGTTGTCGTCGAAGGCCTGCTCGATGTGGATCAGCCCGCACTGGCGTGGGCAGTAGGCCCAGTGCTGCAGGGCCGAGAGCGGGATGGGGTCGGGGAGCTCGGCGTCCGTCATGTCGGTCCGTTCTCAATCCGGGGTGGGCGATAAAATTCGGCGCCAGCCAAGGAGGCCGCCATCATGTCCACCGCAGTTCAGCCGCTCGAAGTCGCCGCGTTGCAGCGCATCGAAGCCGACGCCTTGCGGCTCAGCCCCGAGGAGCGCGCCGCGCTGGCGGAGCGGCTTTGGGCCAGCGTGGAAGGCAGTGATGTGCCGGACCCGGCCTGGGAGGCCGAAATCAGGCGCCGCATGCAGGAGGTCGACAGCGGTGCTGTGCAATGCCGCCCCTGGGACGAGGTCATGGCGGAACTGCGAGCAAAGCACCAGGGCTGAAGCCTCGGGTTGAAGGCTGGTGCGATGCTTTCGCTGGCCGTTCACCCGGCTGCGGGCCGCGAGCTTGATGAGGCGTTGACCTGGTGCCGCGAGCGTTTCGGCCGGAAGATTTCGGACCGTCTGCTGCTGCAGTTTGATCGCGCGGCAACGCTGCTGAGAACGCACCCCGAGATCGGTTCCGCCGACGCGTCTGGCGCCCGCAAGCTGCCGCTGCCCCGCTTCCCGTACTCCGTCATCTACCGCATCGAAGCCGATGGTCAGCGCATCGTGGTGCTGGCTTTGCATCATCAGCGGCGTAGGGCGGGATATTGGGTGGGGCGGCGGTAGCGGGCGCCTGTCAGCCACCGGCGCTGCCGCCATGCCTCAGCCGATGCGGCGCAGCAACTTCACGCCGCTCGGCAGGCCGGCCTCGTCCACGCTGACCTCGTAGTCCGCAAAGCTGCGCGGCGCGGTAACGCCGGGCTTGAGCGCGATCTGCACGCGGTCGAACAGCGAATGTGCGTGGGCGTTGCCCAGTTCGCTCTCGTGCTGGAAGACGAACAACCCGCGCGTGGACATCTCGCCGCGGGCGGCGGAGCGGTCGTGCTCGAACATCTGCTCCAGGCCTTGCAGCAGCAGTTCCAGGTCTTCGGCGCTGAAGCCGGTCTGCTTGGCGAGGAACGCCGAGACAAAGCCGTGCGAGCGATAGAGGCCATAGGGCACGGTGTGCTTGCGGCCCATGGTGCGGTTGTCGCCGCCTTGCTTCTCGGCCTCGGCTTCGGTGGCCACGGCCATGCGGGTGATGGCGTGCTCGCTGGCGACGATGGGGTCCGCCGAGCGGGCGAAGGTCATCTGCACCGGGCCGCGCACTTGGCCGCAGTTGACGCCGGTGGACATGACAGCGCCAAAGGTGCGCACGTCGAAGAAGTTCTGGCAGATCCAGGTGCGGGCCTTGTCCACGCTGTCGGCACTGCCCTTGCGCTTCTTCTTGCCTTTGGCGTCGGCATCCTCGGCGAGTTCTTCGGTCGCGCCGATGGCCTCGTAGGCCTTGCGGTGCGTTTGCTCCAGCACCGCCTTTTCCTTGATGTAGATGTCGTAGGGCGGCTGCGCGCCCTTCACGAGCTGCACGAAGTTGCGCAGCTTGCGCTTGAGGGCCACGTCGGTCATGAGGCCGTGGCCGGTCTCGGCGTCGATGCGGGGCATGTTGCCGGCGTCGGGGTCGCCGTTGGGGTTGCCGTCCTTCACGTCGAACAGCAACACGAAGTCGAGGCGGCCGGTGATGGGGGTGCTCATGGTCTCAATCTCCCTGGGGTTGGTCGGTGCTGGTGTCGGCGTCGGTCTTCTTCGTGAAGAAGGCTTGGCGCTGGTGGTAGTAGCCGAGGGCGAACTGGCCTTGCTCGGGCAGGCTGAGCTGGCGCGGGAACCCGTTCACCGGATCGAGCGGCGCGAGGATGTCCCCGATCAGCTTCTCGAAGTAGGCGGTGAAGCCGTCGCTGAGCTTCTTCAGATGGGCGTTCTTCAGGCGCAGCAGCGTCGTGAACACCGCCACCGGCGTGGTGGAGGCCGCGCCGTAGTAGCGGTCGCGGATGGTGGCGTTGATGCCGGGCTGCGCCTGTTCCTGGATTCGCTCCAGCGTGGCGAAGAGCCGGCCGAGCCGGTAGGCCGGGGCGGGGTTGTCCATGTCGAGTGCCTCCTTGAATATGGGTGACTTGGATGGGTTGGCGCGGGCGCGGCGGTTGAGCCAGGCCTTCAGCACGCAGGCGCGCAGATAGGTCACGTCCTGCTCGGCCTTGCAGCGCTGCACGGCGGCGTTGAGCAGGCCGGCCGG
>JACCDQ011954569.1_pt1 | contig 10904 bp, 15 predicted proteins | sample 7446031 | NCBI WGS metagenome assembly JACCDQ01 (sample SAMN15323442, study PRJNA562643) | freshwater metagenome | isolation source: river surface water | place: USA:Blue River Watershed | collected 2017-08-17
CTGGTTTAATATTTACAAGAGCACGCACTCCAATGCCCATTTTCTCTGTATCAAATTTCTCACATAAATATTCTGTATCACAAGGACACCGTCCTATTTCAATACATCTGCCTTTTTTATAATATTTTCGAACATTATAATACATATAATCATTTAATTTTTCTTTTAATTCTTCTCCATAATCAATCACTTGATTTAATTCTTTTACAATAGGAATACAACTTTCGCAATCACACATTGGATAAATTCATATAACATTAACAGTATTTTATAATATATCAATTTTTAAATTGATAAATTATTTTGTATAATCAAGAGTCAAGATTTTAAAACATTTACAGTAATATAAAAAATTAAAATGAAAAATTAAAATGATTATATATATTTAATAAGTTATTTTTGTAATGCTATAAGAGTATTTTTTAAACATTCAAACCGTTTATAATCTCTTTTTGATTTATCGCATAGAAATAAATACATTGAATCTCCCATATCTTCTGCTAATTCCATATTTTTATTTAATAAATCCAAAATTTTATTTAAATATTTTAAAACCATATTAGGTTCATTTATTCTAACATATTCTATCATTTTTATTTCTAGTAAAGTAGCATGTTTTATATTATATGTTATTTTTTTTAATTCTTCTTCAAATTGTTTTAACATTTCGTCAAGTCCTTCTAGTACCTTATCTAATATGTTTATAGCATTTTTACGTAACATATCTTCATAAAGACTTGCGAAATAATCTTTGGTAAGTTCTGGTGAAATAGTCATTCTTTTTATTTTTATCTATTCTAACATCAATTTATTTTCTTACAATTTTTTATTTTCTGTTTATTAGTTTTATTTTGTTTATTAGTTTTTTTAGGGAACTTTTTATGAAAAATGACTATATATTAAAATGAAATGTAGATTTGAATCTATACCCACTTTATCAAAAATTTTTATTCCATATTATAATATAAATAATAAACAATTTTCATTCAATTATGGTAAATATAATAACATTTCTAATAATTATAATAATTCTAATAATTTGGGGTTTATGTGTAATGTAAGATTTAAACAATATTGTAATAAAAATGATAACTCTATGCATTCTTGGGTTAATATGATAGGTAATATAAATAATAATCGTTTCAAATTATATGAATCTTGTTATTTTCAAGATAATCCCTTAAATGATGTGATTCAATTAGATTATTCTCTCTTATGGTTTGATGTAATCACAAATGAACCTTTTTATTCGCCAGTTTCACAAGAAATAAATACTAAAATGAGAGATAAGATTAGTATTAATTTAAATTTAAAACAACCACAAGAGGTTATTCCAGATAATTTTTGGGTATTATTATCAAATACAACACAGAATAAATTAAATATTATTCAAGACATATTAAAACAGAATAATGTTCTCTTTCAGTATACCAAATAATTTTTTGAAAAAAATAAAAAAATGAAAAAAATGAAAAAATTGAAAATAAACTTATTCTTTCTTTTTTACTAAGTTTATACTAATTCTACAAATGTGTTACGAAAAAAATTTTGGTTTTATTGTTTCATCTATTATTATTATTTATGGATGTATTATTTATCTATTATTATTTCTAGTAAATATTAAAGTTGAAAATATATTAATTATATCAATTACAACATCTTGTTGTATTATTACATATGAATTAACATATCAATTTTGCAACAATTTATATGTAATACATTTAAAAATAAAAGAAAAAAATAAAATTTTATATAATTATTAATTTGAAATTATTAATACAAGAAAAGAATGATAAAATTGGTAAACTTTAAAAATTGATGTTGGTTTAATTATTTTTAATTGTTACATAACCATAATTATGTCTATACCAGAAGAAGTTCAAAATTATATTAATTCACTTTCTGTTGAAATAACAGAAATTAACTTAGATTTTAAAAATTTAACAATATTACCAGATTTATCAAGATTTATAAATTTAAAAATATTACATTGTTTTGATAATCAATTAACATCTATTCCTGTAATGAATAGTCTAGAAATATTAGTTTGCGATGATAATAAATTAACAACTATTCCAGTAATGAATAATTTAGAATCATTATCTTGTGGTAATAACGATTTAACATCTATTCCAGTAATGAATAATTTAAAAATATTATTTTGTGATGAGAATAAATTAACATCTATTCCAGTAATGGGTAATTTAAAAGAATTATATTGTGGGTATAATCAATTAACAACTATACCGTTAATGAATAATTTACAAATATTATATTGTAATAATAATCCAATAAATGATTTAATAGAAAATAGTATTGATAAATTAAAAATTTTAAATAAATTCAAAGAGTTGTTTTATACATTAAAATGTAAGAAAAGGCTACGAAACTTTTATTACGATAAAGTAATAAGACCAAAGATAGAATTTAAATATCATCCAGATAAATTAATAGAGTTAATAGAAGGACAAGAAGATTATGAAGGTATTCTTGAAACCTGGTAAATTAGTAAAATAAATATATAAATATCTTAACATTTTATCATTTTAATATTTTTTAATATTTTTTACCATATATTATGATATTTATTTATCAAAATTGTTTAATTCTTTTACTTTTTATATCAACAAAAGTTAAAAAGTTAAAAAGTTAAAATTATAAAATTATAAAATTGATATTATTTATTTTAAGTTTAAAAAATATAAATTCAATTATGAATGAGCCTGTGCCTTTATCATCATTTGGAGTTTTTACAAATGAATGTGCTCAATTATATTGTAAAGATAAAGATGGGCTCAATCTTTGGTTATCTTTAATAAATGAATGTTATATTAATTATGAAACTGATAAAGAAACTGAGAATGAATATGATAATCAAAACAATAAACGTATGTTACTTGAAAATAATGATGTATTATATTCTTCTTTATCTGTTGGTATTATTTGTTCTTTTGTTGGGATATTATGTTTTATAATTAGCTATATAATTACATATATAGTAATTAATTCTATAATTAATGTTATAAACACCGAGAATAATGATAATAATGATAATAATTATAATAATGATAATAAAAAAGAATAATAAACAATAAAAGAATAAAAAACAATAATAAACAATAAAAAACAATAAAAAACAATAAAAAATTTATAAAATTAAATAATATATATTTTTAACGCTTTTTTGCTGCTACAATATAGTTTGCATTGGTAGCTTTCACAAACCATAAGTCTTTATTCCATCGTCCATAGATGGCGCGAAGTTTAATTTTATTCTTCTGAATATAACGATTCAGAGAAAACAAAGAAGTAAAATATAATGGAAGAATTGGAAGTCGTGAAGTATTATTTGTAAGATAGTAGATATGTTTTGTTTTCTCTGTTGGCGTGTAATCTACTTCTTCATCTTCAATATATACACGTGATACTTCATAATTTCCAATCTCATTAATATATTTGTGTTTCTCTGTGTTAGGATGATTGAAAATTACACAATGTTTGTAAATCACCATTTCGATTGGTTCGTTAGGTTCATTCGTTTCTGGTGCATCAATTGTAAAACTATAGTTATCGGTTTCATTTGAAACCTTATTGTAATATTCATTAAGAATGGAAGACATTTTCAGTGTAGAAAAGAGTTGCGTTTAGGGGGATTGATACTGGTTTTATAGTGAGTTATTTTAGGTTCAATTTTTTATGGTTTATTTTTTTAATAAAAAATTGAATAAAAAAATATTATAAAAAATAAATTTAAACTGATTAAGATAAATGTCCTCATCTCATTCACTTGATATTCGTCTGTTTATTCTTATTAAGAGAATAAGAATTATTCTAGATGTAGTTGAATTAAAACAGAAACAATATAATAATAAAATGACTGACTTTGTAGTTAATGTTATGAATTTATTAGAAACAATCCAGATTTATGTTTGTAGAGAAGAATTATGTGATGAAATGTTAGATTATGGATATAAAGGTATTATGTATACAGAAAAAATTATGAATCTATTAGATTCGATTTATTCCGATAAACATTATAAAGATATTATACAGCTTCTTCAACAATGTAGGTTGAAATATATGTAAAACTTAAATTATTTTATCTTGTTGCTGCTGCAGCACGATTATTTCTATTTATGCTTTTTCTATTTATGCTTTTTCTATTTATACTTTTTCTATTTATACTTTTTCTATTTATGCTTCTTGTATTATTATGTTTAATTTTTGTGTATTTATTTTTTTTATAAATAGAACTTGGGCATAAATTATTTACATTGTTAATATCTTTTAAGAATTCAATATATTCATTAACATCTTTTATATCTTCAATTAGATATTCATGTTCAGTCTTAATTGTATCTATAATATTATCTGGAACAATCGACATATAATAATTTTGAAAATATTTACCATATTTTTTATGTTCCAACTTGTCTGACACATTAGATTCACAATTATTTATCAAAGGCAAATAAATTGGGTTATCTATTTGTGTTTCGGCTTGTTCAGTTTTTATAATATTTTTCACATAATCATATAATTGAATCTTATTAACAATTGTTCTATCTGTCAAATCTATTATATTATCATTTATATTAGAACCAATAGATTCAAGAATATTATTTTCATTATCTTTTAAATAATCGGTTGGTATAATTGGGCCATATTGTAAAGCAAATTTAAATGTAGATACCGCATCTGCTATTTTAATGTCTAAATATATTGAAATATATGGTTTTATAGTATATAATAAAAACGGAGAAAAAAATAATAATAGATTTATTGTTCTTTTTATTCCTATTTTTTCGACGATTGTAGGAAGTGGTTTTCCACAAATAATTTTAAAAGGTGTTTCTATATAATTATCAAAACTTTTTCTAAGTTTTCTTTTAGGTACAACTGACAGTTTTTTATAAGATAAAGTATTTGTATATAGTAAACATACATACAATTGAATATCAATATTTTTTTTAAAACAAAAATCATAATAAATATTATATAAAATTTGTGTTAATTGAGAACCAGAATACGATATATCGTCAAACATTATAAATCTATATTTATTTTCCAATAATAATTCTTCATATAAATTAATATTATCTATAACTACCTCAGGGATTAACTCGGTGTATTTATTATGCATTATTATATCATACGCAATATGTGTAATAAAATAACTTGATTTTTTTTTGTCTCCAGTAATAAAAGCGATTGGTTTGGAATTACTAGAATTATTAATATTTTTCATTAATTCTTCTATTCTTTCTTCCAATATAAGAAATATATCATCCAATGTTACATAAATTGTGCAATCTATCAGGTCTTTTGCGGCTTGATTTCTTATTTCAGAACATTGTCTAGTAGTAAATATAGCTATATTTTCTTCATTTAATGTTAATTTTCCTGATTTTTTTCTATCTTCGTTTATTTGTTCCATATATTCGTTATGAATCTCAAAAAAAGATAATTCCATTATATAATATATATATTAAAATTGATAATAAAAAATAGATACAAGAAAAATGAAAAATAAAAACATTCAAATATGCCTATTTTCAGGATTGAGTTTAATATTACATTTAATCATCGAACGGAAGATTTTGTAGAATATTATATGGAAGAAGCTAGAAAGAATCCAGAAAAAAAAGATAAATATTTATTACGAGCAAAAGAACTATCTGAAGAGAAAGAGCCTTCGATTGAAGAAATTTATGATTTTCTCTTATCTAATAATTATAATGATGAAACACAACCCAAAAGATATATTTCACTGGCTTCGTCTATTCTAAATTATAATTATGTATATAATATTATTCTATCGATTGAAAATGAAAATGTTATTTTATCATTTATGATAAATTCAAAGACCGAATTTAAGACTCCACTTGATATTCAGGAATTTATTTTCGGGTTTCCATTTGAAGATACATATTATGAAGGTGCAGTTGGAAATGAATTACGGTTTCCTTCAAGAAAAGATTCTACAGATTTGTTGGGTGAATTAAGATTAAACTTAAATAATATATCTTATGTAGAATAATGCTTTAATAATCTATAATAATCTATAATTAAAAATAATTATTTTTTATTATTTTATCAATATTCTTTATATGTTACCATCTTTCTAAAGATTCTTCCCAATTATCACGATTGTATTCAATAAATTCTACTAATTTAGATGGATGATACATTAACTCTATTTTGGGTTTTCGAATGCGTTCCCATAAATAATTTATAAAATGGTTTTTCAGTTTTAAAATAAAATATAACTCACGAAATTTATTTAATTTTTTTAATTTGATTATACAATAAGTTGAATTAAAATCATAAGTAGGATTTGTAAAATTTGTTAAAATATTATCATATATAGGGTTTAAGTGACAATCTATATATTTTATTTCTGGTAATTCGGGAAGAAAATTTAATTGATTATTATTACAAAATAATCTAGTTAATTTTGGCATTTGTGGCAAGAAAGTTAATTGATTATTATTACAGTCCAATATATTTAAATTTGGTATTCTGGGTAATTGTGTTAAATTATTATAATGACAGATTAATGTGGATAAAGTTTGGTGATTTGTTAATGAAGATAAATCAGTTAAATTTTTATTTGGACAATCTAGTATAATCAAATATCCAAATCTAGAGAAATCAGGCAAGCTAAACGAATTAAATAAATTAAAATCATATAAATTAATATACTTTACATTATCGGGTAATTCGTTTAAGATATTCATTGGAGTGCTTGGGTAAGATGTTTTAAGGTGTTAATAAAAATATCAATTTTATCATTTTATTGTCCTAGAAAATCATTGAAAAAAATGTTAAAACAGGTAAATATAGAACAATTTTTGCTATAAAATGGCAATATGAGAAATGAGTAGGAAAATAGAGTTATCGGTTGGAAAAATAGAATAGGTAAAAAATGTAAAAAAATGTAAAAAATGTAAAAAATGATAAATATTATTTCAATAACCTAATATTAAAAATTGAAACAATGTAAACAAACTAAAAAGGATTTAATATCCCTCAACTTATCTCTCAATATGAATTCAACCGAAATGATTTCCCCAATTGATTTTCCAATTGATGTGTTTGAAAATCAATTTAATTTTGGCAAAACAATTGCTGATTCCTTTTTAGAAAATAAAGAATTAGTTTATTTCTTGGCATTTGCCTTAACACAATCTGGTAAAACAGGTTCGATGTTATCTGTAATTCATCATTTTCTTAAAGAACCAACATTAACCATTCCGTTGGATAATATATTTATTATTACTGGTATTTCTTCAACTGATTGGGTTGTTCAAACCAGAGAAAGATTTCCAGAAAGTCTTCATCATCGTATTTACCATCGAAACAATTTCTATAAATTTTATTTGGATATTGAAAATAAAAATATTCAAAATATTTTAGTTATTCTTGATGAAGTTCATATTGCTAATAAAGGCAACCAAACATTGGCATCTATCTTTAAAATTCTTAAATTTGATGATTGTGAATATCTACAAGAAAATAATATAAAATTTGTATTCTTCACAGCAACACCAAATAATCTTTCATTCTTTAAAACAAATCCTTTTGCCTCAATGGCAAAGATGGAGCCTCCTCCACAATATACATCAATCTTTGATTTGCTTACACAAAATCGTGTGTTTCAATACAAAGATTTATGTGGGTTTGGTTCTCCAGACCAAGGTATAATCAGAGAAAATGTAAAAGAATTAAAAGATTTTATTCTTGAAAAATATGATAAGCCACTTTATCATATTATTCGCACAAACAATGGAATAAAACAAAATGTAACATTGTATCATTTTAAACGTGTTTGGAGTGAAAACGCAAATATTATTATTGATAATGATAAATTAAATTTAAACAAATTATTATCCAAACCACCGTTAAAACATACTTTTATATTTATAAAAGAAAGACTTCGATGTGCCAAAACAATTATTAAAACACATATTGGTATTCTTTATGAACGAATTACAGAAAAACCTGTAATGAATTGTATTATACAAGGTCTTTCTGGCCGTGCTACCGGGTATGATACCGGAGATCAATTGATAGTATTCACTGATTTAAACAGTATTATTAATTATTATGAACTTTGGAATTATGATATATATTCCACTAAACAATCTAGCACATTGTTTAGATAATAATTTTTTTATAAAATTGAACCTAAAATAAACTTATAATTAACAAAACTAACAAACAATTAAAGAGATTTAAATAGAATGTCCCGCCGTTGCTCATTGTGCCGTCAAACCGGACATAATGTTTCACGATGCCCAGATATGAATTCATATTTTGAGCAAATTAATAATTTTACTTCATCGGTTGAAGCATATAATATTATGGCAACTTATCCTAAGAATGTATTATATCGTTATGTATCGATTCATCTTACTACAGAACAAAAAATTGGATTTACTTCTGCAAGCAAAGATGAACTCATTCAAATGATTGTTCAAGTTAAGTTCCCAGAGGTTCAGTTAAATGATGAAAGCGACGATTACATTCTAGATTTTCTAGCCTCTTTAATATGCGTTCCTGAAGTAACAGGAAAATATATACTAACACCCTTGTTTGAAGGCACTGTTTCTAACATTCCAATTGCAGAGGCAAACCCGGTTGAGAGTATTCGAGATGACATACCTATGGCAACCTTTGTTCAAGTATTATAAAAATGTAATTTATAATATTATAATTTTTTATTCAAAAAATAGAAAAAATAGAAAATAGAGAAAAATATAAATAAAAAAATTATGAATTTTATAACATTTTATAATATGTTTTAAATCTTATACCTCAAGAAGTGGCAACTCAGTTGGAATATGTTTTTCTGAGAAGTATGCCCGGCGAAGGAATCGTTTCGCCAATCGGCACTTGCAACTACAATTATTTGTTCGCACCATATCAACTGTAGCTACGTCCAACACATTTGTGTTCTCTTGAGACTCCAGAGAAATAGGCACATTATGAAGATGACGCCAACAGCAGTAACAATTAGTCAGTCCCCAAAAGAGAGATTCGAGTCGTTCAGTTGGCATCTCAGAAAGAATCTCTTCTGTTGAATGAGATGGTGGAACTGTTCCGCAGATGTCATCAAATTTACTTAGAGCGTAATCACGCACGGCAGTCTTTTGTTCTCCGGTAATATTATCTTTGGTTTCGTATAGTTTCTCAAAGTCGCTGTCTGAGAGAATAGTAGTGTTGAGAGAAGACATTCTGTATAATTCTGTGTAGAGCTAATGCTTCTATTTACCATAAAAATGGTTTCAATTTTTTTAATAGTATAAAAACTACAATACTATAGTAAAATGACTGATAAACTATAAATTTAATACACATAATCACATTATAAAAATTATAAAAAATGAGTAGGAAAACCAAGTTATCGGTAATATAGTGAAATAGAATAAAAAATTATAAATATTTAAAATATTATTTAGCTAAGTTTATCTTAGTTTCCTTCATAATTTCCTTCATTATTTTCTTCATTCTCTTCATCATCATAAAATTCAAAGGAATGTTCATTATTATAATCTTCATGATCGTCGTCTTCATCAGTATCAATAGTTCGTGTTTTAACAAACTCGTAAAGAAAATCACGAAACCAATCTATAGGTGGATTAAGAAGTGATCGAATATCATTCTCCTCTTCATATGTGGCAAACATCGTTGCTGCTGCTAATTCAATATTATCTATGTTATTATTAATAAAGTTATTTACCTGTTCTAAATCATATGGTTCCAAACCATCGTCTGTGCGACCGGTTGTAAGATCGCAAAAGATCAGGTGTTGCATAGTGTTAATAATATTAAGTTGAATATGTTCAATATTAATTTCATCGAAATTTTCGACATCGCTTTCATAGTCAGTCATTGTTCAGTGTTGTAGTTGGGACATATACAACAATTAAAAGATATAAAAATGATTCAATTTTTATTTTATTTTGTCAGTTATCGGTTAGAAAATATTTAATATTTCAATTGTTTAAAACTATATTTACTTTGAAAATATTTTAAAATTGGATATGATGCTATTATTATAAGTAATAAATGTCCATATCTGTTAGGTGGACGAAACGGTGGAATAGAAATCGTAAGCATAATAATCTAAATATACATTATCTCTTTAATAAAGAATAAAAAAGAAATAAAAATATTATAATGTTATTTTTAAACTACTCAAACAACTCAAAGAAATGGTTGTGAATATTTAATAAATGTATCGATTTCTTCTAAACAAAGTTCTTTAAGATACTCTGGGATAGGTTTCATATTACATATCTCTTGAACAAGATTAATAAACCCTTGACTATTTTTAACTAATTTATTAGTAAAATCTTTCATCGTCGGCTCATTAAGAAATATATCACGATTTTTGTTCGTAAAAGCATAAAGAACAATAATATAACCAATGTTATATTTGTCCTTAGATATAGACGCTAGAATCATTTTAAATTTGGTCATAAAAGATTTTAATGTATCAACCAATGGAATGAGAGAACCCATTGCCTGGATATGAAGCATTTTATCATTTTGATATTGTTTCTCCATCTCTTTCTCCTTTTTGTAAGAATTCATATTGTGCGGATTTTGTGTTGTTATTTATTGAATAAATAATGAATTCAATTTTTATTAAATAATTATGACTTATCCAAAACACTATATACTTGTGGAGCTATTCTCTCTACTTTATTTCAATTATAGTTGTATGAATTATTATTTGGTTATGCTTTATATTATGGTGGAAAAATTGCTAAAAAAAATGGGGTAGAATTTATCATTGAATAACCTTTCTCCAATTTCTCTGATTTGATATTTATCATTGAATAACCTTTCTCCAATTTCTCTGATTTGATATTTATCATTGAATAACCTTTCTC
>JACCDQ010008707.1_pt1 | contig 10901 bp, 16 predicted proteins | sample 7446031 | NCBI WGS metagenome assembly JACCDQ01 (sample SAMN15323442, study PRJNA562643) | freshwater metagenome | isolation source: river surface water | place: USA:Blue River Watershed | collected 2017-08-17
CTATCACGGCAGCGCTTGAATCGGCGCAATCAAGAGTTATCAGCGCTCTGGCAGTCAACGATGACGCTCAAACTATAGACTTCAAAGAAGTACCTAAAAAACTACAGGAACAAAAAGCAGCCTAATGCAGACCACCATCTACTCAGCGCAAGATGAACAAGAACTCATGGCGCGGTTATGGGCGCCCAACCTCAAGGACAACCCGCTAGCGTTCGTCATGTTCTGCTACCCTTGGGGCGAGAAAGGCACACCACTAGAACACTTCAGTGGCCCACGCAAATGGCAGCGTCAGATCCTCATGGACATCGCCGACCACATCGCGCACAACCAAGGCAAGGTTGACTTTGACGTATTGCGCGAAGCCGTCGCCTCTGGTCGTGGTATTGGTAAGTCGGCGCTAGTCAGTTGGCTCGAGCATTGGATGCTGTCCACCCGCATCGGGGCGTCTATCATCGTATCGGCTAACAGCGAAACGCAGCTACGCTCGGTCACATGGGCTGAGATTACTAAATGGCTCTCGATGTCGGTCAACAGTCACTGGTTCGAGGTATCAGCAACACGCGTGATGCCCGCCAAATGGCTGACCGAGTTGGTCGAACGGGATCTGAAGAAAGGCACCCGCTACTGGGGTGTTGAGGGCAGACTGTGGTCGGCTGAGAATCCTGACGCGTTCGCGGGTGTGCATAACTACGATGGGGTAATGGTCATCTTTGACGAAGCGTCCGGTATTGACGACTCGATCTGGTCGGTGACAAGCGGGTTCTTTACGGAAAATACGCCACATCGCTTTTGGTTTGCGTTCTCCAACCCGCGTCGTAATTCAGGGTATTTTTACGAGGCGTTTCATTCTAAGCGGGAGTTTTGGCAAACCCGCAACATAGACTCCCGCGAAGTGGAGGGGACAGACAAGTCGGTGTACAACCAGATCATTGATGAATACGGGGCTGACTCAGCCCAGGCGTACGTTGAGGTCTATGGTATGTTCCCCAACGCCAGTGATGACCAGTTCATAAGCTCATCGCTAGTGGATGACGCCATGAAACGGGACAAGTACAAAGACGACTCCGCGCCCGTTGTGATTGGGGTTGACCCAGCGCGGTTCGGGGCTGATGCTACTGTCATCGCCGTACGACAAGGCAGGGACATCGTGGCGCTACGCAAGTACAAGGGTGATGACACGATGGAAACGGTTGGTAACATCATCCAGATGATTGATGAGTTCAGGCCAACGCTAGTGAACATCGACGAAGGTGGGCTAGGCGCAGGTGTGGTGGACAGATTGAAGGAGCAACGCTACAAGGTCAAAGGCGTCAACTTCGCGAACAAGTCAAGGAACCCGATGATGTACGGCAACAAACGGGCTGAGATGTGGGGCGACATGAGGGACTGGCTGCGCTCGGCAAGCATCCCGATGGATCGCTACCTCAAGACTGATCTTATTAGCCCGCTGATGAAGCCCGACAGTAAGGGGGCTATCTTCTTGGAAAGCAAAAAAGACATGAAAGCGCGGGGGTTGGCATCGCCCGACTCAGCCGATGCTATAGCACTGACTTTTGCGTTTCCGGTTGCACATCGGGAAAGTAAGAATATAATCCGCAAACAATCGTACCAAACGCAAGGTGCGGTATCTAACTCATGGATGGGATCATAATGGCTACCAAACCTGGACTGTACGCAAACATTCACGCTAAACGCGAACGCATCAAAGCAGGCAGTGGTGAGAAAATGAGAAAGCCTGGTACTGCAGGCGCTCCAACGGCTAAAGCATTTAAAGAATCTGCCAAAACTGCTAAAAAGGGTAAATGATATGTTTGCTAAACTGATGCAGTTGTTAGGCTACCAAAAAATCAAACCACAGGAGCAAGTACCATGCCTCTTAAAAAGTCCAGCAGTAAAGAAGCCTTCCGTTCAAACGTCCGAGCCGAAGTCAACGCGGGTCGTCCGGTCAAGCAAGCCGTCGCCATCGCGTACAGCGTCAAGCGCGAAGCCGCGTCCAAAAGCACATCAAAAGGCAAAAGCAAAAAATGAGTCTAAAACCTCTAAGTAATTGTGTTTTAATTCGTCAAGACACAGAAAAATTATCTGAACTAATAGTTTTACCCCAAAACAAACTATTTAGCGGTATCATTGTGGCAATTGGCGAAGGTAAGAAAAATCCAAAAGGATTTCTTGAGCCTATGAGCGTCAAAGAAGGCGACCACGTGCTATTCGGTGAGTATTCCGGGCAGAAGGTCACTGTCGATGGCGAAGAATTGTTGATGATGCGTGAACCTGACGTGATCGGAATATTAAATGGCGTATGACCAAACCTCAATGAATATCGTCGGCAAAGTAGCCGACGTAGGTGGCGACCCCGCTGGGCCTGATGATTCACGCGACGTCTTATCGACAATGCGTAATCGCTTCACAATGGCGATGTCTGCATATAGTGAATCCCGCGAAGATGAATTAGATGACCTTCGATTTATGGCTGGTTCTCCAGATAATCAGTGGCAATGGCCTGCTGACGTATTGGCAACTCGCGGATCTGTTCAAGGACAGACCATCAACGCAAGACCTTGCCTTACTATTAACAAACTTCCACAGCACGTCCACCAAGTTACCAACGAGCAGCGTCAAAATCGACCCTCTGGAAAAGTAATTCCTGCAGATGACAAAGCTGATGTAGAAGTAGCGCACATCTACGAAGGTATGGTTCGCCATATTGAGTATATGTCTGACGCTGATGTAGCATACGACACCGCTTGTGAAAACCAAGTAACTTACGGCGAAGGTTATGTTCGTGTTTTGACCGAATATTGCCACGACGATTCATTCGATCAAGACCTACGTATTGGTCGTATTCGCAATGCGTTCTCTGTTTACATGGATCCAATGATCCAAGACCCATGCGGTTCTGATGCCGAGTGGTGTTTTATTACCCAAGACTTGCCAAAAGCTGAATACGAACGCGAATTTCCAAACGCAGCGCCAATTAGTTCAATGATTGCTCAAGGCGTAGGTGATTCTTCACTTTCCCAATGGATTGATGAAAATACCATCCGTATTGCTGAGTATTTCTATTACAAACACATCCCAACCAAGCTCAATCTTTATCCTGGCAACGTAAGTTATTACGAAAACAGCCGCGAGGATAAAGAAATGAAGAAAATGGGGTTAAAACCCATCAAATCTCGCATCGTTGACGTTAAAAAAGTCATTTGGATGAAAACCAATGGCTACGAAGTGCTAGAAGAACGCGAATGGGCAGGTAAATGGATCCCTGTTGTACGCGTAATTGGTAACGAATTTGAAGTAGATGGACGTGTTTATATCTCTGGCTTAGTTCGCAACGCCAAAGATGCTCAAAGAATGTACAACTACTGGGTTTCCCAAGAAGCAGAGATGCTTGCCTTGGCTCCAAAAGCACCATTTATCGGTTATGGCGGTCAATTTGAAGGTTACGAAACTAACTGGAAAACAGCTAACACAACCAATTGGCCTTATTTGGAAGTTAACCCTGACGTTACTGACGGAATGGGCAACATTCTGCCATTACCGCAACGCGCCCAGCCACCAATGGCTTCAAGCGGTTTATTGCAAGCTAAAGCTGGCGCTTCTGACGATATCAAGTCCACAACTGGACAGTATGACTCGAGCTTAGGTGCCACAAGCAACGAACGCTCGGGGAAAGCTATTCTTGCACGTGAAAAACAAGGCGACGTAGGTACTTATCACTACGGCGACAACCTTGCCCGTGCTGTTCGCCATGTAACCCGTCAATTAGTAGATTTAATTCCTAAGATTTACGATACAGCGCGTATTGCCCGTATTGTTGGTCTTGACGGCGAAGTTGAGATGGTAAAAATTAACCCAGAACAACCTGAGCCAGTTAAGAAAATTGTTGACCAAGCAGGTATTGTGATTGAAAAAATCTACAACCCAGGCGTAGGTTACTACGACGTGGTTGTGACTACAGGCCCAAGCTACATGACTAAACGTCAGGAAGCTATGGACGCTATGGGTCAAATTCTGCAAGGCAACCCACAATTGTGGTCTGTTGCTGGCGATCTATTCGTTAAAAACATGGATTGGCCTGGCGCTCAAGAGTTGGCAGAACGCTTGGCTAAGACAATTGATCCTAAGTTGCTTGAAGTTAACGACGAAGATCCTGCATTGCAAGCCGCTCAACAGCAGATTCAAGCTATGGGTCAGGAAATGGAACAAATGCACATGATGTTGCAAAACGTCGGCAAATCCATTGAAATGCAAGATTTAGAACGTAAAGACTTTGAGGCACAAATCAAGTTGTATGACGCTGAAACCAAACGCGCCGTAGCATTAGCCGCCGCTATGACACCTGAGCAGATCCAAGAGATCGTACTTGGTACAGTTCACGGCATGATGACCAACGGCGACTTGGTAAACGAAATGCAACGCGATACTGCGATGGATATGCAGGAAGAAGAACAGCAAGAACAGCAAATGGCCCAACCTATGCAGCCGCAAGGTGAAATGCCTCCAGAACAAGGGATGCCACAATGAAAGCAGCAGATTTTGTAGGAATGTTTTTCTTAGCCCGTGATGTAACCCATTCGGTTCATTTAAATACACGTAGCTATGCAAAACATAAGGCTTTGCAAAAATTTTATGAGGGTATTATTGATTTGGCAGATTCATTCGCTGAGGCTTACCAAGGTCGTCATGGTTTGATTGGCCCAATCTCTTTAATGTCAGCTAAAAAAACAGGCAATATTGTCGAATTTCTCCAAGATCAACTTGATGAAATCGAAAAGGTGCGTTACGATGTTTGCGACAAGTCAGATACACCGTTGCAAAATTTAATTGATGGTATTGTGGAGTTATACTTGTCCACATTGTACAAATTACGCTTTTTAGCATAAGGATTCACTATGAATAAAACCGTTACCTCTTGCTTCGGTTATCAGCAGATTACTAGCTTGTCTAGCGCTCAAAGCCTGACTATTCCAGATAAAAACCCACAAGGCACAGCCGGAACCCCAACTACAGCAATCATTCGTTGCGAAACCCAAGCGGTTCGCTGGCGTGATGATGGCACAGCACCAACAGCTTCTGTTGGTATGCCTTTGGCAGTTGGCGATACTTTGGTTTATGACGGTGACTTGAAGAAAATTCAATTTATCGAGCAAACTGCTTCTGCCAAACTTAACGTATCTTTGTACTCTTAAATGGTAATCGGCTACCGTGCTTCGGGTGCCAATAATCTTGGTATCCCCTTTACGCAAAGCTCCATAGGTAGCGGCGTTAGCCTTTCTACTACGGCTGCTGGCCCTCAAAACTACGCCGCAACTTATTTAGTTGTTGCTGGCGGTGGTGGCGGTGCTTTTGGCGGCGGCGGTGCTGGTGGCCTGCTTACTAATACAGCAACTATTACTCCCGCCGTTGTATATACGATAACTGTAGGCGCTGGCGGCAGCGCTGAAGCCACTGGTTCTAATTCTACAATTGCTGCTACAGGTTTAACCACAATTACTGCTTATGGCGGCGGTCGTGGAGGCGGCGCAACTAATAACGCTAACGTATCAAGCCCTGGTGGGGCTGGCGGTTCAGGCGGTGGTGGCGCTGGTTCAGGTCAAAGCGGTGGAACCCCCGTATCTGGTCAAGGCTACACAGGTGGTTATGGTGCAGGCAACGACGGTACTTACGCGTCTGGCGGTGGTGGTGGAGGTGCAGGCGCGGCAGGTAATAACACAAGTCGTGAAGGCCCTGGCGGTTCAGGCGGCTCTGGTGCTTCATCATCTATTACAGGTTCCGCAGTAACTTATGCTGGCGGTGGTGGCGGTGGTGGTGGTTACAACCAAGGCGGTGGCGGTGGTGGTTCAGGCGGCGGCGGTGCAGGGGATTCTTGGACAAGCGGTGGCTCTGCTGGCTCTACAAATACTGGCGGTGGTGGTGGCGGTGGTAATTCAGGCTCATTCTCTGGTGGGTCAGGTGTTGTTATTCTTTCTGTACCAACTGCTAGCTATTCAGGTGTATCAACTGGCGGCCCTACAGTTACAACTAGCGGCGCATTTACTATTTTGAAATTTACTGCTAGCGGCACATATACAGGTTAATGGAGCAATAATGGGACATTTTGCAAAAGTAGTTGATGGAAAAGTAACACAAGTAATTGTTGCTGAACCTGACTTTTTTGACACTTTCGTAGATTCAAGCCCAGGTGCTTGGATTCAAACTAGCTACAACACTCAAGGCGGTAAGCACCTATTAGGTGGCACACCTTTGCGTGGCAATTATGCTGGTATTGGTCACATCTACGATGCGGCTAACGACGTTTTTTACGCACCACAACCTTTTGCTTCATGGACGTTAAATAATAAAACTTGGTCTTGGGAAGCCCCAACACCAATGCCTACAGATAAGCCTTGTAAGTGGGATGAGGCAACTCTTTCTTGGATTGAACTATGACCGTTAATCTTTCAGTAGTTGCTGGCGCTGCCCAGCAGTTTTTCGACAATAACGGCGTTCCTTTAGCTGGCGGTCTTTTATACACCTACGCTGCTGGAACTACTACGCCTGCAACAACCTATACTTCGAATACTGGCGGTACAGCTAATTCTAATCCAATCGTTTTGGATTCAGCAGGCCGCGTACCTTACGAAATTTGGCTGACGGATGGCAGTTATTACAAATTTATCCTTAAAGACTCAAATGGCGTACAGATTGGCTCTTATGACAATCTTTCTAACGCTTCTACAGTCCCAGGTAATTTGTATGTTACAGGCACAATTTATGCTACAGGCGGTATTTCTGTTTCGGGCATTACCAAACAGATTATCCAAAGCGTATCGACTTCTACTGCCTCTACTTCAGGCGGCGCGTCTTACGTAACTACAGGGCATAGCGCGTCTATTACGCCAACCTCTGCAACTAGCAAGATTTTGGTGACTTGTATGTTTTCAATGAAAAACTCTGCGGGCTATGACAGCGGATTTACTATTTATCGTGGATCTACTAACCTTGCAGGTACATCAACTAACTTTACCCATGCGGGTACTTACACAGGCGGCGAATCTGAATTTGCCATGTCTATGCAATATTTAGATAGCCCAGGCGTAACAAGTTCTACAACTTACACTGTTTATATGCTTAATCCTGGTACGCCATCTACTCTTACTTATAACGTAGGGCAAGGTAATGGTTCTCAAACAGGTGCAGCGGTTATTACCCTACTGGAGATTGCTCAATGAGTGCAACCTACGCTGACGCTTTAACAGCGTTATATCCTAATGAATCATGGTCTATGACCGATGATTTGAACTACGTAACTTTAGTTTGGAACTCAACAGTTGTACCTAAACCTACAGAGCAAGAGTTGCAAGATGAAATTACTATGCTTGATCTACAAGCGCCTTACGCCTCTTGTAAACAAGAAGCTAGCCGCCGTCTTTATGCAACTGATTGGACAACAATTGCTGACGTAGCAGATCCAGCTAAGTCAGATCCTTATTTAGTTAACCAAGCTGAATTTGTTACTTATCGTAGTAACGTACGCAAGCTAGCCGTCAATCCTGAAATCAATCCTGTATGGCCTGTTGAACCGACGGCTGTATGGAGTGCATAAAATAATTGACGAATAAAAAATTTAAGCTGTAGAATTAACCAAAATCGTACTGGTGCGACACACCAGGGTTTCGAAGGAAACAAAAATGGACGAAAGTCAAGAAGTAGTACCAGCGGAAGTATCCGCGCCAGAACAGGTGGCAACGGCTGCACCTGAAGCTGAAGTAATAGCGCCGGAAGCAGTAGAGCCAGCAGTTGTTGAAACCAAGACCTTCACACAAGAAGAATTGGACGCAGCTATTGGTAAACGTCTTGCTAGAGAGCAACGAAAGTGGGAAAGAGAACAGGCAGCTAAGGCAGCGGAAGCGCAAGCCCGAAAAGCCCCAGTAGAAATCCCGCCGATTGAGCAATTTAATTCACCTGACGAATATGCCGATGCTTTGGCAGAACGTAAGGCACAAGAGTTGCTTGATAGGCGTGAACAAGCTAGGCAGCAGTCTGAGATCATTGAAGCCTTCCACGAACGTGAAGAAGAAGCGCGGAATAAATACGATGACTTTGAACAAGTAGCGTACAACCCCAAGCTCCCAATCACCGATGTGATGGCTCAAACGATTCAAGCCTCTGAAGTTGGCCCCGATATGGCTTATTACCTAGGGTCTAATCCGAAAGAAGCTGAACGTATTTCTCGTCTATCACCTCTTGTGCAAGCAAAAGAATTGGGGAAAATTGAAGCTAAATTAAGCGACAATCCACCTGTTAAAAAGACTTCGAGCGCTCCAGCACCAATTGCTCCGGTCACGGCAAGATCCTCTGGATCGCCCAGTTTTGATACAACTGACCCTCGTTCTGTAAAGAACATGAGTACGTCAGAATGGATCGAAGCTGAACGCCAACGCCAGATCAAGAAGTGGGAAGCGCAGAGAAACCGCTAACTATTTTTTATTAGGAACTTAAAATGTCTAACTCGATCTTAACGATTGACATGATTACACGCAAGGCACTAGAAATCCTTGAGAATAATCTTGTTTTAACCCGTAACGTAAACCGCCAGTATGACGATTCTTTCGCTGTTGAAGGCGCAAAAATTGGTTCTACTCTCCGTATCCGCTTACCAGACCGCGCTTTGGTAACTGACGGTGCCGCCTTGCAAGTTCAAGACGACAACGAACAGTACACAACTTTGTCTGTTGCTAGTCAAAAACACATTGGTGTTAACTTCACCTCTGCTGAATTGACAATGCAGTTAGATGACTTTGCAGAGCGTGTTTTGAAACCACGTATTTCTCAGTTGGCTTCTTCTATCGACGCTGACGTAGCTAACAGCTACAAGAATATCTACGCTTCTGTAGGTACTCCAGGCACAACTCCTGCTACTTCTTTGGTTCTGTTGCAAGCTCAACAAAAACTGAACGAAGCTGCTGCTGTTATGTCACCACGCTACGCTACTGTTAACCCTGCTGCTAACGCTGGCTTGGTTGAAGGTATGAAAGGTCTGTTCAACCCAACAGACACAATCAGCCGTCAATTCAAGAACGGTATGATGGGTATGGGCGTGCTTGGTTTCGAAGAAATCAACATGAGCCAATCTATTAAGCAACACACAACTGGCGCTTGGGGTACTTCCATCACTGTAACTTCTACAGTTGCAACTGAAGGTCAAGCCACATTGCCAATTAGCTTCACAGGTTCAAGCAAAACTTGGAACGTAGGCGACGTATTTACTATCGCTAGCGTTTACTCTGTTAACCCACAAACACGTGAGTCAACAGGTAGCTTGCAACAGTTCACTGTAACTGCTGTTGCTACAGGTTCTTCTACTGCAACTTTGAGCATTTCTCCAGCTATTTACACTTCATCTAACGCTTTGGCAACTGTGGATTCATTCCCACAAGCGTCTGCTGTTGTAACAATGTTGGGTTCTGCTTCTAGTTCTTACGCTCAGAACTTGGTTTACCACAAAGATGCGATCACTTTTGCAACTGCTGACTTGTTGTTACCACAAGGTGTTGACATGGCTTCCCGCCAAGTTCACAACGGTATCTCTATGCGTGTCGTGCGTCAGTACGATATCAATAATGACCGTTTACCTTGCCGTATCGACGTTCTCTACGGTTACAGCGCAATCCGTCCACAAATGGCTTGCCGTATCTGGGGTTAAACCTAAATCGCTCCCGCGCAAGCGGGGGCTTTTTCATATCTTTTTAAGGAATAAATATCATGGCACTTCCAAATGGAGCAGGTGGCTATCAATTAGGTGATGGCAATTTATCTGAAGTAACTCTTGGCGTTCAACCAGCAGTACAAACTGCAACTGCAACTGCAACTTTAACTGCAGCCCAAATTACTGGCGGTATTCTTGCTGGTAGCCCAGGCTCAAGCGCGGCGGCTTACACTCTGCCTACAGGTACCCTCCTGGACGCAGCAGTACCAAGCGCAAAAGTTAATAGTTCTTTTGACTTTACAGTTATCAACGTAGATGGCTCAAGCTCTGGCGTTATTACAATGACTGCTGGCACAGGCTGGACAATCGTTGGTTTGGCGACTATCGCTGCAACTGCTGGTACTGCAGGCTCTTTCCGCGCCCGTAGAACTGGTGATGCTACTTGGGTTCTTTACCGTTTAGCTTAATGTAATATCCCGCCCTTCGGGGCGGGTTTTTCTAAAGGAAATATCATGGCAAATAATCAACCTGTTGGTGTTGCGTATTCTGATCCAGCCCTTACAGCTTTTTATTTGAACGCACCAGTGACTAAAACTGCAAGTTTTACACTCGGCGATTCAGAGAACTATGTTGTAGCTAATGGTTCAGCAGCTAACGTAACAGTGACACTGCCTAGCGGTTCAGGCTATATTGGTCGTACAGTTACAATCAAAAATTTATCTGGCACTTATACAGTTATTTCAGCTTCATCTAATGTAAAACCTTTGACTTCAGCTACTGCTGGTACAGCTATTTTGGCTGCTACTGCTGGTAAATGGGCTACTTTGGTTTGCGAAGATGGTACAAACTGGGTAGTTGTTGCTGCTGCATAATAATAGGGAGCTTAGGCTCCCTATCTAACTAAGAAAATATGGCAATTATTTATTTAAAACATCCGGTTCATGGCACTAAGATTGCCAACATGGAAGCTGAAGCAGAAAATGATGAACAAAACGGCTGGGTGAGATATAATCACGATACGCCATCAATTTCTGAAGAAGTTGAACCAACAGAAGAACCTGTTGAAGTAGCGGCTCCTGCGAACAAGCTGGAAGTAAAAAGACGACGCAAAACCACTGAGTAAGGAGTAGGCTATGGCGACTACCGCCCGCGATCAAATTAACGCAGCATTACGCTTAATCGGTATGCTCGCCGAGGGTGAAACGCCTTCAGA
>JACCDQ010437028.1_pt1 | contig 10898 bp, 7 predicted proteins | sample 7446031 | NCBI WGS metagenome assembly JACCDQ01 (sample SAMN15323442, study PRJNA562643) | freshwater metagenome | isolation source: river surface water | place: USA:Blue River Watershed | collected 2017-08-17
CGCTACCGACCGAAGTAATTGAGACGCCGTCTCGCTCGACCATCAAAGAAGCTATCGCACGTGCGACTGATGCCGCGGATGCGATCGCGCCTGACGAAGTTCAGGCTCCAACCCTGAGCGAGTCGACTGTGCCTGATGAGGTTGTTCCAGACCCAGCAGATCTGCTCGATGCACTGCGTCGCAAGCGCCAGGAACGCGAAGCCGCGATCACAGATGAGTTACCGCACAAGGCGCCGGGGGCGGCTCGACCACTCATTCCGGTAGCAGAGCCGGAGCCAGTCACATCCAGCATTCGCATTATCAACGACGAACCTTTGGTCGAAGCGGAAGCGTCTCAACTGCCTGAATTGGAACCGGAAGACCTACCGTCTGAGCCAGCGCCAAGCACCGCACCAATTGAGATTGTGGCTGAGGTTGAAGTTGAGGCTGAAGCACCTAAATCGGAACAGAAAAAGGGTCGCGCTGGAATCCCTTCATGGGATGAAATCGTTTTCGGCACCAAGACCGACGACTAACTAACTCCAGGCCGCCAGTCTCAAAAGCGGAATCGATAGTTCTTCTGGAGTAATTGAACCGTGGTGACCCACCATGGCATAGCTTCGGTAACTCGAAAATTCCTTGTGGTAGATCGCAACCTGCTTCTTCGAGAGCACATACAGGTCTGGAAGCCTAGGTGCCGCGATTTCGTTTGGTTCGGTCATCCAGCCGGCCTCGATAAGTTCTGAAGGCGTCACGACCCAGCAGCTTTCGCCAATGGATTCGGTGAGCAAAGTCTTGGCGTGCTGGGTCTGATCAGCGTGATCGAAGTACAGGAAAGCACAGCGGGTGTCTCCCCCAGCGAAACTGAGTCCAGTTAGGTCGAATGCGCTCAACTCGATGTGCGACGACTTGGGTACGTCGACCACTCCGTGGTCGGCGGTGAGAAGCACACCCACTCGATTTCCGACTCGACTACTGAAATCGCGTACCAGCGAATCGAGTTCTTCTAATTGCGCAAGCCATTCGAACGAATCGGTGCCCTTGGCGTGAGCAAGTTGGTCGAGCTCGGGCACATACAGATAAACAACCTGCCCCTTGTCGCGAACAAGCCTTGCCGCTTTGTCGAATCGCTCAGCCACGGACTCAGCGGGGTGATAGTCCGCCGCGGGCATGATCACATTTGTGAAACCCGAGCGCTGATAGGCACCTAATCCGACAAAGTGAACCTTCAGACCCATAGCCTGTGCCGAGTCCGAGAGAGTCTGGCCGGCACGCCATCCGGAGCTCTCTTCGTAGCTGGTCCAACCGCTTAGCAGGTTCTGTTGCTGCTTTCGTGAGCGATCAAATACTCGGTAGCCGACAATGCCGTGTTCGGCTGGAAGCACGCCGGTAGCCAGTGTGGTCAGGGCGGCCGCGGTCGTTGACGGAAAAACAGTTGAGATGCTCTGCGACGCCGATAAGGCTGCAGAAAGGAAGCGAGCGTGACCAGATGCCGTCTTTAGGTTCGAAGAACCAAGTCCATCAACCAGAATCACGACTGCAGAATCGACAGCCTTTAGGTTCAGAGTGTTCTGTGAGCCGGATGCGGCAGCCATCGCTGACCGAAAGACATCGGACAGCCTCCCCAGAGATTTCGGGACTGAAGGTAGCATCGTAGGCATCAAGACCAGTCTGCCATGCGGACTTATTGCGCTTAGACAACCCCAGGAATAATGACCAGCAATCCGAACTCAGAAGAGCGAATCGTCGACATTGATTTGTCGCTCGAGATGCAAGAGTCATTCCTTGAATATTCCTATTCGGTTATCTATGCACGCGCCCTGCCGGATGCACGCGATGGCCTTAAGCCGGTTCACCGCCGCATCGTTTATCAAATGGGCGAGATGGGTCTTCGCCCAGATCGCGGACACGTCAAATCTGCTCGTGTGACCGGCGAGGTCATGGGAAAACTCCACCCGCACGGCGATGGCGCTATCTATGACGCACTTGTCCGCATGGCTCAGCCGTTCAGCCTCCGTATGCCGCTGATTGACGGCCACGGAAATTTTGGTTCGCTGGATGACGGGCCCGCTGCTGCGCGTTACACCGAAGCCCGCCTCAGCCAAGCCTCGATGCTGATGAATGACGGTCTCGACGAAGACGTAGTGAACTTCAAGCCGAACTACGACGCCCAACTGACCGAGCCAGAGGTTCTTCCGGCAGCATTCCCGAACCTGCTGGTAAATGGTGCTAGTGGCATCGCAGTCGGCATGGCGACCAACATGCCGCCTCACAACCTGCGCGAAGTTATAGCCGCTGCCCGCTATCTGCTCGGCCACCCCGATGCATCGCTTGAAGACCTAATGAAGTACGTGCCTGGGCCAGACCTCCCAACAGGCGGAATCATCGTCGGACTCGATGGAATCAAAGAGGCATACGCAACCGGTCGCGGTGTTTTCAAGACACGCGCAAAAGTGAGCATCGAGAGCGTCAGCCCTCGCAAACTCGGTCTCGTGGTTAGCGAATTGCCTTACCTGGTTGGTCCAGAAAAGGTAATCGAGAAGATCAAGGATGGCGTCAATTCGAAGAAGCTCCAGGGCATCTCAGACGTCACCGACCTAACCGACCGCGCTAACGGTCTCAAGCTGGTCATTGGCCTCAAGACGGGTTTCGACCCAGAGGTGGTTCTAGATCTGCTGTACCGCTTCACTCCGCTCGAGGACTCGTTCGGAATCAATAACGTTGCGCTGGTCAATGGTCGTCCGGCGACTCTCGGCCTTCGTGATCTGCTAGGGGTTTACCTTGCTCACCGCATCGTCGTTACGCGCCGTCGCAGTCAGAATCGTTTGGGCAAGCGTCAGGCCCGCCTGCACCTAGTCGAGGGTCTTCTAATTGCAATCCTCGACATAGACCGAGTAATCAAGCTGATTCGCGAAAGCGATGAGGTCGATGAGGCCCGTCAGAAGCTGCGGGACAGCTTTGGGCTTAGCGAACTGCAGGCCGAGTACATCCTTGAACTTCGACTCCGCCGACTCACTAAATTCAGCCGAATCGAACTTGAAAACGAGCGCGACACCCTGCGTCAAGAGATTGCCGAGCTCGAGCGCATCCTTGCATCGGATCAGGCGCTTCGCGACCTTGTTTCCGCAGAACTTGAAGAGGTGGCCGACAAGTACGGCGACCCGCGCCGCACGACCCTCATGTCTGAATCTGAAGAGGTGAAACCGCTCTCGGCCGCCAAGGCAGCCAGCGTTGATGCCGAACTCGCGGACGGACCCTGCTATTTCGCTCTGACCGCATCTGGCCGCATGGCGAGACTGCCGGAAAATCCTGGAGTTTCTGCTAACAGGCGCTCGCGTCATGACGCGCTCTCCGTTCATTTCACAACCTCGACTCGCTCGGACCTCGTCTTCGTGACTAGCGCAGGTCGAGGGCTGCGCATCCACGCTGCTGATGTTCCTCCGGCCGAATCGATTCAGGCAAATGACTCATTCGTTGCGGCAGACGGCTTCCTCGGACTCAAGCCCGGCGAGCGTCTGCTTACCGTGGTCGAAGCAAACGAGAACAACCAGCTTGCTCTCGGCACTGCCCAGGGCGTTGTCAAGCGCGTTCTTGCGGATTACCCGACCAAGGATGAGTTCGAGCTAATTGGCTTGAAGGAAGGCGACGAGGTCGTTGGCGCAGCGCTTACGACCGATAGTTCGGAGCTGATCTTCATCACTTCAGATGCGCAACTTCTGCACTACTCGGCAAGCGTCGTTCGCCCGCAGGGTCGCCCGGCCGGCGGCATGGCAGGCATCAACGTAACCGAAGGCGCAAAGGTCATCTATTTCGGTGCGGTCGACAAGGCTGAAGATGCCGTTGTTCTAACCGCCGCTAACAGCTCGGCCGCACTAGTTGGCACGGATGCGGGTAGCGCCAAACTCTCGCTGCTCGATGAGTTCCCTGCCAAGGGTCGAGCGACCGGTGGCGTTCGTGCACAGCGTTTTGTTCGAGGCGAAGACCAGCTTTACTTTGCTTGGGTAGGCACCGCCGAACCTCGAGGACTCACCTCAGACGGAAAGCCCGTTGAACTGCCGCTGGAACCGATGAAGCGTGACGCGAGTGGTTCGGCGCTGGCCGGCGTGATTGCCTCGGTCGGCCAGGCTCGTACCGAATAATAAATACGCGAAAACGGCGCTATGCGTCGATTCGCTCGCGCTCGAAGCTGTCTGCCGAATCGATGATGAAATCGCGACGTGGAGCGACCTCGTTGCCCATGAGTAGCTCAAAGACCGCCTCAGCAGCCGCGGCATCTTCAACACGCACGCGACGCAGAGTGCGGTGTTCTTTGTCCATGGTGGTTTCAGCCAACTGATCTGCGTCCATCTCGCCAAGACCCTTATAACGCTGAATCGGCTCTTTGTGGCGCTTACCGGTTGCTGCAAGCTTCGCGAGCACCTGCTCGAGCTCCTGCTGCGAATAGGTGTAAAGCACATCGTTCTTCTTAGTGCCGTTGTTGATTACCTCGACTCGGTGAAGCGGAGGCACGGCAGCAAAAACACGGCCAGCTTCGACGAGAGGTCTCATGTATCTGAAGAACAAAGTCAACAACAGGGTGCGGATGTGCGCGCCGTCAACATCGGCGTCGCTCATGAGAATCACTTTGCCGTAGCGCGCTGCCTCTAGGTCGAAGCTGCGGCCCGAACCCGCTCCAATCACCTGAATGATGGATGCGCACTCGGTGTTCGAAAGCATGTCGCTTACCGAAGCTTTCTGCACATTAAGGATCTTGCCTCGAATCGGCAGCAACGCCTGAAATTCACTGTCGCGAGCGAGTTTTGCGGTACCGAGCGCAGAGTCACCCTCAACGATAAAGAGTTCTGAACCTTCGGTCTCCTGGGTGCGGCAGTCGACGAGCTTGGTCGGAAGCGAAGAACTCTCAAGAGCGTTTTTTCGACGCTGAGTCTCTTTGTGGGTGCGCGCGGAGATTCGCGCCTTCATCTCTGAGACGACCTTCTCTAGCAGGAGCGTCGATTGAGTCTTGTCGTCACGCTTTGAGCTAGAGAAACGCTCCGCGAGAGCCTTGCTCACGACGTTGGCGACGATGTTCTTGACCGCAGGAGTGCCGAGAATCTCCTTGGTTTGACCTTCAAACTGAGGTTCAGCCAAACGGACGGTAATCACGGCAGTGAGGCCAGCAAGCGCATCCTCTTTTTCGAGCTTGTCGTTTCCGACCTTGAGTTTGCGTGCATTGGCCTCAACCTGAGCGCGCAGCACCTTGAGAACGGCTTGCTCGAAGCCTGCTAGGTGCGTTCCACCCTTCGGCGTAGCGATGATGTTAACGAAACTCTTGACCGAAGTCTCATACCCAGTTCCCCAGCGCACGGCTACATCGACCTGACAGTTGCGCTCGACATCGCGCGAAACCATGTTTCCCGACTCGTCTAGCACTGGAACAGTCTCGGTGAAGTTGCCTTCACCGTGCAGCCGCCAGGTGTCAGTAACACGGTTATCAGGCGCGAGGAAGTCGGCAAACTCCGCGATGCCGCCGTCGAACTTGAAAACATGCTTGGCAGGGGTTGCGCCATGGGCGGTGCGCTTGTCGTCGATTTCAAGCGCTAGACCTGGAACGAGAAACGCTGTCTGACGAGCACGGTTCAGAAGGTCGTCGATGCTGAAGTGAGCGTCCTTGATGAAGATTTGAGGGTCTACCCAATAACGAACGCGTGAGCCCGAAACACCTTTTGCAACCTTGCCTATCACATCGAGCGATGATGCGTTCTCGAACGGTGTGAATGGGCTGTTCGGCGAGATGCCCTTTGAGTCGTCGAAACGGCCCGGTTCACCTCGTCGGAACGACATCTTGTGGGTCTTGCCATCTCGATCGACCTCGACATCGAGACGCTGCGAGAGCGCATTTACGACAGATGCACCCACACCGTGCAGACCACCCGAGGCGGCGTATGAGCCCGAACCAAACTTTCCACCTGCGTGGAGTTTGGTGAAGACAACCTCGACACCGCTTAGACCAGTCTTCGGCTCAATGTCGACGGGGATGCCTCGAGCGTGGTCGCGAACCTCTACAGAGCCGTCCTCGTGCAACGAGACTTCGATGCGGCTTCCAAAGCCAGCCAGCGCCTCGTCGACAGAGTTGTCGATGATCTCCCAAAGGCAGTGCATGAGACCGCGCGAATCAGTGGACCCGATGTACATGCCGGGACGTTTGCGAACAGCCTCCAGCCCCTCTAGAACGCTGAGGTGTCTGGCTGAGTATTCGCTAGATTCTGGCACTCAAGAATGTTAATCCGAGCGGCCAGCGAAGCCCGTGACCAACACGAACCGGTGAGAGCTAGCCTTTCTTCGCAGTTAGCGAAATTGGAGCCGATTTGCACTTATTTGTCGGTGCCGCGTGTTCAAATAGTCAGGTAACGAAGGGAACCACTAAATGGAACACGTAGAAGACGCGCAGACTTTGACCGAAGAGGCCGAGGCGCTGACTACTGCAGACCGCTGCGATAGCTGCGGAGCTCAGGCATACGTGCGTGTTCGCCTGGTTTCGGGTGAGTTGCTTTTCTGCAGTCACCACGCGAACGAAAATCGCGAACGACTCGAACCGATCGCACTAGATTGGCACGACGAGACCGACAAGCTACTCGTTCGCTAGTCGCTCTTCTAGCTTCCAAATTCCAGCTTCAAGCTCTGCAACAAGTGCTGTGTGAGTCTGGGCTGACTGGGTCGGCTTGAGCTGGGCTTCACCACTGATCTTCGAGATGAACCAGTCTGCTAGCCAAGCGTTTTTAGCAAGAATTGGCCCGTGTAGCTGAGTGCCAACCAAATTCTGGAAACGTTCGATGATTGGTGCATCAAATTCCGAGTTCTGATAGCCAAGGACTCGTTGGCCCGGCTCGATTACATCTGCCTCTGCAACCACGAATTTGCTGACTCGCTCCCCTTGCTTCAATCCGGGAGGAAAAACCGAGTATTCAAGTTCGTGCAGTAGCTCTTGGCCGCTGTTTACAGCCAAGCCAAATGCTCCAGCAGCGATCCAACCGCGAATCATCGACCAGTTTGAGTTCAAATCATCGCGAATTGCGTTCCAGGCAGCCTCAGAGCCGTGCCCAATCAGGATGAAATCGGGTATGTGCATCGGCAGCGCTTCCCCTGGGTGATGAAAGTCGATTGCGGCGCTCAACCCGTACCAGTTCATTCGACGCGCAAGAACTCCTGCGTTCGCGACATCACCATTGAGGTTTAGGTGCTCCGGATAAAGTACAAGGATGTTGAACATACGACTCATCGATTCACATCCTCAGGGTTGGTCAATCCCAGCATTCGCCTGATTCGACGCATGGCATCGGCCGAGAAGATTACGGTTTTGTGGCCATTTGATGGCGCAGGCAAATCGAGGAAGGCTCTAACTGCAACCTCAAGGTCATCGTCGATCAGACCCATAGAAATCTCGTCGTATGCGAGTCTCATTGCAATCTCGTGTGCGTTGTAGCCGGTGACGACATCCGCGTGAGTTAGCTTTTGCAGATCGACAGTCCAGAGCCAGCTCGGGTCATGCACGTCTCGTCCAATTGCGACCATGATGCGTTCCGGTTGAGTAGTCAAATAATCGAGGTTCAACTGAAAGCTCATCGGGTTTTGAACCAAGATGAACTCAATCCTTTGCCCCTCGACTTCAGCAATCTCACCACGAGCAAAGACCGGCGGTAGTTCACTTAGCGTCTTGCAGGTTAGCTCGAAGTCGAAATCCTTGCCCAACAACAACAGAGCCGATTCAAGGGCCGCGATGGCGTCGAGTGCGAAGTGAAGACCACGGTTCGGTAGTTGCACGAGGCCCCGGTTTGCTCCCCTGGCGACCGCTGCGACCAAACCGTCGAGAGAAGCAATTTCGGCGTCGACCGCAGGGCGCGGCAGCTCGTCCAGATAGGTGGGTGCATAACCGAGACCGTGTTCCTGCGCAGCAAGAAGGCCTTGGTCGATGCCAACCCACCGAATCGGTTTTGAAACCGCGTTTGCAATGAGCAAAACGTTTTGGTCGTCTGCATTTAGCACAACGCCCGCAGTAGCAGCGGCGGCAGTCTTAGCCAGCTTCTCGCGCACAATAGCTGGATCAACAAAACGATCCAGCTGATCCTCAAGCACGTTCAAAACAGTCACATAGCGCGGAGGGACGAGGTCGACCAGGGTTGCAGCGTGGCCCTCATCCATCTCAAGAATTGCAACGTCACCTTCGATGCGACCTGTGAGGCTCGAGCGTTCGATGATGGTGGCGTAGAAACCCTGAGTGATGTTCGCAGTGCTCGGGTTGGTGAAGACGCTTAGGCCATGAGCACGTGCAATCGCGACAAGCATTTTGGTAGTGGTTGATTTGCCCGCCGAGCCGGTGACGATGAACACACCCTGCTCAAACCCGCCCAGAGTTCGTTTGAGAATCCCTGGGGCAAGTTTCGACAAGATGACGCCCGGCAGAGCCGAACCGCCACCCTTGCGAACGACGCGAATCGCGAATCTAGCCAGTCGGCCAATTAGAATCGCGAAGACGTACAAGTGTCAGACCTAGTTGTCTAGGTAATCGCGCAACATCTGTGAACGCGAAGGGTGACGCAGCTTCGACATGGTCTTCTGCTCAATCTGACGGATGCGCTCGCGCGTCACACCGAATTCTTCACCGATCTGGTCGAGAGTCTTCTGGACGCCGTCGCCTAGACCGAAGCGTGAGCGGATGACGCCGGCTTCACGCGGGTGCAGAGATTCGAGGATGCGCTCGAGTTCACGCTGCAGCATGGTGAAACCAACTGCGTCGGCAGGCACAACGGCCTCGGTGTCCTCGATAAGGTCGCCGAACTCGCTGTCGCCGTCTTCGCCGAGTGGAGTCGAAAGTGAGATTGGCTCGCGGCCATACTTCTGAACCTCGACGACCTTCTCAGGAGTCATATCGAGCTCGCGTGCGATCTCTTCTGGCGTCGGTTCGCGACCGAGGTCCTGAAGGAGCTGACGCTGAACACGGGCGAGCTTGTTGATTACTTCGACCATGTGAACCGGGATACGAATGGTTCGCGCCTGGTCGGCCATCGCACGGGTAATCGCCTGGCGAATCCACCAGGTTGCATAGGTCGAGAACTTGTAGCCCTTGGTGTAGTCGAACTTCTCGACTGCACGAATCAGACCCAAGTTACCTTCCTGGATGAGGTCAAGGAACTGCATGCCACGACCGGTGTAACGCTTAGCGAGGCTAACGACAAGTCGAAGGTTTGCCTCGAGGAGGTGGCTCTTAGCCTTTTGGCCATCCTTTACGACCCACTTGAGGTCGCGCTCCATCTCGCGAGTTAGGTTCTTGTCGGTTGCCAACTTCTCTTCGGCAAATAGACCGGCTTCGATTCGCTTTGCAAGCTCAACCTCGAGCTCTGCGTTTAGAAGCGCAACCTTTCCAATCTGCTTTAGGTAGTCCTTGACAGGGTCAGCGGTTGCACCAGTAATGGTGGTCGACTGGACGGGAATGTCCTCGTCTTCACGGTGGGTGAGAATCAGACCACCGCGACTGTCGAGCTGCTCCTTGGTCTTTGCGTCGACTGGAAGCTCGTCATCGTGGTGATCTTCAGCGACCTCAGGCTCGACTGCAGTCAGATCGACGGCTTCGGTGGCCTCGGCAACGATTACGGCGACGTCATCCTCAATCGGCTCATCGTCCTCTAGGTCGACCTCGTCGTCCATGCCCTTTGGCAACTTCGCTGCCTTAGGGGCCTTCGCCGCCTTTGCCGGGGTCTTTGCCGCAGCCTTCATCGGCTTAGCTGGCTTCTCTTCTTCGAGTTCAGCCTCAGGCTTAGCAACCTTGGTCGTCTTTGTAGTCTTCGATGCAGCCTTAGCCGGCTTGACGTCATCGCTCTTTGCTGCTGCAGGCTTTGCAGGAGCAGCCTTAGCAGCACTGGCCTTTGCAGGTGCTGTCTTGGCGCTCTTGGTCTCTGGCTTGTCAGCAGCCTTGGCCTTGGCCTCAGCCTTGGCAGGCTTGTCAGCAGCCTTAGCTGCGGCAGCCTTTGCGGCAGTCGGCTTGGCCGAAGGCGCCTTTGCGGCTACCTTCTCTGAAGCCTTAGGTTCTGCCTTCTTGGTAGCCGGCGTTTTCTTTGCGGTTGAAGCTGGAATGGTACTTGTTTCCTTTTTGTTGGTTCCCCCGGCGGCCTTTGGTGTTTTGCTTTCAGACTTTGCAGTCTTCGGCGCTTTGGTCTCGTTCTTTGCGCTCGGCGCAGGAGCGGCCTCGGCTACTGGAGCCGGGGTCGGTTCATCGTGAGTCGGGTGCAACAAACGATCGAAGAAGCCACGCTTCTTAGTGCCCTCGGGCTGCTGCTCTTTCTTAGCCATAATGACCTTTCGGCTCCCCCACCAAGATTCACCAATTTGGCTGGTCCGGGCAGTACTTAGACCCATGTCAAGTCGCGGATGCGAAATACATGGGTCCTACGAGAGAAATTATCGCACGCTTTGCCGACATTTAGCGCCAATTGTGGTGAATCGGTTTTGTGGCGATGGCTACATAAACACAAAAGACAGCGGATTTATTTCGGGGATGCAGTCAGCGCAGCACTTTTGCGAAGCTCGATGAAGAAGAACAGCAGCCCGAGACCAAGCACAGCAAATTGAACAAACATGGCTAGTCGGAAACCCGCCATATCAAACAGATTTCTCGACCAGCCGAGGTGCAGCGCAAGATCAAGCACCCAACCAACGGCGAACATGATCGAGAAAGTAGCAATGAAACCGCCCATGTTGACGAAGCCGTTTGCGGTTCCCATACGGTCTTTGGCAATGAGGGTTCGAGTGAAATCGAATGCGATCATGCTTGCCGGTCCACCTGAGCCGATAACGAGAATCAGCAACCAAATCAACGCGAGAGGAGCCTGTCCCGGCCAAAACAGGACTAACGACCAGGCTGAAATGGTCGACAGTACAAGACCGAC
>JACCDQ011462523.1_pt1 | contig 10894 bp, 6 predicted proteins | sample 7446031 | NCBI WGS metagenome assembly JACCDQ01 (sample SAMN15323442, study PRJNA562643) | freshwater metagenome | isolation source: river surface water | place: USA:Blue River Watershed | collected 2017-08-17
CCGTGCCTTTGTCGCAGCTGTTTGGCCCCGAGGCCCTGGCCTACCGTCTGCAGGACAGCGCTGCCGGGGTGGCATTGGTGGACAACACCACCGGCCCGGCGGTGCAGGCGCTGCGCAACGAATGTCCGGCGTTGCGGCAAGTGGTGGGTGTGGAGGGCGCATTTGATGTGGACGTGGTGGATGGCCCCGTGGCCATGGCCTGTGCCCGCAAGTCATTTGAACCGGTGTCCACACTGGCCAGCGACCCAGCGGTATTGATTTACACCAGCGGCACCACAGGCAACCCCAAAGGTGCGTTGATTCCACACCGGGCGCTCATCGGCAACCTGACGGGGTTTGTGTGCAGCCAAAACTGGTTCGGTTTTGACCCTTGGAACGCCAGTCAGCCTTCCAAGGCCGTGTTCTGGAGCCCTGCCGATTGGGCCTGGACCGGTGGTTTGATGGACGCGCTGTTGCCGACCTTGTATTTTGGTCGCCCGATTGTGGCGTACAACGGCCGTTTTTCGCCCGAGGTGGCGTTTGCCCTGCTGCAGCGCCACCGGGTGACGCACACTTTCCTGTTTCCGACCGCACTCAAAGCCATGATGAAGGCATTCCCGGAACCGCAAACGCTGTACCGACTCAGGTTGCGAGCCATCATGAGTGCCGGGGAGGCGGTGGGCGATGCGGTCTATGCCTATTGCCAGGAGCAGTTGGGCGTGACGGTCAACGAAATGTTTGGCCAGACCGAAATCAACTACGTCGTGGGCAATTGCGCGCGTTTGTGGCCCAGCAGGCCGGGCAGCATGGGCAAAGCCTACCCCGGTCACCGTGTGGCCCTGATCGATGTGCAAGGCCTGGAATGCCCCGTGGGCGTGCCCGGTGAAGTGGCGGTGCACCGCCTGGACATCCATGACCAGCCGGACCCGATTTTCTTCTTGGGCTATTGGAACAACGACGCAGCCACCCGTGCCAAATACACCGGGTCATTGGATGACAGCTGGTGCCGCACCGGTGACATGGCGGTGCAGGATGCCGAGGGTTATCTCTGGTACCAAGGGCGGGCCGACGATGTGTTCAAGTCTGCGGGCTACCGCATCGGCCCGAGCGAGATTGAAAACTGTTTGGTCAAACACCCTGCGGTGGCCAATGCCGCCGTGGTACCCAAGCCCGACCGTGAACGTGGGGCCGTGGTCAAAGCCTATGTGGTGTTGGCCCAACGGTATGCGGAGCAGCGGGCCACCTGCGTTCAGCCCGCAGTGGCATTTGATGCCGCACTGGTGGCCGACCTGCAAGCCCATGTGAAGGGGCGCCTTGCGCCTTATGAATACCCCAAGGACATCGAGTTTGTGGAGGCCTTGCCCATGACCACCACCGGCAAGGTGCAGCGCCGGGTGCTGCGCCTGCAGGAAGAGGCTCGGGCGCGGTCGTGAACGGCCCCTCTCAGGTCGCCGTGGGCTGTTGCAGGGTTTGCAACCAGCCTTCCAGTTGAAGCAGGGCGTCGGGCAAGGCGTAGTCGTCAATCGACGCATCCATGCGCTTGAGCGCCTCCGCTGGCCACCAGGGGGCCAATTCCCGTCGCAGTGCGGGGTAGAGGTCGGTGGCTTGCAGGTCATCGGTGGCCAGCAGTGAACGCCATTCCTCCAAGCGCTGTATCAGCAGGGCGCTGGGGCGGTCGGTGGGCCCATGGGTGTTGGCCTCAGTCAGGGCCCAAGGTTGTCCCAAAACCCCCGAGGCATCGCCTGCCAGCGGAGGCAGATGCTGCCGTATGCCTGCCGCGGCCCGGGCCAGGTGGGCGTCCAGATCGTCCAGCAGCGCGTCTTGCTGTGCCAAGGTGCTGTCATGGTCCCTGAAGGACTGTTCGGCCTTGGCAGCGGCTGCCTGAACGCCCTGCAAGCCCAGCGTACCAGCCAAACCTTTGAGGGTGTGCAAACAGCGCACGCTTTCGGTCCTGCCGGTGTCTTGGCGGATGTCGCGTGCCGCACGTGCCGATTGCACGTCGTCGGCGTGTTCCAGGGCAAACCGTTGCAGCAAGGTTTGCAGCTTGTGGGCCTGGCCACGCACACTGCGCAGCCCCGCCGACAGGTCCAACCCGGGAATGGCTGCCAACCGTGTGGTCAGCTGGGAGTCCGCTGCCTGTGTGTCGGTGTTGTGTGCAGGCTGAGGCGTCGGTGCCGGTTCTGCCTGCGGGCTTTTGGGGGCGCCCTGTTTGAGCCACCGCAACAACGTCCGGTACAGCACATTTGGGTCCACCGGTTTGGGTATGTGGTCGTTCATGCCCACGTCCAGGCATGCCTGTCGATCCTCGTCAAAAGCATTGGCCGTCATGGCAATGATGGGCGTCATGGCATGCAGGCCCATGCGTCGTATGCGGCGGGATGCTTCCAAACCATCCATCCGGGGCATTTGCAGATCCATCAGGATCAGGTCGTAAGCGTGTTCGCCGGCCCTGGCAACGGCCTCTTCGCCATCCACGGCCAGGTCGGGCACCAAGCCAACGTGGTGTAGCAAATCCAGCGCCACTTCCTGGTTCAGGGCGTTGTCTTCTGCCAGCAAAATGCGGCGCCCAGCGTATTGGCGCAAACCCGCTTCGGAAAGCTCTGATTCCAACTGGGACGGGGCATTGTCCTGTCCCATGGCATCGCCCAACGCAGCCAACACGGTTCCCGGCGTGACCGGCTTGGCAAGGAACGCGGTGAATCCGCCTTCGTGCAAGGTATCGTGGGGCACGTCGCGGACCGCACTCACCAAAATCGTCAGTGGCGGGTTGTGCAGGGGCAATGCCTGAATTTGCCGCCCGGTTTCCATGCCATCCATCTTTGGCATGGCCCAGTCCACCAGCACCACCCGGTAGGGATCGCCCAGTTGGTCCGCTCCTGCAATCATTTTCAGGGCCTCTGTGCCGCTGTTGGCGCTGTCGGCGCGAGCTTTCATGGCCGAGAGCGTGTCGGCCATGGATTCCCGGGCATCTTCCACATCGTCCACCACCAGCACCCGGGTGCCAGGCAACAAAGCGTGTTGGGGCAAGTGGCCTTTGTGGTCGGTGGACTGCAATGGCACTTCCAGCCAGAAGGTGCTGCCCGCCCCTGGCGTGCTGCTCACCCCCACGCTGCCATTCATCATTTCGGCCAGGCGTTTCGAAATGGCAAGTCCCAAACCGGTGCCGCCAAACATGCGTGTGGTGGATACATCGGCCTGCGAAAACGCTTTGAACAGCCGGTCCTGTTGCTGGGCAGACAGGCCAATGCCCGTGTCGCTGACTTCAAAGCGCACACGCAGATTGCTGCCGTTCTGTGCCACCACGCGACCGCGCACCACCACTTCGCCCCGGTCGGTGAACTTGACCGCATTGGACGCAAAATTCAACAGCACTTGCCCGATCCGCAACCCATCGCCATGCAAATGGGCCGGTACCCCTGAAATGTCGGCCACCAACTCCAGCCCCTTGGCTTCGGCGCGGTCAATCACCAGGTTGCAAACGTTGTTGATCACGCGGTCGAGGTCAAAGTCGCTGGGGTCCAGCGTCATGCGGCCCGCCTCGATTTTGGAAAAGTCCAGAATGTCGTTGATGATGCCCAGCAGGTGGTGGGCCGCGTCGTTGATTTTGTCCAGCTGGCCGCGCTGGCGGTCGGTCTGTGCGTCGCGGCGCAGCATGTGGGTCAGCCCGATGATGGCGTTCATGGGCGTGCGAATTTCGTGGCTCATGTTGGCCAGGAAGGCGCTCTTGGTCTGGTTGGCCACCTCGGCCGCCTCTTTGGCCGCCTCCAGTTCGGCGGTGCGCTCGGTCACCATGTTTTCCAGTTCGTTCTGGTACCGCAGCAGTGCGCGTTCGTTGTTTTTGATGTGGCTGATGTTGGTGTGTATCGCGGTCAGCAGGCGGTCGCCGCGCACCTCAATCACCTTGAGGCTGACCCCCACGTCGAGCATGTGTCCGTCTTTGCAGCGGTGCTGGTCTTCAAATTCGGCGCCACCGGACTCCAACACCAGTTGCAGCATTTCGTCCACCTGTGTGCTGGAGAGGTTGCCCATGATGTCGTGCACCGTCATGCGCGCAAACTCGTCCCGGGTGTAACCCAGCAGCTCGTGCGCGGCACGGTTGAACTCCTCGAACTGGAGCGATTTCACGTTCATCACGATGATGCCGGTGTCGGCCTGGGCCATCAACGTGGAGAAAATTTGTTCCCGGTGGTGCAACGCATCACTGGCGAGTTTGTTTTGGGTGATGTCTTGCATCACGCCGTCCACCCGGACCAGCTGGCCCTGCGCATCCAGGGTGGACTCGCCCTGCTGACGCAACCAGCGCACCTGTTCCCCCACCTGCACGCGGTGGGTCATGTCCAAGGGGTGGCCTTTTTGGATGGATTCCCATGCGGACTCAAGCAAGGGCATGTCGTCCGGGTGCACCAGTGTGCGCAAATGGGCCCATTGGAATTGGCCTGGACTGCGCAGATCCAGCAGCCGGCAGGTTTCTTCCGAACAGGTCAGCTGCCCACTCGGCCACTCCAACCGCCAACTGCCCAGCAGAGCCAGTTGCTGGGAGCGGCGCAATTCCGATTCGCGCTCCACCAGGCGCTGGTGTTCGTATTCGAGCACGATGTTGGCCTGTCGCCGGTCGCGCACCGCCTCGTCGAACGCCAGCACCGCTCGGGCCACTTCCCGGATCAGGCTGATGCGGGAATGCGCAGCAGGTGCCATGCGGGCCAACAGGCTTTGTGGCGTGGCGTCCGGGGTCGATTCGTTGCGTGCCTGGTGCGACAGGTCTTGCAGGGCGTGGGTGATCAGTGCCAGGTGGCGGGTGAGCCACCCCGCGCTGAACCACCACACAGCGGCTATGAGCAAAACACTCAACACGCCGGACAACTTGGTCTGACGCCAGAACGCATCGCGTTCGGTGGCAATGTTGACCATCTGCACCTGTGTTGCGGTCAGGTGGGCGTTCACCAGGTTCTGGTTGTGGCCGGCAAAGTGGGTGTAATGCGCCAGTGCTTGCGTCAGGTAATCGGTGGCCTTGGTCGGGTCGATGGCCACAATGTCCGTGGCCATCATCACAAAGTCCCGGTAGTCGGCGTAGGCCGCCTCGGCCTCGTGCAATTCGTCCTGGATTTTGGGCTCCAGGACGCCGGTTTCCACTGCTTTCTTCAGCAGCGTTTCAACACGCAGGGTAAGCAAGCCGAACCGGTCCACCAGCTGGGAGTGCGCGCGGTAGGCGGCGGTTTCAGACAGGTCGTCGACCTTGGCCCGCTCCAGCAGTTCCTGAATTTCCTTTTGAATGTCCAGCAATTCACTGGTAATGGAGACCGACTCGACCACATTGCCCAGTCGTTGCTCGTAGCTGGCCTGCAAGGCATTTTGTTGCTCGTTGAGGGTGTAAAGCGACCGGAAGTGGTAGGCCGCTGCTGCTCCCACCACCAACAGCACCGGCAGGAAAAAAACCACCACCAGCGTGAGTCGTTCCCGGAGGTCGCGAGCGGGCATCAAATGGCCTTGTCAGGAATGTTCAGCGCAGGTCAGCCCATTGATCGGGCTTGATGGTGGCCAGGTAGTCGAATTTGCCTTGCCCGCGCGGCTGCAATACCACCACCGTGCCCTCGGGTTTGACGAAGTAGCCCATCACGTCGGCCATGTTGGGCCCGTGGGCCACCAACACCCGGTTGGTGCCCGCTGGCACGGATTCAGACAGGTATTTGCGTGTGTTTTCGATGACGGGTTGTTTTTGTGCCGACGTCAGGTGTGAGGTGTATATCAGCAAGGGGTCTACCGCCACTTTGGTGCCAAAGGCCAGTTGAGCGGTTTCGCGGGTGCGGCACAGCGGGCTGGCACGCACCTCACCCACTGGGATCTGCAGCCTTTTGATGGCCGCCCCCACTTGCTGTGCAACCTTGCGGCCTTCGTCGTTCAAGGGGCGCTGGGTGCTGCAGTTGTTTACATCGAGGTTGGGGCGGTCGGGTTGGGTGCTGTCCGTGGTGCCATGCCGCATGTACAGCACAAAACCGCCCTGGCGCAGGGCATTGAGCTGCTCATTCGTCAGCCGCGAGGTCACGAATTCTGGCGGTTCGTTGGATGCGCTTGGGGTATTCTGAGCCCCAGCTGGCAGGGGCAGCACGGACCAAAATCCGGCCAGCAAGGTGGCGGTGACAAGTCTGCGTTGGATGGGGGTTGCTGGGGCCATGGTTCTACCTTCGTGTGACAGAGCCCGTCAGTGTGTCGCGCGCTCGTCGGCGAAGCGTTGCGCTATGTCAAGGAACTGATCCCGGCAAGCGGTGTAGGCATCGACCACTGCCGGGTCGAAATGGACCCCGCGTCCTTCGCGGATGATTTGTTCGACCTTCTCTAATGGGAAGGGGTCTTTGTAATGGCGCCGACAAGTCAAAGCGTCGTACACGTCGGCCAGTGCCATCAGCCTCGCTCCCACGGGAATGTCTTCGCCGCGCAACCGTTGCGGGTAGCCGGTGCCATCCCATTTTTCGTGGTGGCTTTGTGCAATCTGGCGCGCAATTTCCAAAAATGCCAAGGCAGACGGTCCGGCTTTCACTTCTGTCGCAGCGTCGGGGTTGGGCCCCAGCACCCGCCGCACCGCCTCGTTCAAGGCATCGGCTCCAATTTGGGCGTGTTGCTTCATGACCTCGAACTCGTCGGGTGTCAGCTTGCCAGGCTTGAGCAGAATCTGGTCGGGGATGCCGACCTTGCCGATGTCATGCAGGGGGGCCGCACGGATGATCATGGAGCGTTGGGGTTCGCGCAACGCCTGCGCAAAGCGTGGGTGGTCCTGCAAATGTTCGATCAGCACCTGCACATAGCTGCGGGTACGCACCAGGTGGTTGCCGGTTTCGTTGTCGCGTTTCTCGGCCAGTAAAGCCAGTGCGTGGATGCTCACGTTTTTGACCAGCTCGTTTTCCCGCATGCGCAACCCCACCTCTTTTTCCAGGTAGGTGTTCTGGTTTTGCAGCAAATCCCGCGCGTGTTTGAGCTCCAAATGCGCTTTGACGCGGGCCAGCAAAATGGCCGGCCGTATCGGCTTGGTCACGTAGTCCACCGCACCCAGCTGGAGGCCGTGTTCCTCGTCTTCGTCGGCCCCCATGGCGGTCACAAAAATCACCGGAATGTCGCGCACTTTGGGGTCGGCCTGCAGCTGACGCATCACCTCATAACCGTCCATTTCCGGCATCATGATGTCGAGCAGAATCAGGTCCGGGCGGGGCTGGGTGTGCGCAGCCTGGAGCGCCCGTGCCCCCGAATTGGCCACGCGCACGCGGTATTGCGAGCTCAGCAAATCGCCCATGATTGCAAGGTTGGTGCGGGTATCGTCCACCACCAGAACGGTGCTGCGCACCGGTTCTTGGGCAGGCGCAGATTCCATCCATTCGTCCAGCATAGTGCTCGTCCTGTACAGCGGCCGCTGCTTTCTCCCGTCAACGCAGCAGGGCCACTCTAACTTAAATCAAGTGCTTTACAAGTACTCATTTTTAATTGAGTAATATGATTTTTATGTATTGATTATAGTGAAAAAATAAATCAAAAAATAAAATATTTGCTCGTTTTTTGAGTGCGGGTAAACTGATGGCAGTGTGCCCAAGCCGGGCTGCGAGCAGGAGATTCACGCATGAAACGGGTTCCGTTGGGGCAAAGCCCATTGCAAGTCACCCCCATTTGCCTGGGTACCATGACGTTTGGCGAGCAGGTGGACACAGCAGGTGCCCACGCTGTGTTGGACCGTGCCCTGGAGCGGGGAGTGAACTTTCTGGACACGGCAGAGATGTACGCTGTGCCCTCCAAGGCCGAAACCTACGGAGCCACTGAAACCATCATCGGTCAGTGGTTGGCCCAACGGCCAGGGGCCCGCCAGAAAGTGGTGCTGGCCACGAAGGTGGCGGGGCCTTCGCGTGGCATGCCCTGGATCCGGGGTGACCAGTCGGGCTTGACCAAAGCCGAAATCCTGGCAGCCTGCGACGCCAGCCTGCGGCGCTTGCAGACCGACGTGATCGATCTGTACCAAATCCATTGGCCAGCGCGCAACGTGCCGGTGTTTGGTCAGCTGTACTTTGATCCCCAAAAAAACAAGCCCTGCGCATCTGTGCTCGAACAACTCGAAGCCATGGCCGAGCTGGTTCAGGCCGGCAAGGTGCGTGCCGTGGGCCTGTCCAACGAAACCCCTTACGGGGTGCACGAGTTCGTGCGTCTGGCCGAACAGCATGGTTTGCCAAGGGTGGCCACGGTACAAAACCCGTACTGTCTGCTCAACCGCACCGTGGAAAATGGTTTGGACGAAACCATGCACCACTTGGGCGTGTCGCTGCTGGCCTATTCGCCCTTGGCTTTTGGCCTGCTCACGGGCAAGTACGACGAAACCGGCCTGGACGCCGCCAACGCCCCCCGGGGTCGCATGGCCCTCTACGACTCCATGAAAAAACAGCGCTGGGGCCGCCCCGAGGCGTTGGCCACCGCCCGGCGTTACAACGCCCTGGCCCGGGCGCATGGTCTCACCCCGACCCAACTGGCATTGGCCTTTTGTTACACCAAATGGCAGGTGGCCAGCACCATCATCGGTGTCACGTCGGTGGCACAGCTGGACGAATGCCTCGATGCCTGGGGCACCACGCTGGCGCCCGAGCTGTTGGCACAGATCGACGCCATCCGCTGGGACAGCCGCGACCCGGCCCTGTAAAGCCATCGCCCACAACCTGGAAAGAACAACATGATTGAATGGACAGGCTTTTTGGCCGGTGCGCTGGCTTACCTGATCGGGTCTTTGTCGTTTGCGGTGATCGTCAGCCGGGCCATGGGGCTGAACGATCCGCGCACCTATGGCAGCAAAAACCCGGGGGCCACCAATGTGCTGCGCTCCGGCAGCAAAAAAGCGGCCGCTGTGACCTTGCTGCTCGATGGGGTCAAGGGCTGGTTGCCGGTCTGGTGTGCGGTGCAGTTCGGGCCCCAATGGGGTTGGGGCGATGGCGTGGTGGCTTGGGTGGGTTTGACGGCTTTTCTGGGGCACCTGTTCCCGGTGTTCTTCGGGTTCAAGGGGGGCAAAGGCGTAGCCACGGCTGCTGGCGTCCTGCTCGGCTTTCAGCCCTGGTTGGGCGTGGCCACCCTGGCGTCTTGGGTGTTGATGGCGGTTTTTTTCCGCTACTCGTCGTTGGCGGCGGTGGTGGCTTCGGTGTTTGCCCCCACCTTTTATGTGTTCGGGTCCGGCGTGGTGTGGCCCATGGCGCCAGCGGTGGCGGTGGTCACGGTGTTGATGTGCATGATGCTTTTGTGGCGCCACCGCGAAAACATCGGTCGCCTGCTGGCCGGGAAGGAATCCAAAATCGGCAGCAAAAAGAAATGAGCCGCACGGCCTTGCGCGTGTAGCCAGTCGCCGTCAGGGCTTACGCCCGCTGTGCGGCCAGGTGGCTCAGTTGCAGCAGCTTGGCGTGGTTCAGGCGCACGCGCACCGATCGGGTCAGCAGAGCCGCCTCGACGCCTCGGCCGTCCTCGGCGGTGTTCACCAATTCCGGTTCCATCAGCGGATGCTCTGCGGCGTCCATCACTGTGGCCACCCAGGGCGCAGCCGGTTGGCTGGAGCGGCGCAACACAATGGCCACCTGTTGGTCGTGCAGGCGCACAAAAGTCCCGGGCGGGCAGACGCCCACAGTGCGCAGCAGCGCGTGGCCCACTTCGTCCACACCGTGCCCGTTGCGCACAATCACTCCCCGGGCAGAATCGGTCACGCACCGGCCAGGGCGGGTTTCGCGTGGGCTGATCAGCGCTGCATAGCGGTCGCATGCCATCAAAACACGGCTGGGCAGGTCGGTGTGCGGGGTGATGGCGTCGTGGTGGTGTGCCACGATGCGCAGCCACGCCGTGTCCTGTACGCCCAGCTGTTGCAGCATTTGCGCCCCCAGGGTGGGGTGTTGGTCAATGGTCAGGCGCTGTGCTGGCGTGGGTGGGGTTTGCTGGGCGGCCAGGTCGTCCTGCAGGCGCGTCATGGCCAGGTTCATGGTCAAGGCCGCGCAAGTCAACGGGGTTTGTTGTGCCGCCGTCAGCCCCAGGGCTGGCCCCACCAAATGGCACAGGCTGGCGCATACCAGCGCATGCGACGTGCTGTAGCCCACGGTGCTGGACGCGGCCAACTGGAACAGCCAGTACAGCGTGGCATCGGCGTCTTGCTGCAAAAAATCCGTCAGCTGTTCATGCAGTTGGGCCAGGTCGCCGGGCAATGTCGGGTGTTGCTGTGGTTTGAGCAACACCAGCGACAGGCGATTTTCCAGCTCTGCCCAATCGTGCATCCAGCGTTGCAGTTCAAACTGAGCCGTGTTGGGCAAAGAGGGGAATGTCATGGCTGGATTCAGTAACGTGCTTCTAAAACCATGCGGTCGTTTTCGCGTCGCATGTCAAAACGTGACAAATAGCTGTTGCCCAGCAACACAAAAGGCAGCTGCGCCGGCAGCACCACGGCGGGCACGTTGTAGGCGGTGTGGCTGTTGATGCGCAGTTGGGTGATCTGGAGCTGAAAACCCTGGGTTTCACCGTTGGCTGTTTTCACGCGCGCCGCCCCGCCGCTGCGGTAGTTCAGGCCGATGCGTTGCGCCTCTGATTCACTGATCACCACCACCGTGGCGCCCGTGTCCACCAAAAACTGCACCCGCTGGCCGTTGATGAGGCCTGGGGTCGTGAAATGGCCACCCCCGTCGGCAGTCAGCACAATCCGCTTGTCGGCCGCTGTGGCGGTCGCAGCCGGGGTGGGGCGCAAAGGTGCCTGCCCCAAGGTCAATGTCTCTCGTTGGCCCTGGTGTTCCACCACCGCGTGCTGGGGCCCCACACTCAGCAATTTGACGCCGCCCACGGTTTGGCCGGGGCTCACAAAGCGCGGGGTTTCCCCCTCTACTGTCAGCAGCGCGCGTCCTGCTGCCAAACCTGTCAATTGCACGGAGGCACCACC
>JACCDQ012055805.1_pt1 | contig 10894 bp, 11 predicted proteins | sample 7446031 | NCBI WGS metagenome assembly JACCDQ01 (sample SAMN15323442, study PRJNA562643) | freshwater metagenome | isolation source: river surface water | place: USA:Blue River Watershed | collected 2017-08-17
GAAACATTCTTGCTTTTTGTCCCCCACAAGTATAGGGTTCTCTAGCTTTGAACGAAAAAGTCCGTAGCGGATAAATTCGGTCGGGAACTGAGGGTCGCAAACTGACCTCCATTGCTTAAACCGGCGATCGCCCCATCGGGATTATAGAAGAGATTACCCGTTGCCACGTTATACACCATTTTTGCACTACTAGAACCCACTAAACTTAACTCATTGCTCAGACTATTAATTTGCACAAATTCAGCCGATTGTAGGGTTCCTAAAGGACTGCTTAAGGCATTGAAAGTCACTTTACTGAGGGCAATTTTATCGCTGTTTGTGGTAAAGTCAGTTAGCGTATCTACTCCTAAATTACTAGATTTAAAAGCGGAACCACTGCCAAATAGGAATTGATCATTACCTTCACCTCCCGTTAGGCGATCGTTACCAAGACCACCAATTAAGGTATCGTTGCCGGCACCGCCCAATAAAGTATCGTTACCGTTTAAACCTTTGAGGAGATTTGCCCCACTATTTCCCGTCAGGGTATTGTCAAGATTATTGCCAGTTCCGTAAAGATTGGCAGTTCCTAGTAAGGTTAAATTCTCCACATTATTGGTTAACGTGGTGTTAACGGTTGATTGGACTAAATCGTTACCTTCATTCCCATTTTCCGTCACACTATCGCGGATATTATCCACAATGTAGGTGTCATTTCCCAGACCTCCCATTAATTGATCAGCACCCAAACCACCATCGAGGGTATCATTACCTTTTCCTGCTTTAACCCAGTCGTTACTGTTAGAGCCAGTGAAGGTGAGAGTACCAAGAAAGTTACTCAGATCAAAACGTTCAAAATTAACAACTTGAGTTCCTGTAACACTAGAAAGTTGATTAATAGTATTATTAACATTAACCACTAAATTACTCACACTATTGCCTTCGGAAATCATTAAGGTATCAGTGCCTAAACCGCCATCAATGACATCATTTTGCTGAAGATTACGGAAGCTCGTGCCAACAGTATCATCACCGTTACCCATAAAAATTATGTCAGATTGATTAGGCACACCACTAGTTAAACCAAATTTAATGCCATCATTTCCATTCGACCCCGTGAAGTTAACTGTTCCTGCAAAATCGCTGAAATCAAAATTTTCAAAACCTGAAATAGTTGCATCCGTAATCGTAGAAAGTTGATTATCAGTATTATTCAGGTTAATAGTAATGATGCCAGTGTTAGAAATATCGGTGAGAATGAGGGCATCCACCCCATCGCCGCCCACAATAATATCTTTCTGGTGAGAATCTTTATTACTTTTAATAACAGTATCATTACCCGCATCTCCCAGTACAACATTGAACTGAGACGGCAAATAATTCGGTTTACCTAATTTAATCCAATCATCACCTGTTGAACCAATAAAATCAACGGTTCCTAAAAAATCACCAAAATTAAATCGTTCAAAACCATAAAAAACACTATAGAAATTAAGAATTTGATCAGTTTTTGCGGAGAGATTAATCATTACGGAATCCGTTGTAGTTCCATCTGTAATTATTAAAGTGTCAGTGCCTTCTCCTCCAACGATTGTATCCCACTGAAGACAGTCATCAAGAGTCCCTACAACGGTATCATCTCCAGTAATATCAGCGAAGAAATCACTGCCAGATGTCATGGTATAGAGATCATTTCCCAGTGTTGCTCCTAAGTTGTCATTGTAACTACCACTAGCTGACCAATTTCTCCCTATAGGAGTTATTGTTTCAGTACCAGGTATGCCATTGAAACCATAATAATCATTATAATCATTACTTTTAAGACGAATCAAATCCGCCGAACTTAAAGGAAAACCACGCACAATATCAGAAAATAATTCTCCTTCGGCTCCGTTTGTATCTACTGTATTTAAATAAGCATCTAGATAGTAGCCTACTGACTGTAATAGCGCGGCTGTTAGTTGTTCAGATTGACCTTGTTTTAGTAGTATATCTGATAAGTAAACGATGTTGGCTTGAGTTGAAAAACCGCCTATACCGTCATAGAAGTGGCTTGCCTGTTGAATCTCAATATTAATCAATTCAGTCCGAATAATATTTAAAAAAGTATTTGGTGTAATAACACCATTACTCCCAAAAACTAAAGCCATTTTTTCTGCAAAAAGTGGGTCTTGGGCGAAAGTATTTAACCGAGCAGTTACATCTGCGATCGCCGTTTGCAGAATGGGATTTAAAGTTGAATTTAACATGAGAATATACCTCTTTTTTTAATCTAAGCTTGAACTAAAAAGTCCGTAGCTGATAAATTCGGTCGGTTACTCAATACCGCAAATTGCCCCCCATTGCTTAAACCGGATATGGCCCCATCGGGATTATAGAAGAGATTACCCGTTGCCACGTTATACACAATCTTGGCACTGCTAGAACCGACTAAACTTAACTCATTACTCAGGCTATTAATTTGGATAAATTCAGCCGATTGTGGGGTTCCTAAAGGACTGATTAAGGCATTAAAGGTTACTTTACTGAGGGCAATCTTATCGCTGTTTGTGGTGAAATCCGTCAGGGTATCTACTCCCAAATTACTGGATTTAAAAGCGGAACCACTACCAAATAAGAATTGATCGGCTCCCCCTTCCCCAACGAGGCGATCATTGCCGAGACCACCAATTAAGGTATCGTTGCCAGTTCCTCCCGATAAGGTATCATTACCGTTTAAACCTTTGAGGAGATTCGCTCCACTATTCCCCGTTAAGGTATTGTCAAGATTATTGCCAGTTCCGTAAAGATTAGCGGTTCCCAGTAAGGTTAAATTCTCCACATTGTTGGTTAACGTGGTGTTAACGGTTGCTTGGACTAAATCGTTACCTTCATTCCCATTTTCCGTCACACTATCGCGGATATTATCCACAATGTAGGTGTCATTTCCCAGACCTCCCATTAATTGATCTTCTCCTAAACCACCATCGAGAAAATCATTCCCTCGACCGGATTTAATCCAATCACTGCCGGTAGAGCCAATAAAATTAACTGTGCCAATAAAACGGGCTAAATCAAATTGTTCAAAATTAACAACGGTTAAACCCGCAAGACTAGAAATCTGATTCGTTAAACTACCCGCATTAATCGTGACATTGGTATCTGTTGTTCCAACGGTCAGAATGAACATATCCGTGCCAACACCGCCATCCATTTTGTCATTCGGTTGCAGAGAAGCAAAATCACTGGTGACTACATCATTGCCATCTTCTGCATTAATCAAATCCAGACCGGGAGTTCCTAAAAAACCGCCATCCTTAACGGTAATCGAATAAATCTTACCATCAACAGAATTTTGCCAAGTAACGGTATTTCCGGAGAGTTGAAGCACCGAATCACTCGTAGAATTATGAGTCAATTGAACAGTCGTATAGCCATTCCAAAAATAAATTTCAGTATCACTGCCATCGCTGGCCGCCCAAGCCATGTTATTGCCAGACAGTTGGGGGCCTACCTCTCCTAAATTCACCGTGGTTGTGCCATTCCACCAATAAGCATCTACGGGGTAAGAGCCAGAAGAAGGGCTATAGTAGCAGACGACGTTATTACCCGACATCACTAACTCAATAGAGCTATTATTTGTCCACCAATACATACCAGCAAAGCTCTGCATTTCAGGAATATTGATAATTTCACTACCATTCCAGAAGCGAACGCTGTACCAACTATAACGACCGGACGGACTGGTTGTTTGTTCTATCCAAGCAACATTATTGCCATCGGTTATTGGCGAAAAACGCTCCACTTGAGCAAAAAAGTTAAAGTAAGGGGAGTACGGATCGTGACGACCGGCATCTTCGATCGCCCAAATTTCTTGAAGAGTTTGAGTTGCCATAGCCAATACCTCTTAGACTTCGGTTAGTCTCTAGGTCGCTCAACGGATTTGCCTCTGCCTGAATAACATTAATCTGCACGACTTAGATCACAAAAACGTTTACCCTGGGCAAGATAAAAGTCATAGTTACGCCTAGAGATATTTCTATATTAATCAATGACCCAAATAAACGGTTCAGAACGACATGAAATTTAACAAAAACATCCTCTCTTCTCATACCTCACAAGTATAAAGACGATTGCTTTCCTCTGCATCACCCCTAGGGCCAGACGTGGTAAGTTACAGACTACGGTTAATTCGCTCTCAACCATGACTGATATTGCCCCTCTCCTCCAACAAGTTCGTCAGGAAGCGGAACGGGAACCCTTCCCCATTGATGTGGATATTTATCTGGCTTGCCAGAAAGATCCCTTGGATCCGGTTCTCTATGCTGGCAACTTAAAAAGTCAGTTGTGCTTTTTTGGTCGGGATTTGGGACGAGATGAGGTTTTTGCCGGACAACCGTTGATCGGGGCGGCGGGAACCCTTGTCAGAGGAGGGTTTTATCAAGCTTGGTTGGGTCACAAGGCGAAATCGAAACAGGAATTAATGAAAGTCTGCGATCGCCTCCTGTTAACCAATACGGTTCCCTATAAACCGCCGGGGAATAAAGCCTACGAACCGGAAGTCAAAGATCGTTTCCGTCCGTTTATTGAACGGTTATTAGTGTGTCATTGGCAGGGACAGCAAATTATTACCCTGGGAACCGAAGCCTTTAAATGGTTTATCCCCTACGGCAAAAAGGGGGAAGTCAATCGTTTTTTCCAAAGTAGCGATCGCTTTTCCTCGCATATCGTCGTTAACTTAACCGCCCAGGATGACCAGGGAAAATCCCATCAACGCCCCGTCACCCTCTTACCGTTACCCCATCCGTCACCATTAAATCAAAAATACTACGCGCTGTTTCCTCGACTCTTGCAGGAGCGTCTCAACGAAATTGAGTTTTAACCAAGACTCCTAGACTGAACCCGTCGGCTTAACCATTGAAGCGATCGCCGTCCCTCGCTACACTAAAACAGTCTAAAAATCACGAAGATAAACAAAAATTGCCATGGCTTATTATTGGTTTAAAGCCTTTCACTTGATCGGCATTGTCGTTTGGTTTGCTGGCCTATTTTATTTGGTGCGTTTATTTGTTTATCACGCAGAAGCCAAAGAACAACCGGAACCCGCCCAGGGCATTCTCAAAAAACAGTACGAGATTATGGAGAAACGCCTCTACAACATCATTACGACCCCTGGGATGATCGTCACGGTAGCCATGGCCGGGGGATTGATTTATACCGAACCCGAAATTCTCAAATCCGGTTGGTTACACATTAAATTAACCTTTGTTGCCCTACTCTTGCTTTATCATTTTTACTGTGGTCGCGTGATGAAGCAATTAGCCCAGGATAAATCTCAGTGGACCGGCCAACAGTTTCGCGCTTTGAATGAAGCTCCAACCCTTCTATTGGTCGTTATTGTTCTTCTGGCGGTCTTTAAAAATAATTTGCCCTTAGATGCGACAACCTGGCTCGTGGTAGCTCTGGTGATTGCCATGGCCGCTTCGATTCAACTCTATGCCAAAAAACGCCGCCGGGATCAGGAACGCCTCAACATTCAACAAAATTAAACCGAGGCCGTAAAATAAAAAAACTGGGATATTCCATCCCACGAAGGATTCCGCAAAAGACCGTCCCCGGCCTACGCATAAAAAATAAAAATTTTTGGATGTTCCGTCCCATGCCTTCCTTGCCTGTGTTAGATTCCACCGCCTCCCTCTCTGCTTCCCTGCCGACTGTTCCCGCTTCCCCCTCTTCCGCCACTTCTTTTTTAGATACGAGCGTTACCTTTCCCCACTTAGATTTAACCGCAATTAATCTGACCCTCAACGATCAAACTGCCGATCGCATTGTTGAATGGGCCGATCGCACCTTTGGGACGGGGCTAGTCATGAGTACCAGTTTTGGCATCCAAGCCGCCGTGATGTTGCACTTGGTGACTCGTATTTATCCTCAAATTCCCGTCATTTGGGTGGATACTGGCTATTTGCCCCCCGAAACCTACCGGTTTGCTGACGACCTCACCCAACGATTGCAGTTAAATCTCAAGGTTTATCAATCTCCCCTCAGTCCCGCCCGCATGGAAGCCCTCTACGGCCAACTCTGGCAACAAAAGGATGTCGAAGCCCTGAATCGCTACGATCAAATTCGCAAAGTGGAACCCATGCAACGCGCCCTCAAAGACCTTAACGCCACCGCCTGGTTAGCGGGTCTCCGGCGATCGCAGACAGCCCATCGTCAATCTATGCAACCGGTCGTGAAACAGGAACCCTACTACAAAGTTCTGCCCATTCTGGACTGGACAGCCAAAGACATTTATGAATACTTAACCGCCTACGATCTGCCCTATCATCCTTTCTTTGACCTCGGTTATGTTTCCGTTGGCGATTGGCACTCCAGTCGTCCCCTCATGGCCTCCGATGAAGACGAACGTGACACCCGCTTCCATGGACTCAAACAGGAATGTGGTCTCCATTTACCCCTCAGCCCGGAAATTTCCCAAAGTTTAGATTCCAGTACGCTTTAAGTCTCAGTACTCTTAAATTTCAGCCTTTATTTCCATGGATATAGCGGCCAATCTGCCCATTTTTATCATTACGCTCCGGGAAGGGGTAGAAGCGGCCCTCGTGGTCGGCATTGTTTTGGCCTGTTTATATCAAGCCGGTCAAACACAATTCAATTCCTGGGTTTATCAAGGTATTGGTGGCGGAATTGTCGCTAGTGTTCTGGTGGGTTTCCTGTTGGCCGGCATTTTTCAGGGAGTCGAAACCTACGAAAGCCCCTATACGCCTGTGCTGAAATCCGTCCTAGCCACCCTATTTACCGCGATGGCCGTCGTCATGTTAACGTGGATGCTCCTCTGGATGACCCAACAGGCCAAATCCTTAAAACGTGACCTAGAAGGAGAAATTCATCAAGCGTTAAATCAAGGGGATGATGTTGGTCGTTCCGTTTTTCTGGTCGTTTTTATTGCCGTTCTACGCGAGGGTTTTGAAACCGTTTTATTTGTCGTCAGTCAATTTCAAAAAGGCGATCAAAATCCTGTCTGGGGCCTAGGATTGGGATTGAGTAGTGCTTTTTTGATCGGCTATCTCTTCTTTAATCTCGGTGTCAAAATTAATCTCAAACAATTCTTTCAGATCATGGGTGGATTCATTCTGCTCATTCTTGGTGGCCTAGTCCTCGGCATCGGCCAAGAAATGGAAAAAGCCATGCAACTACTCATTCAGCTTAATTCCGGTTATCAACAATTTTGCATTGTTCCCGGCGAAAGTTGTCTGTTAGGGAATTTGGTCTGGGATGGCTCCAGCATTTTACCCGATCGCCAATTTCCCGGCATTCTTCTTAAAGCCCTATTTGGCTACCGTCAAAAACTCTATACTGTGCAAGTCATTGCTTATACCCTCTTTATGGTCGTGATTGGCAGTTGGTACTTTGGGTTAGGCCGTCTAAGATTAACCCCCCAGGACAAGAAGCCGGCCTAGCGAAATCCCTGTTAAACCCCGTACATTTTGGCAAATAGAGACAAAAAGTCCCCCTTTTTAAGGGGGATTCAGGGGGATCAAATCAAACCCAAAAAGGATTCAGGGCGATCGCCTTAAGCGTTCAGATAGGCTAACAGAGCCTCCGAGCCGCCAATATGCTGACCATCAATATAAACCTGGGGAACCGTCGTTTGACCCGTTACAGCCTTCAGGGATTTAATTGTAATCGTATCACTGAGCGTAATTTCTTCGTACTCTAATCCCCGTTCTTTCAGGGCCGCCTTCGCCTTCGCACAATAGGGACATCCCACCTTCGCAAAGAGAGAAATCACCGGCGGTAACTTCGCTTCCGGATTAATATATTTCAGCATGGTTTCCGCATCGGATACCTCAAAGGGATCTCCCGGCACTTCCGGCTCAATGAACATTTTGGCCACTGTGCCATCTTTCACCAGCATCGAATATCGCCAGGAACGTTTTCCAAATCCCAAATCCGATTTATCCACTAACATTCCCATGCCCGCCGTAAATTCACCATTCCCATCGGCAATAAAGGTCAAATTATCGGCTTTTTGATCCTTAGCCCATTCGTTCATGACAAAAGTATCATTCACCGAAACGCAGAGAATATCATCCACGCCATTGGCCTTAAAGACCGACACAAGATTGTGATAGCCGGGCACATGAGCCGAGGAACAAGTGGGCGTAAAGGCCCCCGGTAAGGAGAAAACCACAACAGTTTTACCGGCAAACAATTCATCCGTGGTGACATCCACCCATTCATTATTACGGCGCAGGTGAAAAGTCACCGAGGGAACTTTTTGACCTTCATGATTCGGTAGCATAACCTTGTCTCCTTTCGAGGGTGAGGATTTTTGTGATAGCTAAATCATAGTCATAATGACTTCGACTTGTCAAGTCCAGACACCTCGCGTCCCGCTTCCTTGCTTTAACTCAATCCGAAAGAGTAGCCGAGCCGCCCCGCATCCGTCGCACCCGCCGCACCGGTAAGTTAGCAATCAAGGCCGTCATCCGTTGATCGCTTTCCAGGGAGAGTTCCATTTCTTCCGAGTCTATTTCCACATAGCGACTGACCACCTCTAAAATGTCTTGGCGCATCGCCTCTAACATTTCTGGGCTCAGACCCGAACGATCATTAGCAATGACCAATTTCAAGCGTCGCCTGGCATCTTCACCACTGCGACCACTACGACCAAACAAACGTTCAATTAAATCTAAAATCATGTCATCATCCTATTTTTGATTGACTTCAACTTTCCATCAAATCAGCGTTAGTTCTAGCCACCAAACAGACGACGACGAATACGCATTAGTAAGTTATCATGGGCCGCCATAAAGTCTAAAAAGGGAATATCTTGCCCTTCTAAACGTCGAGCGATATTTTGAAAAGCTAACCCCGGTACTGAGAGTTTTTCTTCTAACACTAAGGGTTCCCCTTTGTTGGTAGAGATAATAATTTTTTGATCGTCGGGAACAACGCCTAATAAGGGTACGGCTAATAAATCTAAAACATCCTCAACGCTAATCATTTGGCTGAGTTGCACCATATCAGGACGAAGACGATTAATGACTAAGCTAATCCGTTCAATGCTTTCAGCTTCTAGTAAGCCAATTACTCGGTCAGCATCGCGCACGGCGGACATTTCAGGAGTGGTGACAATAATAGCTTCTTTAGCCGGCACAACGGCGTTACGAAAACCCATTTCAATCCCCGCAGGACAATCAATAATGATGTAATCAAATTTTTTGACTAATTGATCAACCAAGGACTGCATTTGTTCGGGACTAATGGCATCTTTGGAACGATTTTGGGCCGCCGGTAATAGGACTAAGTTGGGTAATCGTTTATCTTTGACTAGGGCTTTTTCGATGGAGCAATCCCCCGCTAATACATCAATGGCGGTATAAACAATGCGTTGTTCTAAACCTAGCAGTAAGTCTAAGTTACGGAGTCCAAAGTCCGCATCTACGAGGGCAACTTTTTTGCCTAATCTTGCCAAGGCCGATCCCAGATTAGCCGTTGTTGTGGTTTTACCAACACCACCTTTGCCGGAAGTAATAACAATAATGCGATTCATAATGGGTTATTTACGGGGTCAATGAGAGAGTCTGCCAAGGGGGAGGAGTAACCATAACGTAACATTGGTGTGGGGGAGTGTTGAAGTCAGTTCTTAATTCTACTGGATTTATTTGCGTTTCTTGAATTGACTGGCGGGGGTTAAGCGAATGCCGTCAGGAGTAATATACGCTACTTCTGGTTCGCTGGGGGTAGAGTCTTCGGCGGAAATGCGGGCGACGAGGTCAGCAATGCGAATTTGACTGGGGGCTAACCGCAGGATGGATACGGTGGCTTTTTCGTTGCCGTTTGCGCCGGCATGGGCGGTTCCTCGCAGGGTTCCCCAAATCACAATGTCTCCATCGGCAATAATTTCGCCCCCGGAGTTGACATCTCCTAGGATAATGACATCGCCGTTATGACGAATTTCTGAGCCGGAACGAATGGTGTGTTTGATGACTAGCGGTTTGGCGGTGGGAGGGGTCAAACTGGCTTTGAGGGGCGTAGCACTGATTTGTTCGACGGAGCAACCCAAGGTTACGGCCGCGATCGCTGTTTGTCGCCGGCTGGTTTTCACCCATTGGAGGTCAAGGTGAATGTCTTTGAGGAGAGTGCTAATACTTTGGAGTTGACGCACATCTAGCAATCGGTCAGCGACCCAGAGATGGACAGGGGTTTCTTTGGGCCAGCGATCGCCTTGGAGTTGGAGATAATCCCGCAGAGCCTGTTCTAGGGTTGACCAATCGGGGTTAGGCTCGCCAACATTAGGAGGGGGTAATTGTAAACAGAGGTTATCTTCTTCTAACTGGAGTTGAAAGGCTGGGGCAGGAGAGGTTGCCGCCGCAGAAGGGATTGTTGTGACAGAATCAGTCATGGAGAAATTGCGTCAGAAGCCGGAGGGAATGAATTTATCGAATTGGTCGCTATAGGGAATATTAACTTTAAATCTTTCGCTTTTGTCGAAACCGTTGGCTTCATCGGGCTTTTCCTCACATCTCCGAAAGACGAGACCCAGAGATAAAGGGCGATCACCGTATTATGTTTGAAGGAGAAATGCGATCGCGTAGCAATGTTAGGATCAGTTTATTTTAAGGAGTGAAATTATGAAGGAATCGGCAATTTATCAAGAAATTTTACAGGAGGGAGAACAGTTAGTCCGGCTCAAGGGCAAACTTGGGGGCAGACTGGAGAGCAAACTGGAAACGATTCCCTTACTGACAAAATTAAGGTTATCAATTTCTGAAATTGCTGAAGAATTAGATATTGATATTTCTTTGGTGAATCAGTTTTTAACTAATCACAATCATTAGTAGGAAGGTTAAGTAACTACAATAGTGGCGATCACACTACTATATTTTTCTAAAGTTGATGATTGATTTTATAATGGAAAATATAA
>JACCDQ010564290.1_pt1 | contig 10891 bp, 10 predicted proteins | sample 7446031 | NCBI WGS metagenome assembly JACCDQ01 (sample SAMN15323442, study PRJNA562643) | freshwater metagenome | isolation source: river surface water | place: USA:Blue River Watershed | collected 2017-08-17
CCCTAGCCGATGACCAAAAAGGCGTTTCGACATGGATGGAATTATTGACACCCACTACGGCTAAAGTCATGGCAAGATATAAGCACCCTGTTTGGGGAACGTATGCGGCCATCACCCAAAATCAATTTGGAAAAGGATTAGCTACCTACATTGGTTGTCGTATTAGCCCTGCTCTTATGGACGAAGTACTGAAAGACGTAATCAAAAAAGCAGGACTTTGGTCGGTAGAACAAGCTACCACCTTCCCACTTATTTTGCGTTCGGGAACCAACCAAGACGGCAAAAAGATACACTACGTATTCAATTACTCAGGACAAAACCAAACACTCAGTTACCCATACAATCAAGCAAGTAACCTCCTCACAGGCGAAAGTTATAGCAAAGGAACAAGCATCACCCTTCCTGCATGGGGTTTTGTCGTAACCGAAGAAAAGTAGATTTTTTAAAAATAGAAAGCCATCAAACTCCCGTATTTGATGGCTTTTTTTGTTCTCACTTGGTTATAAAATTTCATTGTATCACGAAGACAGAGACAGGATTTTGAATCCTATCTGCGTTAAACCAAATAATTTCATAAACAGACCGTTTGATAGCTTTTTTTGACTTAGTTTTATTCGTGTGTTTTGGGAATGAAGTAAAAAGATTAATTTGCCGAACAATTTATTAAACCTTAGCTTAACATCGAAAAGGAAGACCTGTAAAAAACATAACCCACTAGTTTGAATTACGTCAAGAATTGATAGCAATAAGATGAAACAGAGATAAATGAAAGGCTTCATTTATACAAACTAGAAAGTTAATCCTCATTTCAGCTCCTAAATAAACAAAAACAATCAAATTATAAACTTCAACGAATAACACAACCTACCAAACTTTATGAAAGTAAGCATAACCACTATTGTAACCATTTTCGGTATTACCCTCAGTTCGTTAAGTTACGCTCAACGTACCAGTTCGTCTTTTAATGCTGGGAAAAAGCCTATTTATAAGGATAAAGGAACTGTTGCTGATAGCCTGAAAGCTGTTTACCATTGTAAAAGTATCGAATATGCAAATTGGGATACCGACCACGCTTGTTTAACTTTTGGTTTATTAGACAGTGAATATGGCCCTGATATGAGCCACATTGGGGACATTGAAAAACTAAAAGCCGTAGCGAGTACCATCAAAAAAGCCTTAAAATATCCCGAAAGATACAGAGCTATCTATGTCATTTTTATAAAATCGGATACGCTTATGGGTTCTGAACTTAGAGTACTTTCTAATGGGGCAAAGTTTAACATGGATGAAATATAATCTTATAGGGACGAGCCTTCACCTTCGTCCCTATATTCCACAAACCTAATGGAAGCCGTTTCCTAAACCGCCTTAATCGTTTTCCCTCCCAAAATTGCCACTTCTGAGCCGTCTGCCATAAAGACGGAACTCGGTTGAGCATTGGCCAGAAAAGAAAACTCTTCGCCGTATAAATCAATGAAATCGGCTTCAATCTTGAATTCTTTTACCTGATGAATTTGCCATTTGGGGTGAACTACTTCATATTCGGTGGTCTGTCGCTCGTTGGCATAGGCATAGCCCCAATAATGCTCGGTGATAAACTCTTCTTCACTGTCCAAAACGATGTTTTGTTTGGCAATTTCGGTCGTTACTTCCAGAAAATTCCAGTGTTTTTTATTGAGCCATTCGTAGCGAAAAATCAGTTCCTTTTCAGTCGCTTGAATGTGTTTTTTGGTTTTGTGCGTCGCATAATTTTCCTTGTAAAGGGTATTAGCAATCAAGGTAATCATCAATCTAGGAACAATCTCTTTGATAAAAACGACACCTCTTTTCCACTTGTTTCCCTCTTTATGACGTACATAAAAGCGGAGGTTTACTTCTTCAAAATTGGTATGAAAAGGAAATTTGATGCCTAAAACGGCCGTTTCTCTGAAATCAAAGCCAACCATGCTCACAAAACATTTTCCTTGCCATAAATCTAATTCTGTCCCAAAAGGCAGGTATTTCTCCAGAATTTTTGGGTCAATTTCATAATTAGCAAAAATAAGATTTCGCCATTCTGCTCTTAGGAAAGTGCTTTTTTTCATGGTATTCGTTGCTAAGGTTCTTGTCATTGTTAGAATAAACCTACTAATAAGATAACGATTTCGGGGCTTGCTTGTTTGGATTATTGCTGTCTTTATCCAACAAACTCACCCTTTCTCTATTTCACGAATACACATTTGAGTTATTAGCCTTATTTTGTCAATTTCTATCTTAAAATAGTTATGTTTGTAAGAAACAACATCATCCTCAATGGAAAGAAGAGATTTTACCAAAAACATATTGGCTGGAGCTGGACTACTCGCTAGCACCAGTGCGACTAGCTTTGCAGCATCGCCTTCTGTGGGCAGTCCCATGATACCTTTCAAACTCAAGTATGCTCCGCATTTTGGGATGTTTGAAAATTCTGCTGGAAAGGACGAAATTGACCAGCTAAAATTTATGCACGAAATGGGCTTTCGAGCAATGGAAGACAACGGCATGATGCAAAAAACACCCGAATTGCAGGCTAAAATTGGTGAAACCATGGCGAAACTGGGTATGTCGATGGGTGTATTTGTAGTCGGGTTTGATAATTGGCCTCCTAAAAGTACCTTGACGACGGGTGATAAAGAATGGCGAAATAAGTTTTTGACAGCGTGCAAAAATGCCGTGGAGGTTGCCAAACGCTGTAATGCCAAATACATGACAGTAGTGCCGGGGAATTTTCAACGAGATTTGCCTATGGGCGTTCAAACAGCTAATGTTATTGAGTCGCTCAGACAGGGAGCTGCAATTCTTGAACCACATGGCTTGACTATGGTATTAGAACCTTTGTCGGACAACCCAGATTTGTTTCTCCGTCATTCAGACCAAACCTATATGATTTGTAAAGCGGTCAATAGTCCTGCTTGCAAAATCTTGTTTGATATGTGGCACATGCAACGCAACGAAGGACGTATGACTCAGCACATCGACTGGACTTGGGACGAAATTGCCTATTTCCAAATTGGCGATGAACCTGGGCGTAATGAACCCACTACAGGAGAAATCAATTATAAATTTTTATTTAAACATATTGCAGAAAAAACGAAGGCAACTCAACGAACAGAGTTTATTCTCGGTATGGAACATGGTAATAGCCTCAAAGGAAAAGAAGGAGAAATGAAACTCATTGAAGCCTATCGAGCTTGTGATTTAAGCTAAGAGTCTATTACTAACCCCTTCATTTTCATCAACATGAACTATCGCATCATCAGTTGTTTCTTATTATTTCATAGTGTTTCTTGGGCACAGTCACCCAAAGAACAGCAGTTTCAGCAAACGGTAAAAGAAGTCGTGAAGGCATTCTCTACTCAAAACAAAACGGCTCTCATTCCATACATTAACAAGGACATTGGGATTTATCAACTCGATAAAGTGGGCGTATTTGGACACTATAACCACCTCCAATCGGTTAGCTTTTCAGACCAAGGCTATCCGCAGGTGTTATTTACCTATTCCAAAGGCGTAAAGGTGTTACCATTGACTTACGCCAAGCTCCCAACATGGAATTGCGATAAAGAACAATGGAGTAAACGAGGAATGTTTGTGGATACTACCCAAACCAATCACTTACTCTCACAAACCTGTAAAGATCGCAATCGCTTTGTACCTGATCATATTCCAACTTCCTTAATTAAACAAGTATATTCGCTCGAAAACAAGAGTAGAAGAGTCGTTGTGGCAGATTCACAGGGGCGGGAATTAGTCTTCTATTTAAGCTATCTCAACCGTAAATGGTACTGGACAATTATTGATAACCTGTCTTCCGACTGTAGCATTTAAGGGATAAATAACAACAACTGATGAATACGATTGAACTGACTTTTGGAGATTTTACTATTAGCACCGACAAACAAAAAATGGATGTGTACGCCATTCATGATTTTTTGGCAAACCACTCAGAATGGAGCAGGCATATTCCCTTTGAAAAGGTGAAATTATCCATTGATAATTCGCTCAATTTTGGATTATTCCACCAAAACCAACAAATAGGTTTCGCACGGGTTATCTCCGATTTTTCGACGATTGCTTATCTGGGGGATATTTATGTACTAGAAACGTACCGAGGAAAAGGACTCTCTAAAAAACTGATGGATGCCGTTATAGAACATCCTCATTTACAAGGGCTAAGGCGTTGGATTTTATTAACTTCTACTGCCGATTGGCTTTATAAAAAATATGGATTTGTAGCAGTTCCTCATCCTGAAATCTACATGGAACGCCATAATCCAAGGGTTTATCAATAAAAGGAGTTGTGTAAAAAGTTTAAAGCGTTGTATGCCAAATAATATTCCATCAACCTGTGTTTTAACAATATTATTTAACTTTAATCCGAGCGATAGTCGCTCATAAACTTTTAACTTTTTACACAACCTACTATCTTAACTTTCTTAACAATTCAAGGTTAAATTAAATAACCCAATTGCTCGTCTTCGTCTTCAAATTCTAGTTCCGCATCTTTCTCCCAAATTTCCATTTCACAAGGCTTACAGTTGAATTTCAACTTATATTCGTTTTCGCCATGCTTTAAGGTAAGAGGTTCTACTAGCTTTTCACCCATGGTATCTCGTTGGAATCTAGCACATTTGCCCAATTCATACTTCACACAATATTTCGTGGTCATTACTCGTGCTTTCCCCGGATCCCATTGCAATTCAAAAGCCTTCTCAATTTCGGTTACCCCATGTCTTTTATAAAAAGCTCTTGCCAATTTGTTCGATACATTGTACATATAATCGAGCGTTTTGACAGGATATGGGTGATCGGTTTTGGTGATTTGGAATTCTTCACGGTGATATTCTTTTACCCGAACTTCTACCAATTGCTCCAATACCTCTCTTCTCATTTCGTTCACCTTCGAGATAGGTAAGAACCAATTGCTTGAGAATTCAACCTCTAATTCATCTACAATAAATGGCGTATTACCTGTTTTCGCTAAGTTCTTTTTGATATTCGGAATAACCGATTCTTGACTTTTTGCCAATTCTTTCGCCGTATCGAAGCTCATTACACATTGGTGACCGTCTTCGTCTCTTGCCAACAATTGGAAACCATTTGCCGTTTCGGTAAAATATAGACCTACCCCAATTTTACGAACCGCACTGTTTTCCTTCTCAACCATTTTATTAAACTCAGCATCTGAATTTCGGTAAATGACTGTTCCCACGGCTAAAGGCTTGAAGGTATTCGGTACTACCAAATCATTCACAATGATGTTGATTTGAGCCCCATCTCCTTCACCCTGTTCGTTGATAAAGTAAAGGCCATCGCCGTTATTTAGTTTCTCGTAATTTTCAATCACATAGCCATTTGCTCTGACTTCCAACAACTTACCAATCAACTGGCCTTGCGACTTAGGACTTTCCCAAGAGCCTATTTTTTCCTTGCGTTTATTAACGAAATAATCGGTATAACCTCTGTTGAAACTTCTATCCATTTCTGGCTCAAAATTATAGAAGGTTCTTCCCGAAGAAGCCTTTTGATACTTATCGCTGTTGCTCTCTAAAAACGTATCTAATTTTTTACGTAAAAAAGAAGTATTGTTTTTTACATAAACAATGTCTTTCAAACGTCCTTCAATTTTAAAAGAAGTTACCCCTGCTTCAATGAGGTTCGGCAATTGGTCGCTCAAATCCAAATCCTTAATTGACAATAAATGACTATTGGCAATCAGGGTAGTTCCTGTTCCATCAATTAGCTGGTAAGGTAATCGGCAATTTTGAGCACAAGATCCTCTGTTCGCACTGCGTTCTCCCCCTGCAATACTCATGTAGCAGTTACCACTAAATGATACACAAAGAGCTCCCGAAACAAAGAATTCTAGTTCGACATCAGTCGCTTCGCTAATCTCTCTTACTTGGTCTAAGTTCAGTTCACGAGCCAATACCACTCGTTTCATTCCTGCATCCTTCAAGAATTTCACGTGCTTAGCATCCCTATTATTAGCCTGTGTACTCGCATGAATCACGATAGGTGGCAAGTCCATTTCCATAATGGCCATGTCCTGTACAATCAGGGCATCCACCCCAATATCATATAATTGGTAAATCAGTTTTTTACACGCTTCCAATTCGTTGTCATACAAAATTGTATTAATCACGACAAATACTTGAGCCTTGAAGAGATGGGCATACTTAACCATTTCGGCGATGTCCTCCACAGAATTGGTGGCATTAGTACGAGCCCCAAATTGCGGTGCTCCAATATATACAGCATCTGCCCCCGCATTGATGGCGGCCATCCCTTGAAAAAGGTTTTTGGCAGGTGCAAGAATTTCTATTTTCCTTTTCATACGATACGACGTAAGAGACTGTGATTTAGTTTTAATTGCTACAATTTGCAAATTTAAGAAATAGTTGACACAAAAACAGCCTAGTACGCCATAAATAAGCCTAAGCAAGCAAAGGATTGACCACAACAAGACAAGTCGATTGAGTTAATCAAGTTTTTTTACCCTTTGAAAATTATTTAGCCAAAAATAATGTTACATTAGTCTAACACAAAGCAGCTAGGTGGAAGCGACTCATGTACCACTAAACACGTAAATAAATCGAAAATGACGAAGAAAGTAATTATTACAGGAGCAACGGGTATGGTAGGAAAAGGGGTACTACTAGAATGTCTTGAGAGCCCACTAATCACGCATGTCTTACTGGTTAATCGTTCCCCTATCGGAATGACACATCCCAAATTAGCCGAAGTATTACTAAATGATTTTACCCAAATTGATACCCTAAAAAGTCAATTACAGGGCTATGATGCCTGTTTTTTCTGCATGGGAGTTTCGTCCATAGGCATGAACGAAGATACGTTCACCCGACTGACTTTTGATACCGCCAAGGCATTTGCAGATACCTTATACGAACAAAATCCGAAGATGGTTTTTACTTATGTTTCGGGAACGGGCACCGACAGCTCCGAAAAAGGAAGTGTTATGTGGGCGAGAGTAAAAGGGAAAACAGAAAATTGGATTTTGAATAAAGGGTTTAAAGATGCCTATATGTTCAGACCTGGCGTTATTTTACCCGAAAAAGGCATTCAATCTAAAACAGGTTGGTACAACTTTTTCTATGTCGTTTTCAGACCTTTTTTTCCTTTACTGAAAAAATCGAAGAACATCACCTCCACAACCAAAGTAGGCTTAGCGATGATTAATACCCTCGTAAAACCTTGTGATAAAAAGCATTTAGAAAATGCCGATATTAATGTATTGGCAATAGCGTAATTATAATCCCCAAAGCCATGCCACAGCCTTCTTTCAAAAGCATTTTATTGAACGAAATCAAACTTTTCTTTCATGTAAAAGAAACAGATAGACCGTGGCATCTTGCTTTTTTAGCAGCCATATCCATCGGTATTCCGCTATTGGTGGGAGTATATTTTGACAACATGAAGATGGGTTTGCTGGCAAGTGTTCCGGGCCTAGTCGTATTGTATGTACCTTCGTCCAACTCGCTTATTACCCGCATGGCAACCATGTTAATTTGCTCGTTTGGGTTTATGTTTTGCTATACCTTAGGGCTCTTTTTCAATGGGAATTTTCTAATTTCAACCCTGTTTTTAGGCATCTTTTCCGTTGTCATTCATTGGGTAAATCTCTACGTAAGAACGAAGCCGCCAGGGAGTTTTTTCTTTATTTTGCTGGCAGCACTATCGAGTAATATGCCTCATAATTTAAAGGAAATCCCCGAGCGAGTAGGTTTAATCGCTATGGGTACGATGCTCTCTTGCTGTTTGGCTTTGGCATATAGTATCTTAATTAAGAAAAAAAGTACCAAACACGAACCCAACCTCATGTCGTCCTTATTAGAACGAAACAGCTATCAAGACCTTGTTGAAGCGTTTATTGTAGGTGGGTTTATGTTTGGTGCTATGCTTATTGGGCACATTTTACAACTCCAAAATCCGTATTGGGTTCCCATTTCGTGTTTGGCGGTCATGCAAGGCGTGTCGCTTTATCACGTTTGGCGACGGGTCATTTATCGCATCACAGGGACTTTTTTGGGTTTAGGACTTTGTTGGATTATTCTTTCGTTGGTCAAAACACCACTTTCAATTTGCCTTGTGATTATCATCTTCCAATTTATCATTGAAGTGCTTGTGGTGAGAAATTACGCCTTTGCCGTTATTTTCATCACGCCCATGACCATCTTACTCGCAGAAGCAGCAAGTCCTTCCATCCACAAACCCGATGTTCTGATTTTAGCTCGCTTCATTGACATTTCGATAGGTAGCCTCCTAGGAGCGATTGGAGGCTGGTTTCTTTATAATGAAAAAATGCGTTTTTACACAGCATCAACCATTCGTAAAGCTCGTTGGGTAATCAAGAAACGTTAGGCAAATAACAGTAATTCTTTGCCCGTAGGCAATACAACTTGCTTTTCATAAACCATTCCTATTTTCTTGATAAGGCTAATTGAGGCTTCGTTATCAGGATGTACAATGGCAACAACTCGTGCAAGTTTGAGCGTATTTTTTGCATAAACAAGGGTTGCCGACGCAGCTTCATACCCATAGCCTTTCCCAGTAAAAGCAGGTAAAAAAGCAAAACCAATATCAATATCGTCTAAACCTTCCCGTTTCACGAGTCCACACATCCCAATTAAATGCCCTGTTTCTTTTACGACTACTAGATAAAAACCAAAACCATGCTCGGCATAGCTTTTTAGATTACCTTCTTGCAAATAGCGTTCTGCCTGCTCAATAGTGTACACCCCTCTATCGCCAATATAGGCTAACCAAGACGGAGTATTAAGCAACTCTAACATAAAAGGAGCATCTGCAAGGGTCATTTCTCTCAAGAATAAGCGTTCGGTTTCTAGTATTTTTTTCATGTTTGATGAAGATAAATTGCTAAGCCCTTCCATTTAAAGGGTTTGGCAATTTAATCAAAAATAATAAGAATTGTTTGGCTAAACCTATAAGGTTTTAGTTAGGTAGTATGACTATGAGGCCATTATAAACTAAACCTTATAGGTTTTCACACCAACTTATTTTGTCCCATTACTTACCTTTAAAAAGCCTTATTCCGTTTCTTCAATTTCAATAATCAAAGGAGGTCCCTTTTCTAATAAATACATCTTATCGAGTATACACTTTCGTTTCCCATTTTCATCTAAAGCAATTATCCGTATAATTTCGCCATTGGGTGCGTAGGTAATTTCCTCTCCACATAGTTTACCATTTTGACAATTAGAAATCGTTAGCAACTGATTATGAGACCAATAAACACTACTTTCTTCCTTAGATTCAGGCTGATAAATAGTGTCACGATACAGCCTATTAACATAAGGCTCTTGAAAGGGATTCTGATATTCTTGCAAGCGAATTAATACTCCTCTTGAATTAAATAAACGAACTGTTAGAGGAAAGCTAATACCTCCTTTTTCTGAATAATAAATAGAGACATTCACAGGTACTCCTTGACGAAAATACCTTTTCTCTTTTATATTTCCACTCGGATAATACCATATTTCATCTCCATTTTTTATTCCATTCTCATAACTAACCTCCCCTAATGGTTTACCACTTGGATAAAAATACAGTGCTTTATGATGCAATTTTCCCTTATGATAAGACATTACAGTTTCTACTTTACCATTAGCATAATAAGTTCTTTTTTGCCCATTCAAAGAAGATGGTATTTTCTTAGTTTTACCGAAAATACTATCGAGTAAAGCGATGTTTTTTAGTTCGTAGTCACTCCAACCTTTCAAGCCATCTTTGTCTTTATATTGTCTGGATAAACTACATTGTCCGCTTACCAAAGGCAATCCACTTTTCCAATTATCTGAAAAGATGAACCATTCTTCCCCTTCATAGATATGCAAATCACAACTTGTAAATGATTGGTTAGGAAGTACACCTCCAAAAACGAAGATTTCACTATACTTTTCTCCTTTGTAGTGAGTAATTTCCTTAACACGGATTTTATAGAAGTTTGCAGGAAAATCCTTGTCACTTTGCTGAACTGCTGCTGTTGGAATAGGGATAACAGCCAAGACTTTGACAAGTCCAATGTATACGTGTTCTTTTTTCAAGATTGTCGCTGTTTACCAATAAGATTCTATACACCAACAGGCATTTGATTGATGAATTGAGAGGAGTAATGATAGTAGTACAAATAGTTTTTCATAGCGTTTTATGTTATTTAGATTAAAAACACATTATTCTTTGCTCTCTAAAACGTTCAATCTTCCTATTTTCTTACGTCAAACTTGCTTTTACGCCTTTTCCCCAAACTCATGGTTTTCCCTTGTAGGGTTCAGTAAGGGTAAACCATTACACGCCCCATCGTATTTAAACGCAATTTTGCACTAGTACATTCTATGAATAATTTAGGCTACTGCCTTTACACAAACAATCCCAATTAATTATACCAATCCCAATGAAAATCAACTACTTACTCTGCATTATTGGTCTTTTTCTACTTACGGAGAAAACCTGTGCACAAAAATTATCGGAACAAATTCGACTCAATCAACTTGGCTTTTACCCTACAGCTCCCAAAGTAGCCGTGGTTGTAAATGCCCAAGCGAGTTCCTTTCTTATTAAAACAAGCGACCTTCAAAAGACGGTTTTTACAGGAAAATTAAGTGCGTCTCGTAAATCTGAATTTTCGGATAAAAAAACTCAGATAGCTGATTTTACCGCATTAACAACTCAAGGCTCATTCGTGCTAGAAATTCCAGACTTAGGTATTTCGTATCCCTTTCGCATTGCTCCAAAAGTGCATCAGGAAGTAGCTAAAGCAGCTTTGAAGGCCTTTTATTATCAGCGAGCTTCCACCGAAATACCAGCAAAATATGCAGGAAAATGGGCAAGAACC
>JACCDQ010235632.1_pt1 | contig 10888 bp, 10 predicted proteins | sample 7446031 | NCBI WGS metagenome assembly JACCDQ01 (sample SAMN15323442, study PRJNA562643) | freshwater metagenome | isolation source: river surface water | place: USA:Blue River Watershed | collected 2017-08-17
CACGCTGCTGATTGACTACCTGTTGCCTGCTCGCAATTTGTACTTGTTTGCCACAGGCACCGGTTTGGCGCCGTTTATGAGCATTATTCGTGACCCCGACACCTACGAACGCTTCCAGAAGGTGGTGGTGGTGCATGGCGTGCGCCAGGTCGAAGAACTTGCTTACCGCGACTACATCACCAACGAGCTGCCCAAGCACGAGTTTCTGGGCGACATGATCAGCCAGCAGCTGTTGTACTACCCCACAGTGACGCGCGAACCCTTTGAGCGGCAAGGGCGCATTCCCGAACTGGTGACCAGTGGCCAAATGGCGCGTGAATTGGGGTTGCCCCAGCTCAACCCCGCCACCGACCGTGTGATGATTTGCGGCAGCCCCGCCATGTTGCGCGATCTCAAGCACTTGTGCGAAAAGGAAGGGTTCGAGGAAGGCAACACCAGCACGCCGGGCGACTTTGTCATCGAACGCGCCTTCGCTGACTCCTGAGCGCAGGCGGGCAGTTCTGTTGCGTAAAAAATCTCAAAAAACAAAGCGTAACCGGAAACTCAACGCCGTGTGGAGCATCAGACCCGTGCGATCTTGCTTGAACGTTTGAATGAAATGATGTCTGCAACCTGCAATTGGGTGTTAGCTGTGGTGAACCGGCCGCGCCGGGTTTGGGCCGGTGTGCTGGCTGCGGTGGTCGCTTTGTTGGCCTTTGGCTTGTATTTGCAGCACGTGGTGGGCTTGGAACCTTGCCCCATGTGCATTGTGCAACGCTATGCCTTCTTGGGGGTGGCGGCGCTGGCCTTGGTGGGGGTTTTGTCGCCCCAAGCGGGTCCTCAGCGCGTGGTGGCGGGGTTGGTGTTTGTGCTGGCAGGGTTTGGCGCTTTCACCGCGGCCCGGCAAAGCTGGCTCCAGTGGTTTCCACCCGAGGTTTACAGCTGCGGCCGCGATTTTTACGGGATGATAGAAAACTTCCCGCTCAAGCGCGCCATACCCATGATTTTTCGGGGCAGCGGCGATTGCACCGCCATTGATTGGACGTTCTTGGGCTTGTCAATTGCCAATTGGTCCTTCCTGTGCTTCATGGCTGCAATGGCCCTGGCGGCTGGGCTGCTGTGGCATGGCCGCAAAGCCAGTGCTTGAGCAGTTGCCGCATCGGTGTTAGCATTGGGGCAGTTGTTTAAAACAACCGATCCCGTTCGGGAGAGACCACAGTTGGCTTTGAGCCAACTTGGCGCCGAAGGAGCAACCGCCCCGGAAACTCTCAGGCAAAAGGACCGAACGGATCATCAGCACTCTGAAGAGTTGCCGGATGTCGTCACCCGGCACACCGCAGGAGCAAGCGCAGTGGTTTTTACCTTTGCGTGAATCTCTCAGGTACCAAACAGAGGGGGCGTGTGAAGCGCAAGGTGCGCCCAGCACTCCCCTTGTCGACGTTTGGAGCCTGTCTCATGAAATCAATAGCAGTCATTGGTGGGGGCATCACGGGTGTCACCACGGCGTATGCCTTGGTCAAACGCGGTTTTGCCGTGACCCTGTTCGAAAAACACCGCTACGCCGCCATGGAAACCTCGTTTGCCAACGGCGGGCAGTTGTCGGCATCGAACGCGGAGGTGTGGACCCACTGGTCCACCATTCTCAAGGGCATGAAATGGATGCTCAGAAGCGACGCGCCGCTGCTGGTGAACCCCAAGCCCAGTTGGCACAAACTGTCGTGGTTCGCAGAATTTGTGGCCAACATTCCGCATTACCGGCAAAACACGGTGCAGACCGCGCGTTTGGCCGTGGCCGCGCGCCAGCACCTGTTTGCCTGGGCCGAAGCCGAGCAGATTGACTTCGACTTGAAAAAGCATGGCATTTTGCATATTTACCGCGACAAAGCGGGTTTTGACCACGCCGGTGAAGTTTCCAAACTGTTGGCGCAAGGCGGTTTGCCGCGCCGCGCCGTCACGCCCACCGAAATGCATGCAATCGAGCCGACTTTGGCAGGGCAGTATTACGGCGGTTACTACACCGAAAGCGACTCGACGGGCGACATCCACAAATTCACGGTGGGTTTGGCTGCGGCTTGCGAACGTCTGGGAGTGACTTGCCTGTACGGGCAGGACGTGACTTCGGTTCGCAGCGACGGTGCGGTGGCCAGTGTGACGGTGCAAGAGGCAGAGGGCCAGAGCACGCGCCAGTTCGACGGCGTGGTGGTTTGTGCGGGCGTGGCCAGCCGTGACATGGCTGCCGAGCTGGGTGACCGTGTCAACATTTACCCGGTCAAGGGCTACTCCATCACGGTCAACTTGCTGGATGCCAAAAGCCAACAGTCTGCGCCCACGGTGAGTTTGCTGGACGACGAAACCAAATTGGTGACCAGCCGCTTGGGGGTGGACCGTTTGCGGGTCGCCGGCACCGCCGAATTCAATGGCATGAACAAAGACATTCGCGCAGACCGCATCAAACCTTTGGTGGATTGGGTAAACCAGTGCTTCCCCGGTGTGAACACTCGCCAGGTGGTGCCCTGGGCCGGATTGCGCCCCATGATGCCCAACATGATGCCGCGCGTGGGGCGGGGTCATCGCGCCAACGTGTTTTACAACACCGGCCACGGCCATTTGGGCTGGACACTGTCTGCCGTGACAGCTGATATGGTGGCGGGTACTGTGGCCGATGCCATGGGGGCCACGACCGTGATGCCGCAGACGCGGCCCATCATGGCCTGACATTTCCGTACCCTACCCGAAGCCCAAGACGCGTCAGCAATTGGGCTTTTTTACGCCCTTTTTCTTTATGCAAATGAGAATTGTTCTTGTTCAATGATATTATGAGGCCCTGATGAATTCAAAGCGGTGACCTCATGAAACGTGTCTCACAATTCTTTTTTACCAGTTTGGTGGGTGCCATCAGCGTGACGGCTTTGGCCCAAGACAAGGGGATCAACCTTTACTCGGCGCGGCACTATCCCACCGACGAAGCTTTGTACAGCGACTTCACCAAGGCCACGGGTATCAAGATCAACCGGGTCGATTCGGACGATGCGGGTATCCTGGCCCGACTCAAGGCCGAAGGGGCTGCATCGCCTGCCGATGTGATTTTGCTGGTGGACGCTGCGCGTCTGTGGCGCGCGGAGGTAGATGGCTTGTTCCTCCCGGTCAAGTCCAAAGTGCTGGAGGAAGCGATTCCCGCCCATCTTCGTGCCAAACCCGCAGACAACGGCGGCACCGCATGGTTTGGCCTGTCCACCCGCGCCCGCGTGGTGGTGTTTGACAAAACCAAATTCACCAAAACCGATTTCGACAGTTACGAGAAATTGGCCGATCCCAAGTTCAAAGGGCACCTGTGTGTGCGTTCGGGTTCGCACCCCTACAACCTCAGCTTGTTCGGTGCCATGACCGAGCACTTGGGGCCCCAAAAAACCGAAGCATGGCTCAAGGGCTTGACGGGCAACATGGCGCGTGACCCGAAGGGTGGCGACACCGATCAGATCAAGGGCGTGGCGTCGGGTGAATGTGGTGTGGCTCTGACCAACAGCTACTATTTGGCCCGACTGATGCGGTCCAGCAACGCTGCAGACCGTGCGGTCACAGAGAAGGTGGGTGTGGTGTTTCCCAACCAGTCCAGTTGGGGCACACACCTCAATATCGCCGGTGGTGCTGTGGCCAAAAATGCCAAGAACGTTGACGGTGCGGTCAAGTTTCTGGAATACCTCTCCAGCGCGGCTGCGCAAAACCATTTTGCCAACGGTAACAACGAGTGGCCTGTGGCCAACGGCGTGAGTTTTGACAACCCTGCTCTGAAAGCCATGACCAGCGGCAGCTTCAAAAGTGAACTGCTCCCAATCAGCGCCGTAGGCATGAACCAGATCAAGGTTCAGCAGATGCTGGATCGCGTGGGCTTCAAGTAAACACATTTTTTCGCCAGCCAGCCATTCGCCCACCTGTCGGTATTGGGGGTGATAGCCAGCCATTGTCTACAGCCCGGCAACGCACGGGTTTCTCGGCCAACTATCACCATGACTGCATTTTCTTACCCCGCCGCTCCTCACGAATTGCTTCCACTGGCTGCCATGATGCTGGCCGGCTCCGTCGGTGTCACTTCACAGGTGCTGGCGCAGGAGGTGGCCGAAAAAACGCTGAAAACCGTGACGGTGAAAGACACCACCGAAGTGGACATCGCCGAAGGCAAAGACAGTTTGCGTGCCACTGAAACCCGCATCGGCAAAGGCAAGCAGCAGCTGCGCGACATCCCGCAGTCGGTGACGGTGATGACCGAAAAACTGATCGACGATCGAAACCTGGACACCGTGAAGGATGCGCTGAAAAACACGGCGGGTATCAGTTTTTTGGCGGCTGAGGGCGGCGAGGAAGACATTCGTTTGCGCGGTTTTTCGTTGCAAGCCACGGGGGATGTGTTTGTCGACGGCGTGCGCGACCCGGCTTTTTATGAGCGTGACACCTTCAACCTGGACCGCATGGAGGTGCTGCGCGGTTCGGCCTCGATGTTGTTTGGCCGTGGTTCCACCGGTGGCGCTGTCAACCAGGTCAGCAAAACGCCGCGCTTGATGGACGAGAACCAGGTAGACCTGACGGTGGGCTCGCACAACCATGTGCGCCTGGTGGGGGATTTCAACAAGCAGACCGGCAATAACGCGGCATTGCGTATCACCGCAATGAGCACCACCGCTGACAACAACGGTTCCGGCAGCAGTTTGGACAAGCGTGGTCTGGCGGGCAGTTACCGCTGGGGTATCGGTGAGAAAGACGAATTCCAGGTGGGCCTGTACCACTTGGACAACAACAACGGCATGAACTATGGTTTGCCATGGATACGGCCCACCACTTCGTCCGACGTTTCGGAAACAACGGTGCTGCCGCTGGACCCGACCGCTTATTACGGGGCTGCCAGCGATTACAACAACGGCAGCGCTACCCATGCAACACTCAGCCACACACACCGTTTTGCGCCAGACAGCGAATTGAGAACACAAATTCGCTCGGGTCATTATGAGCGCGACCAACGAGCCAGCACCATTCGGTTTTGTGGCAACCTGAACAATCCCACGCGCAGCAATCCGAGCTGCCCAGGGCAGAGCACGGCCGAGGGGGGGACGGCGGTCAGTTTGGCTACCTTCGGACCTTCCACCCTATTGACACGGGGGTCTGCGCTCAAAACCCAGGACATGGATACCCTGCATGTTCAAAGCGATTTCAGCAAAAAATTTGAAGCCTTGGGATTCAGGCATGAACTGCTGTCGGGCGTGGACTTGGCCAAAGAAAACAAGAAGGTTTACGCAGCCCGCACTGAAGGTGCTCAAGGTGGTGTGACCCTGACCAAACCCACCACCACCATCGGCACCCCTGACGATGGGGCCTGGGTGGATGAAAGCAGCCGGTTGCTGCGGGTGAACAACCAGTACACCAGCACCGGCTGGGGGGCGTATATGCAAGATCTGGTTCAGATTGCACCCCACTGGAAGCTGTTGGGTGGGTTGCGCTACGACCATTTGCAGGGTGATTACGATAGCTTTGCTGCGCCGACCAATGCAGTGGACAACGGTGTGAAAAGCACGTACCAGATGAACGTGGGTGAATGGAGCAAACGTGCTGGCGTGTTGTTCCAGCCCAACGAATTGCAGTCTTACCATTTCTCATACGGCACCTCGTTCAACACGTCGGGTGACACCTATTCTTTGGGTGCGTCCAACGTGGACACGCCGCCTGAACAATCGGTCAACATGGAACTGGGGGCCAAAATCGACAGTGCCGATAAGCGCTACACCACCCGTTTGGCCCTGTTTCACGCCATCAAGAAAAACGAACGCAACACCGATCCCCTGCTGATGGTGTCGGGCACCACCACACCTTTGGTCACGCTCAACGGTGAACGCTATGTGCGCGGGATTGAGATTGACGTGGCGGGCCGGCTGACTTCGCAATGGGAAGTGTTTGCATCATTCGCCTGGATGCCCGATGCCAAGGTCACCAAAGCGGCTCCGTGCCCTGCGACCGGTGCTTGTACCCAAAGCACCTCGGGTGAACGGGTGGGTGATCGCCCGGCCCTGATTCCCCAATACAGCGGCACACTGTGGAGCACCTACCAGCTCAACGGGCAGTGGCGTCTGGGCGGTGGTCTCACGTTCCGGGGCAAGCAAAAGCCCACCCGCTCCGAGTTTGAGGTGCCTGCCTTTGTGGTGGCCGATCTGATGGCCGAGTACATGCACAGTGAAGCGTTGACCTTCAAACTCAACATGAGCAACGTGGCCAACAAGCTGTACGCCGATCAGCTTTACCCCGGGCACTATGTGGCGGGTGCAGGGCGGTTGACCCAGTTGACTGCTTCCTACCGCTTCTAAGCGCTCACATGATTCGACTCCTGTCCGAACTGCTCAGTCCAGAGGTTGCCCGCCACGCCCGCGAGATGCTGCTGGCGTTGCCTGAGTCTGATTGGGCCGACGGGCGGGACAGCGCGGGTTCGCAGGCCCGGACCGTGAAAAGCAACTTGCAGTTGCCGCACGATCACCCCGCGGCCCTGCAAATACGACAGGCGGTGCTGGCCGGCCTGGACCGGTCGGCTTTGTTTTTCTCGGCAGCATTGCCGCTCAAGGTCTTCACGCCACGCATCAACCGCTACACGCCTGAGCATCCGCACTACGGATGGCACATTGACAATGCGGTTCGCCTGCGTGTCGACGGGCAGCGCGTGCGCACCGACCTGTCCTGCACCGTGTTTCTGAATGACCCTTCCGACTACGAGGGCGGGGAGCTGACCGCCCAAGACCGCGATACGTCCCATCGGGTGAAGTTGCAGGCCGGCCATGCAGTGCTGTACCCAGGGAACACCCTACATGAGGTGACGCCCGTGACGCGTGGGCAGCGTCTGGCGTGTTTTTTCTGGGTGGAAAGCATGGTGCGCAGTGATGAACGGCGGCGCATACTGTTCGACTTGGACATGAACCTGCTCAAGTTGCGTGAGCGGCATGGGGAAACACCTGAAACCACGGCGTTGACCGGTGTGTACCACAACCTGCTGCGGCAATGGGCCAGCACGTGATTTGCAAGTCGCCATGAACCCGTCCATCATCAACCTGAATGACCACGAACGTGCGGCCCAAGCCGCGTTGGGTGAGGCTGCCTGGGCTTACTTCAGCGGTGGGGCTGCGGACGAAATCACCTTGCAGCGCAACGTGGCTGCCTGGCGCAACTGGGGCCTGGCCCCTCGTGTGTTGCAAAACCTGAGCGGCGGCCACACCCGTTGCCAATTGTTGGGCCGAGTGTGGCCGATGCCGCTGCTGGTTGCGCCCATGGCATACCAGCGTTGGGCCCACCGGGAAGGCGAAGCGGGCATGGCTTTGGCCGCAGCGGCGCAAGGTTGCGGCATGGTGTTGTCGCACCAAAGTAGCACGCCCTTGGCTGAAGTGGCGTCTTTGGTGGTGACCGATGCCGAGCGCGGACCCCTGTGGTTTCAACTTTATTGGCAAACCGACCGAGCCGCCTTGCTGGAGCTGGTGCGCCAGGTGGAGTCGGCGGGGTTTGAGGCCCTTGTGCTGACGGTGGATGCCCCGGTGAATGGGGTGCGCGACCGCGAACGTCGGTGGGGCATGCCTTTGCCCCCTGATGCGCGAGCGGTGCATTGGCAGGCCCCCACCCGTTCCAAAGGCCCTGGGTTGTGCGAAGGGTGGGCCGACGTCGCCCCGGCATGGGCCGATGTGGATTGGTTGGTACAGCAAACCCGGCTGCCCGTGCTGCTCAAAGGCATCACCCACCCATTGGATGCCCAGCAAGCCCTGGCGGTAGGGGCCAAGGGTGTGATCGTCAGCAACCACGGTGGGCGTGTGCTGGACACCATGCCCGCCACTGCCGAGTCCTTGCCCGTGGTGGTGGCGGCCGTGCGTCGCCAAAACGCGCAAGCCCTGGTGCTGGTGGACGGTGGCATACGCCGCGGCACCGATCTGTTCAAAGCACTGGCTTTGGGCGCCGATGCGGTGTTGATAGGCCGACCTGCGTTGTACGGCCTGGCGCATTCGGGCGCCCGTGGCGTGGCCCACGTGTTGCGCTTGTTGCGCGATGAATTTGAAGCCGCGTTGGCTTTGACGGGTTGCCCCCGGATCGATGACATCGGTTCGGACCGCCTGTGGCCGCTTGAAACCCAGACCTGATCCAGTACTGTCCATGGCCCGTCAAGAACACGCGTCCCAAATTTGGCCGAAATCCTTTCGCCACAGCCGCATGGTGCGCATCGCCTGTGCCGTGGTGCTGGCCCATGCCGGCTTGATCTGGTGGTTGTGCCAGGGTGTCTTGAACACCCCCACGACCCAGGTGATGGCGGACAACATCGTCATGGCCAGTGAGGTCATGGACCTGACTGCGGCGCCTGCTCCCCAGCCCGTGGCCCCAAAAGTGGAAACCAAAATCAGGCCCAAACTGCAAATTCCGCCCCAACCTGTGCCGCCATCGCGTGTGCCATTGTCTCAGCCTACCGCCTTGCCGGCTCAGGCCGGTCCCGACGATGTTGCGCCTGCCGTGGCTCCCCCGGCTGCCGTGAACCCATCGCCGCCTTCGCAGGTCGCCACCACGCCGGGCAGCTCGCGTTCAGACAATCCGGTACCTGCTCCGGTGGCCGTGGTGTTACCGTCCAGCGATGCGGACTACCTGAACAATCCGGCCCCGGCTTATCCCCGCATGAGCCGCCGCTTGGGTGAACAGGGCACCGTGGTGTTGCGCGTGTTCATCAGCGCTGAAGGCCGTGCAGAAAAGGTCGAAGTTCGCACGTCCAGCGGTTATGCCCGCCTTGACGAAGTTGCCCTGGAAACCGCGCAGCGGTGGCGCTACGTGCCCGGAAAACGGGGTGGAACGCCCGAGGCCATGTGGTTCAACGTGCCCATCCGCTTTGTGCTGGACTGAGTTCATTTCGCACCCCATTCACAGGAGTTTTTTATGCCCACTGCTTTTGGTTTGTCGCACATCTGGACACAGGGTGACATGGTCACCCGGCTTATTTTGCTTGCCTTGTTGACCATGTCCGTTATCAGTTGGGTGGTGATCGTGCTCAAGGCGCTGGACGTGTGGCGTCACAAACAAAGTGCACGTGTAAGCGAACAGTTCTGGCACTCGACCAGTCTGGCCGAGGGGTTGGCGGTGTTGTCACAGCGGCCGGGCAACTTGTTTTACAACCTGGCCCAGGTCGGGCAAGAGGCCACGGAACACCACCAGGCTGCGCAAAAGCAATTGCACGACCGCCTGGACATCAGCGATTGGGTGACCCGCAGCTTGCGCAACAGCATCGACGACAGCACCAGCCGTTTACAAAACGGCCTGGCCATTCTGGCCTCGATCGGTTCCACCGCGCCTTTTGTTGGCTTGTTTGGCACAGTGTGGGGCATTTACCACGCGCTGGTCAGCATCGGTGTCAGCGGCAATCCCAGCATTCAGGCCGTGGCCGGCCCGATCGGCGAAACGCTCATCATGACAGCCCTGGGTTTGGCCGTCGCCATTCCCGCCGTGTTGGGATACAACGCCCTGGTGCGTGGCAACAAATTCATCATCGCCCGCATGAACCGGTTTGCACACGACCTGCACGCCTATTACGTGACCGGCGCCCGTGTCACGCCCTCAGCGCAGGTTGCCAGCCCGCCCCAGGCCGGGCACTGAGGCTGCTTTCAGGAGTTCCCATGTCTTTTGAAGTCAATGACAACGATGACGATGTGATGAACGAAATCAACATGACACCCCTGGTCGATGTCATGCTGGTGCTGCTCGTCATTTTCATCATTACCATTCCTGTGGTGCAGCACGCCGTCAAAGTGGAACTGCCTCGCGCCAGCAGCGTGCGCGACCAGGCGCCGCCTGAGAACCTGCAACTGGCCGTGGACAGCCAGGGCCAATTTTTTTTGGGCCAGCAGGTGGTTGCGGCAGATGCGCTGGAGGCCGCCTTGCGGGAGCACGCCACCCGCGATCCGCAGCCACTGCTCTATATTCGGGGGGATAAGAAAGTACCTTATGAGCACGTGGCTCAGGCCATGACGGCGGCGCAACGTGCAGGGTTGACCAGAATTGGCTTTGTGACTGAAGGCAAACAACCATGAACACGGGCCAAACCACCTCTGGCAGCACTGGGGCTGCGGGGAAGGCCGACACCCGCGCCGTGCCCCGTGTGATTGAAAGTGCCGCGTTGTTTCAGGGGCAGCCCATTTTGCTGATACGGCACTTGGGCGAGGTGTATCGGTTGCAGACCACCCGGCAAGGCAAATTGATTCTGACCAAATGACCGAGGCCCCGAAAGGGCCTATCGCGCGATGTCCGTCCAGGCCAGCTTTGCCGCCAGGCCCACAAACACCGTGCCTGCCAATCGGTTGAGGTTGCGTTGTGCCCGGGCGGATTGTTGCAAGCGTCCGCCCAAACTGCCAGCGCCCCAGGCGAAACTGCCAAATACCAGCAGCGTGGCCAGAATGAACAGGCCGCCCAGCGCCAACACCTGTTGGCCCACAGGGCCTGCGTCGGCTTGCACAAACTGTGGCAAGAAGGCCAAAAAGAAAATGGCCACCTTGGGGTTGGTGAGGTTCATCAGCACGCCACGGCCGTACATGCGCCACGGGCCAAGCGCCGGTGCGGGTATACCCAGTGCCGCCTTGCCCGGCGCGCGGAATGCGCTCCAAGCCAGGTGCAACAGATAAGCTGCGCCGACCAGTTTTACCGCAGCAAAGCCCACGGGTGATGTGGCCAGCACCGCTGCCACGCCCAGTGCCACCGCGGCGGTGTGTGCCAATAAACCGGTGCACAAACCCAAGGTCACCAGCATGCCGGCACGGCGGCCGTGCGTGGCCGATTGCATCAGCACAAACAGGTTGTCTGGTCCAGGGCTCAGGCCCAGCAGAATGGCTGTGCCAAAGAAAGGAAGGGCTTGCTCAAGGGTCAGCAATTC
>JACCDQ010188495.1_pt1 | contig 10885 bp, 8 predicted proteins | sample 7446031 | NCBI WGS metagenome assembly JACCDQ01 (sample SAMN15323442, study PRJNA562643) | freshwater metagenome | isolation source: river surface water | place: USA:Blue River Watershed | collected 2017-08-17
AGGCATCGGCAAGAGATTCAAAAATACATCTTGCGATATCTGCAGGGGTTTGCGGCGCAATGCCGCCGTTTCTGGTGACGTGAACCTGCACTCGCGCTGGCATGTTACCCGGGGCCGCAAATTCAGGGTCACTGACATTAATGCGTGCCGAGGTGGTGGATTTTCTAGCGTCTTCGACCAGCTCTGCCACAGTGAGGTGATTGCCCGATTCGTTCCAGGCTCTGATGCTTTCTTGAATCAACCAAAGACCGCTGATGTTTTTCAAGAATCGGGTTTTTGATGCAACGCCAAGCTCATTGGTGAAGTTTGCCTTCGAGGCGTTGTCGTTCAAAACAGGTGCATCAGTTTCTACGCCAATCAGGCTCCAGGTGCCGCTTGAAAGATAGGCACCGTGCTCATCAAGATTTGGCACCGCAAGAACCGCAGAGGCAGTGTCATGCGATGCAACCGCAACAATCTTTGTGCCATCAAGTGCGGGGTGATCTACATCTGAGTTGTTTAAGATTCCGTAAGTTTCACCGGGCTGAATAAGTTCAGGCAAAATCTCAATCGAAATATTTAGTTTTCGACAAAGTTCAAGATTCCACTTGTGGCTGTGCACATCAAGCAGTCCGGTGGTCGAGGCATTGGTTACCTCTGCCCTTTTTTGACCCGTTAGCAAAAATGCAATTAGATCTGGAATCAGAAGCATTGTTTTTGCTTCTTGCAGCAGCTCTGCATTTTGTAACTGCTCGGCGGCAAGTTGATAGAGAGTGTTGAACGGCAAAAACTGCAAACCGTTTTCTTGGTAGAGATCTTCTTGCGCTACGAGCCCGTGTACTGCACTCACACCCAAGAGGTTTCGCTCATCACGGTAATGCCTTGGGGTTGCCAAGAGATTACCCGCATCATCAAGTAGCCCGTAATCAACTGCCCAGGTATCAATACCAATGCTCACGATATTTGATTCGCGTGCGGAGGCATACTCGCCGAGTTGGTTTAGGCCAGCTTTTATTGCTTTGAATAGCGCCTCAAAATCCCAGAATAAAGACCCATTTTTTTCAACCGGCCCATTTGGAAACCTAGCAATCTCAACAAGCTCAAGCCCGCCGTCGCTGAAGACGCCAGCCATGACACGACCGCTGGATGCACCCAGATCAATCGCACCAAAGATAGCGCCAGACATTGTTTCTAGACCTATCGGATAAACGCGGCAGCAACACCAGCATCAACTGGAATGTGCAAACCGGTAGTGTGGCTTAGCTCGCCAGCGGTTAGCGCAATCACTGCATTGGCAACATTCTCTGGAACTACCTCACGCTTTAGTAGAGTGCGCTGCGCGTAGAACTTACCTAGGTCTTCTTCTTTTACGCCGTAAACCTTGGCACGTGAAGCGCCCCAGCCCTTGGCAAAAATGCCAGAGCCACGAACCACGCCATCTGGGTTGATGCCGTTCACGCGAATGCCGTGCTCACCAAGCTCTGCTGCCAGCAAACGCACCTGGTGGGCCTGGTCTGCCTTGGTTGCCGAATAGGCAATGTTGTTAGGGCCAGCAAAAACGCTGTTCTTTGAAGAGATGTAAATGATGTCTCCGCCAAGCTTTTGATCTAGCAAGATGCGGGTGGCTTCGCGAGAAACCAGGAACGAGCCGCGGGCCATTACATCGTGCTGTAGATCCCAGTCGCGCTGAGTTGTCTCTAGCAATGGCTTTGAGATTGAAAGGCCGGCGTTGTTCACAATCAGGTCTACGCCGCCAAAGGCAAGAACTGCCTCTGCTAGGGCCTGTTTGATTGCTGACTCACTGGTCACATCAATGCTCACTGCAACTGCGTTATCGCGACCAAGGCTTGCTGCTACTTCTTTAGCCGCGGTTAGGTTTAGGTCGGCAATTACAACACAGCCACCTTCGGCAACAATGCGTTCCGCGATTGCCTTACCAATTCCGCTTCCGGCACCGGTTACAAACGCAACTCGTGTGGCAAGCGGCTTAGGCTTTGGCATTCGCTGTAACTTTGCCTCTTCAAGTGACCAGTACTCAATATTGAACTTCTCGGCATCGCTTATTGGTGAGTAAGAAGAGATTGCCTCTGCACCGCGCATCACATTGATTGCATTGATGTAAAACTCTCCGGCAACACGAGCGGTTTGTTTGTTTGCACCAAACGAGAACATGCCAACGCCCGGAATGAGAACGATGGCAGGGTCTGCTCCACGCATTGCAGGAGAATTCTTGGTTGCGTACTTCTTGTAGTAAGCCGCATAGTCTGCGCGATACTTTTCGTGCAAAACCGTTAGACGTGCTTTAACTTTTTCGAGGTCTGCATCCCCCGGTAAATCCAAGACCATTGGCTTTACCTTGGTGCGCAAGAAGTGATCTGGGCAACTTGTACCAAGTGCAGCCAACTTGCCTAGCTTGGCACTTGCCATGAATTCAAGAACGGCATCAGAGTCATCAAAGTGCCCCACCTGAGGCTTGTCAGTTGATGCGATTCCGCGAATGTATGCCGCGATCTCTGCGGCGCGAGCCTTGCGAGCAGCTGGCTTTAGTGCTGCAAACTCTGCAATCTTCTCACCAAAAGGCTTCTTGATGCCTTTGCTGTTGATGTAGGTCTCGGCAGTCTTGATGATGAAGGTTGAGTTCTTCTCAGCCTCGGCTGAGGTGTCACCCCAAGCGGTGATTCCGTGGCCACCAAGAATGCAGCCGATTGCCTTTGGGTTCTTTGCCTTGATTGCTGCAATGTCTAGACCAAGCTGAAAGCCCGGGCGGCGCCAAGGAACCCAAACTACTTTGTCACCAAAGATCTTTGAAGTTAGCGCCTTGCCATCCTTGGCGGTTGCAATGGCAATTCCGCTGTCTGGGTGCAGGTGGTCTACATGGTTTGCGTCAACTAGAGCGTGCATGGCGGTGTCAATAGATGGCGCTGCACCACCCCGGCCGTGTAGGCAGTAGTCAAAGGCAGCAACCATTTCATCTTCGCGATCAAGACCTGGATAAATGTTTTGCAGGGCACGAACGCGATCAAGTTGCAAAACAGCAAGGCCAGATTCGGTAAGAGTGCCAAGGTCGCCACCGGAGCCCTTTACCCAAAGCAGTTCAATCTTCTTGCCTGTGGCAGGGTCAATTCCCATGCCCTTAGCCGAGGTGTTGCCACCTGCGTAGTTGGTGAACTTTGGATTACTGCCAAGTTTGTTGCTTCTGGTGAGCAGCTCTTCGACGGTCTTGTTTGTCTTGCGTGATGCCATTCTTATGCGCCCCAGCCTGCCTGCTTGCCGCCAACGCGGTCGGTAGCGATTGTCTTTAGATAACCCGATGCATTGAATGCGGCAATCGGGTCTGCAGCCAAGCCCTTTGATTCGCGCCATGCTGCAAGCAAAGGGCGAACATCGGTGTAGAAGGCATTCATGAAAATGTCGTTGGCACCAAGCACATCACCCGCGCGCTGAGCTTTGTCTAGCGCCTCAGTGTCTACCAGCAAAGCACGTGCAGTCATTGCCTGTACGTTAATCACGCTGCGAAGCTGACCCGGAATCTTGACTTCAATGTTGTGTCACGGGTCAAGCATGAATGCAACACCTGAGCCGCCACCGTAACCGCCACCGCGAATTACCTCATACATGATGCGGAACAACTGGAACGGATCTGCAGCACCAACGATTAGGTCGTCGTCTGCGTAGAAGCGTGAGTTGAAGTCAAACGAACCAAGCTTGCCAAGGCGAAGCAACTGCATCACGATGAATTCAATGTTGGTTCCCGGTGCATGGTGACCGGTGTCTAAACAAACAACTGCCTTTTCGCCCAGTGCGCTCACCTGAGCATATGCGGTTCCCCAGTCAGGAACATCTGTGTGATAGAAAGCTGGCTCAAAGAACTTGTACTCAAGCACGAGGCGCTGGTTGTCACCAATGCGTGCGTAGATCTTGGCTAGTGAATCGGCAAGATTATCTTGGCGGGCACGCAGGTCATCTTGGCCTGGGTAGTTAGAGCCATCGGCCAACCAAATCTTTAGATCGCGAGAGCCGGTTTCGTGCATGACATCAATGCAGTCAAAGTGGTGGTCAATCGCGCGCTGGCGAACCTTTGGGTCACGGTGCGCTAGCGAACCTAGTTTGTACTCTTCGTCTTGGAAGGTGTTTGAGTTTATGGTGCCAAGCTCAACGCCAAGGTCATTGGCGTGCTTGCGAAGATCTGCGAATGAGTCAACCTTGTCCCATGGGTAGTGCAGGGCCACGGTTGGCGCAATGCCTGAGAACTTGTGAACCTGAGCGGCGTCGGCAATCTTTTCAAATGGGTCACGTGGCACACCAGGTGAGCCAAATACGCGGAAGCGGGTGCCAGAGTTACCGAACGCCCATGAAGGCAGCTCAATTGCCTGATCGCTGAGTTTTGCGAACAATTCTTTTTCGCTGATTGCCATTTGAGTCACCTTTGTCTCTATTAATAAAATGCGTAAATTTATAAATGTTGCAGCTGCCCTATGGCAGGTAGAAGATGTTTTCTAGTTGAAGGAAGCCCTCATCTGGGCGACGACCTTCAAGGGCAACAAAGAAGTCGCCCATTAGTGCTTGCCAACGATCGTTGACGTCTTTGCTAGCCATGCCATCGAGGGCGGCCTGCAAATCTGGGGTTTCGAAATACCCAAATAATGTCGCATCGGTGCGGTCAAGGAACAACGAATAATTGTGCCAACCGGTTTCGGTGAGAGCGGCTTGCATTTCTGGCCAAACGTTTTTGTGGTGTTCTACATACTCGTCAAGACGATGTGCTACCAACTGAAGTCTGAATCCAACTCTTTGCATTTGCTCTCTCCTTTCTTTTTTCCTGGTGAGCTGTGGTGGGTGTTGCCACCCACCACAGCGTTTCCATGGATGAAACTACTTAGCCGTTAGGGCTTAGTAGATCTTCTTGAATGTTGCGATGTTTGCCTTGGTGAAGGTGAAAGGGTCACCTAGGTAGGCAATACCACCTGCGGTTACCTTGTAAGTCTTCTTACCAGCCTTGAATGATGAGCCAACCTTGCCGGTGAAAGACTTGCTTTCGGCACGGGCAGCTGCGTAAACAGCTACGTAACCAAGGTCGATCGGGTTCCATAGACCAACCTTCTCAACGGTTCCATCTTCAATGTAAGGAGCCATCTGGCTTGGAAGACCAAGACCAGTTACCTTTACCTTTGCGTTCTTTGCCTTCTTCTCAATGGCTGCCGCTAGAACACCAACGGTGGTTGGTGAAATGATTCCGGCAACGTCAGGGTACTGAGACAAGATTGCTGCGAACTGGGCAGTTGACTTGGTTGCGTCGTCGTCACCGTAGAAGACTGACTTGTCAACGGTTCCGCCAACCCACTTCATGTCTGGGTACTTAGAGGTTAGGTAAGGTCCCATAGCTGCGATCCATGCATTCTGGTTTGCGGCAGTAGCTGCTGCTGAAAGAACTGCAATTGAGCCCTTCTTGCCCACAGCTTCAGCGATCCAGTCAACCTCTGCTGTACCAATACGATCTGAAGCGGCAGGAAGAACAGAAACAACACGTGCAGAAGCAGAAGCTGCTGCAACGTCAGCGTCAGAAGTTACAACAGTGATGCCCGCTGCCTTTGCCTTCCTCAATGACGGAACGATTGCGTTCTGGTCTGCAGCAGAAATAACTAGAACGTCGTACTTCTGCTGGATGATCTTGTTGATGAACTGTACCTGGGCTGGGCCAGTGGCTTCAGTAGGACCAACATAGGTGCACTTTGCGCCGATTTCTTTACATGCAGTCTGTGCACCCTTGTTCCAAGCGGTGAAATAACCGATGTTAACTGCCTTAGGCATAATCGCGATCTTCAGACCGGTCTTAATGCCTGGTACTGCTGCGTTTGCTGGAGCTACTGATGAAGCAACAAGAGCACCAACAATTGCTACTGCTGCAGCAACGCTTGCGAATTTCTTTTGCATTATTACTCTCCTTTGAGGGTTTCTTATTTGTTTGTTACAAAGGTCGATTTGCGTCGACTTTGAGCTATTTCAATTGCACGAGGTACTACAACTGAAATTAGGAGCAATGCGCCACTCACTATGAGTAGTGCGTTGGCGGAGAAATCTATCAATTGCAGCACTGAGCGAATTGCTCCCAGTGCAAAGACAGCGGCCAAGACGCCCCAAAGGGTTCCTATTCCGCCTGCAATCGATACTCCGCCGAACAGAACAGCAGCAATGACACCTAGTTCATAGCCAACAGCTCCATCTGGTGATGCACTCGCGAAGCGAAGCGTGTAAACCACACCTGCAACACCAGACATCAATCCAGTCATCGCGAATAAACCAAGTTTCATTCGCGCAACTGGAATTCCACTAAATTTCGCGGCCTCTGCATTGATACCAATAGCAAAAGTCCAGCGACCAACACGTGTGTAGTGCAAAACAATCCAGGCGATTGCGGCAAGAATCACCAAAGGAATCGTTGACCAAGGCAGGAAGGTACCTGGGATGTTTTCATAGCCAAGAACAATCCAGTTTTCAGGAAGTTCATTCACTGGCTCATTACCGAGTAACGCGTAGCAAAGGCCACGGAAAAGCGCCAAGGTTCCGATTGTCACCGCAAGCGAAGGTAAACCAATGACGGTAACCAAGTAGCCGTTTAGTAGCCCGCAAAGTAATCCAACGATTAGGCCACCCACTATGGCCATCTCAAACGAAGTTCCATTTCTGAACAGAAAACCGATAGTTGCGCTGCTAAGGCTGAGGATTGATGCGACCGAGAGATCGATCTCTCCAGCGATGATCAGGTAACTCATAGCCAAGGCAATAATTGCAATCTCCGCGATGTCCTGGATCACAAAACTAAGGTTGTCAATAGTCGCGAAGTATTCAGAGATAAACCCTCCAAGCACAACGGTCAATACAAGGAAAATCGTGACCCCGTGGTCCCAGCCGAATGTGAATTTTTTCATCAGTTTGTTCCCATGATCGAGGTTGGCTTGACTCGTGTTGATAGGTACCTATCAAGCGAAATGGCGGCAATAAGCAGAATGCCATTCACAGTTAGCTGCCAGAACTGAGGCACACCAAGAGCGCCTAGCGCCATGGTGATTGCCTGTAGCAAAACCGCGCCAATAACGGCGCCGTAAACGGTACCTATACCACCGGCAATGGCAACACCACCCACAACGCAGGCTGCAACCACACTGAGTTCTAGACCGTTGCCAGAATTCGCGGCCGCAGTGTTAAAACGAGCTAGCAATACTGCACCTGCGAGTCCGCTTACTGCTCCGGTTGCGAGGAAGGCCAAAAACACTCTGCGCGCGACAGGAATACCTACAAGCTCAGCAGCTGCAAGATTTGAACCGATTGCATATAGGTCTCGTGCTGGTCGCAGGCGCTTCATAATGAAACCCACTACCAACATCAAAATCACTGCAACCAAAAATAGATAAGGGATTCCGAAGAACGTATTCAGACCCATAAAGTTAATTGCTTTCGGAACCATGTCTTCTGTGATCGTGTTTCCACCGGCAATCTCATTGAACAAGCCACGCACAATGTAGAGAGTTGCAAGAGTTACAACCAGGCTCGGAAGTTTTAGGTAAGCAACTAGGTAGCCGTTGACGGCTCCAACCACTAGGCCAAGCCCAAGCGCCAATGCCATGCAGTACCAGAAACCATGACCCTTTGAAGATGCGTCACCAATTAGGTAGGCCGAGAAACCAATTGTTGAACCTACAGAAAGGTCAATGTGCTTCATCACGATTACTAGCGTTTGAGCAACCGCCAGGGTTGCAACAACAGCAACACCCAGTGTGATGTCCTGAAAACCAGACAATGTGAAGAAGGCTGGATTTGCGGTTCCGGTAATTAGTACAACAATTAGCAGCCCAAGAAATACTGGTATTTCACGGACCTTGAGGGTCTTTTGAATTAAGCTCTTCATTTACCCGATGCTCCTGTCGCGACCGCAATAATCTTTTCTGCCGTTGCCTGCTTTCGATCAAATTCACCAACCATGCGACCTTCGCGCATGACTAGGATTCGATCGGCCATTCCCATGACCTCGGGTAGTTCAGAAGAAACCATGACGATTGCCATGCCCTCTTGCGCCTTTTGTGAAAGCAATCTGTGAACCTCTGACTTTGTACCAACGTCAATTCCGCGGGTTGGTTCATCAACAATTAGCAACTTAGGCTCTGTGGCAAGCCATTTGGCAAGTACAACCTTCTGCTGGTTTCCACCAGATAGTCGATCAACAGGGTCATGCCCGGTTGCGTACTTGAGCTGAAGAATCTTGCCCCAGTCTGCAGCTAGTTTGCCTTCATCTTTTTGACGCACAATAAATAGTTTTGAAATTCGCTTCAGCATGGTTACAGCGGAGTTTTTATTAATAGAAGAAGACATAAACAAACCTTGTTGCCTTCTGTCCTCAGGCACTAGTGCCATGCCGGCCACCATATGAGCCGAAGGGTTGCCTGGCTTTAGTTTTTTGCCGTTTAACCAGACAGAACCTTTGTCATACTTATCAATTCCAAAAATCGCTCTGACTACCTCGGAGCGACCCGAACCAACCAAACCGGCCAGGCCAACGATTTCACCTGCACGCACTTCAAAATTTATGTTTGCAAACTGGCCAGCTAGGCCGAGGTCCTCCACCTTAAGAACAACCTCGCCCAGTTTCGCTTCAAGTTTTGGATAAAGTTCTGAAATTTCACGCCCAACCATGAGCTTGATTACTTTTGCTTCGTTCATTTCAGAGGTTGGCGCTGAACCTACAGTTGCGCCATCGCGCATAACTGTGATTCGTGAACAGAGCGCAAAAACCTCGTCTAGACGGTGGCTGACAAATACAACTGCACAATTCTGCGCCTCTAGGTTGCGCGCGACCTTGAAGAGGCGGTCAACTTCTTTGGATGACAACGCAGCTGTTGGTTCGTCCATCACAATGACAGTTGCCTGAGTTGACAACGCCTTTGCAATTTCAACGATTTGCTGATCTGCGATTGAAAGCCCACGAGCTCGTATGGTTGGATCTAGGTTCACACCAAGTTGTTCAAAAAGCTTTCTTGACTCTTTTTCCATGCCCTGCCAGTCAACGGTCTTACCCTTTTGTAGTTGACGACCAACAAATACGTTCTCGGCAAGGGTTAGATCAGGAAACAGACTTGGCTCTTGGTAGATAACGGCAATTCCCTGGTCGCGAGCCGCTCTGGTACTACCCTGCTCAAACTGCTTGCCATTCAAGGTAATTGAACCTGAATCAATCTTGTGAACACCAGCAAGAGCCTTTAGCAGAGTTGACTTACCGGCGCCGTTCTCACCCAGCAGTGCATGTATCTCACCTGGGTACAAAGTGAGCTCGGCACCCTTCAGGGCCTGAACGCCACCGAATGCCTTGGCGGCATCGCGCATCTCCAGAACTGCTTTCTGGTTAGGTGCCATCGCTAAAACTCCGTTGTTTTGTGAATCGTTTCAATTTGTGTACCCATAATCTATTCGTTGAATCTGTTCAAAAAACAGATTTGTCCGGTTTGTAGTTGAATCGTTACAATTCGAAGCTAGGGTTGATTGAACGTTCAATTGAACGGCGAGACTTTCAGGGGAAAAATGGCGATCAGCGTTAGAGATGTGGCCAAGGCCGCCGGCGTATCGGTGGGTACGGTCTCGAATGTTTTGAACACCCCCAACAAGGTTGCCGAAAAGACCGTGACCAAGGTTCAGGCAGCGATCGACAAATTGGGCTTTGTTAGAAATGACGCCGCCCGTCAGCTTCGCGCCGGCAAGAGCAGATCAATTGGCCTTGTGGTGCTTGATGTGCGAAACCCCTTCTTCACTGATCTGGCACGCGGGGCCGAAGATGCCGCGCAAGAGTTTAACATGAGCGTGCTGCTAGCCAACTCCGATGAAATTGCCGAACGAGAACTTGCCATGTTGAGTTTGTTTGAAGAGCAGCGAGTGCATGGCGTGCTGGTGACTCCGGTGAGTGACGACCTTGAGCCGTTCAAAAAAGCTCGCGATCGTGGAACTCCAATTGTGCTTGTGGACCGTAAATCAAAAGACAAAAACTTTTCATCCGTATCGGTAGATGACGTGGCCGGCGGATACATGGCCGTAAAGCACCTCATTGAAATAGGAAGAAAGAAAATAGTTTTTGCAGGCGGGCCAATGTCTATTCAGCAGGTAAGCGATCGTCTAAAGGGTGCGCAAAAAGCTGTTGCCGAACACCAGGGCATTTCTCTAGAGGTTATTGATTGCAAGAGCCTCACCGTATTAGAGGGTCGCGCGGCCGGTGAGCAAATAATTGACCGGCCAAAAACCAAAAGACCAGATGCTGTTTTTGCCGCAAACGATTTGGTGGCCTTGGGTGTCATGCAGGTCTGCCTAAAACCCGAAGGCATGAGCATTCCAAAAGAACTGAGCCTGATTGGTTACGACGATATCGCTTACGCATCCACAGCCCTTGTGGCACTTACTTCAATTAGACAGCCAACCCATGAGATGGGTACCAAGGCAGTGGAGTTGCTCTTGGCAATTGCCGAAGACGGAGATGCAAAGCCAAGAGTGCGTCACATTGAATTCCAGCCAGAACTTGTGATTCGCGATTCAACTTCAGCAAAGTAAAGAAAAATCCCCCAGCCAAAAGGCCGGGGGATTTTTCTAAGTAAAAAGAATTACTTGGTGATCTTGGTTACGGTACCCGCACCAACTGTACGTCCACCTTCACGGATAGCGAAGCGAAGACCCTCTTCCATAGCAATTGGCTGAATTAGCTCAACTGACATTTCGGTGGTGTCGCCAGGCATAACCATTTCAGTACCAGCAGGAAGGGTGATAACACCAGTCACGTCAGTGGTACGGAAGTAGAACTGTGGGCGGTAGTTTGCGTAGAACGGGTTGTGACGGCCACCCTCATCCTTTGAAAGGATGTAGACGTTTGCGTCAAAGC
>JACCDQ010271004.1_pt1 | contig 10885 bp, 12 predicted proteins | sample 7446031 | NCBI WGS metagenome assembly JACCDQ01 (sample SAMN15323442, study PRJNA562643) | freshwater metagenome | isolation source: river surface water | place: USA:Blue River Watershed | collected 2017-08-17
GGTAGCTGCCCGTGCCCACGATGAGGCGCTTGTCGGCGACCAGGTTCACGAAGCCGTTGACGGTGGTGTTGCCGATGGTGATGCGTGCCATTTTGATTTCCTCTCAATGATTGGCGATTGCGGGTTAAGCGAAGTGCTTAGGCTGGTCCGCAGAAACCAGTGTTTCCTACGTAACAGTATAGCGCTTATGGCGCCGATGAACTACAGGGCATAGCATAGCGCAGAACGCCTAGCCTTGCAAGCGAAAATCCGTCGGAAGGAGCATCAGGGATGGCACCGTCTCTCCGGTTCTCGTGCGGTAGCACGAGGTCTCGACCAACGCCGACACGGTGAACTCTCGTCCAACGCGCATCGTGGCCAGAAACTTTTCCTTGCTTGCTTCAGACATCCCGGCCAGCCACATCTTCATGTGGACCGAACAGGTCATGCCGCCGGTGGATGCGCCGGGCGCAGCATTGAAGTAGGTCTTCAGCTGCATCGACGCCGCGTCCCAGTACATCGCCACCCCTTTCAGGTTGGCGTGGATGGAGCCGCGCAGACGTCCCTCACGGGCCGTCTCAGCCACCACTCGGGTGGCGCCACACAGCACCTCAGCCATCCAGGTCCCATCATCGTTGCGCTTCTGACAGCGCGCCGAGAGTTCCCCATAAGCTGTGACCTGCATGCCCTTCTGCACGATGCCGTTGGCGAGCATGCGCTCGACTTCGGGACCGTTCAGGACAAGCCGGGTCGCGTCGCGGTCGGCGGAGGAACGCAAAAACATCCCGAATTCACGCCCATCCGACGTAACCCAGTCCACTTTGCCGTGAACCTGACCGGACAGAACATTCAATCGAGACATTAAGCGACCTCCTTGAGCTTGGTGCTCTCCTTCTCCTTGCCTGTGCAGGCTGAGATGACCGCCGGCGGGATTTCCGTCATGCCGGCCACCTTCACCAGCTCCTTGGCCACCTTCTGCCACGAGACCGTGGAAGATTTGGCGTAGGTCACCTGAAGGCGGTCCGCCAGCAGCACCACGTCCGTGCCTTCGGCACGCAGCGCGGCGGCTGCAGCGAGGACCTTGACTTCCAGCTCCTTGCGGCGCGTGGCAGCTGCTTCTTCCTCGCGCACGGCGCTGAAGTACAGGTCCACGGCCACATCGTGGTTCGCCTCGGCGATGGCCTTGTCGAAGGCTGCCTTCTCCACCAGCGTACGAAGCAGGGCTTCGTCCGACGGCAGACGGGGCGGCTCGACAAATCCGTCGATGAACTCCGTGAAGTAGAACTCCGCCGCGGCCTTGTAGGCACGCAGGAAGGCCTCGTCTCGCGGAATCTTCTCGACCACCGGGAACACCACCTTCTCGACTCCATCGGCGTCAGGCTCGACGCCTGCGGCCACGAACCAGCCGTAGGGGGCTTCAGCCACCAGAATCTGGTGCTGAACCTGACACCAGTAGTACGGCAGGCCCATGATGGCCAGGTCGCCGCCCTTCTTGGAGTCCCACAGCTTCTTGCGCGACTGGAAGGCAGGGCACTTCGCCTCGACCGGGAACCCGTGCGGGGCGCTCACGCTGGTGTCCGAAGACGCCGGCGCAACCGCATCGAACGAGGCCAGCAGCCACGACTCAGAGCTCGACAGGGCCGTCACGTCACGTTCGACCATGAACATCTGGGATTCCTCGAAGTGGCTCAGCACACGCCCTTCGTTCTCCGTGCCACGCTCGGTGTGAGCGTTGCCCGCGAACCGGGGAATGCGACCCATCTTCTCGGCCCACACCTTCCATGGCGTGTTCTCGAAGTAGCTTTCCAGGCCCACTGCAAGCAGCGGGGCGATGTCCAGGGTCACGCCTTTGCTGGCGGCATAGTCCCGCAGCAGCTCGGCGTTCGGCCGGGCAACCAGGGTTGCTGCCATCGACGCAGTCCACGACTCCGCGCGAACCTCATGCCACTCGGGCGTGCGGGGTGCACATGTCAATCGCTTCATACCTATATCCTCTTGTAAGTAACGCACTTTTCGCATTTGCGCGAAAAGCGGCAAACGCACACTATGTACCTGCAAGGTAGTATAGGTTGCATTGAGATATGGTGTCGTGTAGAATACAACAATAAGCAAGTTTCAAGAGCAAATCGGCATGGCCGTCGCGCTCCTTGGCCTCAAGTGGCTATACGTTTTACTACAGACCGCCCTTGGCCCCCAGACATGAAAAACACTCTCGTCGCCGCAGCGTTGGCACTCTTCGGTCAGCTGGCGCTGGCGGCTGACTACTACGTTGTGGTGCCCGTTCAGGGCAAGACTCTCGCCAGTACCGTTCAGGTGAACCTGGCTGCTTCTACGCTGCCTGGGGCCTCCGTTGGGTCCCCCTACAGCTACAACTTCGCCCAGAACCTGCAAGTCACAGGTGACAGCCAGTTCAGTGGCTTCGGGGTCAAGTGGTCCGTGGTGGATGGGGCGCTCCCTGCGGGGTTGGTGCTCAACAGCGACACCGGGGTGCTGGCGGGCACGCCTTCGGCCGCCGGCATCGCTTCGTTCACGCTGAGCGCGGTCTACCGGAGTAGAACGGGGGCGCAGGCCTACCAGGTGACCACATCGGTGAACCTTGCGGTGGTCCTGGGAGCCGGGATGCCGCCGACGGCAGTCGTGGGCGCCGCCTACAGCTACAACCTTAAGGCGCTGTTGTCAGTGACGGGAGACGCCGCCTACAACGGAAGCGGCGTGACGTGGACGAGCGTCAGCTCCAGCTTGCCTGCCGGGCTTTACCTCACCACCGACGGATACATCGGAGGCACGCCCACCGCTGCTGGAACCGGAACGCTGACGGCGCGCGCGACCTACAAGGGCGCCGATGGTGAGCAAACCTACCAAGTGGTCAGCTTGGCCGTTTCGGTGACCCTAGCCCAAGCGACCATGCCTGAAGGGGTTGTGGGTGCGGCCTACAGCTACGACCTCAAGACCCTCCTCAGCGTCACTGGAGACCCTAGCTATGCGGGCACCGGCATCACGTGGACCAGTGTGGCCAGCACGCTCCCGGCGGGCCTGAGGCTAAATTCGAGCGGCTTCATCTATGGCACCCCGACTGCTTCGGGCGCCGGCAGCGTCACTGCCCGCGCCACGTACCGCGGCGTGAACGGTGAGCAGGTCTATGCCGTCGTCGTCGGGGACATCTCGGTGACCCTGAACAGCGGAACGCTGAAGAACGGAACCCGAAACGTCGGCTATAGCCTCGACCTGAAGCCTCTGGTGACAGTAACTGGTGACGCGGCGTACTCCAGTAGTTCGGTCCAGTGGGAGCTGGTGAGCGGCAGCTTGCCAGCCAATCTGGCGCTCAATGCGTCCACGGGCCTCATCACCGGGACGCCGTCGACGCTGGGCACTGCCAATTTCGGCATCCGTGCGACCTACAAGTCGCTGTCCTCGGTGCAGAACTACGCCATCCAGATTGAAGACCTGGCGAACTTCACTGCCACGCAGACCGGCATGAAGATTGGCACGTCTGCACCAGGCACAAACACGTCTGACGCTTACTACGGCCCCAATGGCTACAGCTATGCGACCACCGCGGTGAATTGGGGCGCTATGGGGGCGTTCTATCACGACGCCACCACGCTGAACACCAACACAAGGCCGGTCAAATCCGTGAGCGTCGCCTCGACGTTTTCGGGCCAAGGCTCGGCTGCGGCGCCGAAAATGATTGTGGTTGACCTGGGCCAAGACCGCACGTTCACGACCGCCCGGTACTACCAGACCTTCTCTGACGGCAAAACAACTCACGCCGCGCTGGACGTGTCCACCACCGGCACGCTGCAGACCCGCACCTCCACAAGCTGGACGCAGGTCCACGACTTCGTCGCGCTGGACAACTCCAGCACGTCAGATGGGGTGGCGGCCACGTTCCCGGCGGTGACCGCTCGATACATCCGCGTCCGGCTCTACAACAACGGCGCCTACGGGTTCCCCAACTACACCGAGCTGTACGGCATGAAGCTGTTCAACAACTGATTGCCTTGGCCGCAGAAAGCCCCGGCCGGCCGGGGCTTTCATGTTCTTGATTTCCTGAAACAGAAGATGTTCGACTTCATCACCCACTACCGCTCAGAAGCGATACAGACGGCCGTACTGGCCGCAACTTTGATTGCCCTCGCCACGTCAGCGTCCCTGGTGGTGACCCGGAACCAGAGTGTTGAAACGAAGCGGTTCTGGCGTCTCACGCTGCGTCACCTGGCTGCCCTGGGCTTCCTGTTTGGGCTCGGCATCATCTGGAAGACCGAGCTGCAGACCGGCTTCCTCGCGCTGGGTGCGGCTACAGCTGGCTTCCTGCTCACGTTCCGTGAGAACTGGTTGTCGGTGTTCGCGTTCTGGACGCGCATGGTCAAGCAGCAGTACCGCCTGAACGACTTCATCGAGGTGGATGGCGTGCGCGGCAAGGTCATCGACATCACGTGGCTGAGCACCGTCGTTGCGGAAAGTGTGCCGGCGCGGGGCGGCACCATCTACAGCGGCAAGGTCGTGCACATCCCGAACAATCGGATGCTGCTGGTCCCGGTGTCGGTCGACAACCTCACCGACGAGTACACCTTGCACATCGTCACGGTGCCGCTTCCCGAAGGCGCGGAGCCGCTGGCTGCCGAGCAGGTTCTCCTTGATGTGTCGCGTGAGCTGTGCGCGCCGTTCTATGAAGAAGCTCGCAAGCACATGAAGCTGCTGGAGCAGGAGAAGGCCCTCGAAATCTCCTCGGTTGAGCCGAAGGCCTACCTGAGCATTGGGGAGGAAGGCGCCGTCACCATCCGATTGCGCATCATCGTCCCGGAGGTCCAGCGCAGTCACCTGCACCAAGCCATTCTTCACGGGTTCTTTGCGCAGGCCGACGAGCGCGCCTGGCCTCTGCGCTCCAAAAGCTGAGCGCCGCTTCCTGTCCAGTGGCTGACCAGGCGAGTTTCGACTTTCGCCATCAACAGCTGGTGCTCGAGCTGCTGCTCCACCCAAGCCGTGCGGTTCGGCTGGTCGGTCGGCTTGTCGTTGGCGAACTGGTTGATGAGCTTGCGCGCTTCCTTGGGGCCGGCCGGCTGCTCCACCTGGGCCATTCGGTCTCGACGCAGGGAGAGCGAAGTCTTGGCCCTCGCCACATAGACCGCGACCTGCTTTCGTATGCCGGCTTGCGTTCGCCGAGTGGGTGACGTGAGTTCTTGCAGCGCCTCCTTCCGCGCTTCCTTGACTTGCCCCTTGATGTCTGACACGGGCGGCGCATCCAACAGGCCGGGTCTCGGGTCTACTCACGCAAGGCCTTCTTCAAGGGCATCCTGGGCAACATCGCAAAGGGCGAATCCCTCGACGCCGAAGAGGAGGCCCGCCTGGCCAAAGAAGCGGAGAAGCGCGAACGCCAGGAGCAGGACGAGTCTCGAGCCCTTGTTCTTCAGAACCGGTTCGCCACGCACCAATCCGGCCTGGTCGCGGAAGGCTTCAACAGCCTCCCGGACACCTAGCGCACCGCGCTGCTGCACGAACACTGAGACGCCCGGCCACACCATCGGCTGCTGTACGCAGAGGGGCCGCGGCGGGGGGGGGTACCTGGCCGTCTTCGGGCAATGGGTTATGGAGTCCAAGCCGGAGCGGGGGGCCCCGCTGGTTACCCGACAGCAAGGATACCGATTTCCAGTTGTGGATGATGTGGCAGTTAACTAAAGCAGACTCAGATGGCTGGACAAAAATGTGAATAAAGAGTATACTTAACACTCCAACAAGGAGTTTTAACTTTGAACGAAGACAAGTCCAAAGCGCTGGCCGCCGCACTGGCTTCCATCGAGAAGCAGTTCGGCAAGGGCAGCATCATGCGGCTCGGTGAAGGTGCTGAGGTTCCTGAAATCGGCGTGGTGTCGACGGGCTCCATGCGCCTGGACCGGGCCCTGGGTGTTGGCGGCCTGCCGCGCGGCCGCATCGTCGAAATCTACGGCCCAGAGTCGTCGGGTAAGACCACGATGACGCTGCACGTGGTGGCCGAGATGCAGAAGCTGGGCGGCACCTGCGCCTTCATCGACGCCGAGCATGCGCTGGATGTGCAGTACGCGCAGAAGCTGGGCGTCAACCTTCAGGACCTGCTTATCAGCCAGCCGGACACCGGCGAGCAGGCGCTGGAAATCACCGACGCTCTGGTGCGCTCGGGTTCGGTGGACCTGGTCGTCATCGACTCGGTTGCTGCGCTCACCCCGAAGGCTGAGCTCGAAGGTGACATGGGCGACTCGCTGCCCGGCCTGCAGGCCCGCCTGATGAGCCAGGCGCTGCGCAAGCTGACCGCCAACACGCAGAAGACCAACACGCTGGTCATCTTCATCAACCAGCTGCGCATGAAGATTGGCGTGATGTTCGGCAACCCCGAAACCACGACTGGCGGCAACGCGCTGAAGTTCTACGCATCGGTCCGCCTGGACATCCGTCGGACCGGCAGCATCAAGCGCGGCGAAGAGGTCATCGGCAACGAGACCAAGGTCAAGGTCGTCAAGAACAAGGTCGCGCCGCCGTTCAAGACTGCTGAGTTCGACATCCTCTACGGCGAAGGCGTCAACCGCGCGGCCGAGGTGCTGGACCTGGCGGTCGAGCAGGGTGTGGTCGAGAAGGCGGGTGCATGGTTCTCCATGCAAGGCCAGAAGATTGGCCAGGGTCGCGACAACACCTGCGTCTACCTGCGTGAGAACCCGGACGTACTGGCCGGCATCGAAGCCAAGCTGGCCTGACTCACCGGCCCCACCCGCGACAACGCGAGTGGGGCCGGTCCTGGCGTGACTTCGCGGTGCTATACCGAAGTCACCCCAGGACGCCCATGAGTTTGAATCCAGCCCCACGCCTCCGCCTGGACCCGCGACCGGGCATCAAGCGTTCGCTGCGGGAGGGGCGGCTTCTGGCCTGGCGAGGACTGGCGGCGCTGCTGAGCAGTCTCCTTGTGGTGCTCAGTCACCCGGCGGGGGCGCAGACCTGGCAGAAGCTTGATTCGGCCGCGGGGGGCTCCTCGCCCACCTGGCAAAAGCTTTGCTCGAGTGGGTCGACCGCAGGGAAGTGGTCCGCGCTGACGGCCTGCGCCAACCCCGTCAAGTTCACCCTTGTGGCGGGAACTTCGGTCATCACGCAGTCCTTCATCAACAACAACGCGTTCAGTGTGCCCATCACCGCCGTCGGATGCATGGGTGAGTGCTACGTCTCCAGCACCTACACGACCTGCGTGGTCGGCAACTCCCTCTCGGCGGGCGCCACGTGCGACATCAGCATCCGCGTAAATCCTCCCCTCGAGGGGTGCGGCACGTCCAGCGGAACTCCTAGCCTGGCTAACGCCGGCGGGACGGTCTACGGCCGGTCAGCATTCATCTACACCGGCATCCTCTGCCCGTAGGCGCCCTTGCAACGCTAGGTCAGTGCCTGGTCGGATGGCCCGCGGTGGGGTCCTGTAGGGCAAACCTGCCACGGAAGGCCAGCGCGCGGTCCTGCTCAGGGAACTTGGCCGCAACAGCATGCCGGTGCGGCGTGGTCTTGATTTCGTGGGGGACTGTCACGCTGAAGGCGCTCGTGTGCAGCGTGATGAGCAGCACCTCAGTGCGTTTTGAGGCCCCTTCAGAGCCTTTCTTGGGCAAGGGTGTTGCTGTAGTCATCCACCCCTCATTCACCTGAACAACGACATTGGGCGGCCCGCCCATCTGCTGCTCCAGACTTTCGCGCAACGGTGTGCCGTCCGTGAGCAGTTCCTCCAAGAAGGCGCGCATCAGGTCTTTGGAGTCTCCGGACTCCATGAACTTGGAGACCAGTCCTGGTGGAATAAGCGCCAGGCGCGTGAGGGACCCGGATTGGTCCGCTTGAACGACGAACAACTGAGGCTCCAGCTCCAGTCCCTTCTCGCACAGCGCGAACGCCCGGGCTTTGAAGTAGTCGTGGACCTTCTCCAGAGATTTCCAATCAAGTGTCATCGCGGCGGGCAATCAAGAGGTCAGCCATTATGGCCGGCTCCATCCCCTGAAAGCACAAGCCTGGCGCTCGGAGGAGCACCAGGCTTGCATCCTGCAGCCGCAAGCCCAGGGGTGCCCGAATTACGGGGTCAGCTCCGCGGCAGAGGGTTCCCGCTCGGGGTCCGCCGGCTGCGGAAAGGCCGCCAGGTCGCGCACGTTCTTCTGCACGGTCACGACGGCGAACAGGCTCAGAATGAAGGACATCACGTAGAAGCCCTTGATGCTCAGCTCGAAGGTGGCGTTGAACAGGCCCACCGACAGCAGCAACATGGCCGAAGCCAGGCCCACCCAGCAGACGCCCGTGTAGATGCCCGTCACCGGGATGCCTTCGATGCGGTCGCGCACCGTCTTTTGCAGCGAGATGGCTGCGAACAGGCCCAGCACCAGCACCGCCAGATAAAAGCCCTTCTCGTTCAACCCCAGAGGGCCGTTCCACAGCCCGATGAGGAACGCGGCGACGCCGATGGCCAGGCTGGCCCAAGACGCACCCACGAATGCGCCAGACGGGCGCAGGTTCAGCTGTTGATTGTTCACGATGGAATCCTTTCAGTGAGGAAGAAGAGATGGCCGACGGGTTTGGCTTCCCGCTCGGGTTTACTAAATTGTGTTTAGTATACTACAGAAATTGCACATTAGGCAACGCGACCTTGGCGATGTCGTGCCAATGCAAGCGCACCGATACCCATGAAGACGACGACGCCGAATAGCGTGGCAAGTGGTACTGGGGGAACTCCGGCATGGGTGAGCGCGGTATAGGTCCCCACCAAGACCAGCATCATGACGTTCTCGAAGAAGTTCTGGACGGCAATTGCTTGGCCTGCCCCCACGCTCTCGTGGCCCTTCTCCTGCAGCAACGCATTGAGGGGCACCACATAGAAGCCCCCGCAGGCGCCAATCGCAGCGAGCAAGCCCGCGGCCGTGTACAGGCTGGTGGAGTGGGCCAGCACCATGATGAGCACACCCAGGCAAATACCGGCGGGCAGTGCTCGGTTCACCTGGGTCAGCGTCACGTAGCGAGCCGCTGCCGTCGCGCCCAGCGCGATACCCACAGCCACCGCACCGCTCAAGTTCGCCGGTGTCGACGTGTCCAGCAATCCCAGCGCCACCGGAACCCACGCCACGAGGAGAAACCGAAGCGTGCTGCCGACACCCCAGAACATGCTGGTTCCCAACAAGGTGAACCGGCCGTCCGGATGGCGCATGAGCGTGCGCAGCCCTTGCCAGAACTCGCGCAGCAGAGCCCATGGGGTGCGGAACTTGTCCGCCCGGCTGGGCGTGACGGAGGGCACCCACAAGTTGGCCAGCGCGGCGAGGAGGTACAGCACGACCGTCACGCCGACAGCCAGCTGCGCGCCCTGGTCAGCCAAGAACCCTCCCGCGATGACACCCAGCAGGATGGCCGCGATGGTGGACCCCTCGAGCAGTCCGTTGGCCTTAACCAGTCGGTCTTGCGGAACGAGCTCGCTCAAGATTCCGTACTTCGCGGGAGAGTATGCGGCCGCGCCCAGCCCCACCAGGCTGTAGGCAAGCAACGGGTGTGCGCCGGCCAGCATCGTGCAGGCGCCGGCCAGCTTCATGGCATTGGCTCCCAGCATGACACGGCTCTTGGGCCAGGCGTCAGCGACGTGGCCGACGAAGGGCGCCAACACGATGTAGGCCAGAACAAAGAACTCCTGCAGGAGCGGGGTGTGCCAGGCCGGCGCACCGTTGAGCTTGAGTAGGCCGATGGCGGCGAACAGCAGCGCGTTGTCAGCCATGGCCGACAGGAACTGTGCGACAAGCACTGGGTAGAGACCGCGGCTGGCGGCTGGCACGCTGAAGGACATGTGTCGAGGCACCCGCGGCCTAGACCTATCAGCGGCAGACCTTGGCCGCCACCAGGCGCTGGACTTCCTGCGCAACTTCGTTGTCGCGGAACTGCAGTGCGACCGGTTGCGCCAGCCCCTGCACGTGAAGCGTGAGCTCCGAGTCGGCGTCCAGCCGGCCCTTCGTCTCGCTGACGAACGCAATGACCCGCCCGTACGGCACCGAGAAGTAGCTGCGCTTGCTCCCCGTCAGGCCTTGCTTGTCGACCACGATGACGCGGTCATCCGTAAATGCCACGTAGTCGCGCAGGTGTCGAAAAGCGGCCAGCAATGTTTCGCCCTCCATGAGCACCGAAGCGCGCAAGTTGGCATCCACGTCGTCGATGTCGGCGATGGCAGAAGAAGTGTCCGTCAGCAGGTTGAATAGTCCCATGAGCATCCTTGTGAGGTAGGTGAACTCCCGGCTACGCCACCGGGGGTGTTTTTCGTATAGCCGGTCAGGCCGAAGCCATCTTCTTGAGGGCGACGTAGTCGGTCTTGCCCGTCCCGAGAAGGGGCAGAGCAGCCACTGTCACGATGCGGCGCGGCACCGACAGCTCGCTGAAGCCCAGGCTCTTGGCCGCGGCGATGAGCTCGTCGCGCTTGAGGTCCTTGGCAGTGGTGAAAAGCACCAGGGCCTCGCCCTTCGTCGGGTCGGTCATCGTCGTGACGGCGTGCATGCCGGCGGCAGCCCGCTCCGCAATCTTCTCGACCACGGACAACGACACCATCTCGCCTGCAATCTTGGCAAACCGCTTGACGCGGTCGACGATGGACACGAAGCCCTCCTCGACCTTCACCACATCGCCCGTCGCGTACCAACCGTCGCCCAGGTCAGACGTCGTGGCTTCCAGCACGCCCGGCTGCTCGTAGCGGTAGTAGCCGCTCATGACGTTGGGGCCCTTGACGTACAAGGCGCCGCCTTGCTCGATGCCAGGGACCGGGACCAGCTTGTACTCGATGCCGGGCAGGAAGGGGCCCACCGTGCCCACGCGATAGGCCTTGGGGGTGTTCACGGCCAGCACCGGTGCGGTCTCGGTCGCGCCGTAGCCTTCGAAGATGCGCTTGCCGAACTTCTCGAAC
>JACCDQ010896855.1_pt1 | contig 10885 bp, 4 predicted proteins | sample 7446031 | NCBI WGS metagenome assembly JACCDQ01 (sample SAMN15323442, study PRJNA562643) | freshwater metagenome | isolation source: river surface water | place: USA:Blue River Watershed | collected 2017-08-17
CTCGGGGCCAATTTGGGTGCCGCTGGCGCGCTGCGGGTAGGTTTGTTTGATGACCGCTTGTTTGATCATGGGGAGTGCGCTTTGCAGGCTGGCCGCTTCGCCACACCACCAGGTGGCCAAGGATGGCAAGGCCAGTGGTTCGCCCAGCAGATGCTCACAGATGGCAGGCAAAAACCCCAGCAGCGCACTGGACTCCAATGGGGCGGAGCCGGGCGCGTTCGCCAGCAAGACATTGCCTGCGCGAACCGCCTGCATCAGGCCCGGCACGCCCAGGGCCGAATCGCTGCGCAGTTCCAATGGGTCCAGCCATTCGTCGTCCAGCCGTTTGATCAACACGTCCACCGGTTCCAGCCCGTGCAGTGTTTTTAAGTACAGCCGGCGGTCGCGCACGGTGAGGTCGCTGCCCTCGACCAAGTTCAGCCCCAAGTAGCGTGCCAAGTAGGCGTGTTCAAAATAGGTTTCGTTGTACGGGCCTGGCGTGAGCAAGGCGATACGGGCTTCGTTGCCCTGGGGAGACAGTGATTTGAGGCCCTGAACAAAGGCTTTGTAACTGGCAGCCAAGCGCTGCACCTTCATGCCGCTGAAGGCAGCCGGGAATTGGCCTGCAATGGCGATTCGGTTTTCCAGCAAATAACCCAGGCCCGAGGGCGCTTGGGTGCGTTGCGACACCACACGCCAACGCCCGTCGGGCCCGTGGGCCAAATCGAAAGCAGCAATGTGCAGCCAAGTGCCTCCAAGAGGCTCCACACCTTGCATGGCTCGCAAGTAACCGGGGTGGCCTTGCACCAGTGCGGGTGGCAACCAAGCCTGTTTCAGCAGGTGCCGTGGACCATAAATGTCAGCCAGCACACTGTTGAGCAGACGGGTGCGTTGCAGCACGCCTGCTTCAATGTAGGCCCAATCCTGTGGCCCCACCAGCAGCGGGAACAGGTTCAACGACCAAGGGCGTTGCATGCCGTGTTCGTCGGCGTAAACGTTGTAGGTCACGCCGTTGTCTTTGAGCTGCCGCTTCAAATTTTGTTGGCGGCGGTTCAGGTCAGCAAAACCCTCTGAGCCCAAGTGCTCGAAAAACGAGGCCCAGCAGGGGTGTATGGCGGCACCTACACTGTTGACATCGGCCTTGGAGTCGCTGTTGCCACTGACCTTGTGCAGTTCGTCCAAGTGCCCGGGTGAGGCGGGCAAGGCCAACTCCGCTGCCAGTTCGGCAGCGGTGATCGGGCCTAGGGGTTCTTTTGACGGCAGAGCGGGTTCGTTCACGGGCACAAGTATGTCACGACCCGCGCGGCCTTACTTGCGCAGGTCCAACGTGAAGGGGAACTCGCGGCTGGGTTGTGCCGGCTGCGTTTGTACCGACCCTGGTGTGTGGCCCATCTGGAAGAAGCGCGCCAGCCGGCGGCTTTCGGCTTCATAGGCGTTGACGGGGAAGGTGTCGTAGTTGCGCCCGCCGGGGTGTGCCACGTGGTACTGGCAGCCACCGAGCGAACGCTTCATCCAGGTGTCCACAATGTCAAAAGTCAGTGGTGCGTGCACACCGATGCTGGGGTGCAAGGCCGACGGCGGGTTCCAGGCTTTGTAGCGCACACCGGCCACGTACTCGCCCACGGTGCCCGTTTTTTGCAGGGGCAGGGTGCGGCCATTGACTGTGATGAGGTAGCGGCTGTCGTTGTAACCGCTGACACGCACCTCCACGCGTTCCAGCGACGAATCCACGTAGCGCACGGTGCCGCCAGCCGAACCTTCTTCGCCCATGACGTGCCAGGGCTCCAGCGCGTTGCGCAGGGTGAGTTCAATGCCTTTGGCCGCCACCTGGCCGATGAGCGGGAAGCGGAACTCGAAGTGCGGGTCGAACCAGCTTTTTTCGAACTTGTACCCGTGTTGCGCCAAGTCGTCGAGCACATCGTCAAAGTCCATGCGCACAAAGGTGGGCAGCAGGAAGCGGTCGTGCAACTCGGTGCCCCAGCGGGTCAGCTTGCCGTGCCAAGGTTGCTGCCAGAAGCGAGCCACCAGTGCGCGCAACAGCAGTTGCTGTGCAATGCTCATGCGGGCGTGGGGTGGCATTTCAAACGCACGCAACTCCAGCAGGCCTAAACGGCCGGTGCTGCTGTCCGGGCTGTAGAGCTTGTCGATGCAGAACTCGCTGCGGTGGGTGTTGCCGGTCACGTCCACCAGAATGTTGCGCAGGGTGCGGTCCACCATCCAAGGCGGCATGTCCTGGCCGTACACCTGCCGGTTTTTCTCGATTTGGTTGAGCGCGATTTCCAGCTCGTAGAGCTGGTCGTTGCGGGCTTCGTCCACACGCGGGGCTTGGCTGGTGGGGCCAATGAAGAGGCCGCTGAACAAGTAGCTCAGCGATGGGTGGTTGTGCCAGTAAGCGATCAGGCTGCCCAGCAATTCGGGCTTGCGCAGGAAGGGCGAGTCTGTGGGGGTGGCCCCGCCCATGACGAAGTGGTTGCCGCCGCCGGTGCCCGTGTGGCGGCCGTCGGTCATGAACTTTTCAGCGCACAGGTGGGTTTGGTGCGCGGCGTCATACAAAAATTCGGTGTGCGCCACCAGTTCGCACCAGTTGTGGGCGGGGTGGATGTTGACTTCGATCACACCGGGGTCGGGCGTGACCTGCAGCATCTTCAGGCGCGGGTCGCGCGGTGGCGGATAACCCTCCAGCACGATTTTTACACCCAACTTCTCTGCGGTCGCCTCGATGGCGGCGAGCAGGTCCAGGTAATCTTCCAGTCGTTGCAGCGGTGGCATGAACACATACAGATGGCTGCTTTTGCCGCCCGTGTTGGTTTCGGCTTTGGGGCCGTTGGCGCGCTGCGGGTCACGCGCTTCAACGCACAGGGCCGTGCGTGTTAGCCACGCCGCTGACTCACCCGTTGCTGGGTAACGTGCGCTCATGGGCTGCGCGGGTGCGCCGCCAGGCACGCCCAGGCCGGCGGGGTCGCCTTGCCAGACGGGGCTGCCACCGTTGGGTGTGCCGTAGGCGCTGCTTTGCATGGACACCACGCCACCTTCAGCGAAGCCGCCGCCAAATTGATAGGGGGCGTACTGGCGTTTGAAACTGGCGCCGTCGGGCAATGGGTCGCGTGGGGTCGATGGATCCTGCTCGATGTGGTAGGGGTAGTCTGTGGCTGACACCCAAGGCAGCGAATCCAGCGGCAGGCGGTAGCCCATGGGCGAATCGCCGGGAATGAGGTACATGCGCTCGTCGCGGAAGAACCAGGGGCCGGTGCTCCAACTGCTGCCAAAACCGTTGCGCACACCTTTCTGGCTGCCGTCGTGCACAGCGTGCACCTGCAGTGGCAGCACGTAGCCCACCGTTGCGTCCAGCCCTTGGCCGAACACGCGGCGCAGGCGCACGCGCTCCATTTCGTCGCTCAGTTTGGCGTCGAACGGGTCCACATTCACTGGCAATTTGCGTTCGCGCCAGAGGTAGTACCAAGTGTCTTCGTAGCCGGGGGTGATGTACTGGGTGCTCACCCCCAGTTTGCGCGACAGGGCTTGAATGAAGCGCTGCGCGTCTGCATCGGTGTAGTGGGCGGTGTCGCGCTCGTCGGCGAACAGCTCGGGTTTGTGCCAAAGGGGTTCGCCGTCGGCCCGCCAGAACAACGACAACGCCCAGCGCGGCAGCTGTTCACCGGGGTACCACTTGCCTTGGCCCAGGTGCACAAAACCGCCCGCGCCGTATTCGCGGCGCAACCGGTGCAGCAGTTCGGTGGCGTAGTTGCGTTTGGTTGGGCCCAGTGCGTCGGTGTTCCACTCGGCGGCGTCGCGGTCGCGGGTGGCCACGTAAGTGGGCTCGCCTCCCATGGTCAAGCGCACGTCGCCAGCCACCAGGTCTTTGTCTACTTGCTCGCCCAGGGCCTGGATGGCGGCCCATTGATCTTCGGTGTAAGGCTTGGTCACGCGCGGCGACTCGTACACGCGGCTGACTTGCATCAGGTGTTCGAAGGACACCTCGCACTCGTCCAGCGCTCCATCGATGGGTGCGGCGCTCGAAGGCTGTGGGGTGCAGGCCAGGGGGATGTGGCCCTCACCAGCGAGCAGGCCAGAGGTCGGGTCCAGCCCGATCCAGCCTGCACCGGGCAGGAACACCTCGCACCAGGCGTGCAGGTCGGTGAAGTCGGCTTCAGGGCCGTTGGGGCCATCGACTGACTTCACATCAGATGTGAGCTGAATCAGATAGCCCGAAACAAAGCGCGCCGCCAGGCCCAGGTGCCGCAGCATCTGAACCAGCAACCAGCCAGTGTCGCGGCAAGAACCGCTGCCTTTGCTCAGCGTTTCCTCGGGGGTTTGCACCCCAGGCTCCAAGCGTATGGTGTAGGCAATGTCGCCCTGCAGCTGCTGGTTGATGGCCACCAAAAAATCAATGGTGCGCTGGCTTACGGTGTTTACCCGCTGCAGGTAAGCGGCCAGTCGGGGCGTGAGCGGATCTTTGACCAGGTAGGGGGCGAGTTCAGCCGCCAGTGATTCGCTGTAGTCGAACGGAAACTGTTCGGCGCTGGGTTCTAAAAAGAAGTCGAACGGGTTGTGTACCGCCATTTCCACGACCAAGTCCACCGTGACTTTGAATTCACGCATGGGCTCTGGAAACACCAGACGCGCCTGATAGTTGGCGAAAGGGTCTTGCTGCCAGTTGATGAAGTGGTTTGCGGGCTCGATGCGCTGAGAGTAAGAAAGCACCTTGGTGCGGCTGTGCGAGGCCGGACGCAGACGCACCACGTGCGGCGCGAGGTTGACCAAGCGGTCGTAGGTGTAATGCGTAATATGATTCAGGGCAACATGAATGGCCATGCTGGGTCTTTCAATAACAAACAAGGGAGTGGACGTTGCCACAGTGCCAACCGGGCTGCACGCCAATGCGTTTGCAGCAAGCAATTAGTGCGCCATGTTAAGCGCAATGTTGGGCTTTGCCTTGGGTGTGGCTTTGCAGCTGCAACAAGACGCTGTGAGCCCCCTGCCAGCTTACCTTGCCTGCGCGGTGGGCGCATTGGTCGGCCTTGCTCTGCGAAGTCGATGGAGTCACCCGGCCTGGCGAATCGGGTGCTTGCTTGTGGGGGCAGCGGGTTTGGCCGTTGCGATCACGGGTGCGCGGGCACATTGGGCCCAAGCGCAGGGCTTGGATGCCGCGCTCGAGTCGGTTGATGTGGTACTGGTGGGGCATGTGGTTGGTTTGCCGCAGGTGTACCGCTCGGCCCAACCATCCGCCCGTTTTGAATGGCAGGTGGAAACAGCCACGTTGGCAGGTCGAAACGTGCGGGTGCCCGAGCGCTTGCTACTCTATGGCGCAGGCCCCTTGCTCGAGGTGGAGCCCGGGCAGCGCTGGCAGCTCACCGCGCGCTTGCGTCGCCCGCACGGTTTGCGCAACCCCGGTGGTTTTGACACCGAGGCGTGGCTGTGGGGGCAGGGCATCCATGCCACCGGCAGTGTGCGGCAGGGCAAAAAGGTGGACCCCCCGTTGCGGTTGCCGGGCCGGGTGTGGCTGCCGTTTGACCAAGCCCGATTTGCGGTTCGCCAAGCGGTGTTTCGTTCAGTGGACGATGCCAGTGCTGCAGGTCTGCTGGCCGCTTTGGCCGTGGGCGATCAGGCTTCCATCGACAAGCCTGATTGGGATGTGTTCAAAGTGGTGGGTGTCGGGCATTTGGTGTCGGTGTCTGGGTTGCACATCACCATGTTTGCGTGGCTGGCTGTGGGCTTGGTGGGTGGCCTGTGGCGTTGGGTCGGCGGGCGATGGCCTGGGTGTTTGTACCGCCTGCCAGTGCCGGTGGCGGCGGCATGGGGTGGCGTTTTGCTGGCGGGCCTGTATGCAATGCTGGCAGGCTGGGCGGTGCCAGCGCAGCGCACGGTGCTGATGCTGGCTGCAATGACATTTTTGCGGCTGCGCGCCCAACGATGGCCCTGGCCATTGGCCTGGTTGGTGGTGTTCAATTTGGTGCTGCTGCTGGACCCGTGGGCGCTGTTGCAAAGCGGCTTTTGGCTGAGTTTTGTGGCGGTGGGCCTGTTGTTTGCAGCCTTGCCCACGTCATCGCAGCCCACACCTCAAGGTTTGCGGGTGGTGTGGGCCAAGTTCAAAGAGCAGGCCATCATCACGGTGGGCTTGGCTCCTTTGACCTTGCTGTTGTTCGGACAGGTGTCTGTTGTGGGGCTGGTGGCCAACTTGGTGGCTGTGCCGTGGGTCACTTTTGTTATCACGCCCCTGGCGTTTTTGGGCACGCTGGCGTCGCCCTTCTGGGGCATGGGGGCCTGGGCCAGCCGGGGGCTGATGGCGGTGTTGGAGTGGTTGGCCACCTGGCCGGGTGCCGTGCTTGAGCGCCCCGAGCTGCCCTGGGCGCTGGGTTTGATGGCTGTGGTGGGCGGGTTGTTGTTGGTTTTGCAACTGCCTTGGGCCCTGCGGGCGTGGGGCGGTTTGTTGCTGTGGCCGGCACTGGTGTACCAAGTGCCCCGGCCCCTGCCGGGCGAATTTGAGTTGTGGGCCGCCGATGTGGGGCAGGGTACCGCAATCGTGGTTCGCACAGCCGGGCACACCCTGGTTTATGACACTGGGCCACCCATAGGTGCCAGCAACGCTGGCGACCGGGTGCTGCTTCCCATGCTGCGCGCCTTGGGTGACCAGCCCCACACCGTGGTCCTCAGCCACAACGACAGCGACCACACCGGAGGCTTTGCTGCCTTGAACCGCCGCTATCCGCAGGCCGAGGTGCGCGCCCATTTTGCACCTGATCCCGCCCCCAGAAAATCCAACACTTGCCAGCGTGGCGACGCCTGGGAGTGGGATGGCGTGGTGTTTGAAGTGATGCACCCAAGCCCGGGCTATGTTGCTGAGTCAGACAACGCTTCGTCTTGCGTGATTCGGGTGGGGCGCGGGCCCACATCGGCCTGGCTCACGGGTGATATCACCCGGACCGAAGAGGAGCGCCTGCTCAATGACCTGGCCGGCCTGCCAGGCCCCACGTCGCAAGCGGGTTTGCTGTTTGCCGCGCACCATGGCAGCAAAACCTCCAACAGCGAAGCGTGGTTGCGAGCCTTGCGGCCCAGCTGGGTGGTGGTGCAGGCCGGCTGGCGCAACCGCTATGGCCACCCCGCGCCCGAGGTGGTCAAGCGTTTTGATGCGCTGGGGCTGCCCTGGGTGAACACCGCCGATTGCGGGGCCCTACGTTGGCGCAGCGCCACACCTCATTCGATCAATTGCCTGAGGCAAGACCCAATGCGCTACTGGCACTGGCAAAAACCAATGGAAAACAAGGCCTCTGCACCTACAAAAGCCATCGAGCCCAATGACTAGATGCCAGTATCTGGCCCGCTCCTTGCTAAGATGATTTCCAGGCGAAACCAACCCATTTCTCACCCGCTGCCCATGAGCCGACACACCTTCGACGAAATGCACGCCGCCCCCGAGCGCGTGCGCGAACATTACCTTCACTACGCACGCTGGCTCGCACAACAACCCGAAGAGGTGATGGCCGCCCGGCGCGAAGAAGCTGAAATGATTTTCCGGCGCGTTGGCATTACCTTTGCGGTGTACGGTGCCAAAGACGAGGACGGTTCGGGCACCGAGCGCCTGATCCCTTTTGACTTGATTCCCCGCATCATTCCTGCCAACGAGTGGCGCAGCATGGAAAAGGGTCTGAGCCAGCGTGTCAACGCACTCAACCGCTTCATTCACGACATCTACCACGACCAAGACATTCTGAAAGCCGGCATTGTGCCGCGCGAGCAGATTGAGGGCAACGCCCAGTTCCGGCCCGAAATGGTGGGGGTGGATGTGCCCGGTGGTGTGTACTCACACATTGCGGGCATCGACATTGTGCGTGCGCCCGTGCCCGGCGGCAACGGCGAGGCCGACTACTACGTGCTGGAAGACAACCTGCGCGTGCCCAGCGGCGTGAGCTACATGCTCGAAGACCGCAAAATGATGATGCGCTTGTTCCCTGAGTTGTTCAGCCAGAACCGCGTGGCCCCGGTGGCCCATTACCCCGATTTGTTGCTTGAAACCTTGCGTGCGGTCAGTCCCGCACACGCCTCGGAACCCACAGTGGTGGTGTTGACCCCTGGCATGTACAACAGCGCCTATTTTGAGCACGCATTTTTGGCACAGCAAATGGGCGTGGAACTGGTGGAGGGCCAGGACCTGTTTGTCAAGGACAACTTTGTCTATATGCGCACCACGCGCGGCCCCAAGCGGGTGGACGTGATTTACCGCCGTGTGGACGACGATTTTCTGGACCCATTGGCCTTCCGCCCTACCTCCACGCTGGGCTGTGCTGGCTTGTTGGACGTCTACCGCAAAGGCAACGTCACCCTGTGCAACGCCATCGGCACTGGCGTGGCAGACGACAAATCCATCTACCCCTATGTGCCCCAGATGATCGAGTTTTACCTGGGCGAAAAACCGATCCTCAAAAACGTGCCCACCTACATGGGCCGCAAGCCCGATGATCTGAAATACATACTGGCCAATTTGAAGGACTTGGTGGTCAAAGAGGTGCATGGTGCCGGCGGCTACGGCATGTTGGTGGGCCCGGCATCCACCCAAGCCGAGATCGAGGAATTCCGCAAGGCGGTGGTGGCCAAACCCGAGGGCTACATTGCACAGCCCACGCTGAGCCTGTCCACATGCCCCACCTATGTGGAGCGCGGCATTGCGCCCCGCCACATCGACCTGCGCCCGTTTGTGTTGAGCGGCAAAACCGTTCAAATGGTGCCGGGCGGCTTGACCCGTGTGGCCCTGAAGGAAGGCTCACTTGTCGTCAATTCGTCACAGGGCGGTGGTACCAAAGACACCTGGATTCTGGAAGCCTGAGGAAAGTTACAAGATGCTGTCAAGAACCGCTGACCATTTGTTCTGGATGTCGCGCTACACCGAGCGCGCCGAAAACACCGCCCGCATGCTGGACGTGAACTACCAGACCTCGCTGCTGCCCCAGTCCGCGGCGGTTGCACAGCTGGGCTGGGAGGGGCTGTTGCGGATCAGTGAACTGATGCCGGCTTACGAGTTCCAGCACGGTGAAGTCACGTCCAAAAACGTGTTGCACTTTATGGTGCGCGACGAGGACAACCCCTCGAGCATTGTGAGCTGCCTGCGCGCCGCGCGTGAAAACGCCCGTGCCGTGCGCGGTGCCTTGACCACCGAGGTGTGGGAAACCATGAACACCACTTGGTTGGACCTCACCAAAAAACTCAAAAGCAACGACTTTGAGCGCGACCCGGCCCAGTTTTTTGAATGGGTGAAGTTCCGTTCGCACCTGTCGCGTGGGGTGGCCATAGGCACCATGCTGCAGGACGAAGCCTTTCATTTCTACCGCATGGGCACCTTTTTGGAGCGTGCCGACAACACCGCGCGACTGCTGGATGTGAAGTTTCATGCCGTGGAAAGCGATTTTTACGGCGCCGCCAGCGAACAGGACCAAGAGTACGACTTTTACCACTGGAGTGCGATTTTGCGAAGCGTCAGTGGATTTGAGGTGTACCGCAAGGTTTACCGCGACGTGATCACGCCCGAGCGTGTGGCTGAGTTGCTGATTCTGCGTGCAGACATGCCCCGCAGCCTGCACGCTTGCATGAAAGAAGTGGTGGTCAATCTGGCCCAGGTCAGCAACGACACCTCGGACGAAACCGAGCGCCGTGCCGGCAAGTTGCTGGCCGAGTTGCAGTACAGCCGCATCGACGAGATCTTGGCCACCGGCCTGCACGCATTCTTGACTCAGTTCTTGGACCGAGTCAATGAATTGGGTGTACGCATCAGTCGCAATTTCCTGATGCCCAGCTGATTGCCGCCCATAAACAAAACGCCTGCAACCATTGTGGTGCAGGCGTTTTGCTTTGCACGTTATCGTGCAAATTGCACCAAGATAGGTTGGTGCGTTGTTTGTGAGTCAGGCGACCCGGAAATTCCCTATCTGCTTGGTCAGCAATTGGGCTTGGTCGTTCAGTGCAGCGGCAGCGGCGGCGGTTTCTTCTACCAAGGCGGCGTTTTGCTGGGTGCTGGCGTCCAATTGATGTATGGCCTGAACCACCTGACCCACTCCAGTGGCTTGTTCTTTGGTGGCGGTTGAGATGTCGCCCAGCAATTGGTTGATTTGTTTCGCGTTGACCACCACTTCCTTCATGGTGGAGCCTGCGCTTTCAACCACTTGGGTGCCAGCGTTGATTTTTTGAACGCTGTCAGTGATCAGGGATTTGATCTCGCGGGCTGCCTCGGCACTGCGCCCAGCCAGGCTGCGCACTTCAGTGGCCACCACTGCAAAACCCCGGCCAGCTTCCCCGGCACGGGCCGCTTCCACGGCGGCATTCAAAGCCAAAATGTTGGTCTGGAATGCGATGCCATCGATCGTGCCGATGATGTCGTTGATTTTGGAGGAGGAGGTGTGAATGTCGCGCATGGTTTTTACCACCTGCTCGATCTCGGTGCCACCTTGTTCTGCCACCTCGGCGTTGGAGCTGGCAAACGTCGCAGACATTTCGGTGCGTTGTGAGGTGTCACCCACCTGCGAGCCAATCTGTTCCATGGCCGAAGCTTGTTCTTCAAGTGTGGCTGCCGACGCCTCGGTGCGTGCAGACAGGTCTTGGCTGGCGCGTGTGATTTCGTTGCTGGTGTTGGCCAGTTCCCGGGCCGAGTGCCGCACCCGGCGTATCAATTCATGCAGGGCATCGTAGGTTTTGCGCAGATCAGTGATCACCAATGCCGGTTCGTCTTTGCCCCACGGTTGGCTGGGCGCGCGGCGAAGGTCGCCGTCTGCCATTTCTTGCAGGTGCTTGCTGATCAGGCGCAGGCCGCCACGCGTTACCAAGAAGAAGCCATAGAAGAGGTATAGAGCCAGCAGCACGAAAAAGGTAATCAAGCCCAGTGTCACATAGAGCTTGGTGGTCATGGCTTGTGTGCGCTCAGACA
>JACCDQ011230783.1_pt1 | contig 10884 bp, 9 predicted proteins | sample 7446031 | NCBI WGS metagenome assembly JACCDQ01 (sample SAMN15323442, study PRJNA562643) | freshwater metagenome | isolation source: river surface water | place: USA:Blue River Watershed | collected 2017-08-17
AAGGGCCTGGGCACGCCGGCCACGCGCGCGGCCATCATCGAAGGCCTGCTGACCGAGAAATACATGCTGCGCGAAGGCCGCGAGCTGATCCCCACCGCCAAGGCGTTCCAGTTGATGACCCTGCTGCGCGGCCTGGGGGTGGAAGAACTCTCCAAGCCCGAGCTGACCGGCGAGTGGGAGCACAAGCTGTCGCAAATGGAGCGCGGCCTGCTGAGTCGCGAAGCCTTCATGCGCGAAATCGCCGCCATGACCGAACACATCGTCAAAAAAGCCAAGGAATACGACCGCGACACCGTGCCCGGCAACTACGCCACCCTGGCCGCGCCCTGCCCGAACTGCGGTGGCATGGTGAAAGAAAACTACCGCCGTTATGCCTGCACCGGCGCCGACGGCAAGAGCGACGGTTGCGGTTTTTCTTTCGGCAAATCCCCCGGCGGGCGCACCTTCGAGATCGACGAAGCCGACGCCTTTCTGCGCGACAAACACATCGGCCCACTGGAGGGTTTCCGCTCCAAGGCCGGCTGGCCCTTTGTGGCCGAACTGGCGCTGAAATTCAGCGACGAAGACAACAATTGGAAGCTGGAATTCGATTTTGGCGACGACAAGAAGGAAGAAGAGACCGGCGAACTGGTTGATTTTTCAGGCGGCACGTCTTTGGGTGCCTGCCCCAAGTGCGGCAGCCCGGTCCATGTGCACGGGGCCAACTACGTGTGCAGCAAGGCCGTGCCCACGCCGAATCAGCCCACCCCCAGTTGCGACTTCAAGAGCGGCACCACCATCCTGCAGCAAGAGATCGCGCCGGAGCAGATGCAAAAGCTGTTGAGCACCGGCAAAACCGACCTGCTCGACAAGTTCGTCTCCAACAAAACCCGCCGTGCCTTCAAGGCCTTCCTGGCCTGGGATGCGGGCGCAGGCAAGGTGGGCTTCGAGTTCGAGCCGCGCGAAAGCAAGTACCCACCACGCAAGACCGCTGTGGCGGCGAAAAAGGCCCCGGCAAAAAAGGCCGCCGCACGCAAAACAACGGCGCGCAAGACGGGGACATAGTAGCCAGCACTGTGCTGCGTTGAAAAACAAAAACACATCGAGTGAGGAACACAGTATGGGCATCCCCACTGCCAGTTTCGAAGGCCAACACATCCGCCGCATTTACGACGAGGAAACCGAGACCTGGTGGTTCTCGGTCATCGACGTGGTGCAGGTACTGACCCAGCAGTCAGACGATTTGACCGCCAGAAAGTACTGGAACCAGCTCAAAAGTCGTCTGGGTAAGGAAGGCAGTGAAGTGGTGACAAACTGTCACCAGTTGAAAATGCGGGCCACCGATGGCAAACAACGCCTCACCGACGTTGCCACGGCCGAAACCCTGCTGCGCCTGGTCCAGTCCATCCCCAGCCCCAAGGCTGAACCGATCAAGCTGTGGCTGGCCAAGGTAGGCCACGAACGCATGCAGGAAATGGCCGACCCCGCCCTGTCGCTGAACCGTGCCCGCCAAACCTGGCAGCAACACGGCCGCAGCGACAAGTGGATCCAGCAGCGCATGATGGGGCAGGAAACGCGCAACAAGCTGACCGACTACTGGCGCGAGCACGACATCAAGGAAGGCCAGGAATTTGCCATCCTCACCAACATCATTCACCAGGAATGGTCGGGCGTGGGCGTGCAGGAACACAAGGCCATGAAGGGCCTGAAAAGCCACAACCTGCGCGACCACATGACCGAGGCGGAGCTGATTTTCACTGCGCTGGCCGAACTGTCTACCCGCCAAGTAGCCGAGAGTCAGCAGGCAACGGGCTTGAAGGAAAACAAGCAGGCCGCAGTCAAAGGTGGGCGCATTGCGCAACAAGCGCGGCGTCAACTGGAATCCCAAACCGGACGATCAGTGCTGTCGAACGAGCATTTTCTGCCCGACCACCCAGCACAGCCAGGCCTGACCCTACAACGATCAAAACCCCGAAAAAAACCATCAGCAGACTGACGATTTATCATCGCAGGTTCTGACTGCAACCGAAGGAGACACTTTCATGAGCCTAAAACTGTATTACGCACCTGGCGCCTGTTCTTTTGTGCCCCATACCCTGCTCGAAATGGCGGGTGTGGCGTTTGAGCCGGTCAGCATCAAGCTGCACAAAGGCGAACAACAAAGCGCTGAATACCTCGCCTTGAACCCGCGCGGCCAGGTGCCGGTGCTGGTGGACGGCAATTCGGTCATCACCCAAATCGTGGCCATTGTGCTGCACCTGGACCAAATCCTGCCCGATGCCCACCTGCTGCCCAAAGCAGGACTGGCGCGCTCCAAGGTCTTGGAAACCTTCACCTGGATGAACAACACGGTGCACCCCACCTTCACCCACTTTTTCATGCCTGGGAAGTTCACCGACAACGCCGACGCCCAAGCCGCCGTGAAAGCCTACGCAGTGGGCATTTACCGCAAAATGTTGGGTGAAATTGAAGCCTTGGCCCAAAAAGCCGCCCCTTGGTTGACGGGCGAACAACCCGGCGCGCTGGACGCTTATGCACTCACTTTCTTGCGCTGGGGGGGCTTTGCAGGCATAGACCCGAACGACTTCCCCGCCACTTGGAAACTGGCCCAGGCTTTTGCAGCACTGCCCGCCGTGGCACGTGTGATCGAGCGGGAAAGACTCAAACTCAACGTTTACCAGCCCGCGCCCTGATCGACTTCGGCCCCTTCACCCCCCTGTGTCCGGGGGGCCGCCGAACTTCAAGGACACCCGCAAGCCGCGCCCATGGGTGCGCTGCGGGTAGGTGTCCTCCAACAGCAGCTCGGCCCCGTGCTGTTGGGCGATTTCGTTCACAATCGCCAACCCCAAACCCGAACCATCCACATTGGTGCCTAACGCTCGGTAAAAAGGCTCCAAAACCAGCGATCTCTCGGCCTCTGGTATACCGGGACCATTGTCCTCCACCTGCAACACCTGCACGCCACTGAACCTGTCCAACAACACGCGCGCAGTCACCACCCCTCCGCTCGGCGTGTAATTGATGGCGTTGTCCACCAAATTGCGCACCAATTCGCGCAACAAAGTCGGGTTGCCTTCCATCACGCACTCCGGCGGCACCACCATCGGACCTTCGTAGCCCAAGTCAATGTGTTTTTCCAGCGCCCGCGGTACCGAATCCTCCACCACTTCGGTCACCAGGTCGGCCAGATCGATGGGGGAACTGGGCAAGGCACGACCGGTGGTTTCGGCCCGGGCCAAAGCCAGCAACTGGTTCACCGTGTGGGTGGCACGCACGCTGGACTTGGCGATTTGCTGCAACGACCGGTGAACCTCTTCGGGTTGTGACGCCATTTGGGCCATTTCGGCCTGCATGCGCAAGCCAGCCAGCGGGGTCTTGAGCTGGTGCGCCGCATCGGCCAAGAACCGCTTCTGCGTTCCCAACGACGTTTTGAGGCGATCCAGCAAATCGTTGATGGACGACACCAGCGGCGCCACCTCCTGCGGCACAAAATGTTCATCGATCGGACTCAAATCATCCGGCTTGCGGGCACGAATGCGCTGCTCCAGGTCACTCAAAGGACGTATCCCGCGCACCAAGGCCAGCCACACCAGCAACACCGCCAGAGGCAGTATCACAAACTGCGGCACCATCACACCCTTGATGATTTCCGTGGCCAGCCGTGACCGCTTGCCACGGGTTTCCGCAACCTGCATCAGCACCAAAGTCTCGCGGCTGTCACCCCGGGCGATCCAGGTGTAGGCCACCCGAACATCCTCACCCCGCACCACGTCGTCACGCAAACGCACCTCACCTGGAGGCAGGTTTTGTTCGGAATCGGGGGTCGGAAATTCCGATTCGCCGCTGACCAGCCGACCATGGGTGTCACGCACCTGGTAGAAAATCAGATCGGTGTCGTCGGCGCGCAGCAGGTCGCGCGCCTGCGCCGTCAGATTGAACTGGGGTTGACTCCCCTTGAGCACGACAAACTGGGTCAGGGCCTGCAGGTTGAACTCCAGCGCCCGATCAAACGGTTTGCTCGCAATGCCTTGCGCAACAAACCAGGTCAACGCCAAGCTGAGCGGCCACAGCAGCAACAGGGGCGTGAGCATCCAGTCCAGAATCTCACCGAACAGGCTGCGTTGTTCGCGCTGAAACAGCCCGAAAGACATCGAGCCGTAGCGCTCGTCGGGGGTGTTGGCACCAGGCAACGCAGCCGCCGGCGCTGCGGTTGCAGCGGAAGCCAACGGCAAGGCGTCAGCCCGGGATTTTTTCAAGGCAGTAGCCCAAGCCACGCACGGTTGCGATGCGGATCGGGCCTTTTTCGATCTTTTTGCGCAAGCGGTGGATGTACACCTCAATGGCGTTGTTGCTCACCTCTTCGCCCCACTCGCACAAGCGTTCCACCAACTGGTCTTTGCTGACCAGGCGCCCCGCGCGTTGCAACAGCACCTCCAGCAAACCCAATTCGCGGGCCGACAGTTCGACCATCTTGCCATCGATCGACGCCACCCGACCCGCCTGGTCGTACACCAAAGGACCATGCTTGATCTGGCTGCTGGCGCCCCCCATGCCACGCCGCGTCAGGGCACGCACGCGCGCCTCCATTTCCTGCAAGGCAAAGGGCTTGGCCATGTAGTCATCGGCGCCCAAATCCAGGCCTTTCACGCGGTCTTCCACACTGTCCGCTGCCGTCAGAATCAGCACCGGCAAGCTGGACCCGCGCCCACGCAAACGCTTGAGCACCTCCAACCCGTGCATTTTGGGCAAGCCCAAATCCAGGATCAGAAGATCAAACTCGTTGTTGGTCATCAATGCCGCATCGGCCTCGCTGCCACTGGCGACGTGGTCCACCGCTGCGCCAGCCGCCCTCAAGGTACGCATCAGGCCATCGGCCAGCACTTGGTCGTCTTCTGCAATCAAGATGCGCATGGAGTCTCCTGTGGATGATTTATCTGTAATTTTAGGCTCGGTGCGTCATCACACTTGCCAGATCGCCTTGGTGTTTGCCCCTAGCTCCCGGGGGTCGCCGCTCAGTACCCCTGCACGTAGGCCTCCAGCCCCAGGGACACCACCGTGGCCACCTCGGCCCCCACCTCGGCCTTGAATTCACGTTCGGCCTGTTCCACCGCCAAACGGAAGGCTTCCAGCCACGCCAACCCGGTGGACGTGAACACGATGCGTCGCGCCCGCGCATCCAAGGGGTCGGCCTCGCGACGCACCAGCCCCCAAGCCACGCATTGATCCACCAGATCGCCCATGGCTTGCTTGGTCATCCCCGCATTTTCTGCCAAGGTCGTCAAACGGGCGCCGGCCAACGGCAAATGGCGCGTGATGTGAATGTGGGCCGCGCCCACCTGCCCACGCGCCGCCAGGTTGGACAACGCCAAAGGCACGCCCACCTCGTGGGCCATCAACTCCATGACCCGGGCATCAAAACGGCGCAAGGCATGGCCCAGCAAGCGCCCCAAATGGGTCAACCGCCAGTCGTCTGTTGACGGCGGCGCTGTGCTGATTTCGGTCGAGTTTGAGGGCAAATACACAGCTTCATATAGTAATACAAACTGACTATTTATTTTTATTTTTTGAAGTTATTCGGCCTTAAACTGCAGCCCAGGCACCAACCACTGCACACAGCAACCGGGGAGGTTGGGTCTTCAACCCTATGTTTTTCAAGGAAATTTTTATGAGCACCGCACCCAGAGTCGCCGACGCCGAAAAAGCCAAAGCCCTGCAAGCCGCACTGGCCCAAATTGAAAAGCAATTCGGGAAAGGCACCATCATGCGCCTGGGCGAAGGCGAAGTGATTGAAGACATTCAAGTCGTCTCGACCGGCTCTTTGGGGCTGGACGTTGCCTTGGGCGTGGGGGGACTGCCACGCGGTCGCGTCATCGAAATCTACGGCCCGGAATCTTCAGGCAAAACCACCCTGACCCTCCAGGTCATTGCGGAAATGCAAAAACAAGGCGGCACCTGCGCCTTCGTGGACGCCGAACACGCGCTTGATGTGCAATACGCCCAAAAACTCGGGGTCAACCTGCAGGACATGCTGATTTCGCAACCCGACACCGGCGAACAGGCACTCGAAATTGTGGACAGCCTGGTGCGGTCCGGCGCGGTGGACCTGATCGTGGTGGACTCGGTGGCCGCGCTCACCCCCAAGGCAGAAATTGAAGGTGACATGGGTGACAGTTTGCCCGGCCTGCAAGCCCGCCTGATGAGCCAAGCCCTGCGCAAACTCACGGCCACCATCAAAAAAACCAACTGCATGGTCATCTTCATCAACCAGATCCGCATGAAGATCGGCGTGATGTTTGGCTCCCCCGAAACCACCACGGGCGGCAACGCACTGAAGTTTTACGCCTCGGTTCGCCTGGACATCCGACGCACCGGCTCCATCAAGAAAGGCGACGATGTGATTGGCAACGAGACGAAAATCAAGGTGGTCAAAAACAAGGTATCCCCACCGTTCAAAACCGCCGAATTCGATATTTTGTTCGGTGAAGGCATCAGCCGGGAGGGCGAAATCATTGACCTGGGCGTGCTGCACAAAGCAGTGGAAAAATCCGGGGCCTGGTACGCCTACAACGGCGAAAAAATCGGCCAGGGCCGCGACAACGCCCGCGAATTCTTGCGCGAAAACCCGCAACTGGCCCACGAAATCGAAAACAAGGTGCGCCAGGCATTGAACGTCCCGCAACTGCCGGCTTTCGACCCCAGCCACATCAAATCCTCGGCAAACACCGAAGAAGAAACCGCTGCATGAACCACCCGCCCGACAACACGCCGGGCAGCAACCTCCCGGGTCCTTCGCTGAAGGCCCGGGCCTTGCGCCTGCTGGCCACACGCGAATATTCGCGCGCGGAATTGGAGCGCAAACTGCAGCCACACGAAACAGAACCGGGCGAATTGTCTGCTGCGCTGGACGCCCTTCAAACCAAAGGCTTCATCGACGAAGCCCGCGTGGCGGACAGCGTGCTGCACCGACGCGCCCACAAACTGGGCGGGCGGCGGGTGCTGCAAGAACTGCAACACAAAGGGCTGCCCGATCATGTTATCGACGAAGCCGCAGCCACCTTGCACGCCACCGAAGCAGAACGCGCCCGGGCCGTGTGGCAAAAAAAGTTCGGAACCCCGGCCACCAATGCGCAAGAACGCGCAAAACACATGCGGTTTTTGGCGTCGCGCGGTTTTTCCGGCGACGTGATACGCAAGACACTGAGCGATCTGGGCAGCGACGACGAGGATTGAGCCCTCGACACCCGTCGCTATTTGCCGATACAGAACGAGCTAAAGATCACGCCCAACAGGTCATCGGAACTGAAAGCGCCGGTGATCTCGTTCAACGCGTTTTGGGCCAAACGCAACTCTTCGGCCAACAAGTCCAGGGCCTGGGCCTGTTGGTCCAGGTGTTCATCGGCCAACGCCAAATGCTCGCCCACCCGCGACAACGCCTGCAAATGGCGTTCGCGAGCAATGTACAGGCCGTCGCCCCCGCCCTGCCAGCCGGCCAGGGCCAGCAATTGCTGCCTCAACTCGGTCAAACCCAGCCCTGTTTTGGCCGACAAAAACAATTCACCGTGGGGTGGGGTTGTGACCGCATCGGCCTTGTTGAACACATTCATCACCGGCACGGTGCGACCGCAGGTGTCTTGCAGCACCCGTGCAATTTCGACATCGGCTGCGTCGTAGTCGGCCTGCCCCAGTCGCGTCAAGTCATGCAGAAACAACACCACATCGGCATTTTCGATCTGGCCCCACGCCCGCTGTATACCGATGCGTTCCACCTCATCAGCGGTGTGTTCGGCTCCACGCAGGCCGGCGGTGTCAATCACGTGTATCGGAACACCTTCTATCTGGATCGTCTGCTGCACCACGTCGCGTGTGGTGCCGGCAATCGGTGTCACGATGGCCAGTTCAGCCCCCGCCAGGGCATTGAGCAAAGAACTTTTGCCCGCGTTGGGCTGGCCCGCAATCACCACCTTGATGCCTTCACGCAGCAACGCCCCCTGTCGCGTGCGCTGCTGCACCGCAGCCAGTTGCATTTGCAGGCGCTGCAATTGCCCGCGGGCATCGGCCTTTTGCAAAAAGTCGATTTCCTCTTCCGGAAAATCCAGCGTTGCCTCCACCAGCATGCGTAAATGGACCAGTGCTTCGCGCAGCACGCCGATTTCTCTTGAGAAATCGCCCGACAACGACCGGGACGCACTTCGAGCGGCCGCTTCGGTGCTGGCATCGATCAAGTCGGCTATGGCTTCGGCCTGCGCCAAGTCCAACTTGCCGTTCAAAAAGGCCCGCTCGGTGAACTCCCCTGGCTGGGCCAGACGCAACCCGGGCAACGCGGCGGCCGTCGAAGTGCCCTGCGGCTCCAAGCCAGACGCTAGGCAACGCGCCAGCAGCAATTGCAGCACCACCGGCCCCCCGTGGGCCTGCAATTCCAACACATCTTCGCCGGTGTACGAATGAGGCGCTGGAAAAAACAAGGCCAGGCCGTGATCGATGGCCGCGCCCTGCGCATCGCAAAAGGGCAGGTACGTGGCCTCGCGCGGGCGCAACTCCCGGCCCAGCAACCCCCGCACCCAGCCCGCCAAACCACGCCCCGACACACGCACGATCCCAACACCACCCCGCCCCGCAGCGGTGGCTATGGCAGCAATCGGGTCTTGGTGGCGCGGCAGCAAGGCTTACTTGAAGCTCGGCATGTTGAACTTCAGGGGCACACCCATGCGGTGGTTGATGAAGGCCTGCTGTGTGATCGTCAACACGTTGTTGGTGATCCAGTACATCACCAGCCCCGACGGGAAAAAGAAGAACATCACGCTGAAAGCCAGCGGCATGAACCACATCAGCTTGGCCTGCATGGGATCAGGCGGCAGCGGATTCAATGCAGTCTGCACCACCGTAGTCAATGCCATCACAAAAGGCAGGATGTAGTAGGGGTCTGGCGTGGAGAGGTCGGTGATCCAGACCGCCCACGGCGCGTTGCGCATTTCGACGCTGGCCAGCAACACCCAATACAAGGCAATGAACACCGGGATCTGGATCATGATCGGGAAACAGCCGCCCAAGGGGTTGACCTTTTCCTCGCGGTAGATCTTCATCATCTCCATTTGCATCTGCTGCGGGTTGCTCTTCAAGCGCTCGCGCATTTCCTGGATGCGGGGATTGATGGCCTTCATCTTGGCCATGCTGCGGTAAGCGCTGGCGTTCAGCCAGTAAAACGCCGCCTTGATCAGCACCACCAACAACACAATGGCCCAGCCCCAGTTGTTCACAAAGGAATGGATTTTTTCCAGCAACCAATACAAGGGCTTGGCCAGGATGGTGACCCAGCCGTAGTCTTTGACCAGCTCCAGGCCCGGCGTAAGGACTTCCAGGGTTTTTTCAGCCTGGGGGCCGATGAACAAGCGCGCGTCCACGGCCTGTGTCTGTCCGGGTTCCACTGCGGGCACCGGAGCGATCATGCCAACCGAATACAGGTTTTGGTCCACCTTGCGAACAAAGTTTTCGCGCTCCATGCCATCGCCCAGCAACCAAGCCGACGCGAAGTAGTGCTGAACCATGGCCACATAACCGTCGGAGGACGACTTTTGGAAGGTGAGTTTGTTCTTGTCGATGTCTGCAAACTCCACCTTTTCAAATTTGGCGGCCGAGCTGTAAACCGCTGGCCCGGTAAAGGTCGAGTAGAACGGCGTCTCGCTGCTGGCTTTGCTGCCATCGCGCACCAGTTGCAAATACAACTGGGGTTTCACCGAGGCCGCGCCCCGGTTGATCACTTCGTGTTTGACCGCCACATCGTAAGCGCCGCGTTTGAGGGTGTACGTTTTGGCCAGCACCACACCATCGACCGGATCGGATTCGAAACGGATCGTCAGGGTGTTTTGTCCGTCCGCCAAGGCCTTGTCACCGCCGACCCAACGCATAGGGGTTTTGTGACTGGGGAAATTGCCCCCGATCAAGCCCGTCTGCGCCACATAGGTGTGGTCAGTCCCTTGGGTCAGCAACGTCAATGGCACAAACGGTTCGCCCTTGTCCAAACCGGTGACCGCAGCGTGTTTGAGCATGTCGGCCCCCACCAAGGAACCGCCTTCTGTGTCAAACGTCAGTTGCAGCACGTCGGTGGTGACAGCGATTTTCTCGCGCGGGGCGGTCGAAGCCGACCCTGCAGGCACATCACCCGGTTGGGCCGGCTGTGCCACAGCGGCTGGTGCCTCGGGCGCTGAAGCGGCCTTCGCAGCAGACGCGCTTTGGGCGGCCGACGGGAAAAACGTGGGCGCCTTGCCGTTGTAAACCTGCCACTGATCCCAGATCAGGACCATCGAGAAACCAAATATCACCCAGAGTATGGAACGGCGAATCTCACTCATGACGGCTTCTTGTTTGAAGGATCAGACGGTTGGCCCACCCAAGAGGCAAGCCAGGATGAACGGTGCATGGGAACGGGGTCGCAACCCCCTTCGCACCAGGGATGGCAGCGGGCCAAACGCCGCAACGTGAGGTAGCTGCCGTGCGCAGCCCCATGCCTGTCCAGCGCCTCCAGCGCATACACAGAACAAGTGGGGTAAAACCGGCAGGAAGAACCCAGCCATGGACTGAGGAACAGGCGGTACCCGCGCACCACACCCACCAGCGCACGTCGGGGCCAGTCACGCATGACCACCCCCAGAACGACGCGCCTGCAGCCCTGCACCCAGCAAATGCATCAATTCGGAACGCGCAGCGCGCTTGAGCGCCTCGGACGTGGCGCTGACGAACTGCTGCCGGGAAAATCCACAGCGCAAACGCACCACCAGGGCAGCATGGGGCAACGGGGGCAGGGTTTCGCGACCGACCGCATAAATTTGCCGACGCAAGGTGTTGCGCGTGACTGCGTGCTTGGCCCAACGCTTGGGCAACATCACACCCAGCCAGGCCGCTTCCACTGGA
>JACCDQ010842511.1_pt1 | contig 10882 bp, 7 predicted proteins | sample 7446031 | NCBI WGS metagenome assembly JACCDQ01 (sample SAMN15323442, study PRJNA562643) | freshwater metagenome | isolation source: river surface water | place: USA:Blue River Watershed | collected 2017-08-17
CAGACTCTGTACCAGTGCCAGTGCGCCTACGCCGGTGACGGCTTCGACACGGCGGATACCGGCTGCTACACCGCCTTCGGCGATGATCTTGAACAGGCCGATGTCGCCGGTGCGGGTCACGTGCGTGCCGCCGCACAGCTCGGTCGACGAGCCGATGCCGAGCACGCGCACGGTATCGCCGTATTTTTCGCCGAACAGCGCCATCGCGCCGGCCTTGATCGCGTCGTCATACGCCATGTGCTGCGCATCGGTGGCGGCATTCAGCATGATCTCGTGATTGACCAGCGTCTCGATGCGACGGATCTCGTCGGCCGACAACGGCGCATTGTGGCTGAAGTCGAAACGGGTCTTGTCCTTGTCGACCAGCGAGCCCTTCTGCATCACATGGCCGCCGAGCACGGTGCGCAGCGCCTTGTGCATCAGGTGGGTGGCCGAGTGATTGCGCATGGTCGCCGCGCGCACCGAACCGTCGACCTTGGCGACGACCGCGTCACCGACCGACAGCGTGCCGGTGGCCAGCTTGCCATGGTGTCCGAACACGTCCGGCTGCACCTTCTGCGTGTCAGCAACGCCAAAGCCCGCCGTGCCAGCCTCCAGCACGCCGACGTCGCCGGCCTGGCCGCCCGATTCGGCGTAGAACGGCGTGGTATCCAGCACCACGGTCGCTTCCTGGCCGGCAGCAATGCTCTGCACCGACGCGCCATTCACATACAGCGCCAGCACCTTCGCATCACCCACCAGCTGATCGTAGCCGGTGAACACGGTTTTCGGACCGGCATACTCGATACCGGCGGCCATCTCGAACTTGCCGGCCGCACGCGCTGCCGACTTCTGCTTGTCCATCGCCTCATGGAAGCCAGCTTCGTCCAGCGACACATCGCGCTCGCGGCAGATGTCGGCGGTCAGGTCGAGCGGGAAACCGTAGGTGTCGTACAGGGTGAATGCGGTCTTGCCATCGAGGCGACCCGGATCCTTCGCCAGTGCGGCCTCGAGGATCTTCATGCCGTTATCGAGCGTCTCGCCGAAGCGCTCTTCTTCCTGCTTCAGCACCATCGTCACGCGGTCGGCCGCGTCGGCCAGTTCCGGATAGGCTTCGCCCATTTCCTTCACAAGATCCGGCACCAGCTTGTGGAAGAACGGTTTCTTCTGCCCGAGCTTGTTACCGTGGCGCAGGGCGCGGCGGATGATACGGCGCAGCACATACGCGCGGCCTTCGCTGCCCGGCACGACGCCGTCCGTGACGAGGAAAGCGCAGGCGCGGATATGGTCGGCGATCACGCGCAGCGATGCATTGCTCAGGTCGGTCGCGCCGGTTTCGCGCGCAGCGGCCTTGACCAGACGATCAAACAGGTCGATCTCGTAGTTGCTGTGCACGTGCTGCATCACGGCGGCCAGGCGCTCAAGGCCCATGCCGGTATCGACGCAAGGCGCCGGCAGCGGCGTCAGCGTGTATTCGCCGGTGGCCGGGTCGAGCTGGCGGTCGAACTGCATGAACACGTTGTTCCAGATCTCGATATAGCGGTCGCCATCCTGCTCGGCGCTGCCGGGCGGGCCGCCCCAGACGTCCGGGCCGTGGTCAAAGAAGATCTCGGAGCACGGGCCGCACGGGCCGGTTTCGGCCATCTGCCAGAAGTTATCCGATGCATACGGCGCGCCCTTGTTGTCGCCGATGCGCACGACGCGCTCGGGCGGCAGGCCGATTTCCTTGGTCCAGATATCGTAGGCCTCGTCATCGGTCTGGTAGACCGTGGCCCACAGCTTTTCCTTCGGCAGGCCATACACCTCGGTCAGCAGCTCATACGCCCACTTCAGCGAGTCGCGCTTGAAGTAATCGCCGAACGACCAGTTGCCGAGCATTTCAAAGAAGGTGTGATGACGCGCGGTGTAACCGACGTTCTCGAGGTCGTTATGCTTGCCGCCGGCGCGCAGGCAACGCTGCACGGATGCGGCGCGCACGTAGTCGCGCTTCTCGGCGCCGAGGAAGACGTCCTTGAACTGCACCATCCCGGAGTTGGTGAACAGCAGCGTCGGGTCATTGCCCGGGACCAGGCTCGACGAGCGTACGACGGTGTGGCCTTTGGAGGCGAAGAAGCTGAGGAATTTCTCGCGGATTTCGGAAGCGTTCATGGCTCGCAGTTCGACAGTGTTCGATTCGACGGCGTGGCCGTCGGAAAACCGCGCATTATACCCGCTGAAACTGCACCAATTGCCGCCTGGCGGATTGCCAAAAACCTAATGCCGGTCCACAAAATCCGCCGCAATCCTGTCCAGCCTGTCCGTGCAGATCGCATCCACACCCATCGCAAAACACTGGCGTGCCTGTCCAGGCTCGTTGACGGTGTAGCAAAGCAGGCCGAATCCGGCCTGCTTCACCGCGGCCGCCTGCGCGGCAGTCAGCAACTCGGCGCGTACATGCAAGGCCACGGCCTCGAGGGACTGCAGCGCACTGAGCCAGCCGGCCGGCACCGCCTCCACCAGCAAGGCGCGCGGCACGTCGGGTGCCGCGCGCCGCGCCGCTTGCAGTGCCTCGACAGAGAATGACGACAGCAGCACACTGCCCGGCGGCAGCGCCGCACAGGCCGCGGCCACGCGCTCGCCGGTCGCCGACGCCATGCCGGGCGCGGGCTTGATCTCCGCATTCATCCACAGTCCATGCTGGATGCAAAACGCGGCCGCGTCGCCGAAGGACGGCACCGGTTCACCCGCAAATAGCGGCGACAACCATGATCCGGCATCGGCTGCAGCCAGCTGCGCCGCGGTGCAATCGACCACGCTGCCGTTTCCGGACACGGTCCGCCCGAGCACGGCATCGTGCATCAGCACCAGCGCGCCGTCGCGCAAGGCCATCACGTCAAACTCGACTGCACGAAAGCCTTGTGCCAGCGCGCAGCGCAATGCGGCCAGCGTATTCTCCGGCGCCAGCGTGCCGCCGCCGCGGTGCGCGACGATCCTCGGGTATGTCCACATGAATTGATCCTGTCCGCTCTGCCGACCGGCAGCTGTGCGCCCGTGGCTCGGGTCGGGCCTACGGTAAAATGCTGCCCACTCTCCTTCTGATTATCTTCCGGTTCCATGGGCAACGACAGCAACCACGGCGCGATCACCGCGCCGTCGAATTTTTTGCGCGGCATCATTGATGCTGACACTGAACAGGGCAAATATGCCGGCCGCAGCGACGCCAGCGGCCAGCCGCTGCCAACCGTCATCACCCGCTTCCCGCCCGAGCCGAACGGCTACCTGCACATCGGCCACGCGAAATCCATCTGCCTGAATTTCGGGCTCGCACGCGACTACGGCGGCCGCTGCCACCTGCGCTTCGACGACACCAACCCGACCAAAGAAGACCAGGAGTACGTCGACACCATCATCGACAGCGTCGAGTGGCTCGGCTTTTCGTGGAAGCAGGACGGCGGCGAGCACCAGTATTTCGCCAGCGATTATTTCGACAAGCTGTATCAAATGGCCGAGTGGCTGGTCACGGCCGGCCATGCGTATGTCGATAGCCAGAGCGCCGAGGAAATGGCGGCCAACCGCGGCAACTTCGGCGAACCGGGCAAGAATTCGCCCTTCCGCGACCGCCCTGCTGCCGAGTCGCTGGACCTGCTGCGCCGCATGAAGGCCGGTGAGTTCAAGGATGGCGAACATATCCTGCGCGCCAAGATCGACATGGCGTCGCCGAACATGAACCTGCGCGATCCGGCGATCTACCGTATCCGCCACGCGCATCATCATCGCACCGGCGACCAGTGGTGCATCTACCCGATGTACGACTACGCGCACCCGATCTCGGACGCGATCGAGAACATCACGCATTCGCTGTGCACATTGGAATTCCAGGATCACCGGCCGTTCTACGACTGGATCCTCGAGCGTCTCGCCGAGGGCGGTTTCTTCAAGAAGCCGCTGCCGCACCAATACGAATTTGCGCGGCTGAACCTGACCTATGCCATCACCAGCAAGCGCAAGCTGCTGCAACTGGTCGAAGAAAAAATTGTCGATGGATGGGACGATCCGCGCATGCCGACCATCGTCGGTATCCGTCGTCGCGGCTTTACGCCGGAATCGATACAGCTGTTTGCGGAACGCATCGGGGTGGCCAAGGCCGACAGCTGGATCGACATGAGCATTCTCGAAGGCGCGCTGCGCGACGATCTCGACGCCAAGGCGGCGCGCATCGTCGGCGTGCTGAAGCCGCTGAAGCTGATCATCGATAATTTCCCCGAGGGCCACAGCGAAGACTGCAGCGCGCCGGTGCATCCGCATCATCCGGAACGCGGCAATCGCAGCTTCCCGATCAGTCGCGAGCTGTGGATCGAAGAAGAAGACTTCATGGAAGTGCCGACCAAAGGTTACTTCCGCCTGTTCCCGGGCAATAAGGTGCGTTTGCGTTATGGCTACGTGGTGGAATGCACCGGCTGCGACAAGGACGCCGACGGCAAGGTGATCGCCGTGCATTGCAACTACTACGCCGACAGCAAGAGCGGCACTGAAGGCGCGAACAACTACAAGGTCAAGGGCAACATTCACTGGGTATCGGCGCCGCATGCGGTGAAGGCCGAGGTGCGAATGTATGACCGGCTGTTCAGCGACCCGCATCCGGATGCCGGCGGCAAGGACTTCAAACTGGCACTGAACCCGGATTCGAAGTCAGTGATCACCGCCTATCTGGAAGCCGGCGCCGACAGCGCGAAACCGGACGACAAATTCCAGTTCGAACGCCATGGCTACTTCGTCGCCGATCGCGTCAATTCGAAGCCGGGCCAGCCCGTTTTCAATCGCATCGTCACGCTGAAGGACAGCTGGGGCAAATAATTTGCACTGGCAGCACGTTGAGCCGGAAGCGCGGAATCGCATGAACTTTGACAAGCTGGTCTTCGTCGACCTGGAGACCACGGGCACCAACCCGGTGGCCGACCGCATCACTGAAATCGGCATCGTCGAAGTCGATGCCACCGGCCACGCCACGCGCTGGTCCAGCCTGGTCAATCCCGGGGTGTCGATTCCGTCGTTCATCCAGGGACTGACCGGCATCAGCAATGCGATGGTGGCCGATGCGCCGAGCTTCGCCGAACTGGCGCCCGCCCTGCATGAGCGCCTGCAGGGCGCATTGTTCATTGCGCACAATGCGCGCTTTGACTATGGCTTCCTGCGCAATGCATTCAGCGAAGCGGGGTTGCCCTACAAGGCCGATGTACTGTGCACGGTGAAGCTGTCACGCGCACTGTTTCCCAATGAGCGCAAACACAACCTCGACACACTGATCGAGCGGCACGAACTGAAGGCCGATGCGCGGCACCGCGCGCTGGCCGATGCGGACCTGTTGTGGCAGCTGTGGCAAAAGCTGACGACCACCCTGCCCGCCGAGACTTTCGACGCTGCGCTGGCGTCGCTGCTGCAGCGGCCCAGCCTGCCCTCGCATCTTCCGAGCGACGCGCTCGACCAGATTCCCGACACACCGGGCGTCTACCTGTTCTACGGCGAAAACGACTTGCCGCTCTACGTGGGAAAAAGCGTGCGCCTGCGGCAGCGCGTGCTGTCGCACTTCAATGCCGACCACAAGCTGTACAAGGACATGCGGCTGTCGCAGCAATTGCATCGCATCGACTGGCGCGAAACCGCCGGAGAGATCGGTGCGTTGCTGCTCGAGGCACAGCTGGTGAAAGACCTGCAACCGGTACACAACCGGCTGCTGCGCCGGCAGGGCGAGCTGTGTGCATGGCGGCTGAAAGAAGATGAACGCGGTCGCACGCAGCCAGTACTGACTTATGCGAGCGAGCAGGACTTCGGACGGGCTGACCGCTTGTATGGGTTGTTCAGCTCGAAACGCAAAGCCGAGGCCGCGCTGCGCGAAATGGCCGAGTCGCACCAACTGTGCCTGGTGCATCTGGGCCTGGAAAAGCCGAGCGGCCCGAACAAGCCCTGCTTCGGCTGGCAACTCCGACGCTGCAAGGGCGTCTGCATCGGCAAGGAAGCCGAGTCCTTCCATCGTGCGCGACTGGAAGCGGCATTGTCCGGGCTGCATGTAAAAACCTGGCCACACAAGGGTGCGGTCGGGCTGGTCGAGCGGCTCGGCAATGAGCGCACCGATATTCATGTCGTCAACAACTGGTGCTACCTCGGAACCGCACACACAGAAGAGGCGCTGTGGTCGCTTCTGGAGCAGGCACCGGCGCGCCCGGCGTTTGATCTTGACACTTACAAAATTCTCAGCCGCGCCATGCTGCGCGGCGGACTCGAGATCAAGCTCCTGTCTTGATGCCGGCGCAAATTTTTTTCACTGGTATTCCGATGTAAGTTTTGGTAAGAAAAATTATTACCAAAGCACAATTTCTCGAGCTACTATTTCTCCGGGTTTTACCGGCTCAAACGATAACGTACACGGAGACAGTGATACCGGATAGCGAGCCCGTCAGTGAGGCCCACCCGGCCATCGCCGACGTCTCGGGCATTGCCTTCAAGCGCAGCCTCGCCCTTGCCCCGACTTGCGGACCATCATTACCGCAGCAATGGTGCTATCCATTTGCGCCTATCGATCTTGCGGATTCGATAAGCGCTTGTCACGAACATCATCATCGTCCTCCGAAAAACTGATCGGCCCGCCGCCGATCAGGTGCCTATCCGCGGTTGACCATCATCAAAAATGATGGAACGCCAATTGCTAGCATGATGCGCTTCAGTACCAACGCACCGTTGGGGGAAGTCTTTGCAGTCCCGGCAGTTCAGCAGCTTTTGTCGAAGTACAGATCGGAGAACAACAATGGATGAGGTAGTAATTGTTGCCGCCGCGCGTACCGCGGTGGGCAAATTCGGGGGAACGATCGCGAAGGTAGCCGCCGCCGACCTCGGCGCGCACGTGATCAAGGGCCTGGTCGCACAGACCGGTATCGATCCGCAGCAAATCAATGAAGTCATTCTGGGCCAGGTGCTGACCGCGGGTGTCGGCCAGAACCCGGCACGCCAGGCCGTGATCAAGGCCGGCCTGCCCGACATGGTGCCGGGCATGACCATCAACAAGGTCTGCGGCAGCGGCCTGAAGGCAACCCACCTCGCAGCGCAAGCGATCCTGTGCGGCGACGCCGACATCATCATCGCCGGCGGCCAGGAAAACATGAGCGCCTCGCCGCATGTGCTGAACAATTCGCGCGACGGCTTCCGCATGGGCGACGCCAAGCTGGTCGACACCATGATCGTCGATGGCCTGTGGGACGTGTACAACCAGTACCACATGGGCATCACCGCCGAGAACGTCGCGAAGAAATTCAACGTATCGCGTACCGAGCAGGACGAATTCGCACTGGCGTCGCAGAACAAGGCCGAGGCCGCGCAAAAGGCCGGCAAATTCAAGGACGAGATCCTGCCGCTGGAGATTCCCTCCAAAAAAGGCGCGATCGTGTTCGACGCGGATGAATACATCAAGGCAGGCAGCACGATCGATGCACTGACCAGCCTGCGCCCGGCATTCGACAAGGCCGGCTCGGTCACGGCAGGCAACGCCTCAGGCATCAATGACGGCGCGGCCGCTGTGATGATGATGTCGGCGAAGAAGGCGCAGCAGCTGGGCCTGAAGCCGCTGGCGAAGATCAAGTCCTATGCATCGGCCGGCCTGGACCCGAGCATCATGGGCATGGGACCGGTATCGGCCAGCCAGCGTTGCCTGCAAAAGGCCGGCTGGACGCACCAGGATCTCGACCTGATGGAAATCAACGAAGCGTTCGCCGCGCAGGCGATTGCGGTGAACAAGGAAATGGGCTGGGACACGAGCAAGATCAACGTGAACGGCGGCGCCATCGCGATCGGCCATCCGATCGGCGCATCCGGCTGCCGCATCCTTGTCACGCTGATCCACGAAATGATTCGTCGCGATGCCAAGCGCGGCCTGGCCAGCCTGTGCATTGGCGGCGGCATGGGCGTGGCGCTGGCGATCGAGCGCTAATTCATTTTTGTACTGCACTAACACAAACAATCAGGAGCAGACATGAGCAGAGTAACGTTGGTAACGGGTGGCATGGGCGGTCTGGGCGAGGCGATCTGCATCAAGATGGCCAATATGGGCTATGAAGTGGCAACGACTTATTCGCCGGGGAATACCAAGGTGGGTGCGTGGCTGGCTGAGATGAAGGAAAAGGGCTATCACTTCCGCGCCTATCCTTGCGATGTCGCCGATTACGCGTCGGCACAGGAGTGCATTTCTCAAATCGTGAAGGACATGGGCCCGATCGACGTGCTGGTCAATAACGCCGGCATCACGCGCGACATGACCTTCAAGAAAATGGACAAGGTGAATTGGGACGCAGTGATCAAGACCAACCTCGACTCCGTATTCAACATGACCAAGCCGGTCTGCGATGGCATGGTTGATCGTAACTGGGGTCGCATCATCAACATCTCGTCGGTCAACGGCCAGAAGGGTGCCTTCGGACAGACCAACTATTCGGCTGCCAAGGCTGGCATGCACGGCTTCACCAAGGCGCTTGCACTCGAAGTCGCCAAGAAGGGCGTGACCGTCAACACCATCTCGCCGGGCTATATCGGCACCAAGATGGTCACGGCCATTGCGCCGGAAGTCCTCGAAAGCAAGATCCTTCCGCAAATCCCGATGGGTCGCCTCGGCAAGCCTGAGGAAGTGGCGGGTCTGGTCGCGTATCTGGCGTCCGAGGAAGCGGCGTTCGTGACCGGCGCGAATATCGCGATCAACGGCGGCCAGCACATGCACTAAACAGCGTCGCCACCGGAGGACAAACCGTCCTCCGGTTGCCCTGCCTTGTCAAATCAGCGATAATCCCGGCCGCACGGCGACTTCCGCCCTGCACCTGCCTCGGTGGTGAAATTGGTAGACGCGCCGGACTCAAAATCCGGTTCCGAAAGGAGTGTCGGTTCGATTCCGACCCGAGGCACCAAACCGGATTTTTGTCAGCTCCACGCTGGCATGCAAAAGCTCCTGCGGGAGCTTTTTTCATTTCTGCAATCTGCATCAACACGTACGCCATCAACCGGCACTCGCCTTTGCGCTGAACGGGCGGTCACCTTCTCGGTAATCTGAAGCCGCTGCGTCGAGTGCAGCCCGATTTCTGCGCCCAACTTTTGCCGCAATAACCGACATTTGTCGGTCTTCATAATTTTCGTCCTACGACGAACGAATTAGCGTTAATCGATCTATCTGCATCACGCGATTGTGCTGGTTGGGATATCGAGCGATCGCTTCGATCTTCAGATTTTTGGCGGCGAATAATGCGCGCCAAGCGCTAATAATTTTTCTGTTCCAAACGCAAAAATCGGTGATCGAAAGCCTCGGGGTGTGCAAACGATGTGGCACACAACTTGCCGTTGCGACCGGGATCCACGCCGTGGATTCCATCTTTATTCGCAATATGACAAGGAGCAGCCTATGAAAAATAACGATCACCCACGCCCTGCCGAACAAGGTTTTACTCTGATTGAATTGATGATTGTGGTGGCAATCATCGGCATATTGGCTGCGGTCGGTATACCGGCCTATCAGGACTACACAACCCGAGCGCGTGTTTCCGAAGGCCCGAGCCTGGCCACGCCAGCGATGACGGCACTGGGCATCGCCTGTAGTGACGGTACGCTGGAGCGCCAGGCAGCGTCGATAACGCACGACGATCTGGGACTCCCCGCCGCTGACCAAATTGCCGGACGGGGAGTAAGCGGCGTCGCGGTGCAAGGCGTCAGCGCCACCTCAGCCACCATTACCGTGACCTACGCAGCCGGCATTCCTAACGTTCCTACCGGCAGCACCGTGGTTTATACGGGCGTCTGCAACCCGGCAGGTGCGATGACTTGGCAGATAGGCGGATCGATGCCAGCTCGCTTCATGCCACGCATCTGATAGCACTCAAGCCAATAAAAAACGGGGAGCCATCGGCTCCCCGTTTTTTATTGCTGTCGCAACAATTACAGCATGGCCTTCAGCAGGCGTCCCATCTCCGACGGATTGCGCGTGACCTTGATGCCGCAGGCTTCCATGATCTCGAGCTTCGCGTCGGCCGTATCGGCTCCACCGGAGATCAGCGCGCCCGCATGGCCCATGCGCTTGCCCGGCGGCGCAGTCACGCCCGCGATGAAGCCGACCACCGGCTTCTTCATGTTGTCCTTGATCCAGTACGATGCATTCGCCTCGTCCGGGCCGCCGATCTCGCCGATCATGATCACCGCATCGGTGTCCGGATCGTCGTTGAACGCCTTCATGACATCAATGTGCTTCAGACCGTTGATCGGGTCACCGCCGATACCGACAGCCGACGACTGGCCCAGGCCCAGCGCGGTCAGCTGGCCGACCGCCTCATAGGTCAGCGTGCCCGAGCGCGACACCACGCCGATGCGGCCCTTCTTGTGGATATGGCCCGGCATGATGCCGATCTTGATTTCGTCCGGCGTGATCAGGCCCGGGCAGTTCGGTCCCAGCAGCAGCGTCTTGCTGCCGGCCTTCTTCATCTTGTCCTTCAGTGCCAGCATGTCGCGCACCGGGATGCCTTCGGTAATGCAGATCGCCAGATCCAGCTCGGCTTCGACCGCTTCCCAGATCGCGTCAGCAGCGCCGGCCGGCGGCACGTAGATCACCGACACATTCGCGCCGGTCGCCTGCTTTGCGTCGCGCACGTTTGCATAGATCGGGATGCCTTCGAAATCTTCGCCGGCCTTCTTCGGGTTCACGCCAGCGACAAAGCAGTTCTTGCCGTTCGCGTAGTCGCGGCACATGCGAGTGTGGAACTGGCCGGTCTTGCCGGTGATGCCCTGGGTGATGACTTTGGTGTCTTTATTGATATAGATGGACATGTATTGAACTCCTCGCCGAGGCTTAAGCCACAGCGGAAACGATCTTCTGGGCGGCCTCTGCCATGGTGTCGGCAGAGATGATGGG
>JACCDQ011405012.1_pt1 | contig 10877 bp, 7 predicted proteins | sample 7446031 | NCBI WGS metagenome assembly JACCDQ01 (sample SAMN15323442, study PRJNA562643) | freshwater metagenome | isolation source: river surface water | place: USA:Blue River Watershed | collected 2017-08-17
CGTCCTCCGTCCGCTGCGCGGACCGCGGCTCAAGCCGCGAGCATCCGCTGCGCGCCCGACGGCGGCGTCCAGCCGCCGGCACTCGTCGGAAACGGGATGATCTGCCCCAGCCCGCCGCGGGCCTCGGCAGCGCCGTCCGCCGCGCGACTCGCCGGCACCGGCTCGACCGGGGACCACTCCTGCCGCAGGCGCTGCAGCAATTGGGGCGTAAGCGTGAGGACTCCGTAAGTGGGACGGCGGGTGAGGTTCATGCGCTTACCCTACACCCCAGGGTCGGACATAGCCTGTCCTACCCTTCGGAATTCGCGTCCCATCGCTCCACCGATCCGTCTCGGGTCGGGCCCCGGGACCTGCCCTCACAGCGGCGTCCGCACCTTCGCCAGGGTCGCATCGAAGCGCGGATCGAGTCGCAGCGCCGCGAAGCACGGGTCGAGCCGCAGGATCACCGGATCCAGGGCAGACGGCACGTCCACCAGCCGCGCCAGCGCGGTGAAGAACCGCTCCGTTTCGCCGGCGTAGGCGTAGGCAAACAACCGCCCCGGCTCGCGGCGGATCAGCAGCGCTCCCTCCAGCGCTCCGCCCAGCACCGCGTCCAGCTTGATCGGCCGCAGCGCCACCGCGCGGTCCGCCAGGTCCACGGCCCGCGCGGCTTCGCCGAGCATCCCCTCGAGCATCGCGAGCATCATCATCGCGTAGGCTGTGCCCGTGTGCGCTGCCGCCATCATCGGGTTCAACAGGTCCCGGGCTCGCTCCGCCAGCGGTCGCCACGACGGATCGTCGGCCGCGCGCCGCACCCGGCAGTGGTGCAACAATTCCTCCGCCAGTTCCACGCCGCCCCGCGCCCGGAGCGGCGGCAGCCAGGCCAGCGCCTCGGTCGACCGGCCGCACCATGCGAGCAGCCAGCTCCGCCACGCCCCGACCGTGCCTTCCGGATCGGCCGGCATCGCCGCCAGCGTCGCGATCGCCTGCTCGACATCGCCGTCGAGACACAACCGGCTCATCGCGACATGCGTCTGCAGTTCCGGGTCGTGCGGCGCCGCCTGGCGCTGCACCTCGAACACCCGCAGCGCCCCGGCGTAGTCGCGCACCATTTCCAGTGTGAATGCCGTCTCCCGCGCGATGCGCGGATTGCGCGGATCGAGCTGCCGCGCGCGCTCGAAGCCCGCGATCGCTTCGGCAAACCGCCCCATGCGGCGCTCCACCAACGCGAGGTTGTAGTGTGCGTCCGCGCTGTTCGGCATCGCCCGCACCGTCTGGGCAAACGCCGCCGCCGCCGCCGGGTGGTCGCGCTTGCCCCAGTAGAGCAGAAAGGCCCGCATGCGCATGATCTCCGACACCTCGGCGTTGAGGCGCTCCGCCGTCCGCAACGCCTCCTCCGCCTGCCGCAGCCGCGCCGGCGTCGGGTCGAAACCGATGAAGAAGTTCGCGAGGTGCGTCTCGCTCAGCAGCAGGTGCGCCCGGGCCAGGCGCGGATCGAGCCGCACCGCCTGGTGCAGCAGCTCCTGCACCTCGCGCATCGACGCCGCCAGCAGCCCGCGCGCGTCGTGCAGGTGCAGCGCCTGCAAAAACAGGTCGTAGGCCCGCAACCGCGGATTCGCCCCGTCGAGCACGAAGGGCGACATCGAACTCCGCTCGCCCAGCGCTTCGACCGGCTTGCCGGACAGAAACCGCGACAACTCCGCCGCCACCTCGCCCGCCGACGCGTAGCGCCGCGCCGGATCCCGCTCGAGGCAGCGCAGCACGATCGCCTCGATCGGCTCCGGCACCGCCGGGACCAATGACCGCGGCGGCAGCGGCGGTTCCTCCGCCACCCGGCGCAAGACCTCCGGCAGCGTCGTGCCGCGATGCGGCGCGCTGCCCGTGAGCAGGTGGTAAAGCAGCGCGCCGAGGCCGTAGATGTCGACGGCCGGCTGGCCGCTCGTGTCGCCCGCGGCCTGCTCCGGCGCCATGTGCGCCGGCGAGCCGAGCAGCAGCCCGAGCTGCGTCGCGTGCACCGCGCCGCCGGTCAGGTTTTTCGCCAAGCCGAAGTCCGCCACCTTGGGCCGGCCGTCGAGGTCGAGCAGGATGTTCGCCGGCTTCAGGTCGCGGTGCACGATCCCGTGCTCGTGCGCGTAACCCACCGTCTGGGCCACGATCATCGCCAGCTCCGCCGCCCGCGCCGGCGCCACCGGCCCGTCGGCCAGCAGCCGGTCGAGGGTGGAGCCCTCCACGAGCTCCATCGTGAAAAACGGCGCGCCCTCCAGCCGCCCGAGGTCGTAGATCGCGACAATGCCCGGATGCCGCAGGCTCGCCGCCAGCCGCGCCTCGCGGAAAAACCGCTGCTCCTGCTCGCGCCCCGCCAGCTGGCCCGCGTGCATCAGCTTCAGCGCCACGCAGCGGTCGAGACTGAGCTGCCGCGCCCGGTAAACCACCCCCATACCGCCGCGCCCGAGCTCCTCGATCAGCTCGTAGTCGCCCATGCGTCCAATCGTGAGCCCCGACCCGCTTCCGCCCGGCAGCGGCGGCACCGTCGATCCCGCCGGGGCCGGCACGTCCTCGAGCATCCAGCCCGACACGCAGCGCGGGCAGAGCCCGCCCAGGAGCCGGCCGTCGAGCGCGGCGCCGCAGGTCGGGCAGGACAGGGAGGACGAGTCTGGCATGGGACGGAGGGCAGGCGGGTTCAGGCGCCGAGGAGCGAAAACAGGTGCCGCAGCTCGTCATCGAGGTCGGCGGGGTTGGCCAAAGTCTGCATGATTTCGCTGCGCACGAGCGCACGGTAACGCTGTTGCAGGCGGTGCACCGCGACCGTGAGCGTGCCCTTGGCCATCCCGAGTTCCGTCGCCGCCGCCTCGTAGTCGCCGCGCTCCGGCCCGGCGCGCAGGAAGGGGCGCAACCGTGCGAAGAGCGCCGCCTTCCCCATCGCCCGCTGCTCGGCCTCGAGCCGGTCGAGCGCCTGTTCCAGCAACGTGAGCGCCCAGTCCCGGTCGTAAAGTTCGCTCGGCGTCAGCGACGAGGCGCCGTGGGCCCCGAGCCGCTCCTCCGCCGCGTTCTCGTCGAAGTCCACCGGCCGCTGCCCGCCGCCGCGCTTCTGCGACGCCTCCCGCGCGTGCTGCTTCGCCGCGAAATTCCGCAACGACACGAGGAGAAAGGAGCGGAAGCGCCCTTTCTCCGGCACCGCCCGGCCGATGAAATCGCTTTCGAGCACGTGCGAGAAAAAGGCCTGCGTCAGGTCTTCCGCGTCGTGCTGCGGGTAACCGCTGCGCCGCAGGAACGCATAAAGCGGGAACCAGTAGCCGCGGCACAGCGTTTCCAGTGCCGCGCGCGCCAGCGGCCCCTCGCCGCGGGCCTGCACGATCAGGCTCCAGCGCGTGTTCTCGAACTGCTGCGGGCGGCCGGCGGACACGGCGGGTTCCATGCGGACGGGAGGGAAGCGGCGGCGGCGGTCCGGGCCAAGCGATTACGCGCGGCGCACCCGGCCGTCGCCGGCTTCTCCCGCGGCCGGCGCAACCCGCGGCATCCGGCCATGAGGTGTCGTCATACCCGTCGGTAACCGAATCGCGCGCCGCGATTACACGAAATCGCCGCTGCCGGGTCCCGGGACGGCGGGTCTACCCCGCCTCCGTTCGCCGGAGCGGGCGGCGGCAGACCGGGCGTCAGCCCAGGTCGGTGACCGCGATGCCGAGCACCTTGGCCGCCGCCGCCTTGTCGCCGTGGGAAGCGTGGAGCACCGAGTCGATGTATTGGCGCCGCTGCCCGACGAGGTATTCCTCGAGCGTCGGCCAGTGCTTCAATTCGCGTAGGCGCAGCGGCAGCTGCTGCGACGTGATCACGCGCGTCTCGGTGGTCGCCGCGATCTTCGAAACGACCTGGAAGAGCTCCGTGAGGTTGCCCGGCCAATGGTAGGCCGTCATCACCGCCAGGGCGTCGGCCGTGAACTCGATCAGATTGGCGTCGAACAGCGGGTTCGCCGCCTGGCCGGCGTAGTGCTTCACGAGCAGCGGAATGTCGTCGAGCCGGTCGCGCAGCGGAGGCGCGACCACGGGCAACGAGGCGACGCGGTAAAAGAGCTCGTCGTGGAACTTGCCTTCGTCGACCAGCTTCTCGAGGTCCTCCGTCGTGGTGCAGACGAGGCGGAAGCCGTGCGCGGTGTTGCGCAGCACGCTGACGAGTTCCTTTTGCACCGGCTCGCTGAGGCACTGCAGGTGCTGGAGGAACAGCGTGCCGCCCTTGGCCTGTTTGACCCAGGAGCCGCCCTCCCCGTTCTGGCCGATCAGGCCTTCGCGGAGATTGGTGTCGGAGCTCAGCGAGCAGTCGATCCGCACGAACGCCGTTTCCGGCGCGCCGCTCGCGGCGTGCAGGATCTCGGCGACGGCGGTCTTGCCCGTGCCGTTCTCGCCGAGGAGCAACACCGGCGTGCGCACCGTCGCGAGTTTCTTCACCTGCGCGATCAGCTTGGTGAGCCGAGCGCTCTTGCCGATCAGCCGGCTGTCGATGTCGGACGCCTTCACGCCCGGCGCCAGCCCGGAGGCGGCGCGCTCCGCCTGGAATTTCCTGAACTCCAGCCCGCGCCGGAGCGTCGCGATCAGCTCGTCGACGCGGAAAGGCTTCTGCAGGTAATCGAACGCCCCGTGCTTCAGCGCCTGCACCGCGCTCTCGGTCGAGGCGTAGGCCGTCATGATGATGACCACGGCGCTCGGGTCGTAGAGCTTGAGCTGCTTCAGCAGCGTGATCCCGTCCATCGGCTTCATGTCGATGTCGGCCAGGACCAGGTCGTATTTGTCCGCCTTGTAGCGGACGAGGGCCTTCTCGCCGTCGGTCGCAAACGAGGTCGCGAAGCCGGTCGGTTGGATGACGGCCTCGAGCATCTCGTGGATGGAGACGAGGTCGTCGACGATGAGGACGGAAGGCATGAAGCGAGGGCGGCGACGTTCCGGGGGACGTCCCCGGTTGTCAATCGGCGCGTGGGCGCGACCTCAAAGGCCGCCCGCCACCGCACCCAGCTGGAAGATCGGCAGGAACATCGCCATGACGATGCCGCCGACGACCACGCCCAGGAAAACGATGAGCATCGGCTCGATCAGCGAGGTGAGCGCGGCGACGGTCGCCTCGCACTCCACGTCGTAGAAATCGGCCACCTTGTTCATCATGCCGTCGACGTTGCCGGTGGATTCACCGGCCTTCACCATGTGCTTCATCATCGGCGGGAAGAAGAGGTTGGCCGCCAGCACCTCGGAGACCTGGCCGCCCTGGCTCACGTGCTTGGCGATCTCCTCGCAGGCGTCCTCGATCTGCACCTTGTTCGACGCGGCGGACACAATCTCCAGCGTGCGGAGGATCGGCACGCCCGACCGGATCAGGGTGGCGTAGGTGCGGCAGAAACGGGAGAGCGCGATCTTGTGGATCAGGTTGCCGAAGATCGGGGCGCGCACGAGGAACTGGTCCTTCACGCGGCGACCGTTGGGAGTGGCGGTGAACTTGCCGACGCCCCACCAGGTGCCGTAGGCGCCGAGACCGATCGCCCACCACCACGCCTTCATGAAATTGGACAGGTCGATCAGGAACTGCGTCGGCGCGGGCAGCTTGGCGCCAAAGTCCGCGAACATCGCCGCGAACACCGGGATCACGAAGATCAGCAGCACGTTGACCAGCGCCACGGCCAGGCCGATGACCGCGATCGGGTAGGTCATCGCGGATTTGACCTTCTTGGTCAGCTTGACCGTCGACTCGAAGTAGCCCGCGACCTTGAGAAGAATTTCCGCCAGGCCGCCGGACGCTTCGCCGGCCTCCACCATGGAAACGAACAGGGTGTTGAACGAATTCGGAAACTTCCGCACCGCCGACGAAAACGAATTGCCCTGGGAGATGTCGGCGCGCACATCGCGGATGACGATGCGGAAAACCGGATCCTCGGTCTGGTCCTGCAACGCCTCGAGACACTGCACGAGCGGCAGACCGGCCGTGAGCAGCGAGGCGATCTGCTGCGTGAACATCGCGAGCTCGCCGAGCGGCAGCTTGTAAGTCTTCGCCTTTTTCTCGAGCGCCTTCTGCTTGGCGAGGGCTTGGGCGGCGGCGATACCACCCTTTTTCGGTGCAGCTCCGCGGGAAGATTGGGCCTGACTGGGGGCCGCCGAAGAAAGCAGTGCCATGGGCGGAGAAAAAAGAAGCCACCCGACACCCGCAACCCCGTTTTGGGTGAGCAACCGGTAAATCCCGGGCAGAAAACGCTTAGTCCGCACCGCCCGGACCTACGCACCGCCCCGGCGCCGTGGCTCGCGCCTCCCGCTTGCGCTGGAACCCCGCCGAACGCCCGGGGCGAGTTCGCCCCCTGCATGCCTCGCCGAAACAAACACTTCCATCGATCCGACGCCTTGGCCGCCCCCGCGGCGACGAAAGGCGCGGATCTGAGAAACCCGGCATTCCGGCGCCGTCCCGCGCTCCTTCCGCCGCTGTCGACCGGCCGGCCCCGCCTCGCCCGCCGGTTCCCGCGGGCCGAGCGGGGGGCCTCCGACCGTGTCGGTGCCGGAATGAAGATGGTGCTTTCCCTTCGCCCGTGTGATACGTCCGCCCGACGCTAACGCGGCCCCGCCGTTCTTTCGGACCCACCCCGCGTTCGCCGGGCCGTCCGCCGCCACGGCGGCGCCGCAGTCCGGTCCCGCTCTCCCCCTCCGCCCCCATGCTCCTGCCCCGTCTCGCCCTCGCCGGTCTCCTCGTCGGCTCCGCGTTGCTCGCCGCGAAGGTCGCCCGCGCCGCCTCCGCCCGCCCGCCCAACGTCGTCGTGATTCTCAGCGACGATCAGGGCTACGCCGATATCGGGATCAATCCGCACCATCCGCCGGAAGTGAGCACCCCGCACCTCGACGCGCTCGCCCGTGCCGGCGTCCGCTTCAGCCAAGCCTACATCACCGGCAACGTCTGCTCGCCGACCCGCGCCGGCCTGCTGACCGGCCGCTACCAGCAGCGCGCCGGCGTCTACACCGCGGGCGAAGGCGGCAGCGGCATGGCGCAATCGGAAAAGATCTTTCCGCGTTTTCTCCGGCCCGCCGGCTACATCACCGGCGCCTTCGGGAAATGGCATCTCGGCCTCACCCTCGAGCAGAGCCCGGTCGGCCGCGGCTACGACCGCTGGTATGGCTTTCTCGGCCGCGGCGCCCACGACTACTTCGACCTGGCGCAAAAGGAGCCGGAGACCGGCCCGATCTATCGCGACGGAAAAATCATCCGGGACACCGGCTATCTCACGACCCGACTGACCGACGAGGCGGTCGCGTTCATCGCCGCCCACAAGGCGCAACCCTTCCACCTCTACCTCGCCTACAACGCCGTGCACGCCCCGGCCCAAGCTCCCGCCGACGACATCGCGCGGATCAAAAAACAGTATCCCGACCTCCCCGAGGCTCGCGCCGTCCTGATGGCGATGCTGCACCACCTCGACCTCGGCGTCGGCCGCGTCGTCGACACGTTGAAACGCGAGGGCGTCTGGGAAAACACGCTGCTCTTCTTTCTCACCGACAACGGCGGCTCCAAGGCCATGAGCGCCGTCAACACCCCCCTGCGCGGCGCCAAACAGCAGAACTACGAGGGCGGCATCCGCACGCCGTTCCTCGTGTCGTGGCCCGCGGCCTTCCCCGGCGGGCGCTCGATCGACACGCCCGTCACCTCCCTCGACATCTTGCCCACCGCCCTCGAAGCCGCCGGCCTCCCGTTGCCGACCGACCGGCCGCTCGACGGGCGCAGCCTGCTGCCGCTCCTGACCGGCAAGACCACCCGGCACCTCGACACCTTCTACTGGAGCGAGGGCGGCGAGGCCGGCGGCTTCGCCGTCCGTTCCGGCGACTGGAAACTCGTCCAGCAACGCGCCCAACCGAAGGTCGAACTCTTCGACCTCGCCCAAGATCCCGCCGAAACGACCGACCTCGCGGCGAAGAATCCCGCCAAGGTCGGCGAACTCACCCGCCTCTACGACACGTGGCTCGACGGCATGGCCGCCCCGCTGGGCGGCGCGCCGAAACGCCCCGGCGCCACCTCCGCCGTCGGCGCGAAAAAATCGAAAGCGGAAAAAAAGAAAGCCCGCGACGAGGGCCGCCCCAAAAAGAAAACCGAAAACTGATCCCGCCGCCCCGTATGCCGCTTCGTCCCGCCTCCTTTCTCGTCGCTTTCGGCGTCGCGCTCCTTTTCGCCGCCGGGTGCGCCGGCCCGGCGCGCCGGGCCGTGGACCGCTCGACGCTGACCGGCAAAGTCATGTGCGGCTATCAGGGCTGGTTCAACGCCGAGGGCGACGGCGCCGGCCGCGGCTACACCCACTGGTCGCGCGGCGGCGTCCGGCCGGGACCGCAGTCGGTGCGCGTCGACCTCTGGCCCGACGTCGGAGAACTCGGGCCCGACGAGCGCTTTCCCACCGATCTGTTCCATGCCGACGGCACGCGCGCCGAGGTGTTCAGTTCGTTCCGCCGCGCCACCGTGGTCCGGCATTTCCGCTGGATGGAGGAGCACGGCATCGACGGCGTCTTCGTGCAGCGCTTCGTCTCGTCGCTGGGCCGCGCCGGCGCCCTCGCGCACAACAACACCGTGCTCGACCATTGTCGCGCCGGAGCCCGGCAGCACGGCCGCGCCTACGCGCTCATGTATGATCTCAGCGGCCTGCCCGCCGGGAGCGCGGACCGCCTGATCGCGGACTGGCGGACCTTGCTGCGCGACACCCGCCTCACCGCCGACCCCGCCTACCTGAAGCACCGCGGCAAGCCGCTGCTCGCGCTCTGGGGCTGCGGCTTCGGCGACGACAAGGCGCGCCCGTCGCTCGCGGATTGGCGCCGGATCCTCGACTTCCTCAAAAACGATCCCGCCGCCGGCGGTGTCGCCGTCATGCTCGGCGTGCCGAGCTTTTGGCGCGAGCAGCGCCGCGACGCCGTGGCCGACCCGCAGCTCCACGAAATCCTGCAGCTGGCCGATGTGCTCTCGCCGTGGACACCCGGCCGCTACCGCTCGCCCGCGGAGGCCGCCCGCCACGCCGCCGAAGTCTGGACGCCGGACATCGCCTGGTGCCGCGCCCGCGGCATCGATTACCTGCCGGTCGCGTTTCCCGGTTTCAGCTGGCACAACATGAATCCGACCGCCCCGCTCGACGCCATCCCCCGCCGCGGCGGCCGTTTCTTCTGGTCGCAGGTCACCGCCGCCAAGCGCGCCGGCGCCGATATGCTCTACGTCGCCATGTTCGACGAGGTCGACGAAGGCACCGCGATCTTCAAGGCCACCAACGCCCCGCCCGTCGGCCCCGGCGGCGCCGCTCGGTTCATCACCTACGAGGGCCTGCCGGCCGACCACTACCTCCGCCTCACCGGCCGGGCGGGCAAACTCTTCCGCGGCGAGATTCCCCTCGCCGACGAACTCCCCGGCCTGCTCCCGCCCCCGTCCCCATGATCACCCGGCTTCGCCTCCCGCTGCTGCTCCTGCTGCTCGGCGTGACCGGCGCGCGTGCTCTCGCCGCCCTCCCCGCCCCGCCGCCCAACTTCGTGTTCATCCTCGTCGACGACATGCCGTGGTTCGGCACGCCCGTGCGCATGAGCGCGGACCTGCCCGAATCCGCCGCGGCCTTCCGCCGCATGCCCCACGTCGAGCGCCTCGCCGCCCAAGGCATGACCTTCCGCAACGCCTATGCCGCCGCCGGCATGTGCGGCCCGGCCCGCTGCTCGATCCAGACCGGCCAGATGACCGCCCGCCATCTCTACAGCGGCAACGGCGGCTTCGGGGACAAGACCGACGGCACCGTCCGCTACCTCAGCCGCGGCCAGGACGCGACTCGCCCGCTGCTCCAGCCCGAGCCGCAGGGCAACCTGCGCTTCCCGTCGATCGGCGACGTGCTGAAAGCCGCCGGCTACGCCACCGCCCACTTCGGCAAATGGCACCTCTACGGCGGCGGCCCCGCGAAGCACGGCTACGACGAGAGCGACGGCGACACCGACAACAAGACCTGCCAGCCCGTCGACGCCGCCACCGGCCTGCGCTCCGACACCTCCGACGACCCGAAGCTGATGTTCGGCATCACGCGGCGCAGCGTCGATTTCATCGCGCGCCAGGCCCGGGCCGGTCGCCCGTTTTTCGTCCAGCTCTCGCACTACGCCACCCACGCCCGCTACCAGGCCCGGAAAGAGACCCTGGCCGCCTACGAAAAGCATCCGGCCTTCGCCGCGATCACGAACCCCCGCGAGCGCCAGCACGCCCAGCTCGGCGCCGCCATGGTCGAGGACCTCGACACCGCGATCGGTCAGGTGCTCGCCCAGCTCGACGCCCTCGGCCTCGCCGCCAACACCTACGTCGTCTTCACCGCCGACAACGGCTACCGCATCTGGAACGAGGCGCACGATCCGCTGCGCGGCGGGAAATGGTGGCTCTGGGAAAACGGCATCCGCGTCCCGCTGATCGTGCGCGGTCCCTCCGTGCCCGCCGGCTCGCGCAGCGTGGTCAACGTCATCGGCTACGACTTCCTCCCCACCTTTGCCGATCTGGCCGGCGCCACCCGCCACCTCGGCGGGCCGCTCGACGGCACGAGTTTCAAACGCGCGCTGTTCGGCGCCGCACCCACGGAAGCGGAGCTCCTCCGCCCGCTTTATTTCCACTACCCGCATTACCGCGTCTCGCCGCCCGCCTCCGCGCTCATCGTCGGCGACACCAAACTCATGCACTGGTATGAGCGCCCCGCCGAACGCTTCGTCTACGACCTCCGCCGCGATCTCGGCGAAAAACACAACGTCGCCGCCGCCGATCCGGCCCGCACCGCCAACCTGCAGCGGCAGCTGATGGACGGCCTGACGTCCGCCGGCGCCTATTTCCCGAAGCCCAATCCCGCGGCCGACCCGCAGGCGAAGCGCTACGACCCCGCCAACCTCGCCGACCGCGGCGACGGC
>JACCDQ012207493.1_pt1 | contig 10877 bp, 10 predicted proteins | sample 7446031 | NCBI WGS metagenome assembly JACCDQ01 (sample SAMN15323442, study PRJNA562643) | freshwater metagenome | isolation source: river surface water | place: USA:Blue River Watershed | collected 2017-08-17
GAGGACTACAAGGAGATGCTCTCCGAGGTGAAGGACATCGACGCGGTGATCATCGCTTCGCCGGACTTCGTGCACGCCGAGCAGACCATCGCCGCCCTCAAGGCCGGCAAGCACGTCTATTGCGAGAAGCTCCTGGCCCACACCGTGGACGCCGCCCGCTCGATGGTCCTCACCGCCCGCGAGACCGGCAAGCTCCTGCAGGTCGGCCACCAGCGCCGCAGCAACCCCCGCTACCTGCACGCCCGCGACAAGCTGGTCCGCGAGGCCCGCCTCCTCGGCCGCATCAACAACGCCACCGGCCAGTGGAACCGCAGCGTGGGCGAGGACCTCGGCTGGCCCGAGAAGCAGGTGCTGCCCCCGGCGACGCTGGCCAAGTACGGCTACGCCAACATGCACGAGTTCCGGAACTGGCGCTGGTTCAAACGCTACGCCGGCGGCCCCATCTCCGACCTCGGCGCGCACCAGATCGACATCTTCAACTGGCTGCTCGGCGCCAACCCCACCTCGGTCATGGCCGGCGGCGGCGTGGACTACTACAAGAACCACGAATGGTATGACAACGCCTTCGCCATCTACGAATACGCCACGCCCGCCGGTCCCGTCCGCGCCACCTACCAGGTGCTCACCACCACGAGCGCCGGCGGCGGCTACCACGAGTATTTCATGGGCGACGAGGGCGCGCTGAAGATTTCCGAGAATCCCAAATACACCAAGCTCTACCGCGAGGCCCGCGCCCCCGAGTGGGACCAGTGGGTGGACAAGGGACTCATCCTCCGTCCCGGCTCCGGTGAGGGCGCCCCCGCGCCCGTCAAACCCTGGGATAAGCCGAAGCCCAAGCTGGGCGGCCCCTCCAAGGCGGCCACCGTGGACGTCCGCGAAACGGCCGAACTATCCGCCTGGGACATCCCTGTCACCCTCGACAAGGCCATCCACCAGCCGCACCTCGAGAACTTCTTCGACGCGATCCGCCAAGGCACACCGCTGAACTGCTCCGGCGAGTCCGCCTTCGCCAGCGCCGTCACCGTGCTCAAGGTCAACGAGGCCATCGCCGCCCGCCAGATGCTCACCTTCAAGCCGGAGGACTTCGTCATTTAAGTTTCATTCCCCGAACCTGTCATTCTGCTCCCGCCTTGGCGGGAGAAGAATCCAAGGGCACCCGCGCAATCGCGCCCTGTCTCCACCTCGTCTGGATCCTTCGCTGCGCTCAGGATGACAAACCGGCTCCCCAACCTTCCACCCTCCCTCTCCTCATGAAACTCCGCCCTCTCCTCACTCTCACCTTCACCCTCACTCTGGTTCTTGCCGGGGCCTCCGCGCAGGAACAGGTCGCGCTGCAGCTCGACCTGCCGAAACCGCTCTTCGTGGGCACGCCGCGCCCCATCAAGATGGCCAACCTTGAGGTCTTCTCCCACAAGCGCCCCGACTTCATGGTGCCCGCCGGCACCGTCCTGCTCTCCGCCGGCAAGGAAGTCACCAGCAGCGACGAATTCCCTGTCATTGGCGAACTGAACTTCGTGACCGACGGCGACAAGACCGGCATGGATGGCTCGTTCCTCGAGATCGGACCCGGCACGCAGTGGGTGCAGATCGACCTCGGCGCCTCCTCGCCGCTCGCCGCCATCGTCGTCTGGCACTTCCACTCGCAGGCCCGCGTCTATCACGACTTCATCGTGCAGGTCTCCGACGACAAGACCTTCAAGACCGGCGTCACCACTCTCTACAACACCGACGACGACAACTCCTCCGCCCTCGGCACCGGCAAGGACGTCAACTACATCGAGAGCAACATGGGCCGCATCGTGGACGCCAAGGGCACCAAGGCCCGCTACGTCCGCCTCTACTCCAACGGCAACACCTCGAACGAGCTGAACCACTACTGCGAAGTCGAGGTCTTCGGCACGCCGGCCAAGTAAGCGAATCACATAGGAACAGTCTTCCCGTGCAAGGGCGCGCCTCGTGCGCGCCCTTTTGCGTTTTTTGTGCTTTTTGTGGCCATTCCGCCCGGAGGATTTAGGATCCGTTCGTTCCCATGCCGCATCTGCTCCAACGCTGGCTGCCCCTCGCGCTGATCGCGTGTTTCGCGTTTGGGCTGCGCGTCTGGGATCTTGATCGACGGCCGATGCATGCCGACGAGGCCAATCAGGCCGTCAAAGCCGGCCAACTGCTCGAAGACCGGGGCTACGCTTTCGACCCCACCGACCACCACGGCCCCACGCTCTACTACGCCGTGCTCCCCGTCGCCTGGCTCCGCGGCGAGCACACGCTTGCGCAGCTCACTGAAACCACGGTGCGCCTCGTGCCCGCGATTGCCGGCACCGTTGCCGTTGTCCTGCTTTATTTGATCACGCTGCCGCTCGGCACCAGAACAGCCCTGCTCGCCGCCGTCTTTCTCACCCTCTCGCCGCCGGCGGTTTATTACAGCCGCTATTTCATTCAGGAAACGCTGCTGCTTGCTTTCACGCTCGGAGCGTTTTTTTCCGGAATGCAATGGTGGCGCAACGGCAGACTGGGCTGGGCGCTTGCCGCCGGTGCCTGCGCCGGCATCATGCAGGCGACCAAGGCGAGCGCTCCGCTTTTCCTCCTCGCCGCGCTGGCCGGCGTCGCCGTCGCGCGACCGCTGCCACCCGCGCCTGCTCAAATTGGGCGGCATCTCGTTCTCTCTCTCCTGATAGCCGTGTTCGTCGCCGGACTGTTTTACTCCTCCTTCGGAACCAATCTCGCCGGTCTGGGCGCAGTTTGGGATACCTACACGACTTTCGGGAAACGTCTGGCTGCCGGCCTCACCGGCCACGAGAAGCCCTGGTGGTATTACCTCTCCCTCTTCGGCTGGCGTCAGGAGGGAGGCGTGATCACCCACCAGCTGGGCATCTCCATTCTCGCATTGGGTGGCCTCGTTGTGGCTCTGCTTTCTCCCAAACGCTCCCTTTTGCGCGGTGCGGCGGGGTTCACCGTCGTGCTGGTTCTTTTCCTGTCCTTTGCCTCCTACAAGACCCCCTGGCACATCATCCATCTGGTGCCCAGCTTGGCACTTCTGGCCGCCGGAGCGCTCGGGGCGCTGCCGGAACGCTGGACCCAAGCCGGCAACATTCTGGCTTTCGTCGTCCTCTACACGCTGAGTTCGCAGGTCAAGCTGACCTCCTTCCAGCGGCCGGCCGACGAGCGGAATCCCTACGCCTACGTCCACACTTCGCCAGACGTTCTGAAAATTCGTCCGCTTGTTACCGCCGCATCCGATGGTCCGGTGCGCATCATCAGCGAAGAGGTCTGGCCGCTGCCCTGGTATCTGCGCGGCCTGCCGAATGTCGGCTACTGGACCACGGTGCCCGACGATTGCGACGGTTCGCTGGTGATCGCTTCCGCCGGACTCGCCGAGCAGGTTGAGGCCAACCTAAAAGGTCGCTACACCTCCAGTTTCGTCGGCCTGCGACCCGGATTTACGTTGGTGGTTTACAAGCGTCAGCCATGAGCCTGCACGCGTCGCTCGTTATTCCGCTCTACAACGAAGCCGGCAACATCCTGCCGCTCGTCGAGGTCTGCGTGGACGTGCTCAAGTCCCACGGAGGAGACTTCGAGATCATTCTCGCCAACGACGGCAGCACCGACGCCACGGCCGCCGAGATCGCCGCCGCCTGCGCCCGCTGGCCGCAGTGTCGCGCGCTTCCGCTGCCCCACGGCGGCCAGGCCGCCGCCCTGCTGGCTGGCCTGCAGGCCGCGCGCGGCGAACTCCTCCTGACGCTCGACGGCGACGGCCAGAACGACCCGCGCGACTTTCCCGCGCTGCTCGATCTCGTCGAACGCGGCGAGCTCGATGTCGCCTGCGGCTGGCGCGTGGACCGGCACGATTCCGCCCTGCGCCGCGTGATGTCGCGGCTGGGCAACGCCGTTCGCAGCCGCTTCCTGGCCGACGGCGTGCATGACGCCGGCTGCCAGCTCCGCGTGATGCGCCGCGAGGTCCGCGCGGCGCTTTTCCCGGTCGAGCTGATGCAGTCCTTCCTCCCCGCCATCGCCGTCGCCGCCGGTTTTCGCGTCGGCGAGCGACCCGTGCGCCACCACCCGCGCCGGCATGGCGAATCCAAATACGGCTTTCTGCGTCTCTGGCTGCGTCCGGCCCTGGCGATGGTGAAGCTGCGCGGCGAATTGCAGCGGAGGTTTCCGCGATGAAGCCCGTTCACTTCGAACACGAGGCGATGGCCACAACCTTCGGCCTCTTCATCGCCGGGCAGGACGCCGCCTACGCGCGGCAGGCGGCCACCGTCGCATTTCGCGAGCTCGACCGCCTCGAATCCGAGCTCAGCCGCTACGTCGAATCGAGCGACATCGCGCGAGCCAACCGGCTCGCCTGCGGCGAAACCATCGCCATTGGCGAGGACGCCCTGCACTGCCTGCTCGTCGCCGCCGAGGTCTCGGCCGCCACCGCCCGCACCTTCGATCCCGCCTACGCTTCGGTCGCGGCTGAGGGGGCCCCAGCCGACGCCCCGCTCTACTCGCTCGACCCGGCCGCGCACACGCTGACCTCCCACGCCGCCCGCTTGCACCTCGACCTCGGCGCCGTGGGCAAAGGGTTCGCACTCGACCGCTTGGCCGCCACGCTGCGCGAGTGGGACATCACCTCCGCGCTCCTCCAGAGCGGCGGCAGCACGGCGCTCGCCCTCGACACGCCGCCCGGTGAACCCGGCTGGCACGTCGGTCTCGGCGAGGATGCCTCCTACCGCACGATCCCGATGGTCAACGCCGCGCTCAGCGGCTCCGGCATCGCGGTGAAGGGCTCGCATCTGGTCGATCCCCGCACCGGCCGGCCCGCCGACCGCACGCGACGCGTCTGGGCGCTCGCGCCCAACGCCGCCGTTTCCGACGCGCTCTCGACCGCCTTCTTCATCATGGCTCCGGAACAGATTCCGGGCTTCTGCGACGCGCATCCGGAAATCGGAGCCGCGTATATCCGGGCCGACGGCACCCTCGCGACCTGCGGCACCTTGGCATAAAAAAGCCGGAGCAGGCGCTCCGGCTTCGTCGCTCTCAAGTCAGGCGGATCTCAGTTGGCGTATTTCACGTTGCAACCGTAGGCCTTGGTCACGGACTTGCCGACCGGCCGGCCGGCCTTGATGTCCTCGAACGCGGCCTTCACGTAATTCGTCGCGCGGGAAATGTCGGCGGCGTTGCCCGAGCTGATGCTGTCGATGCCGCCGGCATACACGAGCTTACCCTCGGCATCGACGATGAAGAGCGTCGGCGTGTGACGCGCGTCGTAGAGTTTGCCCACCTTGCCGTCCTGATCGCGGAGATAGGCGCTGAAGGCGGTCCCGTTTTTCTGGCTCCATGCGCCCACCTTGGTGGCGTCATAGTCGCCCTGCGCGCCGGCATGTCCGGAGTTGATGGACAGCCACACGGCCCCCTCGGCGAGGGCCGCCTTCTGGGTCGCGGGCATGTTGCCGCTTTTTTCGTAGTGCTTCATCACGATCGGGCACTCGGGATTGACCCATTCGAGGACGACGACCTTGCCCTTGTAGGCGGAGAGGCTGTGCGTCTTGCCCTGGATGTCAGTGAGGGAGAAGTCCGGCGCGGGTTGGCCGACGGCGGGTGCCGCGTGCGCGGCAAGGGCGAGGGCCAGCATCGCGGCCCCGGCGAGGAGGTTTTGGGTGAACGATTTCATGGCGTGGGATGAGGACCGAATCCTAGCCAGAAATTCCTTTCCGTCAAAGGCCTCCCACGAATTGCGCGTTGCGGCGTCCACCCGCAACCCTACGGTGCTGCCGTGGCTGGCCGGCTGACAGATTTTTTCCTGTTTTGGTGGGCGCTCCTTTATTGGAACGTCCGGAAAACGTGGTTCCGCCTGCGCGGGGCGCACCGCGACTCCTGTCCCTGCCAGCATTACAGCGACTCCGGCCACGCCCTCGACTCGCGCTGCAGCGCGATCACCCACTGGAGCCGCCCGGAACGGTTCCGGCGGGTCTGTCCGCTGCTGACCCAGACCAAGGCCGGCTGGCGCTGCGGCGTGGATGCGGAAAGCGTGCGTCCGTTCTGGGGCCGGGCCGCGCTTTATGGCGCCGCGGTCGGCGCCGTGCTCTATCTGGCCGGCACCCTGGCGGTGTTCGTCTTTCTCCGGACTGCCAGCTACGAGGTCAGCTACGTCGCGGTCGCCTGGCCGCCGCACTGGCCGGAGCTGCGCGCCTCGCAGGAGAAGCTTTACGCCACCCGCGCGCAAGCGGCCATCGCCGCCGGCCACTACCCCGAGGCGTTGCTTGCGCTGCAACGCGTTTGCGAGCTCAACCCGCGCAACTACCACGCCGGCCTGACCCTCGCCGCGCTCTCGCAGATGGCCGGCCAAGCCTATGTTGCCGAGCACATCTACGAGCGGCTCATGCGCGACGTGCCCGAACAACGTCCTGCCACCGCCCAAATCTGGGTCCGCACCCTGCTTGCCCGCGCTGCCTACGACCAGATCAAGCCGCTGGCCGCCGCCATGCTGACCGAGGATGCCGGTCGTCGTGAAGCGTGGTTGCACTGTCTGCTGTTTGCCGTGCGCCAGACCCAGGATGAAGCCGCGCTCGCCAACCTCATCCAACACCATACCAGCCTGCCCGACTGGTGCCGCGAGATCGTGCAGACCGAGATTCTGCTTTTGCAGGGCCGCCAGGACCAGGCGCTCTCGCGGTTGACCCGCTTGGGCCGCCGTCCGGACAGCGCCTATGTCCCGCATTACCAAGTTGAGCGCCTGCTCCAACTCGAACGCCCCGACCAGGCGCTGGAGCTGATCAATGCGCACGGCGGCCTGCTGCCCGCCGATGAGGCGTCAGTCCTTCGCGTGCAAATCTTCCACGCCAAACGCTGGAGCTCCCTGTTGTCGTCAGAATACGACACCCTCCTGAGTTACCCGATCACTCCGCGGCTGACCGCCCAGCTCTCGGCCAGTTTCATCCGCCATCCCGATCCGGTGGCGCTCGCCCGCTTTGTTGATCGTTTTCTGCAGGAGGGACCGGCGCTCTCCAATGACAGTCTGCCGCTCTACCATTCGGTCCATTTGGCCGCGGTTGCCGGCCAGGATGCTGAACGGGCCGAGCGTCTGGCCGAGGCGGTCAGTCGGTTCACGGCCTCCGACGCCAAGGCCCTGCGCGCGGTCGGCGGACTCCTGAACCAACCCGACAGCCTGCCGCAAGTGGGGCAGCTGCTGACCTTGGTCCCCGTGCCGCTGGAAATACTCTACGTCATTCTCGAACGCCCGGAAGCGCCCGCCAAGAAATGACCGAAACCGTTTCCAGCCCGGCGGCCCGGACCGTCCGCCCCACGCCAAGGACGTCGGCGGTGCTCGCCGCTCTGCTGCTGGGCACGGCGCTCGTCTGCCTTCTTCTCTGGCCGGAGTGGCGGCGCAATCCCGATCTCTCCCACGGGTTCTTCGCGCCGCTGATTTTTCTGCTCCTGATCCGGGAGAGCCGCCTGCAGGGGCCCTGGCGCTGGGTGCCGGACCGTGCGTGGAACGCGCCCTTGCTCGGCACGTTGCTCGGCGCCGCGCTCCTCGGCTTCGCCCTGGCGGGACTCTTTGCCGCCACGCTGGCCTGGTCGCATGCCGTCGTGCTCTTCCTGCTCTCGGCCTCGCTGGCCTGCCTGCTGGGCGGAGGCCTGCTGGTGCTGGCCCACGAAAACCTCCGGCTGGTGCCGGTCAACTGGATCAGTGTCACCGCGGTGCTGCTGTGGGTGCTGGTCGCGCCGGTCCCCGACGGCACCTACGCCCGCCTCACCCTCGGGCTCCAAACCTGGGTGACGACCAATGTCATGAACGTGCTGCACCTCATCGGCGTGCCCGCGCGGCAGCACGGCAACGTCATCGAGCTGGCCCGAACGACGGTCGGCGTCGAGGAAGCGTGCAGCGGCGTGCGCAGCCTGATCTCGTGCGTGTATGCGGGCTTCTTTTTCGCCGCCTGGCAGGTGCGCCGTCCGCTCCGCCGCCTGGTGCTGATCGTGCTGGCCCCGGTGCTGGCGCTCGGCATGAATCTCCTGCGCTCCCTCGTCCTGACCCTGCTGGCCAACGATGGCGTGGACATCGCCGGCACCTGGCACGACGCCACGGGCTTCGCCATTCTCGGGCTCACGGCCGCCGCCCTGGCCGGACTGGCCGTGCTGCTGGAATCCAAAGAACGCGATCCACCGGCTTCGCCTGCCGTCGTCTCCGGACTGATCCCGCGCCCCTTGCTGGCGACATTCTGGACGGGAACCGCGCTGACCGCGGGCCTGGGATTGTTCTTCTTCGTGCATTCGCGCGGGAGTTCCGTGACGGAAGTCGCTCCGCCCCGTTTGGGCGAGTTTCTGCCGGCAACCGCCGCGGGCTGGTCTGTCCGGGACTCCGACGACCTCTACCAGTTCACGGGCATTCTCGAGACCACCCACCTCATGGAGCGCACTTATCTGCACCCTTCAGTCGGTGGGCATCCCGCCCAGGTCACGGTTTACATCGCCTACTGGCCGCCCGGTCAGACCTCCGTGAGCCGGGTGGCCTCCCACACCCCCGACGCCTGCTGGCCCGGAGCGGGTTGGAAAAGCCAGACCAGCGACGGTGATCGGCGGCAAACCCTTTCCGGCGCCGGTGGCACTCTCGTTCCGGCTGAACACCGCATCTTCCGCACCGACCGCGGGCTAGCCCAACAGGTGTGGTTTTGGCATGTGTTTGACGGACGGGTGATCGACTACCGCGACCCCTACTCCATACCCGCCCTGCTGCAAATAGCCTGGCGTTACGGTTTCCGCCGGCAGGGCAGCCAGTATTTCGTGCGACTCTCCAGCAACCGGCCCTGGAACGAACTTGCCGCTGAACCCCTCATGCAGGATATCCTGCGCGGCCTGGCCAAGACAGGCCTCTGAGCATGCCCTTCTCCCTCACCAAGCAGGAAGTTTTCACCCTCGCGGTCGTCGCGGTGTTGGTGGTGCTTGGCCTCGTCGGCCTCGCCGTGCTGTAAGCGGCATTGGGATTGCCATGCCGGAAGAATTCCCGACCGTTGCATCCGTGCCTGCCCACCACGCGTATCCCATGCCATGCTCCTGGTCACAGATTCCGCGATTCCCGTCAGCGGTCTCCGCCTGTCCGGACGTGAATGGGGGCGGCCTGGTCGCATGAGTTTGGGCGAACCCAGTCCCGTCAACGGCGACGACCGCCAGCAGGAGCAGGCGCGGCTTGTCGCAGCCATGGCGAAGGGCGACAAGCAGGCCATGGCGGCGCTCTACGACCAGTTGAGCGGCCCGCTTTACTCGCTGGCGATCCGGATGCTCGGTGACGCCACCGAGGCGCAGGATCTCACGCAGGACATTTTCATCCAGCTCTGGCGCACGGCGGCCAGCTACGACGCGGGCCGGGGCAGCGTCTTTTCCTGGGCCGTCACCCTCACCCGCAACCGCGCCATCGATCGCATCCGGATGCGACAGCGCCGGGCGGAGATCCTTTCCACCGCCGCCCCCGAGTTGCAACCCGCCGCCCCGTCCGGTGACACCGACTCTGCCGGCACGCTCTGGCTCCGCGAGAAGAGCGCCGCTGTGCGCGCCGCGCTCGCCGAGCTCGCCCCCGACCAGCAGCAGGCCATCGAACTGGCCTTCTTCGGCGGACTCACCCAGCAGGAGATCGCCGACCGGCTCAAGGAGCCGCTTGGCACGATCAAGGCGCGCATCCGTCGCGGTCTGCTCAGGCTCAAGGACCGTCTTCCCGCCCGGCTATGATCACGGAACGCCACGAAGAACTGGCCGCCCTGAACGCCCTCGGTCTCCTCGAGGAAGCGGAGCGCCGGGCGTTTGAGTCCGAGCTTTCCGGCAGCCATGAGCTGCAGGGCCTCGTGGCCTCGCTCCGTGAACCGGCCGCCGCGCTGTCGCTTGCCGCGCCGACCATCCCGGTTCCGGCCGGGCTCAAGGCCAGCGTGCTGGCAGCCTGCACGCCGGCCCCGGATGCGGAGCAACCCGCGCCCGCCGCCACTGCGGAGTTTGCTCTCTGGCCTTACATGCCATGGGCCGCAGCAGCAGCCCTTGCGCTCAGCACCACCTGGTTTGCGACCCAGGCGTTCTCGTTCCGTGCCCAGAATGATTCGCTCCGTGCCCAGCAGCGGCTCGACCAGATTGCCTACGAGAGCACGCGCAACCAGCTGGCCGAACGTTCGCTGGTGGCGGAGCACATGATCACCGAACTGGGCCAGCGCCTGCAGCGCTCCGAGAACCTCGCCCGGCTCAAGGTCTCGGCGCTCGCCTCGCTCGCGGGCAACACCGCTGAGGCCCGCGCCATCGCTGTGTGGGACCCCGACCAACAGGCCGGCCTGCTCAGCTTCGAGAAACTGCCCGCCATCGCCGCCGAACAGGACTACCAGATCTGGGTGATCGATCCCGCCTACCAGAATCCCGTCAACGGCGGCGTGTTCCATGTCTCTCAGGACGGCAGCGTCTCCCTGGCTTTCCGTCCCGACCAGCCCGTCACCAAGGCCACGGCCTTCGCCATCAGTCTGGAAAAGAAGGGCGGCGTGCCCAAGGCCGAGGGCCCCATCGTGCTGCTCGGAAACCTGCCCGAGATCTGAGCCGCACGGGCGCATCCCGCCCGCGCAAGCAAGATTTTCCGGTCTCAACTTGGCTCTTGTCAGCCCCCCGGGTGGCGCAAGAATTCGACGGCAATGATCATCAAACCGAAGGTCCGCGGCTTCGTCTGCGTGACCGCCCACCCCACGGGTTGCTCCGCCCATATCCAGCAGCAGATTGATTACGTGAAATCGAAGGGCCCGATCAAGTCCGGCCCCAAGAAGGTTCTTGTGATCGGCTCCTCCACCGGCTTTGGCCTCGGCTCGCGCATCACTGCCGCCTTCGGCTCCGGCGCCGGCACGCTCGGCATCTTCTTTGAACGCCCCTCCGAGGAAGGCCGCCCC
>JACCDQ010824692.1_pt1 | contig 10876 bp, 8 predicted proteins | sample 7446031 | NCBI WGS metagenome assembly JACCDQ01 (sample SAMN15323442, study PRJNA562643) | freshwater metagenome | isolation source: river surface water | place: USA:Blue River Watershed | collected 2017-08-17
CCATGCCTTCCGTGAACCAAAGGGGAAGTTGCAACGACACGGCATTTTGTACGACTTCTTGGAAGTTGCCGCCAAACACCATTCGATTGACCAACGCACGGGCGATACCTTCGCGGACTTGGTTGCGGAGGTCGTGATGATTGCCGTTGAAATACAACAAAATTTTGTGTGAAAATAGCTTAGTCGTACCGCCATTATTGACCGTCTGCGAGTAGAGTCCGATATTATTTTGCAAATAATCGCTATAATCGCCATACACCATTATCTCAATTTTATTGCGAGATTGGTATTCGAGTACGTTTTTGAGTTGGGCATAATCGTTTTCGGCTGTTTCTACCGCAAAATCTGCCAACTCCTCCAATTCTTCGGGGAATGAAATAGCAAAATTGTTGGATTCGTACCGAAACCATTTGTATTTTTCGTATTGGAGGCGATTTTGTCCAAAATTGGTATTGACGAGTTGGGCGAAGCTCGTGGCAGGCATTCCACACCACGCAAGCAGGGCTAAGGCAACTACAAGGTAATTCATTCGCATATATTCAAATTTTTGCAAACACTTGTATAATATTCTATTGTTGTAAATAACGCATTCGGGCGGCATTTCGTTAAAAAAACGAACAAAAACCGCTCATGCGCATTCCAAATTTTAAAAATAAAACATCTTTTGCTTTCAAATTCACTTAATTATGGCGCAAGTACATTTTTTCACATTCAATATGTTTTATGAAAACACGTATATTATTTACGATGAAACGAATGAGTGTGTTATTGTAGACCCAGGTTGTCATAACGACAATGAAAAAAGTCGTCTGGTGCGTTGGATTTCGCAGAAAGGGTTGCGCCCCGTGCGGCTTGTGAACACCCATTGCCATCTCGACCACGTGTTTGGAAATGCTTTTGTGGCAGAAACGTACAAATTGCCACTCGAAATTCACGAAGGCGAGTTGGAAGTTCTGAATCGTTTTGAAATCTCCGCCCAACGTTTTGGGGTTACGCGGTATGAACTTTCGCCCAAACCAGCTTCGTATTTGTCTGAAAATGACAAACTTACCTTTGGCAACACGAGTTTGGATATTTTACTAACGCCAGGGCATTCGCCCGCTAGTATTTGCTTTTATTCGCCCAAAGATAACTTTATTGTGTCGGGTGATGTACTATTTGAGCGCAGTATCGGGCGCACCGACCTACCAGGCGGCAACTATGATACGTTGATTAACAGCATTAAAACAAAATTGATGACGTTGCCAGATGAAACTATCGTGTATTCGGGACATGGCAATCCAACTACTATCGGTAACGAACGCTACGGCAATCCGTTTTTGAGGTAATTGAAAATGAGTTTTTTATACAATAATGAATCCTTCATGCGTTGAGTGTGAAGGATTTTTTTATAAATAGTTTAGGCGGTTTTTATCCCATAATAACGCAAAATGCCCATTCTAATCAACACTTCCGCCACGAGCCAATTGAATATCCAACTGAACCAAGCGATAAATATATAAGATGTTGGGTGGCAAAGGATTGCATACGTATCAGGGCATACCCAGCCATTCCATTCGCGTAGCCAGTACAGCAGGTACGATATACCGCGCAGGCTAATCGCTGACATCGCGACGGCATAGCTCCGAATAATCCAAGCCCCATGCAATGCGATATTATGTTGGCGAATGTGATGGTAAGCCATGTATGTCGTTCCCCACCATGCCAACGCCTGACACACAAACGCAATTTGCGCTAAAATACCGCCCTCGCCATAAAATCCCATGACAAGCCCCGTCGGTGCAGCCAGCAGCAGAATCGAACCTACATAAATCATACCTGCCAAGCGATGCACACGCGGAAATTGTTGCAAAATCGAACTCGAAAACTGCAAAAGTCCCATTGCTAAGGCTATCGCGCTTGTTGTAATGTGAATATAAAATGCTATAAGCCAATGCGTTAGTTGTACTTCGGCTTGTTTGTCTTGCAAAAAATCAATGTTGGTAGGATAGGGCGATTGCAAATAAGGTAACGCTATATCCGACATTTTCCACACCGACGCAATGATGGCAAAAATGATAGCAATTTTTAAAAAATGGATAAATAAGGCGCGAAATAGTTGCATAACGAACAGGTTTTGGAGGTTGGCAAAAACAAAAAAGCCTTTCCAGCTCCATTAAGGTACTAAAAAGGCATTATAATAAAAACTAACGAATGGGCGAATCGAAATATTTTATCGCACTTGCTGCGTTTGAGCGGCTTGCGTCGTGCTTTCCACCAATTGGGCAAGTACGGCAGGATTTTTTTCTAAGAAATATGCCCAGTAGTAACTTGCTATAAAAAATACACTTTTGCCAAACGCGCTAGGTTGGTGAAAATGAATCGTAATGCGTCGCCACCACAAAATTTTGGTTTCCTCGATGGCTGCCACACTATCGTATGTATATTTGTATGATTTGAAAAAATTGGAAATATAGAAATGTTCTGCGTCCATCGCTACCCACTTGACACGCATAAAAAGTAAATACAACAATCCGACCGTTGATACCGCAAACGAGAACATCATCAAGCGTGCTGTGAGTGGCGAAAAAGGTTCATTTACTTGAAGTTCTACAAACAACATTGCCAACGCCATTCCACCAAAAAAACACGTCCAAAGCGTGGGTAAAATGAGTTTGAGGAAAAGCGTCCAGCGCGTCGATACAACCTGAGGTTTGCTCATGATGCGGATATATACTTGATTTTGAATTGTCTATAATAAAAAAACTGTTCCACCCGCAAAGATAGAACAGTTTGGAATATTTGAGGCTAATTTTAATCATTTCCTTCCGAAGAGCCATCGCCAGTAGCGGGCGGCGTGGGCGTAGTCGGTGTAGTGGTAGTAGTAGTTGGTGTTTTGGGCGTTGCTTTGCGTTTGGAGTTGGCTTTGGATTCGCCAAAATCCATGATGATAGAGAAGCGAAGCGTGTTATCGAGCGGATTGCGTTGCGCGTTGAACGCAGGAATCAAGTACGAAAGATTCAAATTGAATACGCTGTAACGAATCCCCAGCCCAACCGTAACATATTTGCGGTTACCTTTGGTTTTGCTCTCGTTGTAATGTCCCAAGCGCAAGGCAAATTGCTTGTTGTACCAATATTCCATACCAAACGAATACATCAATTCTTGCAATTCTTCTTTGAAAGAAGGCGCATCGCTGAACGATGAAAGGATAGAGCTAGGTACGGATTTTTCTTTATAATCGGCTATGCCATTGCCATTTTCGTCATAACGCGGATTGCTTACATACACCGTATCGCCATTGCTATCAAGGGATTGGAGCGTTTGCGGTACAGGAGTAGGCACCATATATTTATTAATATCAATAGCAAACGTGATAGAGTTGTGGTCGTCAATATTGTATTCAAAAGCCGCCCCCAAGCCAGCGTTGGCAGGCAAATAATCGCGATTGGCTGAACGCGTGTACGATACTTTTGTACCAATGTTGGAAAATGCCAAACCTACCGTTAAGTTTGCCTTTTTATCGTTGATTTTCAACGGTTTTTTGTAGGTAAATGAAATGTCAGCAGCCACAGCATGAGCAGGACGCAAAACTTCGCCCGCAGCCGTGTAGCCTGTCCCTAGATTGGAATAGGCATATTTGACACCCAACCCCACAGAAAAATTATTTGACAACTTGCGCGCATACGCAAAATTGGCTTCCAACTCGCGCGGGCGCACTTGCTGGAGCGCGTTGCCTTGATCGTCGGTGTATTGGACTTGCCCCAACGAGAAGAAGCGCAAGCCGCCTGCTATCGTTTGGAATTTGTCGATATTTTTGTAAGCGGAAAGGTACGTAAGATACACATCTGCCAACCCAATCGCACGCAGCCAAGGCGTGTACGTGGCTGATACACTAAAATCGCGTTCGGCAAATGCAATGTTGGACGCGTTGAAGTGCAAACTATTGGCATCAGGCGCAAGGGCGATACCAGCATCACCTAGCGCACCAAATCGGGCATCGGGCGTAATACGTAGGAATGGAAGTGCTGTGGAAATAGCGTTGTTGCATGGCGCACCGTTGGCTTGTATGGGCGTAGCCCCGTTGCGTTCTATACATTGCGCGTGTAGGTTCGTATCATTGTAAAGTATGGCAGCACTCCAAGCGAATGAGGCAAATATCGCATTTAATTTCTTATTCATACGATAAAAATTTGTGTCTGTTCTTATGAAAATTTGAAAATTGAGAAAGAAGTAAAGGTTAGAATCATGCAGATGTGATTTAGTGAACAAATAACAGCAAATTTTTAGTAATAAAAAAAATATGGAGCGTATTCTATCCCAATCAAGCCCGCTAGGGTAGTGCCTATGAGATGCGCAAATCTACAAAAAAACTGTCATATTGTTGCCATACGTATCAAAAAGTAAGCAGCGTTGAAAAATGGGTTTTGGTATTTGAATAATCCATTGGTAGCGAAATAGTTGCAAATACAATTTACTACGTATTTGAATAATTGTTTGAATACCAAAACCCATCTATACAACCTCCATTTTTTAGCGCAAGATTACCAATTTTTGGTATTCGCTGGTTTGTTTGGTCGTGCCTTCGCTGGTGCGAACAGTTACTTTATAAATATATGTACCGCGTGCCAATTTATCGCCATACTCGTCCAAGCCGTCCCATGCAATATCTGCAATGCGATAGCTCTCGCTGATGCGGTTTTGGTTGATGGTTTTGAGCAATTTGCCCGAAACGGTAAATATTTGAACCTGAATATCAATGGGTTGATTGATAAGATTGTGTTCAAATTGGAAGTTGGTATGTGTCGTGAACGGATTGGGATAATTCAACACGTGGGCAAGTGCTGCATTAGCAGACGACGCGACTACGAAGTCCGTGCTGCCGTGTCCGACATTGTTGTACGTGTCCCATGCTTCTACATTGATAGAATGACGACCATCGCTCAATCCGTTGAGCGGATAGCGAATCGTGCCGCGTTGATAATTATTAACATCGGCTTCATAGAAATCGTTGAAAATATAACTTGCCGAATTGGCTGCGCCTGTGGTGTTGGTGGTTGGCAATGTGAGCGCGCCCGAAAGGTCGTGTCCCACGCTGTTGCCGACAGTATTGATACCATGCTCATCGTACAAACGTACCAACAAAACAGGGTTGGCATCGGTCGTACCGCCTGATACAAAATTTTCGTTGTTCATAAATACACGCACTTCGGGGGCTTTGTTGTCGTTGGCAAAATCGGAACTCGTGCCGCCTACGACGATACCCGTATAAGCTCCGTGAGCATCAACGTTTTGACCATTGTCAGCATAATACGAAAGTTTGCCATAGCCCAACGTATAATTAATATCGCGTGGCACGACGAAGGAGAAACTAAATAAGCCATTGCTCACCGTCGCGCGTCCTTTGAAAATAACTTTTTGTTGCAAATCAAACGGCTTCGCTTGGCTGTCGATGTCGTTGGCACGGGTCAGCATCGTATCCACTTTGTCAAACACGGTCGGGTAGATTGTACCGTTGAAATTTGAAGCCAAATTGCCGTTTTGGTCGCGCACTTCGCCCGAAATTGTAACAAAGTCCAACGCGTGCATCGTGTCCAAGCCCATTTGTACGGCTTGATTATTGAATTGTGTCGTTACAACGTTCAATTTGGGATATGCCAACGTCATAGACGGGTCGCCTAGCAAAGCATATTTTCTTGAATTTGAATTACTTATCAATCCGCTTGCGTTTTTAGCGTATTGTAAAATTTCCCCAACAGTTGGCATTCTGCCATTGAGAGGAGCAAAAGCATACCGAAGCGTATTACTCGCCAATGTTTCGTTTGCACCAGCCAATACGACGCGCACAGTCGTCAGCAAGGCAATCGCCCCGCCATTGGGATTGAGTAGCAATAATTCCCCCGCGCTGTTGATACTAGGGTCGTCGTGTGGTGAAAATGAACACGTTCGGTAACAAACAAGGGCAGTTTTTTATCATTGCTAAGGCTATTTATCTCCGTATTGGTAAAAATTCGCTCCTGCGCCCAACCATCGTCCGAACCGTGTCCGATGTAATTCATCATAAGCGAACCTTTGAATATTTCGCGCAAGATAGCAGCATTTACGCTTGGGTAACGGTTGCCCGCACCCGTGCTGACTTGTTGATAAGCATCGATATAAATTTTATTTATATTATAGGTGGAATCGTAATCGTGAACGATTCTTGACAAGCGTTGCGCGCTATTGAAATGGAGGTTGTTATCTTGGTCGTCTGCTACAAATGAAACGTTGTTGCGCCAGTCGCCAAAATGGTCGGCATTGGTATCGTAAGCAATAATTTTGGCAACAACTTCCGCAGCTTGTGTCGCATTGAGTACAGGCAAACGCCCGATGGAAATATCCATATCTTGATTGGCATTTACATTGCCTTCGCCATTGTCGAGCAACGCAAAATAATCGTCAGTGGTGTACGCCAGCAACGGGTGCAACGATTCTTCCGTTTCATATACAGGAACAAAATTATGATTGTTGCTACCTGAGAAGCTAATATCGCGATAATCAAACGAGCCTGCACCAAATAGCAGTAGATAACGCAATGAATCCGTCGGCGTAGCGCGGTCGTAGAGCATTTTGGCAAAGTCGCGAATAGCAGAAAGGTCGGCAGTGCCTGATGAAAATTCATTGTAAATATCTTGCACATTGACCGCAAGCGTCGTTATATTACTGAAACTAGCGCGGTGAGCTGCCAATTGTTGCGCTTCTGCCTGAAAACTAGGGTGATAAACAATAAGCAAATTGGGCGGTGTGTTGATACCATGCAAATTTTGATTGGCAATATTGCCAATGGCAACGGGCGTGCGGAATGCAGAGCCATCGAAAGCAACAAATTCGCGCAATGTAGTCGTCGATACGCCAAATGACATACTGCTTGTTCCCGTTGGGGCGATGCGTTCGATGTTGGCGTTATCCGTTACGTCCCAAATCACAACGTTATTGTTGGTGTTGGCGAGTTGGAACGTGCTACTAGCATACGCCAATGTTTGCGCATCGCGAAACTCCATCACGCCACCGCCAAAAACTAGATTGCATCGGGCTTGTAGCGTGATATAATCCAACCAACCTTCGGCAGATGTGCTGCTGTTGGTGAAGGTTACATCAATGTTGAAGTTATCGTTATTGGTCGTAAAACTGCCTTGACGATAGGTTTGTAGCGCATATTCGTCGTAGATATAAGTGCTTGCGGCTGGGATATTGTTTGAATAAATGGTAGTCCCGTTGGTCGCAAACTTGAACGTGCTGGTCGCAAATGCGCGCGCAATAGCGCGAGTCGTGATTTTGATGGGTTCGGCTGCAATTCGATTGCTAAAATTAAATGCAAATGATTGATTCCGACGTGTTTGGAAGGCTTCGCCAAACCATTGACGACCCGTAGGCGGCAACGCGGGCTGCTCGCGGTTGAGCAAATTAACTAAGTCTTCTTCGTGATGTGCCAATGCGTCATAACTTGTTGAAGTATAAGCAGTTGTTCCGACCATAGGCGCATCTTGGATACGTTTGCCTGCTGTGGAGGCTATTTTAATATAATAGTATGTAGTTCTATCATACGGGTTTTGATTGTGGCTAAAATAGCCTAATGTGTTATTGTATGTCCACCATTTTGTACCTTTGCCGTAGAAAAGAATGTAGTCGTTGGTATTAAATTGTCCATCGTTTTCGCCTTGCACCCAAATCGCATTTTCGAGCAAATCATCAGGGCGGGCGGCTGTATTCACTTCGGGCAGCGTTTCGCCACCGTTGCCAAGTAGTTGGATATTGCGCGGATTGATATTATCAACATCTACGCCCAAACTGCGCAAAAAATTGTAGTCGAGTTTGTAAATTCCTGTTTCGCTGATAGCAATTTTATAGATATTGCCGTCGTTTAATTTGGAAACCAACAGATTACGCGATTGAGCGGGTGTTTGATGCTCATGGATAGCGGGCGTGGTGCGAATAGTCAAATCAGCGCGCACAAGGCGTTCAAGTTGCTGCGTAGAGGGATTGCGTCGAATGGGAACAAAATGCACCAAACCCGACGGACGACCTCGAAAGTAAGTAACGCTGCTATTGATAACTACGTCCGTTCCAATATGATTAGCAAAGGCTAAATCGTGCGTAAGCGGTTCATATTGAGCATTTTGCAAATCAGCTTCAATGTTGCTATGTTGCGTAAGTGCAAATCTATGAACGAAGATAGGGAGGGAAGGCTTGGATTCGTCATATATCGCGCCCTGAAAATGGTCGTACTGCGTAGGCGCATTGGGCGGAGGTGCTACGGAAAGCGTGCGGGGAGTAGCTTCCCAAACGAGTTGTAATGGTTGGCGGGTTATCTGTTGGGCAAAAACTGCCTGTGCCAGCACACAAACAGACGCACAACACCCCGCCCATCTGAGCGAATGAAGCATAACGAATAGAGAATTTGATTAAAAAATACAAATGTGGCTTTGAAATTGTATAAAACCAAACTTGTGAACACGGTTTTATTGATAGAACGCTTTTTATCAACCAATTAGCAGGCAAATAGATGCGCCCGCAAGGAAGCCCAATCAAAGATAAACTTTGCAAGGTGATAAAATGCTAATAAATCCAGTGTAAAATTACTCCATTCGCGTTGTTTAGAAGTGAAAAATAATGCTTCGTCGCTTGCCAGACGTTTATCAAAACGGCAGGCGCGTGGCTAGTGTTGGTACATCGACCTGTAAATTTTAACAATATTTTAATAAATTATAATTATTTTATACATAAAATAACGCTTGTTTATCTATGCGAATCTATACAATATGTGCAGCATTGATGCTAACATCAGTCCAACACATTTGGGCGCAAGACCCGATGTTTAGCCAATTCCACGCAGCACCACTCCAACTCAATCCCGCCCTCACAGGCGTAGCCGATGCCCCCGTCATACACCTTAATTATCGCAATCAATGGGCAGGCATCAACAACGCTTACGCCACTTATGCAGCCTCATTTAGCCAATATTCAGCCAGTTTGCGCAGTGGTTTTGGTGTATCAATGTTGGCAGACGTAGCAGGCAACGGTATTTACAATACAACCCAAGTAGGCGGCTCGTATGCGTATGATATTCGATTTTCGGATAATTTTTATATACGTACAGGCTTGGAAGCCAATTTTGTCAATAAACGTTTGAATTGGAACAAACTCGTATTTCTTGACCAAATCAACCCCGAAACAGGTGCATACGATAGCAACGGCAACCTCAACCCCACAGCCGAAGCGCAAGCCAACAACAACGTCAATTATTTTGATTTGGGAATGGGTATGCTCGTCAAAGCGCAATATTGGTACGGTGGTTTTTCGGTCAAGCATCTCAACGCCCCCAACGAAGGGTTTTATCGTACCAATGCCATCGGAGGAGAATTGCCCATGCGAATAACTTTGCACGGAGGCGCAGAAATTCCTCTTAATAAACACAATAAACGCAAAAAAACTTCGTTTTTATCTCCAAATGTATTGTTTGTGAAGCAACGCCAATTTCACCAACTCAACATTGGCGCATACATCGAACACGAATCATTCTTTGGCGGGCTTTGGTTTCGACACGTTTTTGGCAATAGCGATGCAACGATAATTTCAGCAGGTTTCAAAAAAGGCGTTATCAAAGTCGGATACAGCTACGACCTGACCGTTTCGCGACTTACAGCAGCCTCAGGCGGTACGCACGAAATCTCATTAATCCTTAATTTTGAGGACAAAGACAAAAAACATCGCCAGCGTTACAACGATTGTTTGAAAATCTTTAGATAATTCAGAGCCTTTTCATATTTTTGTTTGCCTTTTAATTGTCCATAATTTTATAAAACCTTAGTGCGTGATGAAAAAAGTATTATTGTTGGGTTTGGTCGGACTGATAGCCACCACTTCATGCAAAAAAGAACAACGCTCGTCTTCTACGGGTTGGGCTTACAATAAAAAAGAGTGGGGTGGTTTTGAAAAGAACCCCAAATACAAGGGACAAATGACAGGTCCCAACCTTGTGTTCATCGAGGGTGGTACATTTTCGATGGGACAGACAGAGCAAGATGTTATGTTTGAATACAACAACATTGCTCGTCGTATTACGGTATCATCGTTCTATATGGACGAGTCAGAAGTAGCCAATATCGACTGGCGCGAGTATCTCTTCTGGTTGGGTCGTGTGCATGAGGCTTCACCCCAAGTATATCGCAAAGCATTGCCTGATACATTGGTTTGGCTCGAAGAACTTTCTTACAACGAACCATTCGTAGAAACGTATTTCCGCCACCCCGCTTATGACGAATATCCAGTAGTAGGCGTTAGCTGGTTGCAAGTACAAGAATTTTGCAAATGGCGTACCGACCGTGTGAACGAGATGATTCTAATCGAACAAGGCAAGCTCACGGCTGACCCTGAATCTCAAAAAGGAGAATCAAACTTCAACACAGGCGCGTACATGGAAGGTTTGTACGAAGGTTCGATGGGCAAACGTCCTATGAAAGACTTGGCAACAGGCGAAGACCGTCGTGTAAAATTCGATGATGGTATTCTATTGCCTGCATACCGCTTGCCAACCGAAGCAGAATGGGAATTTGCAGCATTGGCATTGGTAGGCAATCAAGCCTATGCACGCGATGAAAATATTACAGACCGTCGTATTTATCCTTGGGACGGAACTACAACCCGCTATCCAATGCACGGACGTTTTCAAGGTAAAATGGTAGCCAACTTCAAACGCGGACGCGGCGACTATATGGGTATGGCTGGTGCATTGAACGATAATGCTCACATTACTGCACCCGTGCGTGCTTATGTTCCCAATGATTACGGTTTGTACTGTATGGCTGGTAACGTGAACGAATGGGTACAAGACGTATATCGTCCAATGACTAGCACAACG
>JACCDQ010405190.1_pt1 | contig 10875 bp, 17 predicted proteins | sample 7446031 | NCBI WGS metagenome assembly JACCDQ01 (sample SAMN15323442, study PRJNA562643) | freshwater metagenome | isolation source: river surface water | place: USA:Blue River Watershed | collected 2017-08-17
AAAAAAACAAAAAAAAAACTAATACCAATATATTAAAAATTTTTCTCTTTTATCAAAAGAAAAAGTGTTAAAATTTAATAAAAATTATAAAAGATGCTAATCTAGAATAAAACGCATTTTTTGAAATATTATTTAGATTTTTCCATAGAAAATATTCAATTAATTGAATAGATATTACAGTTAATAAAAATAAATACACTAATGGATTTTTAAAAGTAGATGACTTATATTTTGTATAAGTATTTGCGTAATAAATAAAACATAATGATAAAAACCCAAATAAAAACGTATTAATAGATATGTCTTTATTCCAACACATATTTATATATCATTATAAATTTTAATTATTTTAACATTTTAAATCTTTTTGTTTGGCATTTTTGTCATATATTATTTTGATAATATACCATAGAGGAATTAATGAAAATAAAAATAATAAAAAGGCAATAAATGAACCTATGTAACTTCCAAATTTACATAAAATATTTAATACAAATGTATAAATTAATGCTTTAACAAAATTATGAAAATAATTAAATGTTGTGCAATCTACAATACAACTTTCAATAGTTTCATTATCTATTTTTTCATTTACACATAATGTTTTCTTATATCTAAGATAATAACCTTCACTTATTGCAAACGAAAGAATATATACAAATAAATACATATATGCTGGCCAACACATTTTTCTTAAATCAATTAAATCAAATATTGATACCATTATATAAGTTATTTAAATATTTTAATTAAAAAAATCTTTAATTAAAATAATAAAAATTGTAAAAATGTAAAAAAATTATTCATAAAGTTCATCGACTAATCCATATTCAATACATTTATCAGAGTTCATCCATAAATCGTGTTTTAACATAACTTTTAATTCATCTTTTGGAATAGAAGTATGCTCTTTATAATGAGAACGAATGCGCGACATTAAACCTTTTAAATTTTTATAAGAATCTTCAATCTCAGCCATTTTACCCCAACATTCAGAAGAAAGTTGATGAATTAACATATAGGCATTTTTACGAATAAATCTTTTTCTTCCACATACACTAATTAATGTTCCAGCAGATGCCGTTGAACCTTCAATGACTGTATAGATAGGAACCGTGCAAGATTCCATATAATCTATTGCGTTAAACGCAGAGAAAATACAACCACCAAAAGAATTAATATGAAGATAAATTGGAATTTTCTTAACACGCAAAGTGTGTTTTAATTCTAAGCAATATTTTTCAGCTTCAATTAATAAATCAATTAATTGTTGAATAGAATTTCGATCAACTTCAGAATAAAAATAAACGTGGTTATTATTTCGTTTGATTCCTCCAAATCTTAATCCAAATAATGAACCAGTTGATGAACTGGAACTCTTAGATAAAATAGATTCTGTATCAGAGTCATTATTTTTATTTTTATGTAACATATTATTAATAATATTCATTTGTTATTTAGATAATAGTATAAATTAATATTTCTTTATATATTATTAATCTATTGTCATAGGCTGTGCTACGTTATTAAATCTAAATGCTGGATTAATAAGTTGTTGAACTGTTCTTTCACTAGATTCTAATTTACTTTCAGTTTCTTTTAATTTGTCTTCAGTTGCCTTTAATACAGACTTTAATTTTCTCTCATTTAATTCATATTTAGTTCTTAGACGGGTCATTTCTTCTTTTACTTCATCAACATCTTGTAAATGTTCCAAATAACAAGTCACATAACGTTGATGAGTTTTTAGTGAAATATGTGTTTTATATTTTGTAACAGTATTAAATGTTTTTTGATTACATAAACATTTAAACTCAAGATTTTGTCTAGGAAGAATAGGTGATTCATCAATATATTTTCCAGTTTCCAAATCAAACACTGGTTTGTAAATATTAATTTTATTAGTGGAAAGTTGTGTTGAAGTTGTTGGATTCATTTCTTTTTTGTATTAAATTAAAAAGCGTTTAAATCCTTCAATTTTATTTTTAAATAAATTACAAATTTCTCTTGTTCCATATAATTTTTTTAGTATTAAGTTCGTATATATGTAGCCAATCAAGCTCTAAATGTTCATATACATATAATATTGCATCATCTATATTATCATATATTTCAATAATATCATTCATTTTTCTATCTGGAAACAAAAAATCATTAAAACCTCCAAATACAATATATTTATTTGAAACAATTGAAACGGTTGAATCCTTTGAATTCATTTCTTTTTTATCTTGAATTACATATTTTTAATTTATTCAATTTTATTAATCATCATCATCGCCTTTATACCATATAATTTTTTTAGAACTAGTATCATAAATATGACACCAATCAAGAAATCTTGTTTTTTTAGATAAAACATATTCCATAGCATCATCTATATTTTCATAAATATCTATAATATCGTGTGCCCCACGACCTGGGCATATATCAATTATTGCTGAACTACCAAAAACAATAAACATTTCTTATTTTGTCTTAATATTATATTTATTTTAACTTCAATTTTAATTATAAACAGAAGTAAACCATAATACAAAAATAATATTAATAAAAGAAGAAATAGTATATCCACCATCTTTGATTGCTTTAAACGTTATTTGCGTATCAGTATTATATTTGAAAAAATAAAACATTAAACTAAATAAATACATAACGAGAGAAGCAATCGAAACTAATTTCCAACCACTAAATTTATCTAAACAAATCAAATTATAACTCCATACACCACGAAGACAGTAATTAATATATACACATAATAACCCTGTTACAATAAAAGCAAGACAATTGGTAGTGTCGTAAAAATTATATTCTTTAATATACATCAATTCACCAAAAACCAAAAAGATAATCATAAAATGAGAGAAAAAACTAGCAAAGGGTAATTGATGAACTTTAAGTTTTTGTCTTGGAAAAAGAAAATAAAAATATAAAACACTAATAGTTAATGCTAATGGTGCGATTATTTTAAAAAATTTAACAGACCTACAGTTTAATAAAGCCATAAAAAAATAGGTAAACATTAAAAAGATAGTATGATGTGTTAATTGAGAGAAATACCAACATAATTTATCTACAATTGTATTATCGTGAATATATTTCTCTCTATAGTAACCTCCAGAAGGAAAAAAATCAGAGCCATTATTTTGTGTATTGATAGTAGTCAATATACTTAATATAATGGTTATCAATAAAAAAATAGTTCCAATTAAATAAAAAGGTGTTCTTTCAGTTATAATTTTCATAATCTTATCTCTTATCATTTTTTAATACAAATATTTAATAAATACTACACAATTCATAAATTCATATTTTTCCTAGATTTGGTGTTAATTTCCAAATATTCCATATTTCCAATAATTTATCATAGAATCAAAATATAAATATTTATTATTAATATATTTTCTTTGATAATAAATTTGTGTTGGAGTTATTTTATGATAATTATCTTCATATTGTTTCATTAAATACATATAAGTTCCAATAAAAGTAACAATTAATCCTGTTTGAATATTATTATTGGGGATTCTAGGTGATTTAGGTGAAATAGAAATAGTCATAATTTCTTTTATAATTATGACTATTATAATAAATCTTATATCAATTTTTATATAATTTTTATATAAATTAAACCACCATTTTAGATTCTAATTTAGAATGAGATTGATAACCTAATAGACGAATATTATCGCTTGTCCATTTTTCAATTTGTTCTCTCGCTTCATAAATTGGTTCATCTACTTCAAGTGTTGAAAATTTCATTGGTTGTCTTTTAATTTGCATGATAACATTTTCAGTATGAGATGTATAAATATGAGCATCACCAATACAAATACGAATTTTATCAGGAACAAGACGACATAATTTTGAGATTAAATGAACTAATAAAGCAGTTGAGGCAATATTAAAAGGTAGTCCCAAAAATAAATCAGCAGAACGTTGATACATTTGACAAGATAATTTACCATCTCTAACATTAAAATGATACATAACGTGACAAGGCGGAAGACACATTTCTTTTAATTGGCAAGGATTCCATCCACTCATAATAATACGTCGACTTGTTGGGTCATTTTGAATTAAATCAATACAATACATTAATTGGTCAAATCCACTTTGTCCTTCCGCTGGCATCATTTTCTCTGAATCATAGGGTGCGTTAAAATGCCGCCATTGATAACCATAAATAGGACCGCAACAACCTTCTTTATATTGTGATAGACCGATAGAATCAAGATATTCCCTAGTTGTATTACCATTCCAAATATTTACTTTTTGTTCTTTTAATTCATTGGCATTTGTTCTTCCTTTTAAAAACCATAATAATTCTTTCACAATCCCATTAAAAAACATTTTCTTAGTTGTTAATAAAGGGAAACCTTGTTTTAAATCAAACTCAATTGTTTGTCCAAAAATACTATAGGTATCTTCACTTCTTGATTTAACGAGAGAACCATTCTCAATAACATTTTGTAACAAAGATAAATAAGCAATTTCTGGATGAACCGGTTTAGTCCATTTAGTATATTCAATATTATTAAATCTAGATTGTGCAATTTGTTTAAAATCATTCATTAAGATAACATTTAAAATAGAATCATTAGAATCTAATGTATAGTCATTAATATTAATATTTTCAACATTATCAATACATTTTTTTTCTAATAGAGCATAAAATAATTCTATACCAAGAACATATGTATTTTGAACTAAATTATTTTCAAAAATATAATCAATTGAATTAAATGTATTAATATTAGATAATTGTTTAGAAGAATAAACATAAATATATGTGCTTGAAAAATATTCCATAGGTAAACAGTAATAAAACATTTCATCTACTAAAAGACGATTCTTTTTATTATTATTAATTTCCAATAATTTACTTTCCATCAAAGGATGTAAAGTGTCCAATAAAACATTATTTTTGCTATATAATAAAGCAGTTACAGGCATAATTGTGTATATTACTATCTTTTATACAGTAATATTTAAGTAAGTTTATTATTATGTTAATTTTATAAATTTTATAAATTGTTCATAATAGAAACAACATTGATTTAAAATAGTGCTATATTGAATTTTCTCTATTACAGTATCTTTTTCTAATGATTCAATATGAACATACCAATAATTAGGAACAAATAATACGCTGTTTGGGTGTAATTCTAAATGAATAAAATTATCATTATTTTTAATAATATCGTCTTTAATATTTCCTGAAATAAAATGGTCTTTATATTTTGGATGAATACATGTTATGTTTGCTATTCCATTATGAATAACATAAAAATTACGACATTCTAAATTTGTCTCTGTAGGAATACATTTATTTTTTTTATGAATCGAATAAACAGTTGAAGATGGATAAAAACGAACAGATGGTTCTATTAAAGGAATTGATTTATATATTAAAGAATAAGTTTTGTAATATTTATTGGAAGATAAATCAATTTTATTATCGATATTATGCATAATTGTAGTTCCATTAAATAAAAATGGTAATTTCATATAAATAGTATCACTTATAGTTTGTTTTGTAACATCATCCAGTTCATTCATTCTATTTGATGGATTAACAGAAAAATGAATATAAATATGTAAATAAACAAATATGATTATTATGGCAACAATACCAGTAAATATAGAATAAAACATTTAATAAAACAATGTTTATTTTAAATAAAAATTATACGAGTTTAATCTTCTGTTTTAGGAGCTAAAAAGAAATTAAATTTAATTTGATTATCATCAAATGTAATACGCATTGGATTTGATTCATCTAAAAATAAATGAAGTTTTGTATAAGTAACAGATAATTTTGAAATGATAGATATATATTTTAATGGAAATTTAGCGGAAAAAATATAATTTTCAACTACATTAAATTCCTCTAGATTTTCACCTTCTAATTCAATTTGATATTTTCCTTCTTCATTATTTGACTCAAGAAATAATTTTTCATTTGAACATTTGATTTCAACATCTTCACCAAAATTGGCTAATTCTAAAATATATTTATCAAATGCTTTTGATTTAATAGAAAAATCTAATAGTGTATCGACAATAATAGGTGATAATAATTCTTGGTCAATTTCAATCAAATTTAATTCAAAATGTTTGTTTTGTTTATCATTTAATAAATGAATCTCTAATTTATCTTCATTTTCACTTATAGAAAATTCAATTATAGTATCATTCGTATACATACTTAATACTTTTACAAGAACATTACTCATCACGCTAATTGTAATTGGTGTATCACATTCAAATTTAGAGAACCAACAAGATGGGAATGTAATATCCACTAAACAAACGTGAGAACCATCCATAATTTGAATGTAAATTTCATCTATTTTTATGGTAAAAGAAACATATTGATTTAGATTTTTAATAAATTTAAAAATCTCAATCCATTCAAAGGCTTTTTTAGAATCATTAATTTGAAACTTCATTATTTATAATATTGATAAATAAAAATTTAGATTGTTTTATTAATCATTATTTTCCAGATTTTCCATATTTTCCAGATTTTCCAGATTTTGTGAATTTTCATCATCTTCATCTTCTTCATTAGCTTCATCTATAACATCATATTTTAGTTTAGACGAATCAGGACCAGTTAGATTATTGGAAGAAACATCAATATTATTTTGTTTTAGTAATCTCTTTAACTGAAGAATTTCTAAGTTTGTTTCCATAGAAAATGTTTGAACTTTAACTAATACCTTTTTAATTTCATTAAATTCATTTAATAAAGTTTCGTATTGTTTTTTATAATATTCAATTTCACTTGGATTATTTGAATTTTTACTTTTAGATTCTTTTAATTCCATAACTTCATTTTCTAATTTATTAATTAATTGTTTATGTTGTAAAAGTAACATTAATGGGGAAGTTGCTGGTGTATCACTAATCGATACATTTGAATTATTTAATGATTGGCTAGTTGTTGGTGAAGTATTTTTTTTATGAGGAGGAATAGGAATATTTCCTTGTGTTGTTTTTGCAACAATTTCAGTTTTAGTTCTTCTTCTTATTGCAGAAGCTAATGAAGTTTGACTCATATTATAAATACTAAATGTTTATCATTTTAAATTATTTACGCATTAAGTTATTTAATTATCTTTAGTAATTATATTATGGACAATTTAGATTCCTATGATGCAATGAATGGGGGTGGGTTAACAAAAGAATCTTTTATATCCTATATGTTTTCTCTATCCATTACTGAAAAGAATGAATTAGTAAATTTATTACAGTATATAGTTCTAGCTATTATACCAGTAGTAATAGTATTAAAATTAATGAAGACTTATATTCCACCTGAAAATAACAGAAAAGCATCAGTTGAAATTTTAATTGAGGTAGTTTTACAATTTTCTGTTGTATTTTTAGTTTTCTGGTTTATACACAAATTAATATTATTTATTCCAACTTATACTGGTTCTCCTTATCCAAAAATTAGCATTATTCAAATGGTTATTCCCGTAATCTTTTTATTAATAAGTATGAAGACTTCATTATCAGAGAAATTATCTATATTATTAGAACGAACTATGGTAATGATGGGTTTATCTAAAGAAAATATGGAAGATGACGAAGAAGAAACAAAAAAGAAGAAACAAAGCACATCTATTTTAACCGCGCCAACTAACTTTTTACCCAACCCTCAAAATACTTCTGTAGAAACAAATCAATCACAAACACCCCAATTTCAACAAATGTATAATGCTCCACAACCAATACAAACAACCCAATTTGGTATGAATGAACCTATGGCATCAAATGATATGATTGGTGGAGGTGGATATATGCTCTACTAACTGCAGGGTAACGCCCCCGCACGCGACTAATCGGAAGGTTTAATAAAAATATAAGGGAAGGTACGGAAACCGTAGGTTTCTGTTAAAATTGAATTGATAAAAACAATTATAATATTAACCATCAATATTATAATTCATAAATGGCACAAACACAACTTGATGAAATTGATTTGGATGATATTATTTCAGATATTGATAAATATAAACTTACTGGATTAAATACAAAAAAAGTAAAAGATATTAAAACTAAAATTCTTAAAAGGTTGGTAATTAATCCAGAAGAATTAAAACATTATCATAAATTATTAAATCAATATCGTTATATTGATGAAGTAGATGAATTTAGATTTGGAAGTTATATTCGTTGGTTTAATTTAAAAAATGTAGATTCTTTTAAACTAATGCGTGGTGGATTTATTGTAGATTTAAAACCAACAGAGAATGATATTAATATTCTCTGTAAGAATGGAAATAATCGTTTCTTTTATTTAAAAATGAATGAATCCATTATATTTCAGAAAAATACTACTCAGGAACAATTATTAATTCGTATTTTAGATCATTTAAAAGTTTAAACAGTTTAGACAATATGAAAAAATAATATTTTTTTATATTAATGCAACGTAATAATAGAAATAGAACAAGTAGAAATCGCAATAATAGAACTACAAGAACTAGAAGCAATAATTCAATTAATGAAATAAGTCTACTAAATGGTTCAAATAATGAGTTAGGTTCATTAAATGGATCAAATAACGAAATAAGTCTATTGAATGAGTCAATTAATATAAATAACAATAATAGAAGTAGAAGAAATAGAAGGAATAGTAGAAATAATATAGGTTCATTAAATGGTTCAAATAACGAAATAAGTCTACTGAATGAGTCAATTAATGGTTCAAATAACGAAATAAGTCTACTGAATGAGTCAATTAATGGTTCAAATAATGTAGTTACAATTGATAATTTGTTTTATGCTATAGAAAATAATAATGAAGAATTTGCGTTAGAACTTATTAAATCCGGTAAAATTAATCTTGCTAGTGTTAATTCAAATGGAGATACTGCTTTAATTGTTGCGTGTTATAAAAAAATGGAAAATGTATCATTAGAATTAATAAAAACTGGATATTCAATGCCAAGTGCGATTAATTCAAAAGTAAATACCGCTTTAATACTTGCTTGTGGTAATAAAATGGAAAAAGTAGCGTTAGAATTAATTAAAACTGGAGAATCAAACCCTGGTGTTATTAGTTCAAAAGGAAATACCGCTTTAATACTTGCTTGTCGTAATAAAATGGAAAACGTAGCATTAGAATTAATAAAAACAGGTGAATCAAACCCAAATGTAGTTGATTCATTTGGGAATACAGCATTAATATATGCTTGTCAATGGAAAATGGAAAAAGTAGCATTAGAAATAATAAAAACTGGCGATTCAAATTATGAACATATTGATAAAAGAGGAAAAAAAGCGATTGATTTTATAATTAAAAATAATTTAACTTCAGTGATTAAGTTTATTAAAGAAAATAAGGAAATTTTAGGACATTTAATTACATTTGATATAAAAGATAAACAATGTTACGACCCATTAGAAGCAACCGAAGTTGATATTAAACAATTTATTTCATCTGACCGAGATAATTTAGTCCTTGTGTTTTTTGATAAAGATTTAAATAAAAATCAATGTGTTGGAATCAATTATAGTTTATTATTTGGAGCAAATAAAGTAAATTATGATGATTATGGTATTTATGAATGTAAAGAAGCAAGAGAATTGAGAAATGGAGGAACGAGAGAAACAAATATAATAAGATATATTAAATATTTTAATATTAAATCACTATGTGGATTTGGTGATGTAATATATATGGATTCTATAAAAAAATTAATAGAAAATGTGAAAGTTGGAAAGAGATTCTTCTTTTTTAAAAGGGGAAGACAAATGGCAAGCACAATTAGTTTTAACTTACTAAAAAGAATGACAAATATAACATCAGCAAGACATTGCCAACCTGGGCAGGAAGCATATATATACAATATGATATCAAACATAAAAGTGGATTGTTTCTTAGAATTATAAAGTTTAGACCACACGAAAAAATAATTTACTACCTATATTTTTTCTAGTCAAATGAGTGGTGTTTTTATTTTTACTATTTTTTAAACGTTTATATAGTATATGGTGTAATTGTTTATTATCCAAATAACAATTACACATTCGATGGGCCAATAAATCAACTGCTTTTGATTTAATTTTCTTAATATTACTTGGAAAGGAAATATTGTAATACCGTAGCATATTTTTACAATCATATATTGACAATGACAAAGCTCGTAGCATTAAAATAAATTTATAATATAAGTATATTTTTTTTATGTCAAATAAATGTATTGTGTTCGATTTTGATAATACAATAGGTGATTTTAAACAAGTTATTTATGTATTAAATAAAACTAAAACTGATTATATTGAGATTTTTAATAAATTATATGAATGTTTTCGTCCAAATATATTTAATATATTTGAAGATATTATTAAATATAAAACAACAAATAAAATAAACAGTGTTATATTGTATAGTAATAATAACAATGAACAATTTGTAAATATGGTTGTAAATTATATTCATGAAAAAGTTAATTATAAATTATTCGATAAGATAATCACAATGTGTAATCCTAAAAGAATTACAACCAACAAAAATATGAATGATTTAATAAATTGTTCTGGTGATTTAATTACAAATAATACTAAAATTTGTTTTATTGATGATAAAACATATATTGATATGAAAAATAACAAACAAGTATTTTATATAAGATGCGAGAAATACAAATTTTACATAAAAGATAGTTTGTTATTTAAACGATTTGGTATAAAAAATGAACCTAACAAAAAGAATGAATATTTACTTAGCTATAAAAATTATATGAATTTATCTCAACAAATAAGTGAAGGGATAAATTATTTTATCTATAGAATTTAACTAAACTATAATAAAATACAACATTTAGATATTATTTGCTTGTTTCTTTAATGATA
>JACCDQ011586240.1_pt1 | contig 10874 bp, 10 predicted proteins | sample 7446031 | NCBI WGS metagenome assembly JACCDQ01 (sample SAMN15323442, study PRJNA562643) | freshwater metagenome | isolation source: river surface water | place: USA:Blue River Watershed | collected 2017-08-17
CAATTCAAAAACAACTCAATTTCAAGAACTGAAAGCTGATTTTGAAAGCGAATTGGAGGACTTTGAATTGTTTTGGTATTCAAAATCGATGAATTCTTTAAAGGAATTTGGGCTGCTTAGTTTATAGTATTTTTATCTTTTTCTTCAAAAGTATATTAATTTAGCAAAGATATACGTAAAAATCTAAATAAAATTTAGATAAATAAATACATTTACAACCAATAAAAACATACACTTATGAGTATTGGTTATAAAGTAAATGTAAACGACACTTTCCATTTTGACATGGACCAAGAAAGTGTTTCGCAACTCGATTCGGTAAGTGTGGGATTGAATCAATTTCACATTTTAGACGAAAACGCTCCTTTTAAAGTAAGTATTATTGAGACTGATTTTAATCAAAAAAAGTATACTGTTGTCGTTAATGGTAACACTTATATTGTTGCTATTTCAAATCCTTTGGATATTCTAATTAAAGAAATGGGCTTTGAAACTGGTTTGGCTAAACAAGTCAATGCAATCAAAGCGCCTATGCCAGGATTAATACTTGAAATTAGTGTGGTGGTTGGACAGGAAGTGAAAGAAAATGATAATTTAATTATTCTTGGTGCTATGAAGATGGAAAATAGTTTTCTATCGCCTCGTGATGGTGTGATTAAAACTATTTCGGTAGCGGTTGGAGACGCTGTAGACAAAGGACAATTATTAATTGAATTCGAGTAAGTTATGAAGAAAATAGTAGTTGCCAATAGAGGTGAAATAGCCATTCGAGTAATGAAAACGGCTCGAAAAATGGGAATAAAAACAGTTGCAGTGTATTCTACAATAGATAGGAATGCACCACACGTAAAATATGCTGACGAAGCAGTTTGCATTGGAGAAGCGCCATCTAATCAGTCCTATTTATTAGGAAGCAAGATTATTGAAGTGGCTAAATCTTTAGGAGCAGATGCCATTCATCCAGGTTATGGTTTCTTGAGTGAAAATGCTGATTTTGCAGAAGAAGCCGAAAGAAACAATATCATTTTTATTGGGCCAAAATCCAAAGCGATCCGCATTATGGGAAGTAAATTAGCCGCTAAAGATGCGGTTAAAGACTACAATATTCCTATGGTCCCTGGTTATGACCAAGCGATTACAGATGTTGAAAAAGCAAAAGAAGTTGCGACAGCAATTGGATTTCCTATTTTGATCAAAGCCTCTGCAGGAGGTGGTGGAAAAGGTATGCGTGTGGTTGAGAAAGAAGCTGATTTTGAATCGCAAATGGACAGAGCGATTAGTGAGGCTATTTCAGCATTTGGAGATGGTTCTGTTTTTATTGAAAAATATGTAGCATCCCCACGACATATCGAAATTCAAGTAATGGCGGATAGTCACGGAAATATACTTTATCTTTTTGAAAGAGAGTGTAGCGTTCAAAGACGTCATCAGAAAGTAATAGAAGAAGCGCCTTCCTCAGTATTAACGCCAGAATTGCGCAAGCAAATGGGAGAAGCGGCTGTATTAGTAGCTAAATCATGTGATTATTTAGGAGCGGGAACTGTTGAGTTTTTATTGGACGAAAACAATAATTTCTATTTCCTTGAAATGAATACGCGTTTGCAAGTTGAGCATCCGGTAACTGAAATTATTACAGGAACGGATTTAGTGGAATTGCAAATTCGAGTAGCTCGTGGAGAAGTTTTGCCCATCCAACAAGAAGATTTAAAAATCAAAGGTCATGCGGTAGAATTGCGTGTGTATGCTGAAGATCCATTGAATGATTTCTTGCCAAGTGTAGGCCATTTAGATGTATATCAGTTACCTGTTGGAGAAGGAGTTCGTGTTGATAATGGTTTTGAGCAAGGAATGGACATTCCAATTTATTACGATCCGATGTTGTCTAAATTGATTACTTATGGAGCGACTCGTGAAGAAGCGATTCAAACCATGATTCAAGCCATTGATAACTATAAAATAGAAGGAGTTTCGACTACTTTGCCTTTTGGGAAATTTGTTTTTGAGCACGAAGCATTTCGTTCCGGGAATTTTGATACTCATTTTGTAAAGAAATATTATAGTGTTGAAAAACTAAAAGCTCAATCAGAAAAAGAGGCCAAAATCGCTGCTATGGTAGCGTTACAACAGTATTTTGAAGATCAAAAAATCGTACGCTTACCAATTCAATAAAGTATGGAATCTAAAATTAAAATCTTAAACGATAAAATTGCTGAAGCTCATTTGGGCGGAGGGAAGAATAGAATTGCAAAACAGCATTCAAATAAAAAATTAACGGCTAGAGAACGTATTGATTATTTGTTGGACGAAGGTTCGTTTGAAGAAATCGGAATGTTGGTTACACACCGTACAACCGATTTTGGCATCGAAAAAGAGGTCTATTTAGGTGATGGAGTTATTACTGGCTATGGAAATATTAATGGACGTTTAGTCTATGTTTTTGCGCAAGATTTTACTGTTTTTGGAGGTTCATTGTCTGAAACGCATGCCGAGAAAATTTGCAAAGTAATGGATATGGCATTAAAAGTGGGTTCGCCCATGATTGGATTGAATGATTCAGGTGGTGCACGTATTCAAGAGGGTGTCCGTTCATTAGGAGGTTATGCTGATATTTTTTACAGAAACGTTCAGTCTTCGGGAGTAATTCCGCAAATTTCGGCTATTATGGGGCCTTGTGCCGGGGGAGCGGTTTATTCGCCAGCGATGACAGATTTTACGATGATGGTGGAAGATACCAGCTATATGTTTGTTACAGGGCCTAATGTCGTTAAAACAGTAACCAATGAAACAGTAACTTCAGAAGAGTTAGGAGGGGCAAGTACTCATTCAACCAAATCTGGAGTGGCACATTGTACTTCGGCGAATGATGTAGAGTGTTTAGAAGATGTAAAACGATTATTGAGTTATTTACCTCAATCCAACAAAGAAAAACCTAAAAATCTTGCTTATGAGCTTAATGATGAAGTAAGAGAAAAATTATTGACTATAATTCCAGATAATTCAAACAAGCCGTATGATATGCACGAAGTAATTTCGGGTATTATTGACGAAGATTCGTTTTTTGAAATTCATAAAAACTTTGCAGAGAATATCATTGTAGGTTTTTCAAGAATTGGCGGCCGTAGTGTTGGTATTATTGCTAATCAACCTATGATTTTAGCTGGTGTATTGGATGTGAATTCATCGATCAAAGCAGCACGATTTACTCGTTTTTGCGATTGTTTCAATATTCCTTTATTGGTATTAGTCGATGTGCCGGGATTTTTACCTGGAACCGACCAAGAATGGAACGGAATTATTGTTCATGGGGCTAAATTGTTGTACGCTTTAAGTGAGGCTACGGTACCAAGAGTAACCGTAATTACACGAAAAGCCTATGGAGGTGCTTATGATGTGATGAACTCTAAACATATTGGTGCCGATATGAATTTTGCTTGGCCTACTGCCGAAATTGCGGTTATGGGTGCCAAAGGGGCTAGTGAGATTATCTTCAAAAAAGAAATTAGTGAAGCAGCTGATCCAGCTGCCAAATTATTAGAAAAAGAAGCTGAATATGCGGATTTATTTGCTAATCCTTATACCGCTGCACAAAGAGGATTTGTAGATGAGGTAATTTTACCACAAGATACTCGCAAAAAATTAATTAAAGCATTTGGCATGTTAGAAAATAAAGAAAGCGTACTACCAAAACGCAAACACGGTAATATTCCTTTGTAATGTTATAAAAATAGAAATTTACAACCACCTTAAATAAGGTGGTTTTTTTTATAAATTAAAATAAATAGGGGGGTGTTGTTTGTTTTAATATAAAAAAATGTTTTAAAATCACCATTTTTATGTTATTAAAAATAAAATACCCTAAAAAAAATGGGGGTATGTTATTTTTTTCTGTTATTAATGTCTTAATTAAACGGTGTTTTGAATTATGAATCTGTATTTTTTGCGAATATTATTTTGAATTTGATAAAACTGCTTAAAATATTGAATAAAATTTATGTTTTTCTCTTTTACGTTGATAAAAGTTGATAGTTTTGCTTCAAGAAAAAGAAATAATTCAGTCTAAAATTGAAGATGCCTTTATCTGATTTTAATAAACTGACTTGATTCAATTTCTTACAATAAATTAAATAATAAATTAAAATTGATTAAACATGAAAAAAGTAATTGCCATCTTAGCCTTAGTACTATCAAGTACATTTGCATTAGCACAAGACACTCCATTAGAAATTTCAGGATCTGCTGATGCGTATTGGAAATATGATTTCGCAAAAACAGCTAATATCCCAACAAGTTTTGCTACAGACCAGAACTCACTTTCTTTGGGTATGATTGATGTGGTTTTGAAAAAGAAAACAGGAAAAACTTTATTTGTAGGTGAGGTCTCTTTTGGACCTAGAGGAACTGGACAATCTATACCAGACGTTGATGGACAATCTTTCCACATACAAAATTTATATGCAACGTATGCTGCATCGGATAAATTAAGTTTAACAGCAGGGTATATGGGGACATTCATTGGGTATGAAGTAATTTCTCCTTTGGGTAACTTTCATTATTCAACTTCGTATTTGTTTACAACGGGTCCATTTCAAAATGCTGGAATAAAAGCAAATTATGCTGTATCCAGTAAAGTGGGGTTAATGGTTGGTTTATTTAATGATCAATGGAATGCCTATAAAGCTGTTCCGGAATTTGGATTGAATGCTTTTGGAGCGCAATTGTCAGTAACTCCAGCTGAAGGGTTAACGGCTTATTTAAATTTGTTGACAGGATCAGAAAGCGGTACTATTGTTGATTTGACTGCTGCTTATCAAGTATCTCCAAAATTCAAACTAGGTTTAAATGCAGCTGATTTTTCAGGACCAGTAAGTGGTACAGGTTATTCGGGAGTAGCACTTTATCCATCAGTTGCCATTTCAGACTCTTTTGGTTTGGGATTACGAGCAGAATCATTTAAGTCTAAAACTACCGATACCTCAGTATCAGCTTTTACATTATCAGCGAACTTAAAATCAGGTGGTTTGACTTTTATACCTGAATTTAGATTGGATAGTGCTTCTGAAGAAGATTTTTATACATCTAATGGGAATCCAACAAAATCAGCTTCTCAATTTGCTTTAGCAATGGTGTATGGTTTTTAATATAGAATAGATAAAGTTGTGTGTTAATTGTTTCAAAGAAACAATGTGTTTTAAATAGTAAGGAACTGCTCAGATGCAAATAGTGTTTGGGCAGTTTTTTTATCTGGAAATTATACTGATTAATAAGAGGTGTTATTGTTTTTTATAAATGGAATAAATAGTATTAATGGTTTTTTTATCTAATATATCATCTACTTCAGATTGAATGTAATGTAATTTAAAAGCTCTAATAGCTGATGGAAGTTTACGAGTGTCGTAACCAATAATTCGCAATCCTTGTTCAATATTGAAATTTTCAGGGGCTTCTTCTAAAACGGCATCAGGCCAATAACCAAATTCTAATTCAGCTAAATTTTTCCAAGGGAAGAAAGCGCTTGGGTCTGATTTTCGTGTAGGTGCAATATCAGAATGAGCAATTATGTTTTGGGTAGGAATATTATACTCTTTTTTTAATCGGGATAGCAAAGCCAAGAGACTGTTGATTTGTGTTTCAGAAAAAGGTTCGTTGCCGTTGTTATCCAATTCAATACCAATAGAAGCAGAATTAATATCGGTATTTTTTCCCCAACTGGCATTTCCTCCGTGCCAGGCTCTAAGGTAATCATTAAGCATTTGGACTACTGTACCATCATCACTAATAACGTAATGAGCGCTTACTTGTGTTTTTGTTAAGGTAAAAGTTTTTACTGTTTGTTGTAAAGAATCTTGAGCGGTGTGGTGAATTATAATAAAATTCGGTTTGCGAAGATTAAAATTAACAGTACTAATCCATTGTGGTTCAATTCCATTTTGCAAAGGGGTTGTATGAGTAATTGCAAGTGTTTTTTGGAATTTTTTCAGCTGTTTTTTATAGGATTTGTTGCTTAATCGATACGGATTAGAGCCGCATGAATAAATAGTTGTAACTACTAATAAATGAAACAAATATTTTTTCATAGTTTTCTAATTAGAATCTCTATCGTCTTTCTTTTTCTTTTTCGATTTTTTAGGATTTTTGGCGTCTTCCTGCATCGCTTTGTATTTGTCTTTTTGGGTTTGGGTCAATAATTGTTTGATTTTGGAATCGGTAAGTTCAGATAACGTCTGTATTTCTTTAACCTTGTCATCCTGACTAATTTCTTGCTTTATTATGGCACCTTGAGATTTGATGCTCTCTGTTAATATATGGGCAATAGCAATTTCTTGAAGTGCATCTAGTTTTAATTCTGGTTTTAATTGTTCCATAATTTTACCTACGGTAACTTCTACAGGGATTTCTTTTGGTTTTTCTTGGTGTTGATTCATACCTCCCATGCTTCCCATTTGACTCATTCTTCCACCGTATCCACCGTATCCGCTGCTATATCCTCCATAACCACCGCCGTACCCTCCATATTGTGCAAAAATGGTGTTACAAGCAAATAGTAAAAAAAGTATGCTAAAAATGTGAGGTTTATTTTTCATAAAAGATTAATTTAGAATCAAATATAATAAAAGATGTGTAATTTAAACAGGTTCTCCGTACAAATCAAATTCGGTTGCTTCAATGATTTTTATAGTAGCAAACTCTCCTGTTTTTAGATAATGTTGAGTAGCGTCAATTAATACTTCATTATCTACATCAGGGCTGTCAAATTCGGTACGACCCACAAAGTGACCGCCTTCTTTTCTATCAATGATACATTTGAAAGTTTGACCTACTTTTTCTTGGTTCAAATCCCAAGAAATTTGCGATTGCAATTCCATAATTTCGTTGGCACGTTCTTGTTTTACGGCATCTGGGACATCATCTTCTAATAAATAAGCGGAAGTGTTTTCTTCATGAGAATAAGCAAAACAGCCCATTCGATCAAACTTCATTTCCTGAACAAAATCTTTTAAGATTTCAAAATCTTCTTGAGTTTCGCCAGGATACCCCACAATCAAAGTGGTTCTAATAGCCATTCCAGGAACTGCAGCTCTAAAATCTTTCAATAATTGAGTCGTTTTTGCTTGAGTCGTTCCGCGTTTCATGGATTTTAAGATAGAATCAGAAATATGTTGCAACGGAATATCGATATAATTACAAATCTTTGGCTCACGTTTCATAATTTCCAGAACGTCCATTGGGAAACCGGTAGGAAAGGCATAGTGCAAACGAATCCATTCAATTCCTTCCACCTTAACCAAGGCTTCTAATAGCTCGGCTAGATTTCTTTTTTTATAAATGTCAAGACCATAATAGGTCAAATCTTGAGCAATCAAAATCAGTTCTTTCACACCATCTCGGGCTAAACCTTCAGCTTCTTTAACTAATTTTTCAATGGGTTGCGAAACATGTTTTCCTCTCATTAAAGGAATGGCGCAAAAACTGCAAGGCCTATCACAACCTTCTGCAATTTTTAAATAGGCATAATTTTTAGGAGTGGTAGTCAAACGTTCCCCTAATAATTCGTGCTTATAATCAGCTCCCAATGCTTTCAATAGTTGAGGTAATTCCGTAGTGCCAAAAAACTGATCCACATTAGGAATTTCTTTTTCCAAATCAGGACGATAACGCTCAGATAAACATCCAGTCACAAAAACTTTATCTACTAATCCACGCTCTTTTTTATCAGCATATTCTAAAATCATATTGACTGATTCTGCTTTGGCATTATCAATAAATCCGCATGTATTTATAACAATAATATTCCCTTCTTCGGCTTCAGGTGCTTCATGTTCAACATCTTTACCGCTGGCACGAAGTTGTCCCATTAAAACTTCACTGTCGTAAATGTTTTTAGAACATCCTAAGGTAATTACGTTGATTTTATTTTTCTTTACAGATTTCGTTCTCATAGTACTAAACTTTCAATAGTTTGAAAGGTGGACAAAATTACGTTTTTTATTTTTAGGAGCACAAATCTTTCTTGTTTTTATGACGTTTACTCCTGCTGTCCGTTATATCTTTTTAGATATACTTTGAGGGTTTTAGTATGTACTAAAAAATAATGTCGCTCCCATCAGGGTTAAAAAAACCATCTTGTTTTTCTTACAAGATGGTTTTAATATTTGAATTGAATCGATTATAGCTCAAATAGAAGCGTCAAAGTAACGGTACTGTTTTTGGTATTTATAGCAGCACCATCAGTAAGTCCTTGTTCAAAGAATCCTTGTTTGGTATCTCTTTTAAAAGTAGCGTAGGAAAGATCTAACTTAGTTCCTCCAAAATTATATCCAATTCCTCCAGAATATCCTGTTAAATCTCCAATAGTAGTTTTGTTTTTGTAAGGGCTTTGTTCTAAACGGTAGCCTCCTCTCAAACTCCAAACATCAATTTTATATTCTGCACCAAGACGCAATTCAGTTACATTATTTAATATTGAATTCATTTTACTGTTGAGTATTCTGTAGTATGGGTCGGAGTTTGGTTTAAATTGTATACTACTGTAATCTTTTATAGCATAATCAACACTAATTAATCCTTTTTTTCCAAATACATAGGCCATACTTCCTGTCCATTTACTTGGAGTTTGTAGTTTATAAGGTTCGTAATAATTAGTTATGTTTGGATTAACTACGTCAGGAGCTAATTCCTCTGATGTATTGGCGCTAACACCTATTAGTTTTTGGGTGAATTCATCATTTAGACGAAACCAAGTTGGTGATTCAAATGCAACACCAAGTCGGAGTTTTTTTGATAGCTTGGCAATTGCCCCAAGTTGAAATGAAAAGCCTGTTCCATATGTGAATAAGTCATTGTCAAATTGTATTCTTGAAACGGTGTAATTTGATGTTAACGGAGCTTCATTGTCTTCGTAAAAACGCGATGATTGTCTAAAATCTACAAAATGTGAATTTAAATTAACACCAATATATAACTTGTCTTTAAATGAAGTAGCAGCATTGAAAGACAACTTTCCGTTATAACCCTTGGTAGTAATAGTATTTTCTTGATAATAATTCCCTCCAGTTGGGACGTTAGAGGTGTAATTGGTATTTGTCGGATTATTATTTATAGGATTAATGATATAGCCTTGGTATCCCAAGAAAGCTTGTTGTGCTCCGTGACCTAATTCATCGTAATTGGAATTTTCTAAAACATTTAAAGGAATACCATTGGCATATGATAAAAAATAATTAGCAATTGAATTCGTAGGGTTGGTACCTGCGGAGTAAATCGAGTTGTTTAAAACATTTGTGTTTTCAAAGTTGATTGCAATTGAGAATTTTTTCCAGTCATTCAATTTATTTTGATTCTTAAAAACAAAGACGCCTCCAGCTTGATTTAAATCAAATGAACTATCTTTTACGTTTGTTGCATTGTCAAAAAAATTAGAATTATTATTTATAGATGTATTGTTTAAAGTAAATCCTAATTGATTGTTAGCAAAGATTGCAGAGCCTGCTGGATTTACGTTTATTGAAGATAAGTCACCTCCAAGCGCTCCAAAAGCACCACTCATTGCTCTAAAACGCGCTGTTCCAATTAGATTTTCTTGTGAATAACGTAAAGCGTCTCTAATTTCTTGCGCTTGAATGATATTAACTGTAATTATTGTTATGAGCAGTAGAATATATTTTTTCATAATTTAAGGTTTGAGATTTTAATATAATTAGTATTCAAAAGTAGAAAATTATCTTCCTCCGCGTCTTCCTCCACCATCAGATGATCTTCCTCCAGAATTTGATGAGTTTGTATCCATAGATCGAGAAGGAGTGTAGCTATCATTATTTGATGGCGTGTAAGATCTAGTCGAATTATTGTTTCTACTATTAGGGCGAACCGGAGTCAGATTAGAATCCCCAGATCTGTTTTCTCGTGATCTGCCTATATTGTTGTTTATGTAATTTTGATTTTGGAAATTATTTGAATTTCTGCTAAATGTTGGTGCAGAATTTGTTCGGTTATAAGAACTTCGAGTACTATAGATAGAAGATGAATTTTGAATTTCTCTTCGTCCAATTTGACTTCCTGAAGGATTTATTGTGTTGTGGTTAGAGCCTCTTCGACTAGAGTTATGACTGTAAGAGGTTCCTCTATAATAACTTCCTTGATATGGATAATAATTTTGGTAGCCCCAAAAATAATTTGGATAATAATTAAAACCATAGTAATTGTTATAACCCCAACCAATCATATAAGGATCATACCAATAATTATATGGGAAATAACCTCCGTAATATGGGTTTCTCCAACCAAAACCATAATTAGGATATCCAAAACCAAAAGATAAACCCCAATTATTTGGATAATAATTGATATTTATATCTTGAGAATTACTTCCCCAACTTGGGTAATTGGATTGATTGTCTTCGTTTTCTGAATTAGTGTAAGAAGAATAGCTGTCAATATCTGTAAACACTGAAGTAGTATCTTTAGAATCCTGAAGCGCTCCAAAATAATTTTGATAGGCTATTGCCGATTCCTGAGTGATAGCTCGTTTACGCATTCCGGCTTCAGTTGTGCCGTAAATTCCATCAGTATCATAATACGAACTATTTTGATAGGAACCACATGATGCAATTGATAATATACTTAAAAAACCAATTATAGAATTAAGAGAGGGCTTTGGGAAAGAAATAAAATTAGTTTTCATATCTGTAGGTTTTTTTATTGTTGCACATTACAAAAATAGTTAGTTTTGCCAAACTATTTAATTAATAGAGAAGAAAACAAAATTTGTGCCAAACTATATAATATGAGTAAGAACCTTACTACACGATCAGAAGATTATTCAAAATGGTATAATGAGCTAGTTGTTAAAGCTGATTTAGCCGAAAATTCAGGAGTTA